>Ga0371490_1001665_pt1 | contig 11128 bp, 12 predicted proteins | sample MB2SIPfraction_FD_207959 | JGI IMG/M metagenome (GOLD analysis project Ga0371490, IMG submission 207959) | Lab enriched peat soil microbial communities from McLean, Ithaca, NY, United States - MB28FN SIP fraction | ecosystem: Environmental > Terrestrial > Soil > Wetlands > Peat | place: USA...
CAGCCGAGGTTGGGCTGCCCGAAGAGACAGAAAAGTAAGATGCGCGGCTCCGGCGTCACGCACGGCGGCGCAATAGTCTAGGCTATCTGCATGGACGCCCCGCGCACTTCCGCACCCCCGATGCTTTGCTTCAACCCGGCCGAGTGCCAACCCCGGCAGGTTTACAAGCTGATGACCGGCATGATCGTGCCGCGTCCGATAGCGCTGGTATCGACCGTGAACCGGGATGGCGTGGCCAATCTCGCGCCCTTCAGCTTTTTTTGCGGCGTCGGCTCAAATCCGCCCACGGTACTGTTCTGCCCGTCGTTGCGCCCCGCCGATTCGCCAGAGCCGGGTCAGAAAAAAGACACACTGCGAAACGTCGAGGAGACGGGCGAGTTCGTCATCAACGTGGTCAGCGACGCCATCGCCGCGGCCGCCAACGCCGCCTCCGCCGAGGTTCCCCCGGAGGTGGATGAATTCGCGCTCTCCGGCCTGACGCCGGTCGCAAGCGTTGCCGTCCGCCCGCCGCGCGTCGCCGAATCGCCCGCGCAGATGGAGTGCAAGCTGCTTCAGGTCATCTACACCGGCCACGCGCCCGGCAGCGGCGTGATTGTGCTGGGCGAAGTGGTTCGTTTTCACCTGCGCGAAGATCTGGTAGAAGATTTTCGCGTCGATCCGGCGGGCCTGGACGCCGTTGGACGTATGGCCGGAAACACCTGGGTCCGCACGCGGGACCGGATTGAATTGATTCGGCCGAAGTGAAAGACCAGGGAATAGGGAATCGGGAATAGCCGTGTGCTCCATCTCCGAAACTGGGTGCCTCCTCCGTTCCGCGTTCTTCGCGGAAAGGGTTGGATACCACGTAACTCGCGTTACGGGAACAGCAAAATTGTTTTAAAATTCCATTTTGTTGGCAGAGTTGTGGCAAGGGAGCCGGCTTATGCGCGTTTCGACACGAAGGAGCGGTGCGTGTGTTGGCGCAAAATTGAGGCAGGTAACGTGTTGCGTTGCGGAGGTGCTATTGCTCCTGGCTGCGGCGCTGCCGGGCTGCCATAGTTCCATAGCGAGGGGGCAGACGATGAAACTAACCAGCACCAGTTTCCAAGACCAGATTCCAGCGAAGTATACGTGCAGTGGAGCGAATCTCTCTCCGCAACTCGCATGGAGCGCGCCTCCGCCCAGAACAGCGAGCCTTGCACTGATCGTCACCGACCCGGATGCGCCCCGCGGAACCTGGGTTCACTGGGTGCTCTACAACCTGCCCGCCGGGACGCGCGCGATTCCCGAAGGGCTGCCGGCGCTGGGCCAGCTTCCCGACGGCGCACTCCAGGGCCGCAACGATTTCGGCGAGATCGGCTATGGAGGCCCCTGCCCTCCGCCCGGTTCCCCGCACCACTACGTCTTCACGCTCTATGCGCTGGACGCCAAGCTGAATCTGCCGGTGGGCGCGACCCGGGCGCAGGTGGAAGCCGCCATGCAGGGGAATATTCTGGCGCGCGGGGAACTGATTGGACTCTATCAGCGGTAGGGTGAAACAAAATTATTCGAAGGGGATTTCCACTTCCAAAAAGCTGCCAGGCATAGCCGCATTCACGGCATTAACCACAAGCTGAACGTGAGGCCGTAGCTGTGGCCATTGCTGCCTGCTCAGAATCACAACTGCAATCTTGCGTCCCGCAAGATTCTGCTGATACTGCATATTCCTGTCGGTCGTCAGCAGCAGATCGAAGCCCGCCTCCGCCGCCACACTTAGCAGATCGCCGTTCCTCAGCCTGTCCCAGCCCTCTTCCGCGGCTGTACGTACGGTATGACCCGCAAGATAGGGGCGAAGCGGCACGGGTGTTGCCTGATCGAAGAGGATGCGCATCTAGGCCGCGTACGCGGGCTCCTTGTCGAGACTGCGCGCGGCAAACTCTATCACCGCCTTGACCTGTTCGCGATCAAGCCCATCGAACCATTCCATGAGGTCGTCGATACTGGCTCCTGCTGCGATATTCTCGAAGATCGCGGAGACGGGCATACGAGTTCCCTTGAGCACCCAGGCGCCGCTCACCTTGCCGGGGACGCTTTCGACGGCGGGGCATTGGGACCAATCGAGGTTTGCCATGGTTCGCACCTCCCTATGCACAGGTTACGCCCAATACAGTGAATTGCGGTACTCCCCTCACCTCACGCCGCGGTCATCTCCTGCCCCTTGGCTTCGCGGCCCGCGAGCGCCAGGCCTGCCAGCGTCAGCGCCACCACGATCACGGTAACGGCGAGCACCAGCGGGTAGTTGCCGGTGCGCTCGGCGATGAGGGCCTGCGCCTTGCCGTTCCAGGAGGTGATGAGGCCGCCCAACTGGTAGGCCAGGCCGGGAGCCGTGGCCCGCACCGGGGCCGGCGACAACTCGGTGAGATAGGCCGGAACCACTCCCCACGCTCCCTGCACCATGAACTGCATGAGCACCGCGCCGATGCCCAGCGTGACCGCCGTGTGACCATAGGCGTAAAGGGGAATCACCGGAATCGACAGCAGCGCCGCGGCGACGATGGCCCGTTTGCGGCCCCACTTCTCCGAGAGCGCGCCGAAGGCAATGCCGCCGGCGATGGAGCCGATGCCGTACAACACGCCGATCAGGCCGACAATCCGCGGCGTGAGTTTGGCATAGGTTGCGAGGAAGGTGGGATACACGTCCTGGGTGCCGTGCGAGAAGCTCATGAAGGCGGTCATCAGCAACACCAGAAACAAAAAGGTGGGCAGGAAGGCCAGAAGACGGGCCAGATCCCCGGTCTTGACGATCCGCGCGTCTCCGGCAGAGCGCGCCAGCCGCTTCTTTTTCCCTTCCAGCCACACCGGCGACTCCGCCACCCGCGCCAGCAAAAAGAACACAAACAGGCCCGGCAGTGCGCCCAGGATGAAAAGCCCCCGCCAGCCAATCGAATGGAAGAAGAGAGCAAAGGCGCCCGCGGCCAGGATGGAGCCCAGCGCGTAGCCCTCCTGCAAAATCCCTGAGTAGACGCCGCGCCCCTCCGTGGGAAGCGTTTCAAAGGCCAGCGCCGCGCCCACGCCCCATTCGCCGCCCATGGCCAGTCCAAAAAGCGCACGCAACCCGAGCAGCACCATGAGCGAGGGGGCAAAGCCGCAGGCCAGCTCGATCACCGAGAAGCTGAGAATATTCACCATCAGCACCGGGCGGCGGCCATAGCGGTCGGCCAGCATGCCGAACACAACCGCGCCCACCGGCCGGAAGGCCTGGGTTAAAAAGACCGCGCCCAGCACCGCCGAGGGCTGGGTGTGGAAATCCACGGCGATGGCTTTGACGCAGAAGACCAGCAGAAAAAAGTCGAGCGAATCCATAGTCCAGCCCAGAAAGGCAGCCAAAAAAGTGTGCCGCTGGGCCCGCGTGAGTCGCCGGAAGTCATTCAGAACGGACATCTACGCGAGAATAGCAGGAAACAGGGATCAGGGATTAGGGAACAAGGAATAGAACTTACACACCAATGCTGGTCTGTAGGAATCAGACAATAATTGTTGCAACAAATCACAATCGAACAGCATCGAATATGCGCGAGGAAGTTACTCGCGGAAAAATCCAACGTTTCCCCGCGCATTCAGTAATAGGCTTCCCACTCCCTACCCCCACAGCGGCCCAACGGCCCTACAACCTACAACGAAAGGATTGAACGATGAAGCGTTTGGCAATTTTGTCTGGCATTCTGGCGCTGGCGGCTCCCCTGGCGATGGCGCAAACCTCCGCGTGGGCCACCGATCCGGCCCACAGTGAAGTCGATTTCAGCATCCGCCACGGCGGCGTCTCCAACGTGCATGGGCGCATTGGCGGGGTAACCGGCACCCTGGTCTACAACGAGGCTGACGTCACCAAGTCCACTGTGACGGTCACCATTGATGTGAGCACCGTGGACACCGGCGAACCAAAGCGTGACGCGCACCTGAAATCGGATGCATTCTTCGACGTGGCCAAATTCCCCACGGCAACCTTCACCAGCTCCAGCGTAGTGAAGAACGGCAGCAAGCTGACGGTGAACGGCAACCTGACCTTGCACGGCGTCACCCTGCCTGTGGTGCTCGATGTGGAAGGCCCGAGCCATCCGGTCGAGGCGATGGACCATAAGACGCATTCCGGCTTCTCCGCCACCACCACCGTCAGCCGCACGGCCTTCGGGATTGGAACCAGCTTCCCGGCATTCATGGTGGGCGACGAGGCCAAGCTGACCATCGAGACTGAGATCATCAAGCAGTAAACCGGCGCGGCCTCGGTTGGTCGGTGTGAAATGCCACGGCGCGGCTGCGATAATGGCAGCGTGCGTAGTATGACGAGAATGGCGTTGCCGGCAGGCGGTTTGTTTTATCTGTCCTATTTGGCCTGCTTGTCCTTCTTTGCGTGTGCTCTCTTGATGAGGGCTCCGCTTGCCGCCCAGCGGCCGGAGCGGCCCGCGCTGGCCGTCTCGAGCTACGTCATCGACGCCGAAATCGATCCGGCCACGCACCATCTGTCGGCCAGGGCGGTGGTCAGCTTTACCGCGCCGGAATACACCGAGCCACAATCTTCCAGCTTCGGCCTGCACCCGGCGCTCAGGGTGACCAAAATCTCCGACGAGGCCGGCACTGTGCTCACCGGCCAGCGCGCGGCGGACGGCGGCATCCGCATCACTCCGGCCACGCCCTTTGTAAGCGGGCAAGCCGTGCATTGGACCTTCGAGTACGAGGGCGTGATCACCGGCAACAACGACGGACCGGTGGAAGGCGTCAAGCTAGCCGCCATCCAGGAACCCATCACCTATCTGCTCTATCCGGCTCGCTGGTTTCCTGTTTCTGAAAACTCGTCCGGCTACCTGACCAACCGCTTTACGGCCCAGATGCACATCCGCGTGCCGCAGGGAATGCGGGTCTTCGCCAGCGGCAGTCAAGGAGACTCGAAGCCGGTCATTCTGGCCAACGGCAAGCCCGGCGATCAGTACGACTTCAACTGGGAGAAGCCCGGCTTTCCGGGCACGGTGATTGCCGGCCGCTACGTGGACCCGGTCTCGGCCGGCCCCGGTAACGTGAAGGTCTGGCTGACGTCGAACCACCAGCAATCGGCCGGCAAACTGGCGCAGACGGCGGCCAGCGAGTACGAATTCTTTACCGCGAGCTTCGGCGCGGCTGAATCCAGCCGCCTCGATGTCGTTGAGTTGCCGGACGACACGCTACAATCCGTCTGGGCGCCGGAGCTGGCGGCGATTCCCGGCTCGCGTGTTGGCGACAAGAGCGGCATTCGCCTGCTGGCCAACACCATCGCCCGCCAGTGGTGGGGATCCGGGGTCAGCCCGCGCACCCTTAACGACGCTTGGATCACCAACGGCATGGCCCGCTACAGCGAGCTGATGTTTGTCGAGGACCAGAGCGGCAAAAACGCCCTCGGGGCGGCTATTCAGGACGTGGCAGCCGGGGCGCTGGCCTACGACACCATCCCCCTGTCGAGCGCCGGCCGCCTCAGCCCCTTTTCGCCCGAGTTCCAGTCGATGACCCTGGAAAAGGGCGCCATGATCTTCCACATGCTGCGCGGGGAGATCGGCGACCAGGCCTTCCTGGCCACGCTCCAGGGCGCGCTCAGCCAGTTCTCCGGCAGCTCGATGCGCGCGGCTGACCTGGAAAAAGTGGCCGAGGCCGAGAGCCATCAGCCGTTGACCGCGTTCTTTGCGCAATGGGTGGACGGCACCGGCGCTCCGCAGTTCACCAACAAATACGCCATCTACCGGCTGGGCAATAACAAGGGCTTCCGCACCATCGGCGAGATTGAGCAGGACCTTGACCTCTTCCGCATGCCGGTGGAGTTGAGCGTGGAGACCGAAGGCAAGACCGAAACTAAAAAAATTGAAGTCGTGGGCGCCAGTACGCCGTTTTCCGTGGACACCTTCGGCCGTCCCCGCCGCATCATCATCGACCCGCAGGGCTGGGTGCTCAAGTCCACCCCAGAGCTGCAGATGCGCGTCCATATTCTCAAAGGCCAGCAACGGACGGCCCAGGGTGACCTGCCCGGCGCGCTGACCGAGTACCAGAAGGCCCTGGAGATCAACGCGCAGAGTTCGCTGGTCAACTTCCGCATCGGCGAAACGCTCTTCACCCAGCGCAACTATCAAGCCAGCGTCAACGCCTACCGGGATGCGCTCAGCGGCGACGGCGAGCCGCGCTGGACCGAGGTCTGGAGCCACATTGCGCTGGGCAAGATCTTCGACCTCTCCGGCCAGCGCGACCGCGCGGTGAACGAGTACCGGTTGGCCATCCAGACCAACGACAACAGCCAGGGCGCGGTCAATGAGGCCCGGCAATGGCTGCAAAAGCCCTACAAACGGCCCGAAAACGAGTAGGAGCCGGCTGTTAGGCCGCGCAGCTTCCCCGGCATAGGCGCGCCTTTTCTGTTGTTATGCAAAACGGCCAGCCCTCGGGCTGGCCGTTGTCGTAAGAGAAAAAATCCGCTTACATACCCACTAGCTTCTGCACCACCGATTCCTCTTCACCGTCGGTATGAATAATCTTGTTGTGCAGGCAATAGAGGGCCAGTTCCAGCCGGTCGCTGACGCCCAGCTTGTCGTAGATCTTGCGCAGATAATTCTTGATCACCTGCTCGGTGGTTCCCAACTGGTAGGCAATCTCCTTGTTGCGCTTGCCCTGGGTGATGCAGGTAATGATGGCCATCTCCTTGGGCGAGAGCTTGGGCTGGACGCGCGGGTTGACCAGGGCGGCGGCCTGGGCGCGATACGCCTCAATCACCCAACTGACCGATTGATTGTCGATCCAGGTTTCGCCGGCGGCGATGCGGCGCACGCACCGCACCAGCAGGTCGGGCGAGATGGAGCGGCTGACGATGCCGCGCACGCCGCGGCGGTAGAGCTCGACGGTCTGGTTTTCGTCGGCGGCCACGGCCTGCACAATCAGCTTGACCTCGGGGGCAACGCGCAGCAGGTCGGGGATGACGTTGGCCGTGCCCGCCAGCAGGCTGCCCTCCAGGAGCACGACGTCGGTGGGATAGCGCTCGATGGCAGCCCGAAGATTCTCCAGCGAATCTGCCTGGGCCACGACGCGAAGATCGTCTTCCAGCGCGAATACCTTGCGAATGCCCACGCGGTAGATGGCCTGCGAGTCCGCAAGAATCACCCGGATTGTCCCCGGCTGGACCGGAGCGTCGTGGGTTTCGCCTTCAGGAGAATCGTCCAGTAAATCCATCATGGGTTCTTGCCAAGAAAAAGTGTGTGTCGCCAGGACCATTCCGGCTTTCACTGCTCGGCGAATTGATATTCGTCGATGGTGGAGGCAGCCAGATAGTTACTTTGGTTCCTTGAGCAGCGTACCACACGTCCCTGACAATGGACCAGAACATCGTGAGGGGTACCCAACACCGCCCCGGGCATACGCAGGGAAAAGCGGATCTCCAGCCCTGCCTGAACAGGGGTTTCCAGCTCAAAAACCACGCCGCTGGCGGATACATTCCGGGTCATAGCGGCAATCTCTCCCTTGCCGGAAGACAACATTACGGGCAGCGCCAGCGGAAAACGCACCGCACAGCGCACTTCCTGCCGCTGAGAGGCCGGATGGGAACCAGCAGACGGGAGCGGTAACACGGACTTTGAAGCATCCATAGACGCCATCCCAAACCCTGAAAGGGCCATTCACACTCTACCGGAGATTACCGTTAACTCCAATGGCACCAAAGTTTCCAACAAGGTAACGTGATTGTATTCACACACAGGTTCCATGATCGTTTCGTGCGCAAGCAACCGTTTGGAACGCTTTAGGGGGTCCGTAGCCTGTGGAAATAATGTGCGAAAAATAATTGCGCATCAAAACTACATTTTGATGCGCATTAGTCTGTCGCGCATCGTAGAATGAGTTTGATGAGCTCCGGTGAGCTTTCTGTAGGACGTTGCGCAACGCAGGATTGGCCAGTTGCAAGGGAGAATTGCGATGAGAACCACTCTCGACATTCGGGATGACGTACTGGAACAGGTGAAGGAGTACGCCGCGGCAAGGTCCATCAGCAACGGCGCCGCGGCTTCGGATATTCTTGAGCGCGGCCTCAATGCCGAGGTGCCGACGAAGTGGGAGAACGGCATTCTCATCTTCTCGCCTGGACCGGACTCGGAGATGATCACGCTCGAAAATGCGTTGGCGCTGAAGGACGCAATGGAGAGTGAGCTGCCGTGAGTATCGCCTTGCTGGACGTGAACGCTCTACTCGCTCTCCTGTGGGAAAATCACATGTTTCATGCGCGCATGGCACGATGGTTCGCCGGCAACGAGGATCGAGGATGGGCCACCTGCCCGATTACAGAGCAGGGATTTGTGCGCATTGTCTGCAATCCCGCCTATATGAAGCCCGCGCCGGGAATTCGCTCAGCGCTCGACTTGCTGCAGAAGACAACTGAAGCGAGCAAAAATCATCAGCTCTGGGCTGACGACCTTCCTCTATCCGCGCTTAGTTCCTCGTTACGGCGTCGCTTGCAAGGCCCGAAGCAGATCACCGACGCCTACCTGCTGGCCCTGGCCATGCACCGCAAAGGAACTCTGGTGACCTTCGACTATCGAATGGAGACGCTGGCTCCAGAGGGAAGCGCGGAACGGAAAGCGCTGGTGATTCTGCGGCCGTGAAGGGAGACCACGAATGTAAGCCTACCGGTCCTATTCCCTATTCCCTATTCCCTATTTTCTGTTCCCTGTTCCCTGACCTCTGATCTCTGATTTATTTTCAAAACCTTGCTGATAATTATGTAGTAAACATCGATATAAACTCAATAGAATGAATATGTTACACGTGGAACACTTTCGAGGATTCTAACCCTTTATTCCTCAGCACTGCCGTGGTCCCCAACGAGCAATTTGTGCTCGTTGGGGTGAAGGAAGCAATTTTTGCTCGCCAGTATGTCAAGTCCCTGGTCCCTGCTCCCTGACCACTATTCTTTCTTCACATCCCAGTCGAAGCTCAGTCCGGCAATCAGCGCATTGAGCTTCTCGACCGCGGTGTTCTTCTGCTGCTCCAGATCGGCGGCGAGCTTGCGCGCGGCCTGCAACTGGTCTTCGGCGCGGTTCAGCTCCTCCACAAACCGCTTGGCGGCGTCGTTGCCCTTGAGGGCGGTCAGGTTTTCGCGGTCGCGCGCCTCGTCGGCGGCCAGCGTCTTTTCTTTCTCCTCGTTCTCCTCAATCTTTGCGTTCAGGCCGCTGAGCGCGGTCTCCGCCTCGATGAGCGGCCGCAGCTTTTCCTCGACGGACGGAGTGATCTTGCCGACCGCAATCAGAAATACGCTGCGATCCTCTTCGGAATCGATGCGGACGGTTTCCGAGAGCAAGGCGCGCTCGCGGACGTGCAGATCGGCGGACTGGTGCGCCGCCACCGCTACGCGGAAGCGATAGGCCGTGGCCGTGGTCTCCGCCGGCTTGGTCTCGGAGTCTAATTCTGCATTAGCCCGGCGGGTGTGCTCCACCAGCACCTCCCGCGCATCGTCGCCGGCGTTGGTCACGGTGTATGTGCTGTCGGTGACCTGGCTGGTTTGCTGCACCAGTACGCCATCGTGCATCGCAATGTGGCGCAGCGTGCTGGTCTGGGCGGGCGCGGCGCGGCGCACCTTCACAGCCTGGTCGGCGGCGTAGGAGAGCAGCCGCTTTTCGCCGGGATGAATCGGTTCGAGCAGCCCCTCGCCTGCAAACTCTCCGGATTCGAAGATGGAAAAGCTGCCGGAGTCCAGCGTCAGCTTGGATTTGTTTTCCAGCCATACCGCGCGCATGGGAGTGGGCTCCCGCTCGCTCCACACCGTCACGTGCATCGCGGGAAGCTGCTGTTGCAGGATGGGCACCATGGCCGATTCGTTCTTGTGAATCGTGACCGGCTGGGTCAGCGCGTACTCGAAGAAGTCGTCAAAGGCGTTGGTGGAGACGTCGCCCTCTTTGTAGGCGTCGCTGGCGCGGTCTACGCCCCCAGAGCCGCTGCTGCCTATGTCGGAGGCGTTTCTGGAAGCAAAGCCAGGGCCAATGCCGTTGCCGTAACCGGAACCGAGCCCAGCGCCAGAGCCTCCGCCCGCAGACGGCGCTTTCATTTTGGCAACCATCATCGGAATTCTCCGTGGCGCAGCGATTGCTTGATTCGCCATCTCCGATTGCGCCTCTAATTGCTCGGCTCGCTTCTCCTCCGCCGCCTCATACGTCTGCGGCGTCAACTGCGCCTCGGTGGCGATCGGAATCTCCACACGCTTGGTGTAAATGGGCTGCGAGAGCGGCTGGATGAAGCTCTGCGGCGCTCCGGCCACCAGCGACAACTGCACGTTGTCCCAGTCCGCGCCCACCGTGTTATCGACGACCGCCCAGCCCTGCATGGTCGCGTTGCCGTTCGGCGTGTGCGGGAAGACGATGCGGTAGGTCGACTTCCAGACCGGAACCTCGCTGATGTAGCTCACCCGCAGTTCGCGCTGGCCCACCCCAAGCGCGTCCAGCGTCAGGTGGCGCAGGCCGGTGGAGTGCGTGGTCGAGAGCAGCTCCAGATAGCGGTCAAGCTGGCCCTGGAGATTCGCATCCAGCGGGCGCACACTCAGCGTGGGAGTCAGCTCGATGACCCGCACCGCTCCTGACGTGGCAATGATCGAAAGATAAAACTTCTCGATGGTGGTGTCGGCGTCGCCCACCTTCTCGGTGCGCGACTCGATGGACAAGAGCCGGCCGGTGATCGTGCCCCCAGGCCCTCCCGTGACCTCGACCCGCTGCCCCCGGAGCGCCTGAAAGAGTTCGGTCGAGGTAGGGTCATCGGTCATGCCCAGGGAGAGCGTTTTAAGCTGCTCGGCCAGCGGCGTGGTGGAGTTGTAGTTGACCCCGGCAATGCGCCCTCCGCCCTCGTCGAGCACGGTGAGCGACTGCAAAACGTCGTTCAACTGCGGCGAGGTGAAATCGATGGCCACGCGCTGGTTGCCGGTCACCGACCCGGCGTGCTCGAAGTAGCCCACCCCGTTCTTGTAGAGCACCACCTTGCGCACCGGCAGGTCTTTGACCACCTGCGGTGGGGCCAACTTTGGCTTGACAGCGGACCCGGCCGGAGCCTGGGCGGCAAGGGTCACGGTGAAGGCGGCAAGACAGAAAACGGCTAGAATTCGGCGCACAAATCCTCCTCGGATCGAACACTAAAAACT
>Ga0371490_1001666_pt1 | contig 11117 bp, 6 predicted proteins | sample MB2SIPfraction_FD_207959 | JGI IMG/M metagenome (GOLD analysis project Ga0371490, IMG submission 207959) | Lab enriched peat soil microbial communities from McLean, Ithaca, NY, United States - MB28FN SIP fraction | ecosystem: Environmental > Terrestrial > Soil > Wetlands > Peat | place: USA...
CGATGATGGCGATAGCGAGCGCCATGGCGCCGAGGGTAAACGGCGGAGCCAGGGCGGCCGATTGCGCCACGGAACGCCCCGCGAAGATCGCCGCCATCACCAGAACGACACCGATGGCGGTCGATTCCAGCACTTTGGCGGGCCGCCAGTAGCGCAGGTAGAGGCCCATGAACACGGCTATCGGTATGGTGGCCGCGATGGTGAACGTGCCCCACGGGCTGCCCTTCAGGGCGTTCACCACCACCAGCGCCATCACCGCCAGCATGATGATCATGATCAGCAGCACTGTAATCAACGCGGTGAAACCGGCCACCTTGCCGATCTCTTCCCGCGCCATCTGGCCCAGCGATTTGCCGTCGCGCCGCATGGAGGCGAACAGGATGACGAAATCCTGCGCGGCCCCGCCCAGCACCGCTCCAATAATGATCCACAGCGTTCCCGGCAGGTAGCCGAACTGCGCCGCCAGCACGGGTCCCACCAGCGGGCCCGGCCCGGCGATGGCGGCGAAGTGGTGGCCGAGAAGAATCCACTTGTTGGTGGGCTCGAAATCCTGGCCGTCGCGCAGCCGCTCAGCGGGCGTGGCGCGCCGGTCGTCGAGCGCCATCACGCGCGCCGCCAGGAACTTGGAGTAGAACCGGTAGCCGGTGGCATAGGAGCAAGCCGCCGCCAGCACCAGCCAGATGCTGTTGATGTGTTCGCCGCGATTGAGGGCGATGCCGCCCAGGCAGAATGCCGCCGCCCCGGCCACGGCGGCCCAGAATAGACGGGTCAGAAGCTTCACGCTCTAAAGTCTACTAGAACCGCTTCAGCGAGCGCAGCAGGGAGGCGGTGGTGCCGCCGGAGTGCAGTTCCACCGAGTGAACCGGCTTCCAATTCTCGTCCATGGTCCCGATGTAGACGGCGGACTGGCGGCTGCCGCCCATGAGGATGACGGTGTACTTGCGGTCCGGGTAGCCGAGGGCGCGGCACTGGAGCGAGCCCGATTCGCTCTGCCAGCGGTCGGTGGCGGGCTTGCCCAGCTTCTGCACCGCGGCGAAGTAATCGTCGCGGCCGGTCAGGGTGAGGTACTGCTGGTCCTTGGTAGTAAAGACCACGCCCTGCCTTACCTCGCCCACCTGCGCCATGCGGAGAACCGCCAGGCAGATGAGCACGGCCACCGGCAACGCGGCGCCGATCAGCTTGAAGATGCGGCGGTCGTTGGATTCCAGCCGGATGCCCACCACGGGCGCGGGGGCGCTGCGGTCGGCAACGGCCCCGGATGCCAGGGGAGAGCCGCCCACCGCAACCGGCATTTCGATCACACGCCGCTGGTAGGGCCACACCGTGCCGCCCTTGTATTCCAATTCCCGGTTCAAGCCGACAATCAGGACCGGATCTTCGATGCGCGACACTTCACCGACCAGCCGCCGCGAGATCCAGACCTCGACACCGCTCTTGCAATTGACCACCAGAATCTCCGACCATGTGGCCTTGCGGAAGAGCCACTCGTTGTGCTCGATGTTGAGGATGGGAGGGTAGAACGAAAATGGCCGCGTGGAGAGATGCTCGAGCGATGGTGGGATAGGCGGGGAGGCCATGACGCACCCAATAGTAGTGTACCTACTTGCGCCCCACCAGGCGCAGCCGCACACTGAACGCGCGGGCCTGTCCTCCTCCGTACTTCAGGAATTGGGACGTGCCCTGAACATTGTTGACCACGTTGGCGTTCAGGTTGGCAGTCAGATTGTTGTAGCCAAAACGCCAGGCCCACAAATAATGCAGGGCGCGAAACTTGCGCTCCAAGTGGAGGTTGATATTGAAATAATCGGGAAAGCGCATGGAGTCCGGCGGACCCACCATAAAACCATCCTGGTCCACCACTCCGAACGGAAAACCGGTGCGGTATTCCACCAGGTACGCCGCCGTGGTGTTGCGCACCAGGAATTCGAGCTTCTGCGGAAGGCAGCGCTTGGGCAGAGGGGCCACGCCCCACATGTGAACGCGATTGGGCGTGTCCCAGGGGAACGGCCCCGGGGCCTGCGAACCGAAAATGGGGTTCTCCAGGCTGTAATCCACCACCGCGTTGGTGCGCGAGGCGGATCGCGTATACCCAACGAACCACTCGAACTGGCCCGCGAAGGTGCGCCTCAGGCTGAAATCGACGGCGTCATACCGGTCGCGGCGGGTGTTCTGCAACTGGTAGGTGGCGCCGGTGAAGAGAGCGGGATTCAGTTCCGCGGCGGGCGTCACGAACACAAACCCGCGGTCCCCCCGGCGCCGCGTGTATCCGGCTTTGGCATAAAACTCGCGCGGCAGCTTGCGCTCGACGGTGAGGCTGGCGGTGCGGTAATAGGGCACCTCAAGGGCCTGCTCGTTCACCTGGAAGGCGGTCTCGACGGGGCCGTTCACAATCCCTCCCGGCAGATAAAACGTCGAGAGGCTCACCTGATCCTGCTGGCGCGTGATGGCGCTCATGCTGATGGCGTCGTAGTAGACGCCCCAGCCGGCGGAGAATTTGGTGTCGCGCAGGGTGCGCGGCGCCCACGACACCGAAACGCGCGGCGCCAGTTCCAGGTCCCGGACGATCTCGTTCCATTCCGCGCGCAGGCCCGCCTCCAGCACCAGTCCTTCACACGGCGCCCAGTGGTCCTGAATGTACTGCGCGGCCTCGAAATTCTTGCGCGCCTGAAAGGGACTGCCCTCGAAGGAAACGTAGCGGACCACGGAGCCGTCGGCATCGAGGACTTCGTAGTCGTGGCGCACGACATGCTGGTGAAACGCCTCCCGCTCGAAGTCGATCCCGAACTTCAACTGGTGCGTGCCCAGGAAGTGCAGCGTTGGCAGGAACAGGTTGGCGATCCATTGGTCGCGGTACGCGTGGCGGGTGGTGCCGACAAAATAGTTTCCCAGGTCCCCGAAGGGCGTGATTTCGAACAGCTCGGTGCCTAGCGGCGCGTCGCGCAGCAGCGTGCGGCTGTCGGCGAAGCCGAAATCGAGCAGGGCCCCGCGGCCGAAGTAGTGTTGGTCGCGGATGGTGCTCATGAAGAGCGTCTGGCGGTGATTGGTGGTGGTCTCGACGGGATTCAGAATGCTGAGGCCGGTGTGCGCGGTGTCGGCAAGGTTGAACAGGAAGCTGCCAGTGAGGGTATTGGCGTGCGTCAGGTTGACCTGGAATCGCGAAAGGTCGCTGGCCGTAAACCCGGTGGTGCGGTTCTGGCCGCGGGGCAGCCCGGGGATGGTATCCACGCTGTAGAAGCCGTCGAGCCCGGTGTGAAACCAGGCGCGCCCCTTGGCCAGTGGCCCGGAGAACTCCAGCCGCGGGGTCCATTTATTCACATGGAAGCCGCCATCGGAGGAGATTCCGGGGATAAAATTCGTGGCGCCGAAGCGCCAGCGGTCGTCACCCATCTTGGTGGTGAGGTCGAGGACGCCGGCGGAGCCTCTGCCGTTGTCGGCCGAGAAGCGGCTGTTCTCGAGGTCCATGGATTGTATGGTTTCGATGTTGACGCGCGCCTCCAGGGTGCCGGTCACGGGATCGGAAATGTTGAAGCCATCGAGCGTGTAGTTGGTCTGGTTGGTGTCGCCGCCGTTGAAGTGGGCCCGGCCGGCGTTGTCCTGCACCACGCCGTTCATCATCGGCAAGGCGTTGCGGTAGTCCTGCGGCGCGGGGTAGGGGATGGCCTGGATTTCGGCGTTGGAGAGCTCTTTGTGATCGGAGGGCTGCTGCAAATCGATAGCCGGAGGCGAATAGGTGACATCGATCCGCTCCGAGAATTCCTGCTCGTGGTTGAGGGCGATGGTGAGCTGAGTGGAGTCGGCGTCAAACCGCTGCCCGCGTCCCTGGTAGAGGTAGAAGCCCAAACGCTCGGCGCGAATAGCGTATTCTCCGGCGGCGGGCAGGTTCATGCGGAAGTTGCCGGCCAAGTCGGAAGAGGCCACCACGATGGCGTCTCCCTCGGCCGCCCGCAGTTCCACGCGCGCTCCGGCTATGCCGACCCCGTTCTCATCCACCACGCGTCCCGAGATGGAGACCTGCGCCTGAAGGCCGGCACACACAAGCAAAAGACCCAGAACGGGTCGCGCATTGTGGGGACACCTTGCCATCGCCGGCGCGTACGCGTGCGGTACGCCTGCTTACTGACCAGCATACAACGTGGCGCAGATGCCGGCGCCCTCGCGTGCGCCGGCCGGTTCCCTGCAAGTGCGGCCGCTAGAAGGTCACCTTGGCGGTGAGTTGGGCTACGCGCACCGAAGAGTCGAAGCCCAGGAAGCTGCCGTAGGGGCTGGTCGGGGCATTGGCCATCCCCGAGATCAGACCGAACGTCGAGTCGCCCAAGCCGTTATCCGGCAAACCGAAATTCGGATGGTTGAGCACGTTGAAGGCCTGGAGCCCGATGCCCAGGGTGGCGCATTCGCACACCTTGAAGTTGCGGTATATGTTCAGGTCCATATCGAAGAAATGCGGCCCGCGGAGCTGGTTGCGCGTCTGCGGCGACCAGGCCGTGAAGTTGTTGATCACGGAGCTGTCCAGGTAGGCGCTGGGGTTGATACAGGGCGTCGCGACCCCGGGATCCCCGGCGGCGCCCACGCCGCAACCGCCGGATTGGCCCCAACCCTTGCCCAACGGCGTGGCAAAAAGCGCGCCGCCCCCGTTGCCCAGAGCGCTGTTGTCGTCGTTGACGGAGAACGGCAGCCCGGACCGCCAGAAGATCTTGCCGGAGAACTGCCAGTTGTTGAGCACGTGGTTCCACACCCTGTTGCCCAGGTGTACCGTCGGGTTGATCACGAAGTCGGCGTTCAGGTTCTGGCGGATGTCGTAATCGGAGTTGCCGTAGTTATCGGCGCGCAAGCTGAGCGGATTGATCTGGCCGAAGGTGGAGTCTCCGTAGGTGAAGACACAGCCGTTGGAGCACTCATCCAGGTTGTGCGACCAGGAGTAGTTGAGGTGGCCCGAAACCCACCTGGCAAAGCGCTTGGTGAGCGTGACGTTCAAACCATTGTAGTTGGACACGGCGCCATTCTGGATCTGGGTGACCGCTCCGTAGTTGGGAACCGGGAGATTCGCGGCTACTCCCGGCACGCCGGGGTACAGACCGTACTCGTCGTAGGCGTTGGGCCATGGGTTGGAATACAACAGGCGAATGCCATGGTTGCCGACGTAGTTCACGGTAAGCAGCAGGTCGTTCCGCAGTTGCCGCTGGACCTGGAGGTTCCACTCCTGATATTGGGGAGCGTGCAGCGTGCCATATAGGGAGGTGAAGGCCGGCGCGGCGAAGGATGCGCCCAGCTTCGTCAGCGCGCTGGAGATCTGGCTGTACGTATCCTGGATGCTGAAGGCGTTGGCGGAGGCGCGGAACGTGGCGAGGCCGCCGGCGGGATCGAAGGGCAACACGCCGGCGGACGGCTGGACGCGAATGGTGACCGATACCGGCGGGTCGGCAAGGAGGTCGTCCACCAAGCCGGCGGGAGCCGAATCATGGAAGATGCCGATACCGCCGCTGATGACGGTCTTGTTCTCGCCGCCGCCCGGAGACCAGCTAAAGCCGAGGCGCGGCGACCAGTTGACAGCGTCGATACCTTGAAAGGCCTGGTTCTGGTTGTAGTTGATGTCGCTCGAGTAGGGCACGCTGCCCGGATTGGCGCTGGTGAAGCTGGGCAGCGCACTGGTGGTGGTTTTGAAATTCGCGAAACAGTTGAAATTGCAGACCGGGTTGGAGTTGCGCTCGACGCGCAGCGCCAGCGTCAGTCTCAGGTTGGGCCGCACGTTCCACTCGTCCTGCCCGTAGACGCCCAGGCCCCACATGGCGATGGGAACGTCGCTGGCCAGGTTGAGCGCCTGGGTGTACCGATACCCCAGGCCGTTGACGAAGTTCTGCAAGCCGGCGCTGACATAACCGAAGTAGACGCGTGGGCTGTTGTAGAAGAAGTTGTGATCGCTCACGTCATAGCGGCGGAAATTGGCGCCGAACTTGAAGTTGTGGCTCCCGCGGTTGACCGCGAAATCGTCGATGAACTGGTACTGCGTGACGTTGCGGCCCTGGGGGAAAGCGTGCTGATCGTTGAAGCTGGTGAACGGCACGGCGCCCGAATCGGTTATCTGATAGGGGAAGGTGCTGGCCACCAGTTGGGCATTCTGCGCGAACTGGGCCACGTAGTGGCTGGCAGCGGCGGTGAAGGCGTTCGTCGCCCGGGCGCCGAAGATGTGCGTTTCCTGGAACTGTGTGTCCCACGAAGGCTGCTTGGAGATCGCATCGAAGTTCGCGTTGATCGCGTCGATCAAAGTAGGCTGCGTTCCCTTGTCCGCCTTGTAGCGGAAGAAAGCGTTGTCGTTGTTGCCGATCTTCTGATCCACGCGGCCGCTCAGAATGTATTCGGAACCGAGAGCCGTCGCCGACGTCTGCGACCTGGCCGCGCAGGGCGTGGTGGCGGGATTATAGCCGGGCAGAACCACCGAGTTGCAGTAGCTGCTGTTGGCAATGGGCACGGCGGCGCTGGCGCCGGGAGAGTTCAGCCACAAGTTCATCATGGTCTTGTAGGCGCTAGCTTCGTTGGGCTGCACGGCTGTGACGTTGGCCTCAACGGCGCTGGCGAAAGCCGGAGTGGGAATGGTATTGGCAAAGACGTTGGGCAGAACGAAGCGGAGTCCCTCGGTGTCGAAGAAGAAAAACGTCGAATTGTGGCGGATAGGGCCGCCGATAGATCCCGCCCACTGGTTGGCGTTCGAGAAAGGCCGGCTGACGCCGTAGTAATTGTTGAACCAGTCGTTGGAGTTCATGGCGCGGCCGTTCCACCAATAGACCGCATTGCCGTGGAATTCGTTGGTGCCGGACTTGGTCACATAGGTGACCTGCGCCCCCTCAAGCTGCCCGTATTGGCCGGCGTAGGCGTTGGTGACGATCGTGGCTTCCTGCAACTCGTTCTGGCCGATGGTCAGGTTGGAGGCGCCGGAATTGTTGATGTTGAAATACGGGTCCATGTCGTTCTCGCCGTTGACGGTGAAAAGATTCGACGTCGCGGGCAGCCCGTTGACGGTGAAATTGCCATAGCCCCCGGTGGTGTTGACCACCGCGCCCGGAGCGGTGAACGCGATGTTGGTAATGTCTCCGCCGGCGCTGGGCAGTTGCTGCAGTTGCTCCGGCGTGAACGGCGTGTTCATGCTGGGTTGCGGGTTCAGGAGCGCAACCATGGCCGAGACCTCCACGGTCTGCATGGCCTGACCAACCTGAAGCGTCAGGTCGGCGGTGACGACCGCGCCGACGGCTACGTCGACAGGCAGTTCGCTCTTCTGGAATCCGGTCTGCGACACGCTGACCTGATAGTGGCCCGGTCTCAGCAGGCGAAAACGATACTCCCCGGCCTGATCCGCAGTGATCGTTTGAATCGCTCCGGTATCCAGGCTCTTCAAAGTAACGGCGGCGTTGGGGACAATTGCGCCACTGGAATCCTTGACCGTGCCGGCGATGTCGCCGGTGGTCAGAGACTGTGCAAGCATGGCTGGCGCAAGCAGAGCGAAACAGGCAAGCAAGCAAAGGAGCTGCCATCTCGATTTAAGTAGCGTCGGAACTAGTTTCATCATATTCCTCCTCGCGGAATGTCGGTTGACAGAAGAGCAACTGCCCTTCCACGTGCACGTCACGATAATTGTATTGATAAAAAAGGATGTTTTCAACTGAATAGTGGTGTCTTCCCGAAGAAAGATCCGTAGCACCACTTCGCGGATGGGGCACCCGATTCCCAAAACATCGTGTAACCTCTTGTTAACTTTGAGGTTATTAAGGTTATGAGATTCTGCACTCCGAATATGGATTGCGGAATCCAAAAGGGGCGTCAAGACAGGCCTCAAGGATCAGAAGATATAGTAGTTACAGAACTTGGGCGGCCGGGCACAGGGGAATCCCTACTCCGCCGTCTTCCAGGGCCGCGCCGATCCTCAGGATGAGCGCCTCTTCCCACGCCGGGCCGATGATCTGAATCCCGATGGGCAAGCCGGTCGATCCCAGTCCGCAGGGGATCGAAAGGGCCGGCAGGCCCAGCACGTTGATGCCTCGAACCAGGCGGGTGGTGGCCAGGCGCACGTCCTTTTCCCGGCCGCCCAACCGGACGGTCGCATCGCCGATGCGCGGGGCAGTATTGGGGGTGGTGGGAGCAATGAGACAGTCCACTTGGGACCAGAGCTGGTCGAATTCGCGGCACATCCGGCTGCGCAGCCGCTGTGCGTTGATGTAGTCGGTGGCGGGCACCAGGCGGCCCTGGTCGAGCAGGGTGAGCACATCTGGGCCGAATTTCTCCCTGTGTTCGAGGTGCGGCTCGGCCACGGCGGCGGCTTCCGCCAGCAGAATGACGCGGCCGACGGCATTCAGCTCGGCGACATCCGGAACCCGCACCGGCTTGACCAGCGCACCCAGCGACTGGGCGCGCGCGAAGACTCCGCGAACCGACGATTCGACGCCGGGGTCGAGGTGGTCGAAGTAGAAATTTTCGGGGAAACCGATGCGCAAGCGGCGAATGGAGCAGCCGGCGCCGGGGATAAAGTCGACCACCGGGTGGCGCGACGAGGTGGGGTCGCGGCGGTCGTGGCCGGCGATGGCATTCAGTACCATGGCGGCATCGCGCACCGAGCGGGCGAGCGGTCCCATGTGATCGAGGCTGTAGGCCAGAGGCAGGGCGCCGTAACGGCTCACGCGGCCATAGGTGGGCTTGAGCCCCACAGCGCCGCAAAACGCGGCGGGGATGCGGATGGAGCCTCCGGTATCGCTGCCCATGGCGGCGTAGACGAGCTGGGCGGCCACGGCCGCGCCCGAGCCGCCGCTCGACCCGCCGGGGCTGTGCGCGAGATTCCATGGATTACGCACCGGGCCGAAGTGCGGATTGGCCGAGGTGATGCCGTAGGCCATCTCGTGCATGTTGAGCTTGCCGAGCATCACGGCGCCGGCCGCCCGCAACCGCTCGACCACGGCCGCGTCGATGGCGGGGACAAAATCTTCATAGACCTTGGAGCCGCAAGTGGTGCGAACGCCGCGCGTGAAGAAAAGGTCTTTTACCGCGACGGGGATGCCGTGGAGAGGCCCGCGGTCGCGCCCGGCGGCCAACTCGGCATCCGCCTGCCGCGCTTCTTCACGAGCTTGTTCGGCGGTGACGGTGATGAACGCATTGAGCCTGGAATTGAGGCGGCTGATGCGCGCGTGGGCGGCGGCCGCCAGCTCGACGGCGGAGACGCGGCGCGCCCGCAGCGCATCGGCGGCTTCCCGGATGGTCACTCGCCGTCCTCCTCGAGGCGCAATTCGGTGGCCGGTTCTACCTCGGGCGTGAGGTCTTTCAACAACGGACGGAAGGCTGCTTCCAGCGCTTCGAGCGGCTCCGCGAGGCGATTGAGCTGGGCGGGATCGACCTCGATGCCGCTGGCTTTGGCGATGGCTCTCCAATCTCTCATACAACCTCCAACGATAGCGGATCTTCCCGGTCCTGGCGCGCCGTCCAGTGCGCCCCGGCCAGCACGATCATGGCAGCCACGAAGCTCCAGATCAGGATGGTGACGGAGTGCTCGAAAACGAAGTACTCGCGGTGGAGCTTGGGTGACAACAGGGGAGCGACCAGCAGATTGACATACTTGAGCGCTTCGAGCGCCAGCCCCACCACAATGGCCACGGGAACCACGCGGGCCGGCTCGATCTTACGGTTGGGCAGCAGCCAATAGACCAGGAACAGCGCCAGAATCGAAATGGGCACGGCCGCCAGTTTGAACATCAGCAGGTGGATCCAGACTCCGAATCCGGCGTTGAGGCGGCTCGCCCCCGATAGCCACTGGCTGTTCAAGGCCGTCAGCATTAGGGAGAGCAGCGCCAGGCCGCCGCACACAAAGATGAGGGCCAGGCTGACGATCTGATTCTTGATATAGGAGCGGTTCTTGGCGACCCCCCAGGCGCGGTTGAGGGCCACCTCGAGCGGCTCAAAGACGCCGTTGGCTGTAATCAGAAGCAACAACAAGCTGACGAGATCGACCTTGCCGTTTACCCTGAACCAAGCCCGGAGGTTCCTGATCATGAACTGGCCCGGCTCGCCGGCAAAAGAATCCCCGATGGCCAGGTAGATAGCCTGCTCCGCCGCGCGCCAATGGAGGACATCGCGGCAGAACGACGTGATGACGATTAGAAATGGATAGGCTGACAGCAACACGCTGGCGGCAACGGCGAGGGCGTAGACGTGCGCCTCGGTCTGCGCCAGGTAGTATAGAGTGGGCCGCCAGCGCGACCACCACAGCCCTCGATTGTCGGGAAGGATCGTGGGGAGCAACTTCCAGCTTAACTCGGGTGGTTCACCGCAGAGCAGGTGACTGGGGTGAGGGTGCCCCAGTCTGGTGGGGGAAGAAACAGGGTGATATCGTAGGTTGACCCCTGCTGGCGGCAGTTAAAGCCGATTGCGCACTGGTGCTTTCAAGCCCGTCGCGGAGCATGGTTTCCAGTTTCGTGGTCTGGTGAGTGGTGGTGGCCCGTTGGCGGGCCAACCCCGATTAGGAGACTGCGTTTGATGGGCCACGCTGGAGCCGCCACACGGGCCAGGAGCCAGCATGAGCCGCAAGAAGACCAGACTGCAGTCTGTCACTGAAGTTCCCAAGATCCGGCCGGACGCGGCCGGAATCGATATTAGCCCGGAAGTGATTTATGTAGCCGTAGATCCGCAGAAGGACGCGCCGGCGGTGCGGCACTTCGGGACGGTTACAGCGGAGTTGTATCGCATCGCGAATTGGCTGAGGGCCTGTGGAGTCCGGACCGTAGCGATGGAATCGACCGGCGTGTATTGGATTCCGTTGTTCCAGGTGCTGGAAGAGCGCGGGTTGGAAGTGTATCTGGTCAACGCGCGGCATTACAAGAATGTACCGGGGCGCAAAACGGACGTGTGCGACTCGGCTTGGCTGCAATACCTGCACGCAGTCGGACTGCTGCAAGGTTCTTTCCGGCCGTCGCAGGAGGTTTGTGCGTTCCGCACCGTGTTGCGGCATCGCGGCGAACTGGTACAGGCGGCCAGCAAGCACATCCAACACATGCAAAAAGCCTTGGATCAGATGAACGTGCAGGTCCATCGGGTGTTGAGCGATATCACGGGAGTGAGCGGACTGGCGATCATGGATGCCATCCTGGCGG
>Ga0371490_1001669_pt1 | contig 11104 bp, 9 predicted proteins | sample MB2SIPfraction_FD_207959 | JGI IMG/M metagenome (GOLD analysis project Ga0371490, IMG submission 207959) | Lab enriched peat soil microbial communities from McLean, Ithaca, NY, United States - MB28FN SIP fraction | ecosystem: Environmental > Terrestrial > Soil > Wetlands > Peat | place: USA...
AATCGGACTGCTACTCGGCAACGCCGTCTGAACAACATCCCAAAAACAAACCCCACCAAAATGATGGGGTTCGTCAGCAGTCTGGGGGTGGATCTCACGATCCACCCCCTTGCTCATTCTGTCGGTTTCCGCTCCCGAACCCGGTCCGTTCTAGCAACCCGGGCTTCGCTCTAAACCACCGCCGGCCGCTCGACGGCCGCCGCCGGCAGCTTGGTCTTGACAGCGGCGTTGCGGCGCTCGGTGGGCTTTTCCATGCCCTGCGACTCCTGCGCCATGCGCAAGTGCTGCTCCATCAGCCGACGCGCCTCATGCGGCTTGCGGGAGCGAATGGCGCGATAGATCTCGCGGTGCATCTCCGCCGATTCGCGGGTGTCGATGGAGCGCTCCACAGTCTTGCGGCGCTTGTCGTAGAGCGCCGAAGTGATGGTCTCGATGACCGCCGCCAGAATGGGATTGCCAGAGGCCTGGGAGATAATGCGGTGGAACATGACGTCGTGGATCAGATAGTCGGCCGGGTTCTCCATGACGGCGAACATCTCCGCCACTTCCTCGGCCAGGGCGGCATGGTGCTCTTCCTTGCCGCGCTCGGCAGCCAGGGCGGCAATGTTGCTCTCCACAATAATACGGGCCTCGAACATTTGCCAGGTCTGGAAGCCGTGCAGGGCGCCGATCAGGCCGAGCGAGGCCTTGCCGAACTCCGGCGGACCGTCGGCGATAAAGGTGCCCACACCGTGCTTGACTTTCATGACGCCCATGGCGGCCAGATAGCCGATGCCGGTACGGAGGCTGGCGCGGCTGATGCCCAGTTTGCGAGCAAACTCCCGTTCCGGGGGAATCTTGTCGCCCGGTTGCAGAGTTCCGTTCTCAATCAGCGAACGAATGTGGTTAACCACTTGCATCGTCCGGTGGGTCTCTGGCGGCTCTTCATTAACCCTTGCCATAGCAGTTCTTAACCCTCTGGGATAGTTTCTAAACTTAGGCAACATCGAGCTTACCACCCGGAACGTGAGATTGGTCTAAAAAAAACGCGCGCTCGGCGAATTCTCAACCACTTGGCCGATGTGTATACTGGTGGTCTGACCTCACCAGAGGCCGGACCGGAAGCAACTTTTCTCCGAGAGGTAGAATGAAGCCATGCTGCTCCACGATGAACGTCTTTTTCCTGCTGATCCAAGCGCGCGCAGGGTTGCCAAGGCTCTCTATGCGCATGTAAAGACATTGCCGATCATCAGCCCGCATGGTCACACCACGGCTGCCTGGTTTGCCGACAATTCCCCCTTCCCGGATCCGGCTACCCTATTTGTTCAACCCGACCACTATGTCTTCCGCATGCTCTATAGCCAGGGAGTTGACCTGGATACGCTGGGCATCGGCAAGGACCGGATCGAGAACCCGCGCGCGGTGTGGCGTATCTTTGCGCAGCATTATTATCTGTTTCGCGGAACCCCCTCGCGGCTGTGGCTGGACTTTGCATTCCAGGAGCTGTTCGGCATGACCGAGCGCCTGAGCGAGAAGACTGCAGATCTGTACTATGACACGATCGACGCGGCCCTGAAGACGCCCGCGTTTCTGCCCCGCGCCCTGTTCGAGCGCTTCAATATTGAGGTGCTCTCGACTACCGATTCGCCGCTGGACACGCTGGACGCCGTCAAGGCAGTGCGCGCGTCCGGCTGGAAGGGCCGCATTGTGCCCGCCTTCCGCCCCGACCCGGTGGTGGATGCCGACTATGTTGGTTTCCACGCCAACCTGGTCCAGCTGGGCGAGCGGTGGAAGGAAGATACCTCCACATGGAAGGGCTACCTGGCGGCGCTGCGCAAGGCGCGCGCGTTCTTTATTGAGCAGGGTTGCACCTCCACCGACCACGGCCATCCAACCGCACTGACGGCCGACCTGCCGGAATCCGATGCTGCCTCGCTCTACGCAAAAATTTTTTCTGGCCTCTCCACCAAACCCGAGCAGGAGCTGTTCCGCGCCCAGATGCTGACCGAGATGGCTGGCATGAGCGCCGAGGACGGCTTGACCATGCAGATCCATCCCGGCTCGGTGCGCAACCACAACCCCCTGATTTATGAGAAGTATGGCCGCGACAAGGGCTGCGATATTCCCAGCCCCACCGAGTACGTGCAGTCGCTGCGGCCGCTGCTGGCCAAGTACGGCAACAACCCCAAGCTGACGATTATTCTGTTCACTTTGGACGAAACCACCTATAGCCGGGAGCTGGCACCGCTGGCCGGTCATTATCCGGCCTTGCGTCTGGGGCCCGCGTGGTGGTTCCATGACAGTCCAGAGGGCATGATGCGTTTCCGCGAGCAGGCCACCGAGACGGCCGGCTTCTACAATACGGTCGGCTTCAACGACGATACCCGCGCTTTCCTCTCCATCCCGGCACGACACGACGTGGCCCGGCGCATCGATTGCGCCTTCCTGGGCCGCCTGGTGGCCGAGCACCGGCTGGAAGAAGACGAAGCCTTTGAGGTGGCGCACGCACTGACCTACGACTTGGTCAAGAAGGCTTACCGCCTCTAGGCACCTGCCGCATGCAGACCCGCTTTGCAGCACTGCATGCAGCAGACCCGCTTCGCGGCATTGCATGCAGCAGACGCGCTTCGCGCAGGCACAAACCTTTATTGTGCTGCGTATTTCGAACTCAGGACACTGGGGAGATGTAATGGAAGAGATCAAGCCGCGAGGCGCAGAGGAGAGCGGAATAACGCTCAGCGAACGGATCGGCAAGGTTCGCTGGACCGTCTGCGCCATGTTGTTCGCCGCCACCACCATCAACTATATGGACCGGCAGGTGATCGGCCTGCTCAAACCAGTTCTGCAACTGCCGCTCGCCCAGGGTGGCATCGGCATGAGCGAGCTGCACTACGGCTACATTGTGGACGCCTTCCAGGTGGCCTACGCGCTGGGCGTACTGCTGGCCGGCTACTTTGTGGATAAGGTCGGCACCCGCATCGGCTACATGGTCATCATGGGCCTGTGGAGTCTGTCGGCTATGGGCCACGCGCTGGCCAACACGGTCTTTCAGTTCGGCATTGCGCGCTTCTGTCTGGGAGCGGGCGAGAGCGGCAACTTTCCGGCGGCTATCAAGACGGTCTCCGAGTGGTTTCCGCAATCGGAGCGATCGCTGGCCACGGGCATCTTCAACTCCGGCGCCAACGTAGGCGCCATCATCGCCCCCGTCCTGATCCCGTTTGTATGCGCTCTGTACGGCTGGCACGCAGCCTTTCTGGTCACCGGCGCCTTTTCGATGAGCTGGATTTTGATGTGGTTCCTCATTTACCGCAAGCCCGGCGACCATCCGCGGCTGACCAAAGCGGAGTTTGACCACATCAACGCCGACTCCATCTTGACCTCTTCAGCGGAGCAACTGAAGGCCGCCGGCAAGAGCGGGCAGGTACCCTGGATCAAGCTGCTCGCAGTCCGCCAGACCTGGGCCTTTGCCCTCGGCAAGCTGCTCACCGACCCCATCTGGTGGTTCTATCTCTTCTGGCTGCCCGGCTACTTCAGCCAGCAATACGGGCTGGACTTGAAGCATCTGGGCCTGCCCCTGATCGTGGTCTACAACTTCACCACCATCGGCTCCATCGGCGGCGGCTGGCTGCCGGCGCCCTTCCGCAAGCTGGGCTTTTCAGCCAACAAGGCTCGCTTGGCCGCCATGCTGCTGTGCGCCTGCTGCGTGGTGCCGGTCTTCTTCATCAGCTATGTGCATTCGGTGTGGCCGGCGGTGGCGCTGCTCAGCCTGGCCGCGGCCGCGCACCAGGGCTGGTCAGCGAACCTGTTCACCACCACCAGCGACATGTTCCCGCGCTCGGCTGTCGGTTCGGTTACCGGCATTGGCGCCATGGCCGGCTCCGTGGGCGGCGTCATGATGGCGACATTTACTGGCTGGGTGCTGGAAGTCACGCACCAGAACTATGCGACGTTGTTCGGCATTGCCGCCAGTGCCTACCTCGTTGCGTTCCTCATCCTCATTTCCCTAGCTCCCGGCCTGCGCCGGGCGGAGTTGAATGTATGAGCCTTTACTGTGCAACAGGCAGTGTCGATACCGACCTTACCCCGGAGCAGCTCAACGAACTGCTCTCCGGCGCGTTAGCCAAGCTCGGACAGCGGAACCGTGTGCTGGTGGTTCCACCCGACCAGAGCCGCGAGCACTCCCGCGCCGGCGAGCTGACCGGATACGCCGCCAAGTACTACGGCGACAAGCTGAAAGCGGTGCTGCCGGCCCTGGGCACGCACACTCCCATGCGCCCCGACCAGCTAGCGCACATGTTCCCGGCCGTCAAACCCGAGCTCTTTCGCTCCCACGACTGGCGCACCAGCATTGAGACCATCGGCGAAGTGCCGGCAGAGTTCATCAAAGAGCAGTCGGAGGGCAAGCTGGATTATGCCTGGCCGACGCAGGTAAACAAGCTCATCTCCCAAGGCGGCTTCGATCTGATTCTCTCCATTGGCCAGGTTGTGCCTCACGAAGTGGTGGGCATGGCCAACTACACCAAGAACATTGTGGTGGGAACCGGCGGCCGCGAAGGCATCAACCGCAGCCACTATCTGGGCGCGGTCTACGGCATGGAACGGATCATGGGCCGGGCGCTCAATCCGGTGCGCAACGTCTTCAACTACGCGCAGGACCATTTTCTGAAGGATTACCCGATTGTCTACGTGCACACCGTGGTCGGCCGCAGGGCCGAGGGCGGGCTGGCCGTACGCGGACTCTACGTGGGCGACTCGCTGGAGGTCTTTACCCAGGCTGCCGAACTGAGCCTGAAGGTGAACTTCGAGATTGTTCCCCACCAGCTTCACAAGGCGGTGGTTTATCTGGAGCCCGAAGAGTTCCATTCCACCTGGATCGGCAACAAGGCCATCTACCGCACCCGCATGGCGCTGGCCGACGGCGCGGAGCTGATCATTCTGGCTCCGGGCGTACGCGAGTGCGGCGAAGACAAGGGCATCGATCAGCTGATCCGCAAGTACGGCTACCGGGGCACGGAAAACACACTGGCCGCGGTAAAGGACAACCCCGACCTGGCCGCCAACCTGAGCGCCGCCGCCCACCTGATCCACGGCTCCAGCGAGGGCCGCTTCAAGATCACCTATTGCCCGGCCCACCTGACCCGCGAAGAGGTGGAGGGCGTAGGGTTCAACTTTGGAGATCTTCCCTCCATGCTCGCCAAGTACAATCCGGCCCATCTGGAGCATGGTTTCAATCACGTCGACGGTGAAGAAATCTTCTTTATCGCCAACCCCGGACTCGGACTGTGGGCACACCCCAGCCGGCTCTGATACAAAGGAACCGCATGTCTCAGGCATTGAAACTCGGCAAGTTCTCTGTTGGAACCGGTGACCGGTTCGCGCACCAAGCCAAGGCGCAGCTGCAGGCCTCGCTGCTGGCACTGCAGGCAGGCGTGGAGATCATCCCCGTCTGGAACAAGAGCAACCGCGAACACACCATCATCGGATCGGAGCCCAGCAGCGCCCGCCAGGCAGCCGATGCGGCGGTGAAGGAGCTGGGCTGGAAGCTTCCCTACTTCCTCGACGCGGACCACATCAACCTGAACACCGTGAACCGCTTCCTCTCGGCGTGCGACTTCTACACGCTGGATGTGGCAGACTTCATCGGCCAGGCCACCGACGCCGACTCGATTGAGGCATTTGTGAAGCACCGCTCCTCGCTGATCGGCAAGATCGAGCTGAAGGGCGTGGACGAGACCTTCACCATCACCGCCGACGACCTGCGCGCCGCCGCCTCCAAGTTCCTGGGCGCGGTGAAGCACGCCGGACAGGTGTACCGCACCATTCTGGCGGCCAAGGGCGAGGGCAACTTTGTTCCCGAGGTCTCCATGGACGAGACCGACCGCGCGCAATCGCCGGTGGAGCTGCTCATCATTCTGGCCGCCATCGCCGACGAGGGCATCCCGGTGCAGACCATCGCGCCCAAGTTCAGCGGGCGCTTCAACAAGGGCGTGGACTACGTGGGCGATGTAGCCCAGTTCAACCGCGAGTTCGAGCTGGACGTGGCCGCCATCGACTACGCTGTTACCCATTTCGGTCTACCCTCGAACTTGAAACTCTCGGTTCACTCGGGTTCCGACAAGTTCAGCATTTACCCCGGCATCCATGCCGCGATGCAGAAGTTCGACGCCGGCGTGCACCTGAAGACGGCCGGCACTACCTGGCTGGAAGAGCTGATCGGCCTGGCCGAGGCAGGCGGCGATGCTCTGGCTCTGGCCAAGGAGATCTATAGCCAGGCTTACGAGCACCGCGAGGAGCTCTGCGCGCCCTACGCCACGGTCATCGACATCGACCCGGCCAAACTGCCGGCGCCAGCGGTGGTGAACGGCTGGAGCAGTGATGAGTACACCTCGGCGCTGCGCCACGTGCAGTCTAATCGCGGCTATAACCAGCACCTCCGCCAGCTGCTCCATGTGGGCTTCAAGGTGGCAGCCAAGATGGGACCCCGTTATCTTGGGTTGCTGGAAGCCAACGAAGCAGTGATTGCCAAGAACGTAACCGAGAATCTCTTTGTCCGCCACATCGCGCCGGTCTTCCTGGGGCGCGGCAACTGATCCAACATCCATAGGAACTCATCGATCCGGCTCAGCCGGTGCAAGACAGAAGGAGTAACATGGCAAATTCTCCAGTAGTTGCGGATGACCCGAATGCACAGGGCGGGCAAGCCGCTTTCGATCTGAAAACCCTCACCAAGATGTACGACTTTACCGGCAAGACGGTGGCCATCACCGGCGGCGCCGGCGTTCTGGGCGGCGCGATTGCAGGCGCCCTGCTTGGCTGCGGCGCCAAAGTGGCCATCCTCGACGTGAATGCGGACGCAGGCCATGGGCTGATCGAGAAGATGGGCCCGCTGGGCAAGCAGGCCAGCTTCTTCAAGTGCAATGTGCTCGATCGCGAGAGCATTGCCGAGACCGCGCAGGAAGTGGTGGGCAGCCTGGGCAAGCTGGATTGCCTGATCAACGGCGCCGGCGGCAACAAAGCGCAGGCCACCACCAGCGCCGACCTAAAGTTTTTCGATCTACCCACCGACGCCATTCGCTGGGTCTTCGAGCTGAACGTGACCGGCACCATCCTGCCCTCGCAGGCCTTTGGCAAGGTGATGGCGGACCAGGGCTACGGGACCATCCTCAACATCTCGTCGATGAACTCGTTCCGCCCGCTCACCCGCATTCCCGCGTACTCGGCGGCCAAGGCCGCGGTCAGCAACTTTACCCAGTGGCTGGCCGTACACATGGCCCAGGAATACTCGCCCCGGATTCGCGTGAACGCCATCGCGCCCGGCTTCTTCCTGACCAACCAGAACCGTTTCCTGCTAACCGACGAGAAGACTGGCGAGTGGACCGCGCGCGGCAAGCAGATCGTCTCCCACACGCCCATGGCGCGCCTGGGCGAATCCCAAGACCTGTTCGGTTGCGTCCTCTGGCTGCTTTCGCCGGCCTCGGAGTTCGTCACTGGCATTGTGGTTCCGGTCGACGGCGGCTTCTCGGCCTTCAGCGGCGTGTAAGCAACCAGAACCCACCCAACAAAAAACAAACTTTGAAGAAATGCGGCGCCCCGGCCGCATTTCTTCGTCCCGGGGCAACGCTGCTCACGATCTGGCGTCCTCAATTTCCGATGGGAGAGAGCATGAGCACAAAACTTTTCGACCTTGCCGGCAGAGTCGCTGTGGTCACCGGTGGTACAACCGGTATCGGCCGCGCCATCTCGCTCGGCCTAGCCGAGGCCGGCGCCGACGTTGTGGCCAGCGCCCGCCGCGCCCAGCAGGTTGAGGAAACCGCCGCCGCCCTTGAGGCCCTCGGCAGCAAGACGGTTCGTGCCGCCAGCGACGTCTGCAACCGCGCGTCGCTTGAAAACCTGCTCGCCAGCACGCTGGAGGCCTTCGGCAAAGTGGACATCCTGGTCAACTGCGCCGGCATTATCAAGCGCACGCCCACCCTGGAGGTGACCGAAGAGGAGTGGGGCACCATCCTCAACACCAACCTGACCGGCACGCTGCGCGCCTGCCAGATCTTCGGCCGCGCCATGCTGGATGCCGGTTACGGACGGATCATCAACATCGCCTCGCTGAACAGCTTCGCGGCGCTGACGGAGGTTGCCGCGTACGGGGCCAGCAAATCGGCAGTGTCCTCGCTGACGCGCTCGCTGGCCGTGGAGTGGGCCAAGAAGGGTGTGACGGTGAATGCCATTGCCCCGGGCGTCTTCCGCACTGATATCAATGCCAAGCTACTGGACTCCACCGGCCGCGGCCAGGAGCTGCTGATGCGTACCCCCATGGGCCGCTTCGGCAGGACCGAGGAGCTGATCGGCGCAGCCATCTATCTAGCCTCGGATGCCGCCAGCTTTGTCACCGGCCAGACCATCGTGGTGGACGGCGGCTTCCTGGCCTCGGGCGTCAATCAGTAGTTTTTCTTGGTATGCAACAAAGAGAACGCGGCAGCCGGTGGCTGCCGCGTTTTTCATTTTGCCGATGAAGTGAAAACAGGCGCATGGCCGATAACGTACGAGGCCCTTCGTCCTGCCAGCCTCATGCCTCCCAGGTTTCAAAATCGAAGGGTCTTCGCACCCTTCGTGAGCGCAAGGTGGCTCCCCCGTCCATCGTTCTGACTTGGATCGGCATACCACTGCAATCCAGGATCATTCCTTGCGGTGAGCTTTGCCGCTGATCTCATCGATGCGGATGCGGATGACGGCGGTCTGGGGCAGCAGACGGGCCACATAGGCCTCGTTTTCGGCGCTTACCGTGCCGCAGTAGCGCTTGACCAGCAGTTGCAGGGCCTGGAACTTCTCACCGTCGTCGGCCACCAGCTCGGCGGGGCCAAAGGCGATGGCGCTCTGGTAGTAGGTGGAGAGCATGGAGGCATCCACGGTGACGCCCTCGATGGCACAGAAGCTCACCCGCGGCTCGTGGGCAATGTTGTCCAGCTTGTGGCCTCTGAGCGCACTGTGGGCGTAGAGGACGTTGCCGGCGAGCACGTGGTTCAGGGGCACGGCGTAGGGCTGCCCGTCGTCGCCTACCGTAGCCAGCACGCCGTGGTCGGCCGTGGCCAGCACCTGCAGCGCCTCTTCCAGTCCAAGCGTACGGTCCTGCCGCTGCGCCACGCGTAACGTCGTCATGCCCACACCTCTCTGATTTTTGCTCATTGTGCCAAAATGCAGGCCAAGTTACTACAGTACCGTGGGCATCTATTGGGCTTTTTGCACCGTTTCGGGATAGATTGCCGTTACGGCCTCCGCGCCGAACTCCGCCGCAAAGACGCGGCCGGTCGCCGGATCCACGGCCAGCGCGTAGGGGTTGACGCCGGCAGCCAGAGTGCCCGCTACGCGCAACGTAGCGCCATCCACCACCGTCACACTGTTGCCGTGCAGGTTGGCCACGTAGACGCGGTTACGAGCTGCGTCCAGGGCCAGCGCCTGGGGATGCGCGCCCACCGGCAGGGTGGCCAGTGTGCGGCCCGTGGCAAGGTCGATGGCCGACAGGGTCTGGCTGCCATAGTTCACCGCATAGAGCCGCCCGCGCGCGCCATCCACGGCCACCGCGCAAGGAATTTCACCCGCCGGAAAGGCACGCGTACGATGGGTAGCGGCGTCCATGGCCACCACCTCGGCGTTGAGGGTGTGGGCCACATAGAGTGCGTGCGAAGCTACATCGAAGGCCATGCCCCAGATATGCGGACCCACCGGAACGCGCACCACCGCGGCGGTGGACGGATCGAGGATGCGGATCTCCGGGTCCTCGTAGCCATGCAGATAGACCGTACCTGTCTCCGGGTCGATGGCGATGCCGTCGGCGCTACCCGCCTTCAGATCGGTCACCGTGTTCTCGGCCCCGTCGATGACCGTAACGTTCCGGCTGTAAGTGTAGGTGACGTAGACCTTGTTGGAGCGTTCATCGACGGCCAGCACATAGGGGTTGGCGTCGCGCTTGAGGGTGGCCGTCACGGTGTCGGTGGCGCCATCTACAATGCTCACCGAGGCGTCGCCGGCGTTGGCCACGTAGACCCTTCCGGTACGACGATTCACGGTCACAGCCACCGGCCCCGCGCCCACTTTCACACTCTTGCGCACCCCGCTGCGCACATCCACCACCACCAGTGCGCCCCGGGGTTCATCCACCGCGTAGACCTTGCCTGCAACCTCATTCACCACCACGGCGCGGCTGGTGATAAGCCTTCCGCCCGGAGCAACCGAAACCTGGGCAGGCAGAACCGCCGTGCCGGCCGCAGCCAGCACACCGACCACGCCGGTTAGCCAAGCTGCCCGGCGCACAGACGGAGAAACCAAGGAAGAAAACAGAAGCTGCAAAGCGATCACCCCGCGATTCACGCGCGTTGAAGTGCGCGCGCTTGCCGATCGGCGCCGGCAGGACTCCGCGCCGGAAGAGACCCATCTCGTTCAGGGCCCTTATTATCGTTCACAGGAAACTCTGCTGTCGACGGGACAGCAGCGAAAGGGTACCTTATGCTGCGCGCTTTGCGCATTTTCTGCAGTTGCCTTCTGGTTCTGGTTTTGCTTGCGCCGCTGGCGGCTCAAACGCCCCGCTTTCGGGTGCTCGCCTTCCACTCCGCGCAGGGCGAGCGCGATCACCTGGACTTCGACCTGGAGGCGGTGGGCTATTTCCGCGCCCTGGCTCTCAAGGACGGCTTTGCGTTCCGCGACACCACCAACTGGAACGAGATGACGCCCGAAACGCTCGCCGGCTATCAGGTGGTGCTCTGGTTCAATGCCGGGCCTTCCACACCAGCCCAGCGTCAGGCCTTTGAACAGTACATGGAACACGGCGGCGCGTGGATGGGCTTTCACGGCGCCGGTTGGATGGAGAACCGCGCGACATGGCCGTGGTTTGCCGACTTCCTGGGCACGTTGTTCAACGGCAACAGCTGGCCGCCGCTGCCGGGCACGCTCCGCGCCGACCACCCACAGCATCCGGCGCTAGCCGGGCTACCCGCGCAATTCGAGTCGCCGGCCAACGAATGGTACAGCTGGGCGCCCAGTCCGCGCACCGTGCCGGGCGTCCAGGTGCTCCTGACGCTTGACGCCGCAAACTACCCCATCGGCTTCAAAGACACGCTCACCGGGGGCGATGTACCGG
>Ga0371490_1001670_pt1 | contig 11104 bp, 6 predicted proteins | sample MB2SIPfraction_FD_207959 | JGI IMG/M metagenome (GOLD analysis project Ga0371490, IMG submission 207959) | Lab enriched peat soil microbial communities from McLean, Ithaca, NY, United States - MB28FN SIP fraction | ecosystem: Environmental > Terrestrial > Soil > Wetlands > Peat | place: USA...
GCGCACACTGGCAGAATGAACAAAAAATGGCCCATACCCCTCTTCAATCTGTCAGCCATCTCCCCGGTACAGACCGGAAGTGACCCCCACCCCCACCCCCCTCCCCCTATTTCCTGTGAAACTGTGGGACTGTGTAACTGTGAAACTGTGAACCATCTGTGCGGTTCCTTGCGGGATTCAGGTTCCTCCCCTTCCGTTACAATAGATTTCAAGCGTCTGCCGCGCCGGGAATGGATTCCGGTCCGCCAGGCGCATTGGAGCATTATGCTTGCCAGGAACTTGACCGAAGCCCTCACCTTCGACGATGTGTTGTTGGTGCCCGCCTACAGCGACGTGGTGCCAATGCAGGTCAGCACGCAGACCCTGTTGACCCGCGAGATTGCGCTGAATACCCCGCTGCTCTCCTCGGCCATGGATACGGTAACCGAGTCGCGCATGGCCATCGCCATGGCGCAGCAGGGCGGCATCGGCATTGTGCACCGCAATCTATCCATTCCCGATCAGGCCGGCGAAATCGACAAGGTGAAACGCTCGGAGAGCGGCATGATCGTTGACCCGGTAACCATTGGCCCGGACCAGATGATCGGCGACGCGCTGGAAGTGATGCGGCGCTACAAGATCTCCGGCGTCCCGGTCACCCAGGGGAAGCGGCTGGTGGGCATTCTTACCAATCGGGACCTGCGCTTCGAGACGCGCACCGATGTGCCGGTGGGCGACGTGATGACCAAGAAAGATTTGATCACCGTTCCGGTGGGCACCACGCTGGAAGAGGCCGAGCAGATTCTGCACGTGCATCGCGTGGAGAAGCTGCTGGTGGTCGACGACCAGTACAACCTGAAGGGTCTTATCACGGTGAAAGACATTCAGAAAAAGTTGAAATACCCGTACGCCAGCAAGGATGAAAAGGGCCGGCTGCGGGTGGGCGGCGCCATCGGGGCCACGGGCGATTTTATGGAGCGTGCGGCGGAGCTGGTGCGGGCGCGCGTGGACGTGCTGGCCATCGACTCCGCGCATGGCCACTCGTCGCGCGTTCTGGAGGCGGTGCGCGAGGTGAAGAAGGCATTTTCCGACGTGGGCCTGCTGGCCGGCAACGTGGCCACCTACGAGGGCGCGCTGGCCTTGATCGACGCCGGCGCGGACGCGATTAAAGTCGGTATCGGGCCTGGTTCGATTTGCACCACGCGCATGGTCACCGGCGCGGGAATGCCGCAGATTACGGCCATCTCCGAGGCCGCGCGCGCCGCCCGCGAACGCGGAATTCCGGTGGTCGCCGATGGCGGCGTCAAGTACTCAGGCGAGATTACCAAGGCCATCGCCGCCGGAGCCAGCTCGGTGATGATTGGCTCTCTCTTTGCCGGCGTGGACGAGAGCCCCGGCGAAACCATCCTCTACCAGGGGCGCAGCTTCAAGAGCTATCGCGGCATGGGCTCACTGACCGCCATGAGCCAGGGCTCAGGCGAGCGCTACTTCCAGAGCACCGACGATATGGCCAACGCCGAGTTGGGCAGCGAGGGCGTGGTGCAGCGCGAGCGCGCCAGCCAGAACCGGCTGGCCAAGTTTGTCCCCGAGGGCATCGAAGGGCGCGTGCCCTACCGCGGGCCGCTGGAGTCGATGGTCTTCCAACTGGTCGGCGGCCTGCGCTCCGGCATGGGCTACCTGGGATGCGCAACCATTCGCGATCTTCAAGAAAAGGCGCAGTTTGTGCGCATCAGCGGCGCGGGCCTGCGCGAGAGCCACGTGCACGATGTGATCATCACGCGAGAAGCGCCCAACTATCGCGTGGAATAAGGCGGGCACAACAAAACCCGCCCAGGGCAGGACGGGGTTGGGGTCAATACTGAATCTATCTCATTGATTTTACTGCCTGATTCGGCCCTGAAGGCGGCTTCAAGCCTTGGCGACTTTGCCTTCCTTGATGCAACTGGCACAGACTCTGATCCGCTTGGGATGGCCGTTTACTAGCGCCTTGACTGCTTGCAGATTCACGCTCCAGCGCCGCCTGGTAATGTTGTGGGCGTGGGAGATGTTGTTGCCGAACTGCGGGCCTTTCCCGCAGATATCACATACTTGTGCCATGACTTAGCTCCAAACTCAGGTCTTTCGCGCCGGCGAGGCATAGATAGACACTCGCCTCCGGCGGCTGGCCGAATCTTCATTATACGCGGAACCGGCGGCTGGGCCAAACCGCGCCCTGGCGCGGAGATTGCTTTCTACTTAAACGGAATCCGGCGCAAGGCCAGTGCATTCAACAGAAGTGCACTGATATGCAGGGTGGAATCGGCTGGATAGGAGACGCAGCTACTTGGCTTCGTCGGCGAAGGCGTCGGCTTCTTGATTCATCTCCTCCGTGGTGGCGGCGTGGGAGAAGAGGATTACGCGGTAGCGGAAGGCGGCGGTTTGATTCTTCTCCAGGGTGAAGTTCATTGCGGACTGCTTGGGATTGAAGACGCTGGGCGCGAGGGGATTCAAGGCGAAGAGGCCATAGCCGCGCGCATGCCAGGTGGTGGGATAACCGGGGTTGCGGGGCTGGTCGAGGAGGGCGATGGTGACGGTGTGGCTGCCGGTGTGGCCGGTGAGGGCGCACCAGCGGCCGCGGGTTGACCAGACAGCCGTACCGGTGATGCCTTCGCTGGTGCGGTATTCTCCGGTGGGCGGGTTGGCGGCATTGGGCGGGGCGGCATCGACCTTGGCGGGGCGGCCGCTGGCGTCCATGAAGATGCCGCCCTTTTCATTGGGCGACTCAAGCCAGCCCGCAACACGCAGGCCAAGCAGGCCATCCTTGGCGTCCTTGAAGACAACGCGGTCGAGGGCGGTGAGGGTGATGGCTTCATCGATGACCCGGGCACCGGGGCGGCGCAGGAAGATATAGCGTGTGGTTTGGTTGAGTATCTGCTGGTTATCTCCAGTTATCCAGATTGATTCGACGACTAACTCACCGCGATTCGCGCCGCTTTTGGTGGATACAATGTTGGTGTGAAGGATGGCGCCCATCTTATCGCGGTTCTCGGACCTGATGGCGTCTGAGTTATTCCAGAAATCGAAACCGTTGACGCTTTCGTAGTTGAACCAGAGGCCGGCGTGGTGGGGATGATCGATGCGCTCGCCGGGCTGTGGATTGAGGGGGTAGCCGCGCGTGACGGTGATGCCTTCGTCGGTGATGAGCGGATAGAGTACGGGCTTTTTGAGCGACATGGGCCAGATGTAGGAGGTGAAGGGCTGGCCGTCGATGGTGATGTCGACGCGGCGGTTGGCTTCATCGGCGACAACCTTCACGCCTTTGGAGGACGAGGCGAAGGCGGTAGCCGCAAAGATGAAGTTTGCGGCCATTAGCGCCACGAACTTAGGCATAGACTTTGCCTCCCGCGATGACCTGCTGCGTCTTGTCGTCGAAGGTGACTTTCTGGCCGGTCTGGATGGCGGCGATGTTCATGCAGAGCGCGACGGAGTGATTGTAGCCGGCCTCGATGGAGGCGTTGGGAGTTTTGCGCGAGCGGACACACTCCATCCAGTTGCGCATGTTGGCCGAGGTCATGGGATCGCGGCCGGTGTCGGCGTCGGTGGAGGCGGCCTCGGATTTTTCGACGAGGGAGAAGCTCGGGAGAAGATTTTCTTTGAGGCCCATGGCGGCGGCTTCTTTGGCGCGCAGGCCGCCGGTGGGCGTGACCGTCTGCTTGTCCATGTCGATCATGCCGCCGTTGGAGTAGTAGAGCTCCTTGACGCCGCCGGCGGAGTTGGTGAAGCGCGAGGAGTACTGCACCTGGAAGCCTTTGGTGAGGTCGTCGAGCGGGCCGTAATCGAAGACGGCGGTCATGGTGTCCCAGTTCTGGCGGCCGTCTTTCCAGAGATAGATGCCGCCGTTGGCGACGACGCTGCGCGGATGAGGCAGGCCGGTGAACCAATGAACGGTGTCGATCTGGTGGACGAGCCACTGATCGGGAATGCCGGAGGAGTAAGGCCAGAAGAGGCGGAACTCAAGATACTTGCGGGCATTGAAGGGCTCGTAGGGGCAGTTGAGGAGATAGCGCTTCCAGTCGGTGTCCTGTTCTTTCAAAAGGGGCACAACGTCAGGGCGACGCCAGCGTCCGGGCTGATTGACGTTCCAGGTCATCTCCACCATGACGATGTCGCCAAAGGCGCCGGACTTGATGTATTCGGCGGCCTTCATATAGGCCGGCGTGGAGCGGCGCTGGGTTCCGACCTGCACGATTTTGCCGGTCTTCTTGACGGCGGCGAGGAAGTTGCGGGCGTCGTCCATGGTGTGCGCGGTGGGCTTCTCGACGTAGGCGTCGCGGCCGGCGTTGACGGCTTCGATACCATGCTGCGCGTGCTGGAAGTCGGCGGTGGCGACGAGAACGGCATCGACGTCCTTGCGGGTATAGAGTTCGTCGTTGTTGCGCACCGCGTCGATGGTGTTGCCGGCGAGCTTCTGAATATAGGCGACGCCTTCCTCGCGGCGGCGGCTCCAGAGATCGGAGATGGCGACGAACTGGAAGTTCAGCTCCTTGGCGTGCTGCTGAAAGGCTGGAATCAAGGATTGCTTCATGCGATCACCGCAGCCGATGACGCCGACGTTGACGCGGTCGTTGGCGCCGAGGATGGCGGCATAGCTGCGCGCGTTCCACGAGACGGCGGTGGCGGCCAGAGCCGCACCGCTAACCTTCATAAATTCCCTGCGATCGCTGTCGTGCAATGTCATGTTGCTCCTGTCCGGTGATCTTTCAACCCAAGCCGTGTGTGCGGATGAATTCCGTCGCGGCCTACAGTATATCGCTGTATGCGCGGATGCCGGTTGCGATGCATATCGAGGATTTTAGGAAATAGTGTAGTCCGAAATTCCATTGGCTTCCCACCCATTCCGCAGAAAAACGCGGAATGGATGGGGCACGTAAGTCTATAGCAAAAGCTAAAACGCTCTAGCAAAGAAAATCGGCCCGTTTCTCAGTGTGAGGAGCGGGCCGGTTGGTTGATGCGGTGAAGTTGTATTATGCCTTGGCAGAGGTGAGGGCGCCGAGGTCGGCGGCGAGTTTCTCGGTGGAGAAGGCTTCGATGAGGTCGCCTTCCTTGATGTCGTTGAAGCCGGAGAGGCCGATGCCGCACTCCATGCCGTTGGTGACTTCGCGGGCGTCGTCCTTGAAGCGCTTGAGGGAGGTTACCTTGCCCCGGAAGAGTTGCTCCGAACCGCGGAGAACCTTGATCTCGGCATCGCGGCGGATGACGCCGTCCTGCACGCGGCAGCCGGCGATGACGCCGACCTTGGGAATGCGGAAGACGTTGAGCACCTCGGCGCGGCCGATGTAGTTCTCCTTGAAGACGGGTTCGAGCAGGCCGAGCATGGCCAGGCGCATCTCGTCCTGGAGTTCGTAGATGATGGAGTGGAGGCGGATCTGGACGCCTTCCTGCTGGGCCAGCTCGGCGGCCTTGCGCTCCGGGCGGACGTTGAAGCCGATGATAATGGCGTTGGAGGCGGTGGCCAGCAGCACATCAGATTCTGTAATGGACCCGACGCCGCTGTGGATAACCTTGACTCTCACCTTCTCGGTGGACATGAGGACCAGCGAATCGGCCAGCACTTCAACAGATCCAGTCACGTCGCCCTTGATGATCAGCGGCAGGTCTTTGACGCCGGCGGTGCGAATCTGCTCCGCGAGACCTTCCAGAGAGACGCGGGAACTCTTGGCGAGCTGGGCGTCGCGCTCCTTCATTCTGCGGTACTGGGCGATGCCCTTGGCCTTGTCGCGGTCGGCGACGACCAGGAAGGTGTCGCCGGAGTCGGGCATGGCTTCCAGGCCAAGGACTTCGACTGGGGTCGAGGGGCCGGCAACTTCGAGGGGGCGTCCGCGGTCGTCGAACATGGCGCGGACCTTGCCGAAGGTGTTGCCGACGATGTAGGAGTCGTTGAGGTGGAGGGTTCCGTCCTGCACGAGGACGGTGGCGACGGCGCCGCGGCCGCGGTCGAGCTTGGCTTCCAGGACCGAGCCGACGGCTTTGCGTCCGGGAGTGGCCTTGGGCGCCTTGATGTCGGAGACCAGGCAGATCATCTCGAGAAGCCCGTCCAGGTTGATGCGCTTCTTGGCAGAGACCTCGACGAAGACGGTGCCTTCGCCGGCGGTTGCCCACTCTTCGGGAACGAGGCCGCGGTCGGCGAGCTGCTTTTTGACGCGGTCGGGATTGGCGTTGGGCTTGTCGATCTTGTTGATGGCCACGATGATGGGAACGCCGGCGGCCTTGGCGTGGTCAATGGCCTCGAGGGTCTGGGGCATGACGCCGTCGTCGGCAGCAACCACGATGACCACGATGTCAGTGACCTTGGCACCGCGGGCTCTCATGCGGGTGAAGGCTTCGTGGCCGGGAGTGTCAAGGAAGACGATCTCGCGGCCGGAGGCCGGCGAGCCTTCCTTGGCGAACTTCACCTTGTAAGCGCCGATGTGCTGGGTGATGCCGCCGGCTTCGCCGGCCGCTACGTCGGTTTCGCGGATGGCGTCGAGCAGCGAGGTCTTACCGTGATCGACGTGACCCATGACGGTGACGACGGGCGAGCGGGGAACTTCGAGCTCGCCAGTGTTGTCGGCTTCGAGGACTTCCTCGATGGCCTGGTTGGCGATCTCTTCCTCGTAGCTGATGACGGTGGCGGCTGCGCCGAACTTGGCGGCCACGTCCTTGACCATCTCGGCGTCGAGGGACTGGTTGACGGTGACGAAGATGCCCCCCATCAGCAGGGTGGCGATGAGGTCTTTGGCGCGGACTTCGAGCTTTTCCGCAAGGTCCTTGACGCTGATGCCCTCGGTGACGGTGATTTCGCGGGTGATGGGCAGCGGCTCACCGCCGTATTGCACCCCGCCATAGCGTGGCGGCGGCACAAAGCCCTTCATCGGGCCTTCCTTGGTTTTGGGATACTGCGGGCGGCCGCCGCGGCCACGGGAGGGGGCGCGCTGCGGGCGCGGAGCCTCGCCGGTGGGCGGAGCGCTGCCGGGACGCGCAGGGCCGCCGGGGCGAGGTGGTCCAAAGCCGGGGCGCGCGCCAAAGGCGGGCCGAGCTCCCGGTGCGCCGGTCGCGCCTGTACCGGCGTATGCGCCAGAGGTGGTGCGGGTGGGGTGCTTGGGGCGCGGTCCGCCGGGGAATTGGCCTGCTCCGGGAGCGCCTCCAGGCGTGCGTTGGGGATAGCTGCCGGGGCCGCTTGCGGGCCTGCTGCGGTCGAAGATCGGCCGGCCGCGCTGAATGCCGCCGGCGGCGGTTCCGGTGCTGGCCGAGGGAGGAAGGTCCACCACAGGCGGCGCGGTGTAGAAGGGGCGAGGCCCTGTTTGCGGCATCACCATGCGCCGGGCAGGCAGCGCCGCGGTGGGCGAGGCAGTGTGCGTGTGCCCCTTTCCACGGTGAGCGGGCGGATGCGCCAGCGCGGCTGCTGAGAGCTCGGCGGCATCGCCAGGGAGAGCAGATTCCAGTTCGGGCGCCAGGGCGTCCGCCTCGTCAATCGGGGAGGGCGCAATCGCAGCATGCGCAGCGGCTTTGGCGGCCTTGGCTTTGACATGCGGCGCCGCGGGAGGCTCGGTGATGGCGGGCGCAACGGGTTCAGGAGCTGCAACCGGTGGTTTGGCCGGGGGTTTGACCACCACGGCCACCGCGGGCGGCACTACGGCGACGGCCGGACGCGGCGCGGTTGCGGCGGCTGGCGGCGCCTTGGCGACCACGGCTTTGGCCGGCGGGCGGGTGGCAATGGCGGGAGGCGCGGGCGGCTGGGCGACAATAGGCGGCGCAGTGCGGGGCTGGGGAACGATCTTGCGCGGTTCCGGTTTGGCCGGCGCCACGGGTTGCTTGGCGGCGACCACAACAGTCGGCGCGGGAGGCGCGGGCTCCTGCGCGGGCGCGGCGGCTGTTCGCTTCAGAGGCAAACGGCTCTTCCGGGCTTCGGCCTCCTCTTCCTGCTTCTTGGCCAAAACGGCCTTCAGTACGTCGCCGGGCTTGGAGATATGCGAGAGATCAATCTTGGGGGCAACGGCCTGCGGGGCGCGAGAGGACGGCGTGCTTGCCTGGGTCGCGGGCCGCGAACCACGCTCAAAATGAGCACGAACCTTGTCGGCCTCGTGATCCTCCAGCGAACTGGAGTGGGTTTTGCCGGCGGCCAGGCCGAGCTCCGCCAATATATCAAGAACCTGCCGGCTCTTGACTTCCATCTCGCGCGCGAGATCGTTGATACGAACCTTACTCATCCGCCTCTTTTCATTTTGTGCTGCTCAAAGCCCTTTAGTCGCTCATAGCTACCTCATGGCATTGGCTGTTCTCAAAACTTCCGTTATTCCCTGAAGGAGCTTGAAAAAGGGGGCGCATCTTACGCGCCGTCCTCTTTGTCCGCCTGTTCGTCCGCGGTTGCGCTTTCGGTTTCAATGTTTTCCAGCAGCGGCTCTTCCGCGCTTTGAGCATCTTCCTCAAGCGCCTCAGCCGGCCGGTCTTCCAGAGTCTCGATCTCCGCCTCATCGGCGGGAGGAATATCCTCGACGGACGCTTCGGCCTCGGTGCTGTATTCCGTATCCCCTTCGGCGGCGCGGACGTTCTCCGCTTCGGTGATGACCGCGGCGTCGTTTTCCGCTTCCGCTTCGTCCGTGGCCAGAACGGCTTCGCGTTGTACTTCGGATACCGGCGTTTCCGCGCCTTCGGCGGTTGCCGGAACGGCTTCGCCCGCTTCAAACTGGCCGAAATAGTGGCGCACGGCGAGGCTGATTTTTTCCAGAGTTTTTTCGCCGATGCCGGGAATCTCCTCGAGCTGTTCGGGGGTCATATCCGCGAGTCCCTCGACGGTGGTGATGCCGGCGGTAACCAGCTTTTGCAGAACGCTTGGGGCCAGCTCCGTAACCTTTTCGATGGGCGTGGAGGGCCCGCCGCTCAGGTCCTGCATCTGCTGCTCGACCTCCTGGCGCTTCTCCTCTTCGCTCTTGATGTCGATCTTCCATCCGAGCAGCTTGGCGGCGAGGCGCACGTTCTGGCCCTTCTTGCCGATGGCCAGGGAGAGTTGGGTGTCGTCCACGATGACTTCGAGCTGCTTGTCGGTGAGGTCGGCGATGGAGACGCGGCTGACCTTGGCCGGCTGGAGGGCCTTTTCGGCAAAGGTGGTGATCTCATCGGAAAATTCGATGATGTCGATTTTTTCACCGCGCAGCTCGCGGATGATGGACTGTACGCGCATGCCCTTCATGCCCACGCAGGCGCCGACGGGGTCCACGTCCTTGTCGCGGCTCTGGACGGCAATTTTTGTGCGCTCGCCAGCCTCGCGGGCGATGGCGCGGATGACCACCGTGCCGTCGTAGATTTCGGGGACTTCGGACTGAAAAAGATTCTGCACCAGCTCGGGGGCGGCGCGGGAGACGATCACCTGCGGCCCCTTGGCGGCGCGGTCCACCTTGAGCAGGACGACGCGGACGCGCTCGCCGATGGAGAACTGCTCCAGGCGGGACTGCTCGCGCTTGGGGCAGCGGGCTTCGGCCTTGCCCAGGTCGTAGATCACGTCCTGGCCCTCGAGGCGCTTGACGGTGGCGTTGAGCACTTCTTTTTCGCGGTGGGCGTACTCGTTGAAGACGGTTTCGCGCTCGGCCTCGCGAACTTTCTGGAAGATGACCTGCTTGGCCAGTTGCGCGGCGATGCGGCCCAGCGGACTGGTGTCGCGGTAGAGCCGGATCTCGCTGCCCACCTCCACCTCAGGCGCCAGTTTTTTGGCCTCGGTGAGGGTAATCTGGTTGAGCGGGTCCTCGAGGGGATCATCGTCGGCCACCACCGTCTTGTAAATGTAGGCCGTGATCTGGCCGGTCTCCTTGTCCAGTTCGCCGCGCATGTTCTCCTGGGTCTTGTAAAACTTGCGCGTGGCCAGGGCGATGGCCTCCTCGACGGCGCCGACAACGATGGCGGGGTCAATGCTCTTTTCCTGGCTCAAGAGCTCGATACTCTGATACAAAACGCTGGCCATACTCTGCTTGCTCTCTCGGTAGTCTCTCGGCCTGAGACGGTTCGCGCTCTGGCCGGTTGCTGTTTCTTCTTCTATGAAATCGGGGTCTAGTCCCTTAGTCCCTAGTCCCTCAGTCCCTGCTTGTACTAAATCTCCGGCACCAGTTGCGCCTTCTCGATGTTCGTGAGCGCAATCTCTACGGTACTGACGCCGGCCTTCCGGCTCTTGCTGTTTTGCTTGACTGCGTTGAGGTCAAGCGAAATGGTTGCATCGGCGCCGGACCCGGTTTTATCCATCAGCCGTCCCTGCCAATGGCGGTTGTTGCGCACCGGCTCGAAGGTCTGCACCTTGACCAGAGAGCCCGCAAAGCGTTGAAAATCCTCGGGCTTGGTCAACTTGCGGTCCAGCCCCGGAGAGCTGGCTTCCAGCGTGTACTCGGCGCCGGGAACCAGGTCTTCCACGTCCAGCAGCACGCCGAAATCCCGGCTGAATGCGGCACAATCCTGGTGGGTGACGCCGGAGAGCTGCTCGACTTTGAGCTTGCCCGCCTGCGTTTCCTGAATCAGCCGCTGGGGAAGGATTCCGGTTCCAGCCCCGACAGCAGCGGCTTCAATGGCCGCTTTGAGTTTTGCGCGTTCCTCGGAGTTTTTCTCGAGGAAGACGCGCAGAATGCGTTCTTTCGCCGGGCCGAGCAGTTCAATGTCCACCAAGTCGAGCCCATGCGAGGCCGCCACGCGGGTTGCCGCCGATCGGATTGCTTCCAGCTTGACTGCCATCGTTCCTACACCCCAGCTAGCAAAGATCGCTCGCCGGGGACCCTGACCTTTTGCCGCCTGCTTTGCCGCTCAACTCCGCAGAGTAACCCCGGCGAAGTTTGCCCCATTTCAAGCCAAAACCGAGTAAAATGCCCCCCGAGACCGGGAAATTTTCCGCAAATAAAAAGTGGGCTATAAGCCCACTCATCTCTCCGCCAGCCGGTGCGGTCACGGCAAACCTGGCGGACAAACTCGTCTGCATCCTTAGCATAGGCCAAAATGCCGGAATATTCAATGGGAAAGTGGGCAGGAGGGTGATTTTGAGCCGGTTCGGATGACAGGAGAAATGAGGTTCATGGTTTCCTGCCTTTTCCACGGGTAATGGGGGAAGGGCTGGGCACGGGCGTTCAGGTAAAAAGGA
>Ga0371490_1001673_pt1 | contig 11084 bp, 7 predicted proteins | sample MB2SIPfraction_FD_207959 | JGI IMG/M metagenome (GOLD analysis project Ga0371490, IMG submission 207959) | Lab enriched peat soil microbial communities from McLean, Ithaca, NY, United States - MB28FN SIP fraction | ecosystem: Environmental > Terrestrial > Soil > Wetlands > Peat | place: USA...
ATCTCAAGCTCGGCCAGGCGCTGCGCGCGGTCGGGATCGACGGCGGCGAAGCTGGTAAAGTCGTGCTCACCCACTACGTGGGCAGCGGCCTGCTGCATCAAATCCTCGTTCAGCGGATAAGGATGGTGGGTGACGTAGTGCGCAAGAAATGGCGACACCACCTCTCCCCGCCAGATGCGATAGTGATAGCGCTTGCCGCGCGCCGAGTGCCGGGCGTGAAAGCCTTCCGGAGCCTCCTCGACCGAAAGCACGCGGATGGCCGCAGGCAGACGGTCATTGAGAACCGTCTTGATGTTGGCCGCGGGGATCGAGCTCATGGTCTGAAAGGTGGCCACCTGGGCCAGGGCGTGGACGCCGGCATCGGTGCGTCCGCTGCCCTGCGGCAACACCCGCTCGCCGGTCAGGCTCTCCAGCACCTCGGCCAATGTGCCCTGGATGGTGGCGCGGCCGGGCTGAACCTGCCAGCCGTGGAAGGCCGATCCGTCGTAGGCGAGCGTGAGCTTGAGGGTGCGCGCGGGCATGATGAGGGCGGCCAAAAAGAGTCGGCCGGAATCCTAGGTTGGCGGCTTTTCAGTTGGATGTCAAATAAACGCGTTGCTAAATCAGCGCGTTCACCAATCCGCACGATGCCAGATGACTTGGCGGCCAACCTGGCACGCCGCCGAACAGCGTGCGCGCGGGCAATCACCCCGCCTGCAGGGCAACACGGCGGCACAAATGGGAGCGTGAATTAAGAAGGCAGGAACTTGTCCGTCTTCACCAAACAGGCCCCCGTGGTCGGCTATACTCGGACGTGACGGCCCCGCCCGAGGAAGTGACGCGGAACCGCCAACGGCCTTTCTACGTACTAAGTTTTGGATGGAATTCATCGACCACACCGGGCGGCCCACTGGCGCTGCTTTGATACGGATTACGTCCCGATTACGGAACATGCCCGGATGATTATGGGCAGACAACAGATATCTGATGACGGAGAAGAACGAATGTCCGGTAGGCGTGCAGTAGAAGGATTGCGCAAGCTGGTTGCCATGCTTTGCGTGGCATGCATGATGAGCAGTGGCGTGTGGGCGCAGGAAGCCGCCGCCCCGGCAGCCCAGGCTCCGGCAACGGCCCCGGCGAATGCTACGCTGGTGACTCCGCTGGCCTCGGATACGCGGCCCTTCCCCACGCTTGCCCTGTGGAAGCCCTACGCTCCCCACACCCTGCCGCAGCCGGTGCTGAAGAACAGCGACCGCCTGCACGGGCTGATCCGCGACGGAAAGCTCTATTTGAGCCTGAACGACGCCGTGGCGCTGGTGCTGGAGAACAACTTCGACATCGCCATTGCGCGCTACAACCTGGACATTGCCGAAACCGACATCCTGCTGGCCAAGAGCGGCGGTACTGTGCGCGGCGTGAGCACGGGCTTGCTGACCGGCACGCCCGGCGGCAGCGCGTCCACGGCCACCACCGGCACCACCGGCAGCGGCACGGGCGGCACATCGACCGGAACCGGTGGCGCGGCCGCGGGCTCCGGCGGCACTGTGCAGTCCACGCAGAACTCGGTGGGATCGGCGATTGACAGTTACGATCCGGTTCTGACAGGCGTCGTCGCCTACGATCAGGCTACCCAGCCGCTGGCGATCAGTCCGCAGAATTCCATTTACTACGGCAATATCACGTCCATCAGCCAGCATTACAACCAGTACAACTTCCAATACGCACAGGGATGGTCAACCGGCACGCTGGCCACGCTGAGCTTCAACAATAGCCGGCTGACGAACAACATCCCCGCCTCGGCGCTGGCCGCCAGTTACTACAATCCCGAGTTGGATGGAAGCTGGAAGTTGCAGATCCGCCAGCACCTGCTGCAGGGATTTGGTATTAACAACAACCGCCGCCAGATCATCATCGCCCAGAACGACCGCAAGGAGACGGAGGCCAGCTTCCGCACCCAGGTCATCAGCACGGTGGCGCAGATCAACAACATTTACTGGGACCTGGTGAACGCCTACGAGGACGTGAAGGTGCAGCAGACGGCGCTGGAGTTCGCGCGGCGCACCCTGAGCGATAACCAGAAGCAGGTGGAGATCGGCACCCTGGCGCCGATCGAAGTGGTTTCGGCCAAGTCAAGCGTGGCCGCAGCCGAGCAGAAGCTGATCGTAAGCAAGACAACCTTGCAGTATCAGCAGCTGATCACCAAGAACGCCATTGCGCGCAACTTTGACGATCCCCAGCTGACCGCCGCCGAGATCATCCCCACCGACGCCATGAAGCTGAGCGATGAGCCGCTGCCGCCGGCCGACGATTTGGTCAGCTACGCCCTGGCCCACCGGCCCGAACTGCTGGGGAGCGAGTTGAACCTGCGCAACAACGAGATCAACCTGAAGGCGGCCAAGAATGCCCTGCTGCCAAGCATGGACGTGGTGGGCTACTACGCCGCCAGCGGGCAGGCCTCCAATTACGGAGACACATTCACGCAGATGGTCAACCGCAATATCCCGGATAAGGGCGTATATGTGAACCTGAACATTCCACTGCGCAACCGGGCGGCACAGGCCAACCAGATCCGCTCGCAGCTGGAGTACCGCCAGAACCAGCTCAACCTGCAGCAGCAGAAGAACCAGATCAACCTGCAGGTGCGCAACGCGGCCTTTGCCCTGCAACAGGCCCGCGCCGGAGTGTTGGCCGCGCGCGCCGCACGCGACTACGCCCGCGAAAGCCTGGACGCCGAGCAGAAGAAGTTCAACCTGGGCGCCAGCACCAGCTACCTGGTGCTGCAGCAGGTGAGCAACGCCACGCAGGCGGCCTCGAACTACATCTCGGCGCTTTCGACCTATGAAAAGGCCCAGGTGGCGCTGCAGCAGTACACCTCGACGATCCTCGACCGCAACGGCATCAGCCTGGAGGACGCGGCCTTTGGACAGGTGCGCCACATGCCCGCCGTGCCGGGATTGCAGCCGAATCCCACGCCGGAGGCGGTGAGCTCTCACCCTGTGGAAAAATAGTTTGCTTCCTTTTCATGCTCAAGAGCGTCTATTACGCATAATAACCTCCTGAGCAACAGCTTTGAGGCCGGTAAGGACCCGAACCACTGGGTTCCCCGGCCTTAAATTTTTTTCCCCCTGAAAACATGGTTTGCTGTAACCCTGGCCTGACCGGCAATGGGCTCTGCTGGGCAGAAGTGGCTTTTGCTTGCGCCCAGTGGGGGGCATCGCATATGCTTGGCGGTTTTCCGGCACCCGGGTGAGGCCGCGTTTTGCCCACCTGCGCGCCCACTCCACGGCGGCCAGAAATGCTGTGGAGATCAGTATTCAAGTATCCTGAGGTCAACAACATGGCGGAAAAGAAGAGCGCTCCGATTGATCCGTTAGAGGAAGTCAACCAGGGCCGTCACCCTTCGGCGGCCGAGCGGCGCTGGGCGGAGACCACGCTGACCAAGGCCCTGGAGCAGCATCCGGAAAAGCCCATTGGCGCCCCGACGGGCGTCAACCGGGATGAGCATGGCGCGGCGCGCTTTACCACGCTTTCGGGACGGCCCATCCGCCGCCTGTACACACGGGCCGACCTGCCCGAGGACTGGAGCGAGGAAAAGTACCTTGGCTATCCCGGACAGGCTCCCTACACGCGCGGAATCCATCCCACGGGCTACCGCGGCAAGCTGTGGACGATGCGTCAGTTTTCGGGCTTTGCCTCGCCGGAGGAGACGAACGAGCGCTATCAGTATCTGCTGGCCAGCGGCAGCCACGGGTTGAGCGTGGCCTTCGACCTGCCAACCCTGATGGGCTACGACAGCGACCATCCCTTCAGCGAGGGCGAGGTGGGCAAGTGCGGCGTGGCCATCGATTCGCTGGAGGACATGGAGATCCTCTTTAAAGGGATTGACCTGGAAAAGATCACGGTCAGCATGACCATCAACAGTCCCGCCAGCGTGCTGTGGGCAATGTACCTGGCAGTGGCGGAAAAGCAGGGCGCGGACTGGACGAAGATCAGCGGCACCTTGCAGAACGACATCCTGAAGGAATACATAGCGCAGAAGGAGTACATCTATCCTCCGGCGGAGAGCATGCGCCTGGTGGTGGATACCTTTGAGTTCGGCTCGCGCTACACACCGCGATTCAACACCATCAGCATCAGCGGCTATCACATTCGCGAGGCGGGCTCGACGGCCATGCAGGAGCTGGCCTTCACGCTCTACGACGGCGTGGAGTACGTGGAGTGGGCGCGGCGTCGCGGGCTGGACGTGGACGAGTTTGCGCCGCGGCTGAGCTTCTTCTTCAACGCGCACAACGACTTCTTCGAAGAAATTGCCAAGTACCGCGCGGCGCGCAAGATCTGGTACCGGGTGATGAAGGATCGCTTTGGCGCCAAGAACGAGCGCAGCTGGCTGTTGCGCTTCCATACCCAGACGGCCGGAGTTTCCCTGACGGCGCAGCAGCCCATCATCAACATCGCGCGCGTGGCCATCCAGGCGCTGGCCGGAGTGCTGGGCGGCACGCAGAGCCTGCACACCGACAGCTATGACGAAGCTCTGGCCCTGCCCACGGCTGAGGCCGCGCGCACCGCTCTGCGTACGCAGCAGATCATTGCCTATGAGAGCGGCGTGGCCAACACGATCGATCCGCTGGGCGGCAGCTACTTTGTAGAGCGGCAGACGCTGGAGATGGAGCATGCGGCGCTGAAATACTTTGAACAGCTGGACGCCATGGGAGGAATGGTCAAGGCCATTGAGCACGGCTTTCCGCAAAAGGAGATTGCCGAGGCCAGCTACCAGTATCAGCGGGCGGCCGAGGCGCGGGAGAAGATCACGGTGGCGGCCAACGAATTTGTCATTGAAGAGGAACCGCCGCAGACGCTCTACATTGGCGACGTTGTGGGTAAACGCCAATGCGAGAAGCTGAAGAGTCTGCGCCATCGCCGCGACAACCACGCCGTGCGCAAAGTCTTAGACGCACTGAAGCACGCGGCATCCGAGACGCCGACGGCGGGAACGGGCGGACAGGTGAGCAAGGCCAACACCATGCCCTTCATCCTGGACGCGGTGCGCGCCTATGCCACGGTGGGCGAGATCTGCCAGGCGCTGCGCGAGGTGTACGGCACGTACGAGGAAAGTGCGTTCACATAGAAACAATGTGATGGCACAGTGGAGAAAGCAGCGGGCGGGAAAACTTCTCCTCTCTCTCTTATCTTAAAATCTTTCCTGCGGTTCAAACGCCGGCAGGTGGCTCCGGCGTTTTGCGTTACTTTACATAGTTGTTTTCACGGGGAGGAACTGCGATGGCGGAGAGCAAGGCGGGCGTAGAGCCCTGGATGAGCGGCACACATCAGGATGTGTCGGCGGCGCCGCGGGCGGTGATTCACGCGCTGGAGCTGGCGCGCGAGGATGTTGCGCGCTGGTGCAGTCACCTGACCGACGAGGAGTGGAATCTGCGTCCACAGGGGCTGCCGGCGGCGGCCTTCCACCTGCGCCACATGGCGCGCAGCATGGATCGCCTGCTGACCTACGCCGAGGGCGAGCAGTTGAGCCCGGCGCAGCTGGAGGCGATGAAGGGCGAGGCGGATCCGCGAGCCAAGGGCGAAGAGTTGCTGGCCGAGTTCGAAGCGGCACTGCAGCGCAGCGAGCAGCGCATTCGAGCGCTGGCCAAGAGTGACCTGGAAACGGCACGCGCGCTGGGACGCAAGGCGCTGCCGACGAGCGTGGGCGGGCTGCTGGTGCATGTGGCCGATCACACCAGCCGTCACCTGGGCCAGTTGGTGACCACCTCCAAGCTGGCCGTGACCAGCCGCGGCGTCTTTTAGCCTGTGCGGCGTGGGCGGGCAGGCGTATGATGAGCGGTTGCCGGCGGCTGTCGTCCGCTGGTTACGGCGAGCATGGGAGCAGGTAAGCGCACTCTTATGGCAAACGAAAACAGAATCCGCGTATTGGTGGCCAAGCCCGGTCTGGATGGACATGACCGGGGAGCCAAGGTGATTGCCCGCGCCCTGCGCGACGCCGGCATGGAAGTGATCTACACCGGGCTGCGCCAGACTCCCGAGATGGTGGTGAACGCCGCATTGCAGGAGGACGTGGATGTGATCGGCCTCTCCATTTTGAGCGGCGCGCATAACGCCATCGTGCCGCGCGTGACCGAGCTGATGAAGCAGCAGAAGATGGACGACGTGCTGGTGCTGGTGGGCGGCATCATTCCAGACCAGGACATTCCGGCGTTGAAGGCCATCGGAGTAAAAGGCGTCTTCCAGCCGGGAACGCCGATGGACGACATTGTGAAGTTCATCCGGGAGAACGTGAAGCCGCGCGGCGTGACCGCCTAGCTCGCAAGACTCTGTATGGGCCGTCATTCGCAGGGGTGAACCCCGCCGCGGACGACGGCCTTTTGTGTTTCTGCCGGCGGCGAGGTTCATTTTGCTCACTTCGTAAGGGCGATGCGGCGAAAGCGGTTGTTTCCTGTCGCGTACTTCTCTCATAATGAAGGCACATAACATGGACCGGGCTATACGTATTTATTCTGCAACTGGAGAATTTTTATGTTGATGTTCTTTACGCAATTCTTCCTGGTGTTAGCGGCCATTCTGCTTGGCATCCGGCGCGGCGGACTGGCGCTGGGCATGATCGGCGGCCTGGGCGTGGCCGTGCTGGTCTTTATCTTCCGCGTACAGCCCTCCGAACCGCCTATCCAGGTGATGCTGATCATCCTGGCCGTGGTGACTTCGTCAGCGGCATTGCAGGTGGCAGGCGGACTGGATTACCTGGTGCAGCTCGCCGAGCGGTTGCTGCGCGCGCATCCCAACCGCGTGACCCTGCTGGCTCCAATCTGCTCGTTCTTTTTGACGGTTTGCGTGGGCACCGGCCATGCCGTGTACGCCCTCTTCCCGGTAATTGCCGACGTGGCGTGGCGCACCCGCATCCGTCCCGAGCGGCCGATGGCGGTCAGCAGCGTGGCGGCGCAGATGGGCATTACGGCCAGTCCCGTGGCGGCGGCCGTGACCACCTTCCTCGCTTACTCCATCAAGATGGGAACGCCGGTGACGATCTTCGACATCGTGAAGATCACCCTGCCCGCCGGGCTGGTGGGCGTGATTGCGGCTTCGCTTTGGAGCCTGAACCGCGGCAAGGACCTGGACAAGGATCCCGAATTTTTGGAGCGCATGAAGGACGAGGAGTTCCGCAAGCAGCTGGACGTGACGGTGACGACCTTGGACAAAAAGCTGCCGGCCAAGGCCAAGCTGAGCGTGGCCATCTTCTTCAGCGGCGTGCTCTTCATCGTGCTGCTGGCGCTGCGCGACACCTTCGTCTACTCCGGCTATCACCTGCCCAACATTCTGCCGCTGGTGAACGGCAAGGCCATCCCCATGAGCACCGTGGTGCAGATGATCATGCTGGCCTGCGGCGCGTTCATCCTCTTCGCCACCAACATCAACGCCAAGGACATTGCCAAGGCCAGCGTCTTCGCCGCCGGCATGACGGCCGTGGTCAGCATCTTCGGCATTGCGTGGATGAGCGATACGTTCATCACCAGCAACCAGCCGTTTTTGATCGCCAAAATGCGCATCATGGTGCAGGCCGCTCCGTGGACCTTCGCCATCGCCATGTTCTGCGTCTCGGCTTTCGTGAAGAGCCAGGCAGCCACGCTGACGGTGATGATGCCCTTCGGCATCGCCCTGGGACTGCCCGCCAAGCTGATGCTGGGCTTGATGCCGGCCAGCTACGCGTACTTCTTCTTCTGTTTCTACCCCAGCGATCTGGCAGCCATCAACATGGACCGCACGGGCACGACGCACATCGGCAAGTACCTGCTGAACCACAGCTTCATGATTCCGGGCTTCATCGGCGTGGGAGTCTCCACCACCGTCGCATACATATTGGCGAAGCTGGCGTTCCACTTCTAGGGCAAGGAAAATCATGGGCCGTCATTCGTCGGGGAGTAACTCTCGACGGATGACGGCCTTTCTGTTTGTGTGAAGTGGAGTAATATCTTGAGCATCTGTTTTGGTCATCAATATGACTGAATACAAATTTGCTGACAAACCCGCGCTCAGTGGCATGACCATCGCCGGTCTCCGCATCTTTCTTTGGACGTGTGTGGCTATGTTGCTTGGGCTAGGTGCATACGCTGTATTTGGACCAGCTTCGCCAGACCGGGTTACTATTGTTATGCTCGCCAGACTGGCTTGCTTCTTAGTCATCCTCGCAATCCTAGTTGTTTATCTATTCGGCAGAAAGATTGGAATAGCAGAACAAAGGCAACAATCTTCTTTTCTGTTGACGGATGACAAGCTGATTTACCGCCGCGACGGATGGCCAGACAGCGAGATAGTACTTTCTAGTATTTCTTCCCTTAAAGAGAGCTCCGATGGGCTAAGTGTGACTAACAACGAAGATTCCTTCATTCATTTCTTTTTGCCACGCGAACTTGATAATTACGAATCATTGCGTAGTGCCCTTGAAAGGCATCAAGTAATCAAAAGCGAACGTCTTTCGTCATCAGTCAAACGCTTTCTTACTGCTAGCACCGGAATCGGAATACCCCTGCTTTTGGTTTTCGCATTTTATACGCAGCGACCGCGCGCCATACTCATCGTGTTTGGCTGCTACTTAGCCTGGCTGATTATCACCTCGTTCTACATCAGCATCAAAAAGGGCTGATCCCTGGGCAGGAGCTCCACTACTTCGCATTGCTTGTTCCCTTCCGCTCAGGTACGCTGTACGGTTTGCATTCATCCACCGTGGGGGTGAGGAGCGCAATGAGCGAGCAGAAATCTGCTTCCGCCAACAATCTGTTGAGCACAACCGTTAAGACCGACGCGCCGCGCTTTGAGCGCAACCAGCAGGCCATGCGATTGCTGATGGAGGCTCTGCGCGCGGAGGAAGCGACGATTCGCCAGGGCGGCGGAGCGAAGTCCATTGCCGCGCAGCACTCCAAGCAGCGGCTGACGGCCCGCGAACGGCTGGCGTTGCTGCTGGACGCGGGCAGCGAGTTCTTTGAGCTTGGGCTGCACGCCGCGCATGGCATGTATGGCGAGTGGGGCGGGGCTCCGGCAGCGGGCGTCGTCACCGGCCTGGGGCGGGTGCATGGGCGGCTCTTCATGATCATCGCCAACGACGCCACGGTGAAGGCCGGAGCATTCTTTCCGATGACGGCGAAGAAGGTCATACGCGCGCAGAACATTGCCATCGAGAACAGCCTGCCGACGATTTATCTCGTCGACAGTGCGGGAGTGTTTCTGCCCCTTCAGGAGGATGTCTTCCCCGATCAGGATGACTTCGGGCGGGTCTTCCGCAACAACGCCGTGATGAGCGCCCGTGGAATTCCGCAGATTACGGCGATCATGGGCATGTGCGTGGCCGGCGGAGCGTACTTGCCGGTGATGTGCGATCACATTCTGATGACCGAGGGCAGCGGCTTGTTTTTGGCCGGGCCTGCGCTGGTGCAGGCGGCGATTGGTCAAAAGGTTTCGGCCGAAGAGTTGGGCGGAGCGAAGATGCACGCCGAGATCAGCGGTACGGTGGACTTCCGCGAGGCGACGGACGAGGCGTGTCTGGCGCGGGTGCGCTCGCTGGTCGAGAAGATGGGCGCGCGGCCGGAGGCTCCATTTGACCGTTGCGCAGCGGAGCCGCCACTGTACGCGGCCGAGGAGCTTTACGGCATCTACGAGAGCGACCTGAGCAAGCCCTACGACATGCGCGAGATCATTGCGCGGGTGGTGGATGGCAGCAAGTTTGACGAGTACAAGACCGGCTATGGCGAGACTCTATTGTGCGGCTACGCTCGCATTGACGGCCACGCCGTGGGTATTGTGGCCAACCAGAAGCTGCACGCGACGCAGGTGGACCATCAAGGCAACCGGCGCACCGAGTTCGGCGGCGTGATTTACACAGAGAGCGCGGAAAAGGCCGCACGCTTCATCATGGACTGCAATCAGGGGCGGGTGCCGCTGGTGTTTCTGCACGACGTGAACGGCTTTATGGTGGGGCGCGATGCGGAGTGGAGCGGCATCATTCGGGCCGGGGCGAAGATGGTGAACGCCGTATCGAACTCTGTGGTGCCGAAGATCACGGTCATCATTGGCGGCAGCTTCGGCGCCGGTCACTACGCGATGTGCGGCAAGGCCTACGATCCGCGCATGGTGTTTGCCTGGCCCTCGGCACGCTATAGCGTGATGAGCGGAGAATCGGCGGCGAACACGCTGGTGGAGATCAAGGTGAAGCAGCTGGAGCGCGAGGGTAAGCCGGTGGACGATGCTGCGCGCAAGGAGCTCTACGAGAGCACGCGCGCGACGTACACCGAGCAGATGAAGCCGCAGTATGGTGCGGCGCGGCTGTGGATTGACAAGATCATCGACCCGGCGCGGACGCGCGAGGCCCTGGCATGGGCTCTAGCCGCGGCGCACTGCAACCCGCGGGTAGAGGAGTTCAAGGTGGGCGTGCTGCAAACGTAGCCGTTGTGAGCAGTACAGGCCGCGCATTGCGGTATGATTTGAAGACAATTGCCATGCCTACGAATCATTCGACTACCAATGAAGTGAAGATCATCGAGTGTCCACGCGACGCCTGGCAGGGGCTTTCGAGGCAGATTCCCACAGAAGCCAAAGTGGCCTACCTGCGTGAGTTGATCGCAGCGGGCTTTAAGCATATCGACGCGGTCAGCTTCGTCTCCCCGCGGGCGGTGCCGCAGATGGCCGACAGCGAAGACGTGCTGAAGCAGTTATTTCCCCCGGATGATGCCGCACCGGATGGCGGCGTGCCGGAGGATGTTGAGATCATCGGCATCGTCGTCAACGAAAAGGGCGCCGAGCGCGCACTGGCCAGTGGGACGGTGCGCACCCTGGGCTTTCCCTACTCCATCAGCGAGACATTTTTGCGCAAGAACCAGAACCAGTCGGCGGAGGAGAACAGCGACGCGCTGGAGGCGGTGTGGCGCAAGGCCGAAGAGCAGGGACTCGACCTGGTGGCCTACATCAGCATGGCCTTCGGCAATCCCTACGGCGATGCGTGGGAGATTGACGAGCTGCTGGCGGCGGTGGAGAACATCGCCAACATGGGCATCCGCACGGTGTCACTGGCGGACACGGTTGGCCTGGCGACACCGGAGCAGATTGCCGTGGCG
>Ga0371490_1001675_pt1 | contig 11067 bp, 12 predicted proteins | sample MB2SIPfraction_FD_207959 | JGI IMG/M metagenome (GOLD analysis project Ga0371490, IMG submission 207959) | Lab enriched peat soil microbial communities from McLean, Ithaca, NY, United States - MB28FN SIP fraction | ecosystem: Environmental > Terrestrial > Soil > Wetlands > Peat | place: USA...
TGTCCGGGCAGGGATGCGAAAGGGTCCGCGGAAGACGATGTATCCGTCTGCAAACCCAGTTGGCGGTCACGGACAGGAACTTAAGGGGGCACATCCCCATAACGAACGCATCTACCGCCCGCCCACTCCGCTGGTGGATGGCTAAGCTTGCCGTTTCACGCGACTAAGTTCACGCCCGCGGAGGTTCGAAGGCTCACTCCGAGTCAGGATAAGACCCGAGCACTTTGACGTAGCTGCAGTGTTCGCCCAAGTTGGAAATCGCCTTGCTCAACCGACGGTCTTCCATGTGCCCCTCGCAATCCACGAAGAAGATGTATTCCCACGCCTTGCGCTTGCTGGGCCGGGATTCGATCTTGGTCATGTTGATGCGGTAGCGGCGGAAGGCCACCAGCGAGTTGTAGAGCGCGCCCACGCGGTCCACCAGGCTGAACATCAAGCTGGTGCGGTCATGGCCGGTCGGCGGACTGCATTGGCGGCCTAGTACCAGAAACCGGGTGGCATTGGCGACGTTGTCCTGGATGTCGTAATCGAGCACGTGCACGTCGTATCGCTCGGCGGCCAGCAGCCCGGCGATGGCGGCAGCGCCCTTCTCTTTGCCTGCCAACTCCGCCGAGCGGGCATTGGAGGAGGTTTCGACAATCTCGACGCGTGGCAGATGGGCCTGCACCCAGGCCCGGCATTGCCCGAGCGCCTGCGGGTGGGCATAGAGCCTCTTGATCTGCGAACGCGGGCAATCGGCCAGCAAACAATGCTGTACCGGCAGGACGAGCTGTGCCACGATCTTCAGGTCGCTGTCCACGAACATGTCGAGGGTGTGTGTGACGGCGCCCTCGGTGGAGTTCTCGACCGGGACTACCCCATAGTCCGCACGGCTCTTGCTAACCTCGGTGAAGACATCGGTAATGGTCTTCTGGGGCGTGTAGCGCAGGCTGGCGCCGAAGCGTTGAATAGCCGCCTGGTGGGTGAACGTCGCCTCGGGCCCCAGATACGCCACCGTGAGCGACTTCTCCAGTGACAGGGAGCCGGACATGACTTCGCGATAAATCGCCCGCAGTGACTCGTTAGTGAGCGGCCCCTGGTTCCTCCGGCAGACCCGCTGCAATACCGCCCGTTCACGATGCGGCGCGTATATCTCCTCCCCCCCCTTCCGCTTCATCTCGCCGATGGCCAGCACGTGCCGGGTCCGCTTGTTCAGCAGCCTGACGATCTGCGTGTCGAACTTGTCAATGGCCTTACGGTGCTCGGGAATGTTCATAGCCCAAGGTGGTTGCGGTGAGACCTCATCCTTCCTGCCCTTCGGGGCGCGGCTCTGCCGGCGCGGCCGGCTCTTCAGGTTTCGGGGCCTGGCTCTCGGTCTTCTGCTCATCAGTCGGCAAGGCCAATTGCTCCGGCGGCACGGTCGCCAGGCCGGGGTCCGCCGTAACCAGCGCCTCCGGCTTCTGGACCACCACCCGGCGCAATTCATCCGCGGCGGGCAAATCATCCAGGCTGCGCAGGCCGAAATATTCGAGGAACAGGGCCGTGGTCCCATACGTCATCGGCCGGCCCACCACCTCGGCGCGCCCGACCTGCTCCACCAGTCCGCGCTCGACCAATGTTTGCATGACGCCATCCACACTCACCCCGCGCACCTGCTCCATCTCCGCGCGTGTGATCGGCTGGCGATAGGCGATAATGGCCAGCGTCTCCAGCGCCGGCTGCGAAAGGCGGGGCGGGCGGATCTTGTGCCCGACCAGCGCCTTGAGCCACGGCGCGTATTCCGGCTGAGTCACGAATTGCCAGGACCCCGCTACACAGGCAAGCCGGAAACTCCGCTGCCCCTGCTCATGGTCCTTCGCCAACTCCTCCAGCGCCGCGCTCAACTCGCTCTCCTTCACCTTCTTGAGCGCCCGCGCCGTTTCGTCGCCCCCCGCATGCTCGACCGCCGCCGCGAACACGTCGCGCAGCTCTTTCAGGCTCAACGGCTTCTGCGCCGAAAACATCAGCGCCTCCACAATCAGTTTCAGTTCCATGCGAATCTAGACCGAAGGACTATCCGCCGGCGCCGGCTGCGATTCCGCGCCGGCGGCAGGGACGGGCACGCTCGGGACCATCGCCACCCGGCAAATCTCAATCTCGCCGAAAGGTTCCCGCTGCATCGCCGTCAATTGCTTCAGGCGGATCAGTTCGAGCAGCGCCAGGAAGGTCACCACCACCTCCGACCGGCTGGTCACGCCTTCAAACAACTCCGAGAACCTTACGCCCCCCCGCTCGCTGAGCACCCGCATCAGCAGCTCGATTTTCTCGCTGACCGTCCATTTATCCTCGAAGATGTCCCGCTGATCCTCCCGCTGCCCAAACCGCTTCAGCACCACGTTTACCGCGTTGACCAGTTCGAAGATCGAGGCCTCCGCCCCCCTCGGCGATTCCTCCTCAAACTCCAGCTTGCCGGGCGTGCGCGGGAAGACGTCCTCCTGCCGTGCCTCCAGCACCTGGAGCTGTGCGGCGGCGTCCTTGAACTTCTTGTATTCGACCAGTTGGCGGATCAACTCCCACCGCGGGTCTTCACCCTCCTCCTCCCCTTCCACCTGCGCCTGCTGGTCCACCGGTAGCAACTCCCGGCTCTTGATATACATCAGCGTCGCGGCCATCACCAGGAACTCGCCGGCAATCTCCAGGTCCAGCAGCCGCATGGTCTCGATGTACTCAATGAACTGGGTCGCCAGCCGCGTCAGGTTGACCTCGTAAATGTCCACCTCCTCCTTCTTTATCAAATAAAGAAGCAGATCCAGCGGCCCTTCGAAGACCTCGAATTTGACCTTATATTCAGCCATTCCGACCAGCGTCTCTCTCGGGCGCCGGGACACCCAATCATAGGTACCGGCTCCCCTCTTGGCAACGCCAGATCGCCCAGGTGGCTCATGAAAGCGGATTTCACGGCGGAACCGATGTTGCTGGCGGTCGGGGCCCGGCTCAGAACGCAGTTAAGGAAGTTGGCATAATGACTGTTCTAGCCCAGCAGATGGGTTTCCTCAGCCTTGATCCTCACGCTCAACAAGGAAGCCGGCTGGGCCGCAAGGCTCTGCCGGGCACGCCCCGTCGCGACCCAGCCTTCCCTGCCCACAAGAGTCGTCAGGTCCGACCCGGTCTTGAGCGTGAACTCCGCACCGTTGGCGTATTCGCTTCCTGCAGAACCGCATCATCGCCGGAGAGAGTGGCGATCAGCGTTTCCGACCCTTATCCCCGAGGGCCTTGACGCGGGCCGCAAATGCCGCTATGTGGGTGAGGGGCGGCTGCGCTGGGCTCGTGAGCTTCTCAAGAATGGCAAGAGCCTGCTGTGTCGGCGCCGACGCAACCAGCCGCCCACCGAGCCGTTCCTGAACAACCAGCACATCGTCGAGCCCACGCTGTTCTGCCTCAAGAACCTCGCGCGCAAGAAGAGCAGCGGAGCCGCAAGGGAATGGATGGACCCGGAAGGCAACCTGCTGCTCCGTCAATAGGGATCGGCGGTCAAGGGGCCCGCCGCGATTTGACGGAGGGGCCAACCGCAGGGATGTTCCGCCCATGAATTTAATCTTGGTCCCTGCTGCGATGTTGCGTTTGCAGGTGGTTTGTGGTGATGCCACCTGGTCTTATTACGCCATTTCACCCAGCAGTGAGGCAGCGTGACGTGATAATCGTTGGGGGCGGTCCGGCAGGGTCAACCTTAGCGGCGTTGCTGGCTCGATCTGGATTAGACGTTGCGGTCCTGGAACGCGAGGTTTTCCCGCGTTATCACATCGGAGAGTCGTTGGTTCCGGAAGTCCTTGACGTGCTGGAAGAGTCTGGCGCTCTGCCGGCGGTTGGAAGCGCGGGATTTCTGCGCAAGGAAGGCGGGGTATTCCGCTGGGGAACCAATCTCGAACTGTGGTCATTCCATTTCGACGAGGCCCGGGAGCGGTATCGGTTCTCCTATGCCTACCAGGTAGTGCGTTCGCTTTTCGACAAGATCCTGCTGGAGCACGCCCAGGCGTGCGGCGCGGAAGTCCTGCAAGGGTTGTCGGCACGTAAGTATTTATTTTTTCTACCGGACGAACGCTTCGCCCGAGAATTATTTCTGGAAAGCCTACTCGATGCTTCCGAGTGCGGCTGACCCGCAGGATGCGTTTATTCGCCTCGTGTCCGGGCGATTGGGCGTGTGAACCTGGCAGTTTACCTCGATCCTCTCATGCGCGAATCTCTCCCGGAACCCATGATTCGCAAAGCCTAATGCACTTAGAGTCCGTTGATCCTGTGCTTGAACAGCCCATCAAGAAGATCGGACCGGTGGACTGGTCCTCGCTCCCAACCTTATTGCCACTCCTTCATCGCGTCCACCAGCGGCGGCCACTCGGCGAGCGCAGGAATTCTGACCGCTCCCCAGGTCGTGCAAAGATAGCCCACCACCAGGCGGCTGTCCTGCTGGCGCGAAAACCTGCTGAAGGCTTGGGCGGCGGGCAATGACTTCCAGCCCGCGGGCCATACCCGAAAACCCTTCCCCACCAGAAACGGCACGGAAGGATAATTGGTCCGCAGCTCGTAGTGCCAGTCGCACAGAACGATGTCTTTGGGAATCAAATCCACTGCCCCCGGCGTGCCGTTCCGGGCAGACTCCCATTCCCCGTAGCCCATCGTCCGGGCGTCGAGCAGGCGGTCGGCCCAGAGATACATCTCCCACTTCCGTTCCTCCACGATGTGGTGGTGAAGATCGTTGACCGCTTTGGCAAAGAGCTTCGCCGGATCGCCGCCTTTGCAACGCGGACAATGCTCCGAGGCGATGATGAAGACCTCGTCCATGCCAGCATGGAAGGCGTCGGTTTGAAAGGCGTTCACCACCTCGTCTATGAGCGCGAAAACCACCTTGTTTACCTCCGGGTTCTGGGGACACCAACTCCGGCAGTAGATGTTGGTGTTGTTCGGAAACTGGCCGGGCGTTTCATCGAACTCCGGGTGCTGTTCTAACAGTGACAAGGTCGTCCTGCTCCAGGATTGGTGACCCAGACAATTGATTTCCGGAATGAGGCGGAGACCAAGCCGGCGCGCTTCTGCCGCCAGTTCGTGCGCGCGGACCTGCGTGACGCAGCCGCGTGAACTGAGTTCAGGATGGGACTTAAACTCGAAATTGTAGTCCGTCTCGAGGATGAGGGCGTTCACGCCCGCGGCGGCGAGCTTCGGCAGTTGCTCCTGAAGCGCAGCGGCTTGCGAGTCGCCTCCAAGCAGCAAGTGAACACCGCGCAAGACCGGATTGTTCTGCTGGCGGGGTTTTGAGGTATCAGCCTTTGAAAGTTCAGAGTCCGCGCTCCCAGCCTGGCAAGCGGTCGCCAGGGCGAGCGATGCAACGAGGCAGTATGGAATTGACTTCATCATGGTGAGTTCAGAGATTAGTAGTTGAATCAGCCCATATAGGGGGCTCGCATCGCGCGGGACCGCATACGGTTGGCTTCGGGATCGCCGACAAACTCGGCCTTGCGCAGATCGAACTTCAGGTTTCGCCTTAATTGCTCGCAGATGTCGGCAGCCAGGCAGATGTTCATGGACCGACGCATTACGTCAGGATTCGCGACCGTGAGCCGGCGCGACCGGATGCAGTCCAGGAAATCCCGCACGTGGTTCAGCGGTCGTTGGGTCCTGCCCGTGTAGTCCGCCAGCACTCTTGTGTATTCGCGCAAGAGCGCCGGCGACGAAACGTCGGGTCCTGAATAACCATCGGCAGCCGCGACCCATCCTTCGGGACCATCGAACCGCTCCCCACAAGCGCCATGCCAGAACTTGCACGCTTCCCAAACCGAGCCAGTGACTCGGAACAGGACCAATTTCACCCCGTTGGACAAGCGCGTTACCATCGTGACATCCGGCCCCTCGTACTCGAACTCGATGAAGGACACGTTCGTCATATCGAGTCCGGCCAGGGCTTGGGCCACGGTATGTGCGCCCCACATTGCGACATCAGTCGCCAAATCGTAATAGTGATACCACCCTCCGCCGTTCACATAGCCGCTGTTGTAAGGCCGCCAGGGAGATGGACCGAGCCAGACATCCCAGTCCAGTTCATCCGTGGGGGGCTCGGGTTGGGCCGGCAACCAGTCGTGGCGCAACCCGTCGCGCCAACGACAATCCGCATAGACGGTATGAACCTGGCCCAGGCGGCCGGAGCGGGCCATTTCGATGGCAAACACATGATTCGGCTCGCTCAGCCGCTGGGCACCGGTTTGATAGACCCGGCCATAGCACTGGGCCGTCTCCACGACCATCTGGCTCTGCGCCATCGTGAGACAGGCCGGCTTCTCACAATAAACATCCTTACCCGCCCGCATCGCCAGAGTCGCAGCCAGCGCGTGCCAACGGTCGCCGGTGGCAATTAACACGGCATCCACATCATTCCGCTCGGCGAGGAGCTGGCGCAGATCGGCATACACAGCACAGTCTTTGTTGCCCTGCTTACTGTCCACCACGTTCTTGGCCGCTTCGCGCCGGCTTTTCAGGACATCACAGACGGCCACCCATTGCACATCCCGCTCGTTCAACATGGCGCCCAAATCATAGGAACCGCGGCCGCCGATGCCGATTCCGCCCATCACGATCCGTTCGCTGGGCACAACGGCTCCGTCACGCCCCAGCGCAGAGGCCGGAATATAGTACGGCAGCGCCGCCGCACCTGCCGCCATCGCCCCTCGCGTCAGGAACCGGCGCCGCGTGAGTGTTGTGCTATTGCCATTGCTCATAGGGCTTTGCCGTTCTCATACAGTCTTATGGTTATCATCGAGTCCCTGTGGCTTGCAACGGCATTTGCGCTCTAAGTTAACCGCGCCTCTTGGGGTGCAACACCAGAATTGGCTGCGGTCCCGCGGCAAAGGACGGCAAAGGCCGTGGTTTGGCATTTCTGGCACCTGGATGCCAGAGAGGAAGAACTCACCCCCAACTAAACCAACGGACTAGCGGTTGCGCTGGCGTCTTCCCACCAGCAGGAGGGTGCCAAGACCCAAGCAAGCCAACACCGTCGTGCCCGGTTCGGGGACCACGCTGGCGCTAAAGTTAGCCGCCAGCGCAGCCATCAGTTCAGGCTCAAGTCTCGCATCATCGCCCGGCCTGCCACTTGAAAGATCAAGGCGAAAGCGCAAGCTGAGCTGTTTCTGGGACGTGTTCATTGTCTCAATTCGAGCGAAAAGTGTCCCCAAAGCAGGCAGAGCGGCGACACTGCCGCTGTCACCCAACCAAACGCAGATATCGTGCCTCCCTTGGCGTGGAAGCCGAGCATGAATTGATTTGAGCGTGCACCAGTTAACCGGCTCCACCAGCGTGCGCCTTTCCCGATCAACAACCTGGCCACAATCCTCTGCATTTCCACGGCTTTGCTTTTCCACCCAAACGCATCAGCCTGGAGCGGCGCAGGTCACCAGGTCATCGCAGCGGAGGCGTATCGTCAGCTTCCACCTACCCTCCAAAAGAAGGTGACCGAGATCCTGAAAGCGCATCCGGATTGTTCGAGAAATGGGAGAAGTCGTTTACCTCTGACAGCGCCAACCTCGATCTCCCGTTTTTGCTTGCAAAACCAGTCCGAATTGCTACTGTGTAAACAGTCTCGGCCACGGGCTCAGCTCAAAGAGCGATTGTTTCCGCTGGCTGCATTACCCTGCAAAGATTCAAAATGAACGAGTTCGGTGTCTTGCGAAGGACCAAACGAACTGGCGGCTGGCCTGCCGCCCCAGGTTTCACCTTGATCGAACTGCTGGTAGTCATCGCCATCATAGCGATCCTCGCGGCGTTGCTGCTGCCGGCGCTGATCCGGGCAAAACTCAAAGCCCAGGGAATCCAATGCATGAACAACCACCGGCAGTTGGCCCTGGCCTGGCGCATGTACACCGACGACAACCGGGACCAGTTATTATATGCGAGCGGCGACGTGACCACCGTTCAGCCCGGGGTCTGGATGAGCGGCACCATGGATTTCAGTTCCTCCAATCCATCCAATTGGGATCCGAGCGTGGACATTTACAAGAGCCCAATGTGGCCTTACTGCGGTAAGAACGCTGCCATTTTCAAGTGTCCAGCGGACCGCTCTTATGTCGTCGTCAATGGCCAGCAATTACCCCGGGTGCGGACGATGGTCATGAACCTTTACGTAGGGGGATTCGATGGCATGAGCGAGGGCACTTTCGATGAGACGCTCTGGCACCTTTACTTAAAGTCCAGCGATCTGAACGTGCCGGGTCCTGACAAGATCTTCGTTTTTCTGGACGAGCGCGAGGATGCCATCAACTGGGGGAATTTCTACACCGACATGTCGGGCTATCCCACGTTGACCACCGCCGGCAACCCCGCCGCCTATATGCTGTCGGACATGCCGGGGATTTATCACGGCAATGCCTGCGGATTCTCCTTCGCGGACAACCATTCAGAGCTCAGAAAGTGGAGAGATCCGCGCACTTACCCGCCGATGAAGTACGAGAGCCTGATTTTTGATGGCTCCACGGAGACTCAGAGTCCACGGAACCAGGACGTGGTCTGGCTGCAGGACCGCTCTACGCGTCCGCTCAAGTAGTTCAACTCGTGCATTACCCCTGTTTCACCCTTACAAACCCAAAACATCCACATACCTGAGAAAGCCAAAACCCCGAAGTACTGGAGTTTAAAGAGCAGATGGATTGCGGTTGGGAAAGCGTATCTGCATGGAGAATTGAAGGATTGACCCGGCCAAGAGTTACGGCAAGCTGCACACATGAACTTGCCTGCGCGTCAAGGCCGCCGGCGCGGTTTCACGCTCATCGAGCTGCTGGTGGTCATCGCCATCATCGCCATCCTGGCGGCACTATTGCTGCCCGCTTTGGTCAGGGCCAAGGTCAAGGCGCAGGGCATCCAGTGCATGAGCAACATGAAACAGCTCATTCTGGCCTTTAAGCTCTACACCGATGATTATCGCGGCTACTTCATGCCCAACGACTACGGCGGGAATGGCTGGGTGACCGGGGTCGAAGATTTCGACGGTAACAACCCCGCCAACTGGGACACGAGCACACTACTCAATCCCCAAACCGCCGTGCTGGGTCCCTATACCCGGAATCCGGGCATCTACCATTGCCCGGGAGACCGGTCCACAGTCAATCGGCCGGGCTACGGCAAGGTGCCGCGTATTCGGAGCGTTTCGGCCAGCCAAGCTGTCGGTACCGGTGTGGACGGCCGTTCGCCAACTCCCGGTTACTGGCTGGATTCAGCGGTGGTTGGAGGGTCGGAGACCCAGCCTGGAAACGCGGGTGGCAAGTGGCGGGTCTATGCCAAAGAGTCCGACTTAGGCCGTCCGTCTCCATCCGGGCTCTGGGTGTTTGTGGATGAGCATCCCGCCAGCATCAACGACGGCGCCTTTGGTTTTCGAATGCCAAACGATCCTGCAGATACCGCGAGCCAAGGCTGGGTGGACTACCCCGCGCTGTTCCATGGCCAAGCCGGTGCCAATTCTTTCATGGACGGACACGCGGAACTTCATCGCTATGTTATGGCCGTTTCCCTCAGCGGGACGGGTGCCCTTACCGATCAGGACCAGGCCGATTGGACCGGTTTGAATCCAGGCCGGGTTCCCAACAACCGCGACATCCTGTGGATGGCCCGCTACACTTCGGCACTTAAGAGTGGCGCCCCAAACCCATTCTGAGGACACAAGAGATTTCTCCGTAACGGCCTCGACTCTTGGCTTGGAACTTGGGAAGCCAAGTAACCTAATCTCTGGCGCACGTTTGAACCGAAGACCGAAACGTTCCCGCCAGTCTCCTTCGTGAGGGTGTTCGAGGCTGGGGTGCAAAGGGAGAACTGGATCTTGGCCGTATTTCGAAACTGGCTGCGACGCCCAAGTGAAGGGATTTTTCCAGCAGCTTGCCTGCGTCTTTTCATAGCCCCTCAAACAACTGACTCAGCGACCAGCCGAGGGCTTTTGCTACTCGGCGAGCGGTCTCCACATTCATCCCGGTCAGCGCATGTTCGATATCCCAAACTTGCCGTTGGCTGGACATGTTCGCCGACTCGGTCAAACTGCGTTGGGTTAGCCCCAGGTCTTCTCGCCTTCGGCAGATGCGCCGACCGAGGTTTTGGCGCAAACTGCGGTTAAGTGCTCGTTGTTTCATTTGGCCGCTTATGCTGAGAGAGCCGGCCTGGCCAATTCAAGTGCTCAGTTGTCTCCGGGCTCGAATGTGTCTTGATGTTAGCGGCTATTTGGGGTACGAAGTGCATGATGGGCCGGCATTGGCCGCCCGTTTGGGACGAGAGCTATGGATCACGCGCACAAAGTTGACGTGCTGCTGGCTCATGAAGTGGATGTCAGCAAAGCCACCACCTGCTTGCTGCATCAACTGGACTGCGACCATTGGTATGTGGCCTGTCACCACGAGAATCTGTTCGTGTATCACTTGACCAAGGGTGCCGAGGACCGATATGCGGTCTCTTTTCAATGCACGGCGCCGGTAGAAAAAGGGATTTATCACGGCAGCAGGGCATGGTCACTCTCGATCATCCCCTTGCACGGCGTCGAAGCCCTGCCTGAAGCCAAAGAGAATGCGATCAAAGCCGGACTTGCAGAATTGACATAAAGGTCCTGGGGATTTGCACATTGCAATGTCTTCAATCTCCCCCAGCACCGCCTCATGCCAAAACACGGACACGGCGAGCAACTCCAGTACAACAAAAAAGCCGGAATCTTGATCCGGCCTCTTTGCCACACGTTACACTGAGAACAAATTCTGGATGAACCATACCCTGCCCTTGTTTTCCTGCATGTCACCAGTTGTGGGGACAGCCGGGCCATCTGACCCACTTTTGAAACCCATTGGTTTCATGTGATGCCCAGGTCTAAAGAATCGCGGCATGGGTAATCCATGGCCACGCCAAGACTGCCCTTATCGAAAGCCGTATTCGCCTCAAATTGGCTCTTGCAGCGAGGACAAAAAACCGCAGAGTAACCGATTTACTGACTAGTCTTTAGCATAGATGACAGTTGCAGCACAAAAAAAGGACTGGACGAGTTTGCGGTTGGTTTGGATCTTTCTGAGGTCTTGCTCTACCCGCTTGCGTAGCGACTCATTCTTCTTC
>Ga0371490_1001676_pt1 | contig 11067 bp, 9 predicted proteins | sample MB2SIPfraction_FD_207959 | JGI IMG/M metagenome (GOLD analysis project Ga0371490, IMG submission 207959) | Lab enriched peat soil microbial communities from McLean, Ithaca, NY, United States - MB28FN SIP fraction | ecosystem: Environmental > Terrestrial > Soil > Wetlands > Peat | place: USA...
CGGCGTTGACGGCTCAACGATATAAGACAAACTCGGAAACTCACGTCGAATCCACGGCCCGGCGTCGTCCTGATCCGAGATGGAATAGACCCTGAGCTTTTCGGTGAACTTCTCCACCTCATCGGGTTGCCGGGTTGCCCGCACCTCCCAAAGCGCCTGGGCCAGTGTGTTTGCCCCGCCCCAGACGCAAATCCACAAAGGGCGCTTGTCGTTGCGGTCGCCCGCACGGATGATCGCCTTCGCTCCCTCAGAGGTTTTGCCAGCACCGGTAGCTGCCATACCATATCCAGGCTGCCCCGTGAAGACCCGGCCATCCAGATCCTCGGCTGTGGGCCAACCCTTTGCGTGTAAAAGGAGGTTGGACCGCACTTGCCCGTAAGCTTGGATCAGGGTGCGCATGGTTTCGGGATGCACAGCAGTCTTCTGCCAGGTGGAGGTGGAAGCAATTAGCCCTTCGATGTCGAGTTCGTTCGAATACAGCAGCAAACGCACGAGCGACATCTGATCGTCAGGCTCGTTGCCGATGTCACTTATGATGATGACGCGTGGATGGCCCGTGAAATCGTCGACATGAGTCGGGGAAAGGGGCTCACCCGCAAGTGGTTTACTGAGAGCCAATCCTAATCCCGCCAGCACAACAACGAACCTGTGCCATCGCGATTTCTTGTGAACCAACAGACTTCTCGGCGATACAGTGCCATCGCTGTGTTCCCTCGTGCCCATAGATCTCTTGCGCCAGAACTGCGCCCACTCGAACGGTGCTAACAATAAGTTCGCCACCAGGAATGCTCCATCAAAGACATGTGACGCAACGGCCGCCTGCCCGAAGCGCGTTCAGTTTCGGGCTCCCCCTACCACGGTATGTCCCATGCCCTTCCATGAATTTCCCACTTTACAATGGAGAGTGAATCTCCCCGCTAATCCGCGGACTTGACAATTCAATTCTAGAGGCTTCATCGTCAAGTCCGGCTCGAGGCAGAGCGCCCCCTGGGCTGGCTGCACTAGCGGATAGTTCCCGTATAGCAGTGTAGTGATTGCGGACCGAATCCGCAACCGAGTCTTGGCAAGTCCGCCATCCCACGAAAAACTTTCGTCCAACTTGTCGCCCGGCGGATTCGGCTTGATAAGTCGGCTCTTCGCCTATGTCAGTGAGCCTCGATGCTCAGCCGCCAAGGCGATCTTCCTCCGGTTCAATCCCGATGCAGTCGTTCACTGCGTTCTTCAACCTCTGTCTGCATCCAAGGTATTGTTCCGTGGTCTGTACGCTCACATGGCCGAGCAAAAACTGGATCTGCTCAAGCTCCCCACCCGTGACATGACAGAGCCGGGCACACGTGCGGCGAAGATCATGAGGCGCCAGCTTGGCTATTCCTGCTTTGGCTGCGCACTCCCTCACCACACACCAGACGACCTTTTCAGTGACTCCTGTACCCCAGACATATCCGCTCTTATTCACACGGCGAAAGACTCGCCCACTGGATATACGGGCGGCCTCCAGCCATACGTCCAGGGCAGATTTGACCCAATTCGGCACAGGCACTGTTCGAATATGCCCTCCCTTTCCTATCAGATCGACAATGGCCCAGTGATCTTCCCTTTTTTGCAGGTGCTCGACCGTAAGATGCGCCAACTCCGATCGGCGCAGGCCGCACCCGAGGCAGACTGCGAGGATGCCTCGGCTGCGTTTGCCACGGACCGTTTGGACGTTGGGGGAGTCAAGCAGCGCTTTGGCCTCATCGGAACTGAGCCAATTGCCCAGCCGGACACCGAGTTTCTTTGCTCCCTTCACGCGGCGAATTCCCGCCGCCAACTCTGGGCTCAGCAGGCCGGTATCAGCTGCCTCATAGGCCAGTCTTCTCACGGCGGCCAGTCGCAGGTTGATCGTGGACGACGACAACTGGCGGGCTTCCAATTGCAGTTTGTAACGCAGGACGACGGTCTTGTTTAAAGCCAGTCTGGGCTCGGAACAATACCACGCGATGAAATCGTCGATGGCGAACCGGTAGGAGCGTTGAGAATCGGGCGAGCTCAGAGTATTCAGGACGGCTACCTTGGGGTGGTCCAAATCGGGAAGGCGAAGGATTCGTTTTGGACGGGCCAGCTTCTTTTTAGGGCTTTTGCTCTTCATGGCTAGCGGTCTCCTTGTCCGCTAGTCCATGATTAGCTGGATGAAACGGTACGGGACGAGCAGGGCGTTTTTCAGGCTGAATCCGATTCAACTAGTCTAAGGCTCCGTTAGGTAAACGCTGGGCGGCCAGGGAGGACCAATCCCAGATTGGACCCCTTGCGCACCGCCCCGCACATACAGGACCTCCCGCACCGTATGAATTTTTCCCCGTAATTACCCCGTATTGACTTGCTCATGGCTGCGGCCTAAGATGCCAGCAAAGGTGGGCCCGCTCTCATGATAGGCACGATCGTCTCCCTCTACCGCGTCCTCGAGAAGCTCGGGGGCGGCGGCAGGGGTGTGGTGTACAAGGCCGAGGACACCAAGCTGGGTCGCGTGATCACGGGGCATGCCGACCGCCACGCCATGCGTCTGTGAGACGGGCCCGGGGGCAGGTCAAGGTTGACCGAATTCAAAACACCCAATCCCATTTTCGAACATTCAGAGCAGACTCTCCAAGTCGCGCCCTGCCGTAACTGCCGTCGAATCCGCAGGTTAATCATTTGGAACAATGGGCCCTCAGTTGCGTACTTAGGAGTAAGAGTCGTTAGCGTCCGAGCGGTCCTCCGCTCAACATGGAGGTAACCCGGCGCTGCTAAGACGGAAAGGAGACGATCATGCACGCATCTGTTGAGCCAGAACCACAAATAGGAACTGCCGTCCTAGAGGAGTTGCCAGCCACCCGGGCCTTGATCCGGCTGGAGGGCACCACGAAGGTTTTCTTAACTGAGGAAGTGGAGACGCACGCGCTTTCAGGAATTCACCTCGAAATCAACCGCGGCGAGTTCGTGGCCATCGCCGGTCCGTCGGGCTGTGGGAAGTCGACCCTGCTCTCCATTCTGGGATTGCTGGATTCCCCCTCGGAGGGCAAGTACATGTTAAACGGGTCGCCCGTCGAGGACCTGACGCTCGCGCAACGCACGCGGATTCGCAATCGGGAGATTGGATTCATCTTCCAGGCGTTCAACCTGATCGGTGACCTGACGGTGTACGAGAACGTGGAACTGCCGCTCACCTACCGGGGCATGGGCTCCGCGGAGCGCAAGCAGCGGGTGCAGGAGGCGCTCGAACGCGTGGGGATGTCATACCGCATGAAACATTATCCCTCGCAGCTTTCCGGCGGCCAACAGCAGCGTGTGGCGGCAGCGCGGGCGCTCGCGGGGAAGCCCTCCATTCTGCTCGCGGACGAACCCACCGGGAACCTGGACTCGAAGAACAGCGAAGCGGTCATGGACTTGCTGCGGGATCTGCATCGGGAAGGAGCGACCATCTGCATGGTCACGCACGATCCGCGCTACAGCCGGTTTGCGGACCGAACCGTATACCTCTTTGACGGCCAGATCGTTGACGAAAGCACGGCGCACCCCGGTGATGGCTCCCCGGAGATCAGTCGGAACTAGCAGGCGCTAGGCCGGCTGCCGCAAGCCCCGAGCCGCAGGACCGCGCGGCTTTCCTCTTTTAAGCTACCCTGCCGGAGGTGAACGATGGGCACTCTTCTTCAAGACCTTCGCTACGGCCTGCGAATGCTGGCTAAGAATCCCGGCTTCACCGTGGTGGCGGTCATCACGCTGGCGCTGGGCATTGGCGCGAACACGGCATTATTTTCCGTTATCAACGGCGTGCTGCTGAATCCCCTCCGTTATACGGAGCCGGACCGGCTGGTTGCGCTCTATGCGCGGACGCCGCAGGCTCTCCAGTGGTCTATTTCTTATCCTAATTTCCTGGACTGGGTGCGCGACAACCGTTCTTTTTCCGGGCTGGCAGCTTACCGGTCACATGACTTCAACCTGACGGGGATGGGCGAGGCCGAGCGCGTGCCCGCCGACATGATTTCTGCGAGCTTCTTCGATTTGTTGGGTGTGAAGCCGGCATTGGGCCGGACGTTTCTTTCCGAAGAGGACCAGGTAGGCAGCAAGCCGGTGGCGTTGATTAGTGGCGGCTTTTGGAAGCGCAAGTTCGGCTCTTCCAATGACGTGGTCGACAAAACGCTGACCCTGGATGGCACGGTGTACGCCATCGTCGGGGTGATTCCTTCCGATTTTTATTTCATCGGGTGGAACTTCCAGCAGCCCGCTGACGTTTTCGTTCCCATCGGTCAATGGAATGATCCGTCTTTTCGCGACCGCAAAGTGCCGATGGGCATGAACGCGATCGGGCGGCTGAAGCCCGGCGTCACCTTCGCGCAGGCGAAGGCCGACATGGATGCGATCGGGCGGCATCTGGCGGAGGCCTATCCCGACGCCGACAAAGACACGGGAATCACGCTGGTGCCGCTCAAGCAGGACACCGTGGGCGACATCCAGCCGATTTTGCTGGTGCTGCTGGCGGCCGTGGGCTTTGTGCTCCTGATTGCCTGCGTCAATGTTGCCAATCTTCTCCTGGCGCGCTCGACGGGGCGCACGCGTGAGTTCGCAGTCCGCACGGCGCTGGGCGCGGGCCGGGGTCGCGTGGTCCGGCAACTCCTGACCGAAAGCATCCTGCTGGCATTGAGTGGCGGCGGCTTGGGGTTGCTGCTGGCCTCTTGGGGGACTCAGGCGGCCCTCAAGGTCCTCCCCCAAGCGCTCCCACGAGCCCAAGAAATCCACCTCGACGGGCGAGTGCTTTTATTCTCTCTCGGCGCGTCTGTGCTGGCGGGAATTCTATTCGGTCTGGCTCCGGCGCTCAAAACCTCGCACGCCGACCTACACGAAACACTCAAAGAAGGGGGGCGCGGATCGAGCGGCGCCCGGCATCGCTTGCAAGGCACCTTTGTGGTCGTGGAAATGGCCCTTGCGCTCGTCTTGTTAGTTGGGGCCGGACTGATGATTCGCAGCCTCGCCGGGCTCTGGCGCGTCAATCCTGGGTTCGATCCTCACAATGTTCTGGCCTTCGATCTGTCGTTCCCCGCCACGATCAATTCCCCAAATGCCATTCGTGCCGCTTGGCGCCTGATCCACGATAGCCTCGATGCCGTTCCCGGTATTGCGACCACCTCGGTTTCGGGCGGCGCCATTCCCATGTGGGGAGATATGGAGCTGCCGTTCTGGACGGAAGGCCAGCCAAAGCCCTCGAGCCAATCCGATATGAGAACCTCGCTGTTTTATCTTGTCCAACCGGACTACTTGAAGGTCATGAAGATTCCGCTGGTGCGCGGCCGGTTTCTCTCGCCGCAAGACGACGAGCATTCCCCTCTCGTTATCGTCATCGACGACCGCTTTGCACGGCTCGCCTTCAGGGGACAGGACCCGGTCGGCAAACGCGTCAGCTTCGACATCCTGAATATCACAGCGGAAGTCGTGGGGGTGGTCGGACACGTGAAGCAGTGGGGTCTTGATGAGAACCCGGCCTCTCCGATCCAGGCGCAATGCTATTTTCCGATTTTGCAAATTCCGGATCGACTCATGATGATCGGGGCGGGAGGAATCAGGGTCATGGTGCGAACTACGGGCTCACCCCTCGCCGAGACGGCCTCCATTCGGAAGGCGCTGGGGCAAATCAATGGCCAGATGGTGATGTACCATACGCGCACGATGAGCGGGATTATTTCGCAGTCGCTCGCCGCGCGGCGATTCTCCATGATTCTCCTTGGAATCTTCGCCGCGCTTGCGCTGGTGATGTCGTGCGTCGGGATTTACGGCGTGATTTCTTACGTGACCGGACAGCGCACGCATGAGATCGGCATCCGCTTGGCGCTCGGCGCTGATCGGCGGGACGTGCTGTGGATGATTCTTGGGGACGGGGCGAAGATGGCGCTCCTAGGTGTTGCCATCGGCTTGCTGGCCTCCTTCGGGCTGACACGCCTGATGACGAATATGCTCTTCGGAGTCAGCGTCCATGACCCGCTCAGCTTCGTCGCCGTTGCAGGCTTGTTGATAGTAGTAGCTCTGGCAGCATGCTACTTCCCCGCCCGCCGGGCGACCGAGGTCGATCCCATGGTGGCGTTGCGGTGTGAATGAGCTTCGTCGGCTGCACGGAAGGAACAGCGCCCCATTGTTGACAGAATCGGATGCCTCGCGGATTGTCCACTCGGGAACAACCCGCTTGGGCGCTCATTGGGCTGCCGGGGGTGAAACAAGATTCCTCTCCGCGGACACGCTCGCGAGACGCGCCGGTTCAGCCGACATTCGCCGCAGCGTGATCCCAAACCGGCGGAACCTCGCCGCCCGGCTCGTTTTGCTGCAAGTCGCTGCTGGCTTGACAGTCGCGATCCCAGCTCAGGGGTCGGCTTCCCATCGACTATCCTGGCGTTTGGCTGGGTTCCGGCGTGGGAAGGGCGTTTCACAGGCACAATCTGGCAAAGGTGGTCGGAAAGGCTGTGCTCCCTTGGGGTCATGCATGCCAGTCGATTCCGCAACTGCGTATGTAGGAACGCAATCGCATCGGAGGCGCACGCAAGAAAAGGGGGAGCCGAAGGCCGCGGGCGACCTTACGGCGGGAAGTTCATGCGGCGCAGGAGGTTATGGAAGCGCGGGGGGGGCGAAGGAGGCAAGTGGCGAGTGTCTGCCTCCATTGATGCACGTTCCCCTTATCCGTCCGACGCGGTATGGGTTCACCCGCGTTCACCGGACGCTTATCCGGACGTGCGAAAAATGATAAGTGCTGGTGTGTCCAGCCAAGCCGTCCTGAGGCAATACCTCGCTGTTTCTTTTCGTCGCTCAAGACATTGGGCATATCGGCTGAGGCCATCACGACTCGCGCCGCAGTGAATATCCCGGAGGATGTCCTCGTTGGCCTGTTTTCAGGTGGTCCTCATTTGCCGCTCTTGGGTGATCAGTGGGGCCGTGGAGATCGCCTATGGTTGGTTCGCTATGCCAACTTCCACTTTCAGGAGCGCCCCATGAATCGGATGGCGATTGCCCGCTTTACTACTGCACGTCTTTTTGTGCGCCGATTTTCCGGACTCGTCCTACCTTGAGCAAGTGGCCGAGATCATATTCGGCGTGCCGCCACCCTGAGCCTCGTCCAGCACACAGCCATTTCCGAGAATGTCGTCCTTCATCTCTTCGGGGGCAAACATCTGCCAACATGTGTTCGGGGGAACGCAGTCCCAAGGGACTTCATCGTCTGCTCGAACAACCCGGTCGGAACAAGGCGTAACGCGATTGGTTTAAGGCAGAGGGAGAAAGTCTCTCTTCACAGGAGTTTTCATACCCTTAAGATTAGCCCAGGCTGGTAATTCCCACCTGGGGAGGTTTGCTAAGAGCCTAATAACAAATCTGAGCCTGGAAGCAGTTTACAAGAACCCCCCACTGATCCCTACCAGGAATTCTTCAGCTCGCCGACCTCGGCGGTGACGGCGTCGAGGACGGCACAGGTCTTGACCGCGGCATTCATGGCGTTGTGGTCTCTGAAGAGAGGCCGGTCCACGTCCAGGTGCTCCACGACCTTGCGCACGGCGGCCTTGGCGGCCAGCGTCCCTTTGCCGGGTGTGAACTCGCGGAAGTCCAACGCCTGGGCGGCGGCGATGAACTCGAAGGCCAGGACGCTGTTGGCGTTCTCCAGGATCTGCCTCGTCTTGAGGGCCGCGTTCATGCCCATGGAGACGAAATCTTCTTGGTCCGCGGCGGCGGGGATGGACTGGACGTAGCTCGGGGCGGAGAGGATGCGCTGCTCGACGATAAGCATGTCGGCCGTGTACTGGCTGAGCATGTGGCCTGAGAACATCCCGGCGCCCTTGGTGAGGAAGGCTGGCAAACCCGTGGAGAGGGCCGGGTTGAGGAGGCGGTTGAGGCGCCGCTCGCTCAGGATGCTCACCATGGTTACGCCCGCGCCCACCACGTCCAGGGGCAGGCTCACGGGCGTGCCCTGGAAGTTAGCGCCCGTGTAGACCTTGTCCTCCTCCGCCACGAAGATCGGGTTGTCGGCCACGCCGTTCAGTTCCGTCTCCACTTGCTTGCGGGCGTAGGCGAGCACGTCGCGCAAGGCGCCGATGACCTGAGGTGTGGAGCGCATGGAGTAAGCGTCCTGCACCTTCACCTTGAGCTTGCCCGTAACCAGGTCCGAGCCCGCAATGACGGCCCTAAGGTTCGCCGCCGTGGTCTGCGCGCCCCGAAAGCCGCGTAGCTCGTGGAGCTTGGCCTCGTAAGGGCGCATGTTGGCTAGGAGCGCCTCCAGCGTCATGGCCGTGGCGATCTCCGCCTGGGCTACCCAGCGCTCCGCGTCGTAGAGCTCCAGGCACGCCATGCCCGTGATGAGGTTGCTCCCGTTGATAGCGGCCAGGCCGTCGCGGGCCTTGAGGCCGGGCACCGGGATGCCCGCCTTGTCCAGGGCCTCTTGAGTGGCCATTCGCCGGCCCTGGTAGAAGGCCTCACCCTCGCCCATGAGCGACAGGGCGCACTGACTCATAGGCGCCAGGTCGCCGCAGGCGCCCACACTCCCCTTCTCGCACGCGACGGGCGTCACGCCCGCGTTGAGCATGGCGATGTAGGTGAGCGGAATCTCCGGTCGGCACCCCGAGAAGCCCTTGGCATGCACATTCACACGGCTGAGCATGGCCGCGCGCACGTGCTCCACGGGCGCCGGCTCTCCGATGCCCGCCGCGTGATTGTAGATGAGATACTTCTGGAACTCCTTTACCTGCTCCTCGTTCAGGACCACTTCGGAGAACTCGCCGATGCCCGTGTTCACGCCGTACATGATCTCGTGGGCCTGGATCTTCTTCTCCAACATGCCACGGCAGGTGTTGATGCGCCTGAGCGCCTCTGGCGTCAGTTCCACTTTTTCCCCGTGGCGCGCCACGCCCACCACGGCCTCGATGGTCAGGCTGCTGCCGTCCAGACGGATCGTCATGGTGTTCCTCCTGGTCGGGCCGCATCGCCTTGCAGATAATAAAGCAAATGCCGCACGGTCCGTCCCCCCGCAGTAGCAAGATGGCGGGTGGCCGTTCCCCTGTCTCAACTGACCGCCCTCGACCGCGACCAGCCTTCTCTGCCGTCCTCGGACAGTACCGTGTCCTCCGCCATATGCGGCAGACCTCTTTCAGTTCATCCATTTGCGCCCAAGATTGCGGTAGTGATGGCGAGGCATTCGTGGCCCAAACCCGTCAGCGGGAATTTCCCTTTTAGCTCCCAACAGCCCCACACTATACACCCCTCGAGGGGTTCCAGCGCGCTATTCTTCTTTGGCTGGGTCCCGGGGTTCGGCACAGGGCCCTGTCTACCCCATCGTGGGTCCCGAAACTGCTGACTGCGGTCTTCCCATCCGCTTTTGTCAGACACCCCCTCCGTATCTGGTGACTCCAGATCGATTTCCCGGCTACCACAGCCTCGGCTATCCCGCTGGAAGGGACAGCCCGGCTATCCGCATTTAGCTGGAGACGCAAGCCCGCTTGCGAGACGGCACCAAATCCAGTGCGTCAGCCCCAGTCGGCGGCGGAATGGTCCCGGCTCTTAACGCCCCCGTACTCCTTCACCTCGCCGTCCACGGCGACGGCGACAAACTTGTTGCTCTCGGCATCCTTAAATTGGATGACCTGATGGCCGCTCCAGGCAAGCGGGTCGCAGCGGCGACGCTTGCCTTGCTCCCCGCCTCGGCCGTGCTTGCCCAACAGCCGGGGCGGCTGCTGGTCGTGGATGTGCACGGCAAGTACGGCTTCATCAACCCAAACGGTCGGTTCGTGATTCAGCTCCTGTTCGACTTCGCGTGGGGATTCAGCGGGGGGCTTGCGCCTGCGCGAGTCGGCAAGGGGGCTGCTTGATAGATCGCAGCGGGAGGTTCGTCATCCCGCCACAGTTCGACGACTCCCTTTACCAGGCGATGGTCACCGAGTTTTCCAGAGGGCTGGGTGGGGTGACCTTGGACGGCAGGTTCGGCTATATCAACAGGGCTGGCTCGTTCGCCATCGGGCCATCGTTGGGGAAAGGCCAGCCGTTTCGTGGCGGCATTGCTGAGTTGTGCGACTCTACCCGTTGCGGATATATCTACAACCACGGCAACCGGATTGGGCTATGCGCGATCTTACCGTTTTTTGAGATCCCTCTCGTAGCGAATGCGCATCCATTCTAAGTCAACCCTAGGATCGGCTTTCTCTGCACTTTGGAGGGCTTCAGCCTTGTCAGCGGCTGTGCCTTGCCAGACAATCCATTCGTGGGCTCGCGGCCGGTCCTGAGCAGCCGGGCCTGAAAAAGCTTCGATATCGCCGTTGACCAGCGCAATGACTTTCCAGTGGGCCATGTGGTTGTCAATGTTCCTTACGATACATTTTAACAGAGTCGGGAATGCGCCGCGAAGCGCGGCTGGAGAGTGACCGTGCAGATGAAGGAGATTGCCTCAGGCGCATCGCAACGCGAACTTTGGGAGAAGCTGCTGGAGGCCGCGCGCCGCCGCGCCGCGTCGCCACAGGTCTATTTTGAGAAATTCTTTGTGTACCTTTTCAACCTGGGCGAAATTGGACTTTTACATTATATTCGGCGGTGCCACTAATCAGGCCATCCGCTTTGCAAGTGGTGTCTCGCGAGCTGAGAGCCAGTCCATAAACAGGAGGCATTTGCAATGATCAAGTTTAATCGACGTAAATTCATGCAAGCATCCACCGCATCGTTGTTGTTGGATAGTGTCAAGGTTTCTGCGTCGCCCGGCAGCATGGCTAAGGTTAATGACACGGCTACGGCATTTGTGCGCACGAACGCCGAGGGGAAAAGCTGGACCATCGGCAGCGCCCTCGTGGAACGAGAGATTCGCTTCGACCCGAAGGTGGGCCTGTACACCGAGAGCTGGCGCCACAAGGTGACAGGAACTGATTTCATAGAGGCCGGTCGGAAGCGTGGAGTCCGAGGTTACGAGTTCTCTGTGCTGATGGATGGAGATGCTCTTGCTGGATCGAACGGATCTCTTTGGCAACTCATCGAAGCCAAAACTCAGAAGCTCTCGCCATCCGGAGAGTCTCTAATAATCAATCTGCGGGCTAAAACGAAGCCGGCCGA
>Ga0371490_1001677_pt1 | contig 11056 bp, 7 predicted proteins | sample MB2SIPfraction_FD_207959 | JGI IMG/M metagenome (GOLD analysis project Ga0371490, IMG submission 207959) | Lab enriched peat soil microbial communities from McLean, Ithaca, NY, United States - MB28FN SIP fraction | ecosystem: Environmental > Terrestrial > Soil > Wetlands > Peat | place: USA...
ACCGGCAGCGCAGGCAGCCTGACCGTCCCGCTCACCTTGAACCTGACCACGCCGCTCACCGTGACCTCCAACAGCTCCAATGCTCTTGATCTTGAGTTTGACCTCAGGAATCCGGCGCTCATCGTGGAGCACTATCCAGCCACTGCCACCGCTCCTACCTGGGCGGTCAATTTCAGCGGCCCAGTGCGTCATCACCCGCGTCCGGACCTGTCGAAGGTCCTCCTGCGCCACCACTACGGCCAGGTAGCATCTGTTTCCACGGACAACACTTCGATCACCATTAACAAGGCCTACCCGGTCTATCCCGTCGCCACGCCGGAGACGGCCACCGTCAGCACCACTCCTCTCACCATCCTTGCCGACAGCACCAATGGCACCATCATGTATGACCTCGACGGCAACGGCAGCGTGAGCACCGTGACCAGCTTTGCTTCGCTGGCCAGCACCCTGCCCAACATGTACGTGCGCATTGCCGCCCGTTACAGCACCAGTGGCACGCTGACGGCCACGCGCATCTACTACGGCAGCACCTTTAATGAGGTCTGGCAAAACCCCGAGGGCCACGTCCTGCACATCAACACCACCACCAACGTCATGCACATCACCACCGAGGATGGTAAGGCGACGGCCGTGAAGATTGGTCCCAACACCAACTTCTACTTCGGCTCCAGCAACACGCCGCTGAACAGCTCCGGTGGCGGACAGACGTTCTTTGACGGCACCACCCCCGGCGGGTTGCCCAACGTGGCGCGCGGATTCAAGGTCAACACGACCATTGATCCCGCTTCCACTGCGACTCCGCCCGTGGCGCTGACCGTGGAAATTGATATCGCCCGCTATGACGGCACCATCACCAACCCCGGCAGCTCGGGCTTTACCTACACCCGCAAGTTCGCCATGGCCGATACTCGCGGCGGCATCGACAACTACTCCGGCGTGCTGGATTACATCAGCTCCACCAGCGCCAACACCGACCAGGAAGACAACGCCATCACCGGCTTCTACTGGTGGGACTTCACCTATCCCACACTGGCCGATACCGGCAGCAACGCCGTCAGTGACTTCGTCAGCGCTACCGACGGCTCGGTCAACTTCGGCGGGACCATCGGAACCTTGAGGACCGTCGGGCTCAGTAATTCCACCTGGAACGATCCTGCGGCGGCCGATAGCTGGAGCGCAAAGTGGGCCGTGCTGCTGCCGGTGCAGGCGCCCATGGGAGCCATCACCACGGCCTTCAACTCCGGCAACAACACCTTTGCCTACACGGTGCCGAATACTTCGGCGATCTCCGGGGTCAAGTCTTCCACGGTGCACTCGGCAGACGCCGCTGCGGCACTGCCCGTCACGGTGGACCTGACAACCGACACGCTGATCTATCTGATCAACCGTGCCAATGGCGTCATCACCATCAGCACGCCCACGCTCAGCCAGGCTGGCAGCGCGCTCACGGTGGGCGTCCCGGTCAAGGTCTACGGCATCCCACAGGCGGATGGCAGCATCAAGTGCTACTCGCTGCTCTTCTTCACGGGAACAACCTCAACCAGGTAGTGATCTCCTGTGCGAAGTTTGCACAACTTGGCCGCCGCTCTCCGGAGCGGCGGTTTTTCTTGCCCTCCGTGGGCTTCCATCTTTGTCGGTTGCGCATCTACACTTCGGTGGGACGAAATATCGCCTTACACTGGCCCGCGGCGGGAGTAGCCATCTCCGCCGGATGGTGCCGCCGTCCCTACGAGGAAGGTACCTGATGAAGAAGCTCTTCGCGCTCATCCCCCTGCTGATGATTGCCCTGGCCGTGCTGGCCGCGGCCCAGACGGCGCAGGCTCCGCCGCGCGTTCTTATCGTCGTAGCCCACCCCGATGACGAATCCTGCTTTGCCGCCACCGTCTACCAGATCACACACAACCTTGGCGGCACCGTGGACCAGCTGGTCATCACCAATGGCGAGGGCGGATACCGCTTCTCCCTGCTGGCGGAAAGCTTCTATGGCGTAGCCCTCACCGACGAAAAGACCGGCCGCGCCGCCCTTCCGGAGATTCGCAAGCACGAACTTTTAGAAGCTGGCCGCATCCTCGGCATTGCCAATCACTTTTTCCTCGATCAGCGCGACGTCGGTTACACCAAGGATGTGGACGAGGTGCTGGAGAAGCACTGGCAGAAGGGTGCCGCCGAGCCCGATGTACGCCGCCGCCTGGAGATTGGCAACTACGACTTCGTCTTCACCCTCTTCCCAACGCCGGAGACTCATGGCGGCCATAAGGCAGCCACCTTCACGGCGCTCGAAGCCGTCCAGGGTATGACCGGCCACCACCCGGTCGTCCTCGGATGCCAGGATGCAAAGAGCGGTGCCGCCGTGCAACCCTCCTGGGCGGGATTCCACAGTCCCCGTCACCCCTTTACATCACTGCCGGAGATTTACCAGACCGACCGCACCGTCAAGTTCGGATTCAACAACGTTCTCAGCTATCAGATCATCGTCAACTGGGTGGTGGCCGCCCACAAATCCCAGGGAGCCTTCCAGGTTGGAGAGGGCGCTTACGATCTGGAGCAATTCGTCGTCATGGAGAGCGGGGCAGAGTCCCCAAGGGCGCGCGCCAGGGGGCTTTTCGAGGCCCTGACGGCCCGCGCTGCCCATCTCCAGGGGATTTCCCCCACCCCGGCTCCAGCGGAGGCTCCAGCGCCCCGGTGATGTCCGATAAATGTCATTCGCTGCCAAACGAAAGGCCCGCCGAAGCGGGCCTTTCGTTGGTAAGTGAATCGCGCTACTTGGTCGGGCTATCGGCCGGAACCGCAGCCGTTGTGGTGACCGCGCTGATTGGCGCAGCCGGTAAAGGCTCTGCGGCCGGTGCGGGTGCGGCAACTGCCGGAGCGTTTGCCGGAACCACCGCGTCATCGCTCAGGCGCGTCAGGTGCGGGAAGACCGGAGTCACTTCAAAGGGCATCTTCTCGCGTGCCGTCAGTATCTGCACCTGCTTTGCCTTGTTGATTTCGATGCGGTTGCTCCAGGGATCGACGCGGATACGTCCGCCCAGGGGCAGTGCCGCCACCTGCGACACCTTTTGTGGTTCCAGTTTGGGAGCCGAAGTGGTCAGCTCCTTCATGCGCAGATCGCTGGCAAACACCAGCGAGTTGCCCATGTCGCTGCGGATCAGGTGGTTGAGGGCGCCGCGGCGCGCGTCCACCTGGCGCAGGAAGAGCCCTACGCTCTCCAGCTTGTCCTTGTAGGGAGAGTTCTGCAGCAGCGCGATGGCCTTGGCATCGGCTTCCTTCTCCTGCTCTGCCGTGCGCGTAAAGTGCATGCGGCGCAGCAGTTGCTGGTCGCTCACCAGCGTGCGGTCCTTGTAGGCGAAGGTCGTGTCCGTGGGGTGGCTGCTCACAATGTGTCCCAATTCGTGGGCCAGCACCGCCGCCAGCGTTGCCTCGTCGGGCAGCACGTCCAGCATTCCGCGGCTTACAAAAATGGTATGTCCCACGCTGAAGCTTTCAATCGGAGAGGTCAGCAGCACGCGGCAGCGCACCTCGGGCTGGATGTCCAGGTTGTTGGTGATCTCCAGGTTGTTGATCACCGTATTCAGCACCTTGTCGACTTCGCCGACCTTGGCCAGCAGACCGCCGATTTCCAGGCGCTCCGCCACGTTGTCCTCGGCCTGACGCTGCCAGGCGCGCTCGGCGGCCACGGGAGCCATATCCTGGGCCTTTTCGCTGTTGTCCTTTACCTGGCTCTGGTCATCCACCAGCACATCGGTGAACTCGTTTTCGGCGTGGCCCTTGCCCACGTTGTAGCCCCAGATGCGGGTCTCGGCCTTGTAGCTGCCGCCCTTCTGCACGCCCTGTACTTCCTTGTCTTCGCTGTAAATGTAGGCGGGCAGCCAGATGCCGGGGCGCATGTTCAGCCGCCAGGTGTCAAAGTGCATGTACTCGCCGTGTGGGGCATGGGCAAATGTGCCGTTAAAGCGCACGATGTTGAAGTCGCGGTCTTCCACCCAGATGCGGCCAACGAAGCGGCCCTCGCCGCTGTTCTTCTTGGGCGTCACGTCTATCACAATGCAGCGTATGTCGCCCAGAAACTCGCGGCCCTGGTAGTCGAAGTTATAGTGCGCGCGATCCAGTCCGCGCAGGTCCATCACCATCATCCAGGCAAAGCCCTGGCCGATGAACTCCGTCCGATATTCCTTGCTCAGCCCGTGCATCACGCGTCCGAGCAGTCCCGGTGCGGGATGGAAGCCGGAGTCCTGCAGCGTGCGGCCGAAGCTGACGCGGTTCAGGAAGTACTGGTCGCCGTAGGGCACCGTGCCGAGTTCTCTGTCCGCGTGCATGAATTGGAGGTAGGTCTCCACCAGCGGCGTATAGGTGCGCAGTGCCTTGGTGTTTTCCACTTCGCGGGCTAGGGTGCGGTCCACTACGCGCTCAAAGGCGGCGTTCGGCGGCGCGGGTGGAGTAACTGGCGCCTTCCTGGCAAAGCAGGTGCCCGCCATGGCGAGCACGCATCCCAACACTCCAAATCCAATCGCTTTCACTCTTCGCTCCATGTCCGTCCTCGGCAGCTTTCGCTAGGAGAGCTGGAAAATCACATGCAATGTTGCGGTGGAATCCACCGGGCGGCCATCGCGCAGCGCGGGCGTAAACTTCATCCCCTGTACGGCGTGCTGGGCAGCCTCGTCCAGCCCATAGCCCAGGCCGCGGACCACGTTCAGCACCCGCACCCTGCCATCGGCGGCAAACACTACGTTCAGCAAAACTTCTCCTTCCACCCGGTGCTCGCGCGCCTCGCGCGTATACAACGGCTGGAGCTTGCTCTGGATGGCGACCGGCTGGTTCACCGGGCGGCTGATGGCGGATGCGCGCTGCGTGGGTGCAGCAGCCACCGGAGCCTGGTTAAAGCCCGCGGTCTGCACATGGCCCTGGCCGCTGTTGCCGCCGTGTCCGCCGCCGCCCTGCACGGCTGTGCCGTTGCCAAAGCCGGCGCTGCTCACGGTGCCGCGTAGTCCGCGCGCGCCGCCCGTACCATTACCGTAACCTGCTCCGCCGGGAAGATCAAACGATCCCGCGGCGGCGATGTTCGGCTTGCCGCTGCCGTTGGCATTCACCGGCACGCCATTCGGATCTCCGAAGCCGCCGGTCTGCACCTTGCTTGGGGCAGTGTGCGGCAGCGTGACCTCGGCCGAGCTGCCGCCAAAATTCGTGGAAGCCACTACCTTCGGCGTTGTGTGCGGGCCGGGCAGGGCATTCAATACCTTGCTGTCAAAGCGCGGAGCCACCGTCTGCTCCACCTGCAACTCCGGAAGCTTCGTGCGCTGGATGCGTTGCGGGCGCAGCACGGCGATCATCGGCGCCTCGATCTTGGCTGGAACCGCCGGCATCAGGTCCTTGATCGGACGGGGCTGCGGGCGGACCGTCTTCACCACCTCCGGCTTCGATACCAGCTCCGGAGTGGGCGCCACCAAATCGATGTGGCTGATCTGCGTGTTGATGAACTGCGGCGTGACGATCGCCAGGTACAACACCACCAGCACCAGAGCCGACTGTACGCTGAAGCTGGCCGCAAGTGAACCCAACCCCGCGGGCGGACGCTGTTCCAGGCTTGCAAAACTGGGAATACCGTATGTGCTCATATCGATCTCAGTCTTTCCTTCGCTGCCCACCACTGCATTCCTGACCTCAACTTGCCACGGTCAGACTTGGGAAAGAATGTTGGCGGCTCAATGCGGGTATACCCCTGTGCACCCGTATGGAGCCGGCGTGAACCGTTCAGTTGCCATAATTGTATGGCGAACCCGGTCAATCACCAACCCGAAGTCACCAAATTGACAACCCGTAGTCAGCGTATCCCGCATAACTTTCCTGCGGGCCATTCCATATCGCTGGTTCCTGGTACCAAAACACCGACAAATCATGCCGAAAGCGGCAACTGCCAACTCCCGGCACTCATCGAATCTTGCGGCGTGGAACGTGCATGGTCAAGTTACGCTGGGGCATCTACCCTGGGAATCCGGTGGTTACTCTCCGATTACTTTAATCAGCACGCGTTTATTCCGTCTTCCGTCAAACTCCGCGTAGAAAATTCTCTGCCACGGACCCAGGTCCAGCCGCCCTGCGGTGACCGGAACTATCACCTGGTGATGCACCAGCATGGACTTCAAGTGCGCGTCGCCATTGTCCTCGCCGGTCTGGTGATGCTTATAGCCGGGATCGTGCGGTGCCAGCTTTTCCAGCCATTTTTCGATGTCTTCAATCAATCCTTCTTCGTTGTCGTTCACGTACACACCGGCCGTGATGTGCATGGCCGAGACCAGCGCCAGCCCTTCCTGAATGTCGCTGGCGCGCACCGCCTTTTCAACCTGCGGAGTCATGTGGATGTATTCGTGTTCGTTGCGGGTGCAAAATGTCAGATATTCAGTGTGGGATTTCATGACCAAAGTGTATGACCAAAGTACAGTGCATAGATGAGCAAAAGAGCGCAGAGTTTTGCTCCACGCTTTTGTTTAATTCACCGGATATTAAGAATTCTCCAGCTCGCTGATCCAGTCCGGAGGCTTCAGAATCTCGCGCGGCTTCGGTCCATCGGCCGGGCCCACAATGCCGTCGCGTTCCATCAGGTCGATCAGGTGCGCGGCGCGTCCGTAGCCCACGCGCAAGCGGCGTTGCAGGAGAGAAGTGCTGGCCTTGCCGAACTCGAAGACCAGTCGCACCGCGTCGTTGTAGAGAGGATCGTTGTCGTCGGCCGATTCGCCATCCAGGCCCATCTCGTCGCCGCGGCTGTTGCCTTCGTCCTTGGGCGCGGCCAAAAAGCCGTGCTGATAGTCGGCCGTCGCCTGTGCCTTCCAGAACTCGACGGTTGCCGCGATCTCCTTCTCGGTCACAAAGGGAGCATGCACGCGCAGCAGGCGAGAGCTGCCGCTGGGCAGGTACAGCATGTCGCCGCGTCCCAGCAAGCTCTCCGCGCCGTTCGCGTCCAGAATGGTGCGCGAGTCAATCTTGGTCGCCACACGGAAACTCATTCTGGCCGGGAAGTTCGCCTTGATCAGTCCGGTGATCACATCCACCGACGGCCTTTGCGTGGCCAGCACCAGGTGGATGCCGATGGCGCGCGACATCTGCGCCAGCCGGGTAATGGACTCTTCCACGTTCGCGCCGTCCACCATCATCAGGTCGGCCAGCTCGTCCACAATGATGATGATGTAGGGCAGCGGCTTTTCTTCTGAGCCATCCTCAAAGAGCGATGGCGTAAAGCCCTCTTCAAAGAGCTTGTTGTACTGATCGATGTTGCGCACACCCTTTTGCGCCAGCAGCTTCAACCGGCGCTCCATCTCCCGCACCGCGTTGCGCAGGGCATTGCTGGCCAGCTTGGGCTCGCTGATGATGGGCGTGTACAGGTGCGGAATACCGTCGTAGTTGCCCAGCTCCACACGCTTCGGGTCCACCAGGATCAAACGCACCTGGTCCGGCGTGCTCTTGTAGAGCATGCTCATGATGAAGGCGTTGATGGCCACCGATTTGCCGCTGCCGGTCGAACCGGCGATCAGCAGGTGCGGCATGGCGTTCATCTCGGTCACCATCAGGCGGCCATTGATGTCTTTGCCCAGGCTGAGTGTCAGGCGGCTCTTGTTGTTCACAAAGTCCGGGCTCTCGATCACCTCGCGCAGCCAGATCGTCTCGCGCTTCTCATTCGGCACCTGGATGCCCACTGTGCTCTTGCCCGGCACGCGCTCAATCAGGATGCTCTCCGCCCGCAGGGCCAGGCACAGGTCCTCCTGCAGACTGACGATGCGGCTGTACTTGATGCCCGCCTCGGGCTTGAACTCGAAGGTCGTCACCACCGGCCCGGGATTAATCTGCACCACCGAGCCCAGCACGCCGAACTCCTCGCACTTCTGCGTCAGCACCTGCGCCAGTTCCTTCAGCTCTGCCTCGTCGTAGGCCTGCCGCGCCTCGGGACGCTGTAACAAGGTGCTGCTAGGCAGCCGCCACGCGCCCTGCTGCTTTGGCATGGTGGTGCGTGCCGCGGACTTGCCCACGTCGGCGCGCGTGCCGATGGAGATGTCTTCGGACGCATCGTGCATCGCGCGGCCGCCTGCGGCCTCAGCCTGCACACGCTCAATGCCGCTCAGCTCGCCTTCTTCGCTGAACTCTGCATTCGCTGTACGCGTGCTCTTGGCAGACGTCGCCCGGCGCGGCGCCACGTCGGCAAAGGGATCTTCGCGGCGCGTCGTACGCGTCAGTGGAGTGTCTTCGATGATCGCCGCCGGCGGGCGTGTGACGATAACCTCGCGCGGATTGCGCCCGGCGTTTTTCGCCGCCAGCTGTTCTTCCTTCTGCCGCGCCTTTTCCGCCAACTTCTCCCGCTTCAGTGCCTTAGCCTCCTCGTGAGCCTGGGCGCGCCGCGCCTTCCACTCGGAGTAGCGGTCCTTCAGGGCAAAGAAGAAGGTGAAGCGTGTCTGCATCCACTGGCGGCTGCTGCTCAGGCTGAACGCCGTGGACAGATACGTTGCCGTGCACAGCGCGGTCAGGGTCACAATCCAGGCGCCCACGGTGTTCAGGTAGTGCAGCAGCAGGTCGCCCATCAGGCGTCCCAGCAGGCCTTCCACGGGAACCGCGCGGGCAAAGTGCAGATGCCACGGCAGCAGTCCCAGCATCGCGGCGCCAAACACAATCAGTCCAAAGGCTCCGCCCACACGCACCCATGGAGTCTCCACGGCATGCGAGCGCATCCAGCGCAGTGCCACCAGCAGCAGCATCACCGGCAGCAGGAAGGCCGCCACGCCCAGCAGTTGCAGCATCAGATCACTGCCATAACTGCCCACCGGCCCAATCCAGTTATGCGTCTGGCGCACCGGGCCAGCGGTGTTCAGCGAGCGGTCGAGCGGGGAATAGGATGCCAGCGCCAGCATCGCCAGCGTCGAGGCGGCGACCAGCAGCAGCCCGATCAGCTCGTTGAGCCGCCGGCTCTGCGTCGGAATGAACAACCGGGAAAGAAACGTCATAATGGCCGTCAGGGCGTTAGGAGCGCGGCGCGCAACGGTTTTCGCCGTCCGCTTGCCTCCTGTCAACGTCAGAGCATCTCCAGTATGACGCAGGTCGACCACAGCCGTGTCGGCCAAAGCCGCCCGGGGAGTGACCTTTCAGATACCTTTTCAGGGGAGGAAAATCAGCCCTTCAGAGTCCACCACAGCACGCCCGCGCCTAGCACGATGCGATACACCGCAAAGGGCACGAAGCCGCGCGTCCGCACCCAGTGCATGAACCAGGCCACCACAAAGTAAGCCACCACAAAGCTGACGCCGAATCCGATGCCGAGCGTGATCCAGTCCTGGACGGTCATCGCCAGGTGGCCAATGGCCGCCGCCTCGCCGTGATGCGGCCGCAGGCTGCGGAAAAGGTCGTAGCAGGTGGCCACCACCATGGTCGGAATGGAGAGGAAGAAGCTGAACTCCAGCGCCGCTTCGCGCGTCATGCCGGCAATCTGTCCGGCCGCAATGGTGGACATCGAGCGCGAGGTTCCGGGAAAGATCGCCGACAAGGTCTGGCAGAGGCCGATCCATATGGCCTGCCCCGGACCCATCTGCTCCACATGTTCGGTCTGGCTGTGCAGCGTTCCGCGGGCGTAAAGCGCGTCCACCACCCACATCACCACGCCGCCAATCAGCAGCGCAGCGCCCATGATGACCAGGCTCTCCAGGTGCTTGCCGATGACCTTGGTCAGCAGAAATGCCGGGGCCGCGGTGCAGACAAAGGCGATTGCCACCAACGTCAGCGGATGGTTGAACGCCGTGCGCTCGCCGCGCTCGCCGTTAGGAAATGTGTCAAGGAAGCGCGCAATGCGCGCGCGGAAGTAAATCGGCAAAGTCAGGATGGCGCCCAGCTGGATGACGATCGCGAACATCTTCCAGTAGCCGTCGTCCAGGGCAAGGCCCATGAGTGACTGGCACAGGCGCAGGTGCGCCGTTGAGCTGACGGGCAAAAACTCCGTCAGGCCCTCCACGATTCCAAGAATAAAAGCCTGTAAGTAGGGATGCATGGCAGTGCACCCAGTGTATCAGCTTTGGATTGGCTGACCGTCCGCTTTACTGCAGCAGGGCGAGAGCCTTGCAGTTACGTTCGATGCTCTGGCGGGCCGCCTCGCTGATTACTACGAATTCGATGCCGTACTCATAGCGCACGCGATTGCGAACCACGCCCTTCACCTCGACCGCCTCGCTGTAAGGCAAAGTCAGCTTCAACGTTATCTCCTCGCCGTCGTGCAGTTCGCTGGCCAGGAACAGACGAGTGCCGCCCTCGGCGATGTCGTAACAGGTGCCGACGAGGAAGTGTTCAATGCCGTTGCGGGAGAGCCTTAAAGAGGCGCGAATCTTTACATGGTGCCGTTCCCAGCGCCGCTCGCCTCTCTTCTTCGGTGGTTCTTCTTGCTTGGAGTCCAAAAACATGTCCGTTCCTCCGGAACTTCGGTATTCGTCACAAAGCTGCCATGAATAAGTGCTGGAACAAACAAAATGGAACGGTTCCCATTCCGGGTTAGAGTAAGGCAATTCATGTCATGAATCCATGCTTAGCACTAATAGTGAGGGTACGTCCGTGCAGTCGACTGGTTACCTAAAGGGCAACTCCGCCGAGTCTGATGTTCATACGCCAGCGGATTACGCAACCATGCCTGAAAATCAGTGCATTATGGGGGAACCCTGACGGAATTTTGCCACGCGCTGGGCTGGCTCGGCCATCCCTCGGCATATCGGGAGGTCAGCGCCCGCGGTCGCCACTAAGACCCTCTTTTTTATTGCTGCTGATGGCAACTTTATAAAAGGGGTGATCGCAAGGGTAAGCCGCACCGCAGGCCGCGACCTCATTGCTTTGCCGCAGGCTCTTTCATTTCCATGACCTTAGCTACCAGCGCGGGCTCGGCGTTGCCGCCGCTGATGATGGCCACCGTGCGCCGGCTGGCGGGAAGTTTTTCGCGATGAAAGATCCATGCCGCCGTGGTCACCGCGCCGCTGGGCTCGGCCATCAGCCGCGCGCTGGTCAAAATCCACCGCATGGCTTGTAGAATCTCCTCTTCGCTCACCGTGAC
>Ga0371490_1001678_pt1 | contig 11044 bp, 14 predicted proteins | sample MB2SIPfraction_FD_207959 | JGI IMG/M metagenome (GOLD analysis project Ga0371490, IMG submission 207959) | Lab enriched peat soil microbial communities from McLean, Ithaca, NY, United States - MB28FN SIP fraction | ecosystem: Environmental > Terrestrial > Soil > Wetlands > Peat | place: USA...
CCGCCGCTACGCGCTGCTCCGCCACCCAGGCTGGCGCTTCCGCGTGACGAATAGCTCTTTGTCTGTCCACCCTTCTCGATGTGGCTGAAGGCGCCCGAGCGGACGCCTTTCTGACCGCTGGGTGCAGCGTATCCTCGAGCAGCCTGCCTGTTTCCGTTGAAAGCCCTGGCCGTCGCGCCAGGACGGTTGGAGACTCCGGCGGGCGCGCCCCCACCTCGGGAAATGCCGTTACGGTTGGCGACTCCTCCGCGCGCGGGCCCACTTCGGGAGAAGTTGCTCCGGTTGGAAACTCCGGCGCGTGCGCCTCCACCTCGGTTGATGCTGCTCCGGTTATAAAACGTGTTGCTCCGGGAGTAGTACCTGGCGTGGTTAAAAGTCGCATATCGGTTATGCCAATCGAATCCCCAATGAGGCCAGCCCCATCCAAAACCTCCGAAGAAGCCGATTCCGAAGCCGACTCCAAACGAGAGGTACGGACCGCCATACCAAATTCCGGGATACGGGTACCATCCTGGCCACGCCATGATGGGACCTCCGTAAACCATCCACGGATCATACGCGGGGACGTAAACGACCTCGGGGTTAGCAGGCTGAACGCTGATCGCCGAGTCTTGCGTCGCTACCGTTTGCTGCGGCGTCGTCTTCAGATTGCCGGCTTGCTGCGCCCGCTGGCGCATGACCTGGATGGCATCCATCACATCCTGTTGCTGGTTGTAGTAGGCATCGCCTAGCGATGACGTCCAGGAGAGGTTCTTGTCCATATTTCCGAGGATGGATGGGAATGCCGTGAGCGCCTTGACGCTCGGGTCCCAGGGTTGTTGGTCCACAGCTTGTCCTAAAGCCTCGCCCTGCAAATTAGGATTCGCTGTCACCCATCTTTCGGCCTCGACGACTTGCTCGGGAAACGTGGACGCCGCCAGGATCTGCGCCACCAGCGAATCCGGATACAACGCAATAGGCGCTACCAACTGCTGCAACTGCTCGGGAGTCTCTTGCGTGTAGGGCGGCGCCGGCGCGGCCTGCGCCGGGGGTTGCTCCGGGGCTGACGCATCTTGATTGGCCGACACATTCTGAGGCCAAATCGCGAACCACAGAGCCGACCACAAGAGGGCAAGTAAAATCTGCTTACCCCATCGAGGCCGGAAGAACGCTGCGGCACGTCTGAAAATGTTCATGTTCTTGAACCTCCTCTGCGGTGTTCGAAGTGACGAGTGACGAGCCCGTAAGGATCGCAATTCGAAAATCGGAACTCGAAAATCGCCGCGAGTTTCGAGTTTCGGTCGCTCATCGCTCAGAGGCACCACCAATCGAGTCTTCCCGGACACGACTTCATCATAATAGGCAGCCAAAGGGCGCCTGTCTGTTCACAATTGACCACCGTCCGGTTCAATGGTGACCACCGAGCTTAAGATGTCCCAAGGTGTTGCCCGCTTTGAGTGAAGGATGATAGTGGAAGTTAGGGGACGGCGAGGGGCGATGCCGAGGCATCCCTGACTAATCGTGCAGGACTACGCTCAAGAGACCACTGTTGACAGTCAACCCGCCGTTGCCCGCGTAATCGATAAAGCCCATCGTCCGGAACTTGTTCATGAAATGACTGACCCGTGACCGGGTGGTACCGACCATTTGTGCCAGGTGTTCCTGATTGATTCCGGGATGGACAGTTTCGGTCCTGCTTTCCTTGCCAAAATGTGCCAGCAATAAGAGAATCCGGGCCAGCCGCTTCTCACTGGAGTTGAAAAGCTGGTCGACCAGATCCTCTTCAAATCGAGTGTTGCGTGAGAGTAGGTGGGTGATGAATAATTCCGAGATTTCGTGCCGCTCGTGGAGCAGACGCAGCATCAGCGACTTCTCGATCCTGTAAATAGTGCAATCTGTCACCGCGACAACCGTTGAGATGCGCAACGGCTGGCCGGCAAGGCACCCCTCACCGAAGAACTCGTTGTCGCCCAGAACGGCGACGATCGCTTCCTTGCCTTGTTGAGATGTCACGGCGAGTTTCACCTTGCCTCGCTTGAGATAGAACACGGAATCCGCAGGGTCTCCCTGGACGAAGATCATGCGGTTCGCTCCGTATTCTAGAACGGTTTTCCCGCGCGTAATTCCTCCGAGGAATACCGCCCAATCGATAGACTGAGTCTTCTCGTTAGCTGTAGGCAGTGCAGGCTTCCCTTTGCCATTGGCCCGGAAACCCTTAGGCGGGCTCTGCTGTGGCGTCATAACTACCTTTCCTTCCTCCTTGCGGAAGGCAAGTCCGTGGATATGCAGGATGGAAACTGCACGCAAACAGATCAGCTTGGATTTTCGATCCTAGACTCTAATTATCCGCTGGCTGAGATGCTAGCTTGCGAAGAAGGTTCTGTCTGTAGGCTGCCGAACACTGGCAGGGAATATTAGATGATTTCATCGATTGTTGTCTTTTCGGGAGTATTCACGCGTCCGGCTTGAAAGCCTTTCCTTGACGCAGGGGGCCTTCGCCAAACCTGTCCTCACGGATCGCTCCGTAACATTCGCAGGCGCAGTCTTCAAGCTTCGCGCGGTTCAGAATCTCCACTTCACCCCGGGTCCACTCGATAACTCCCTTTTTCTGCAACATTCCGGCTGCCAAGCTTACCGTGGGCCGGTCCGTCCCTAGCATCGTGGCAAGGAAATCCTGGGTGATGGCGAACGTCGGGGAATCCACCCTGTCCTGAGTGATCAGTAGCCAGCGGGCGAAGCGCTGTTCGATATTGTGGAGTCGATTACACGCGGCCGTTTGGGCCATTTGCAACCAGTGAGTTACTGCATACCGAATCAGAATCTGTTGAAGTTGTGGACATGACCGCAAAAGTTCCTGCAAGGCGTCAACTCTCACCCTGAACCCATCCCCGGCGATTTGTACGACCTCACGCACTTGGCTCTTCCTCATGCCAACCGCCGCCGGTATCCCTGCAAACCCTTCCTTTCCCACTTCCCCTACTTCGACAGTCCTTCCGTCTTCCGTCTTAACGACCAGAGACACCATACCTGCATTCGGAAAATATACAAACTCCAGTGGATCGTTCGGTTCGTAAAGACTAAGTTGGTGAGGCATGCTGAGGAATTCCAGGTGAGGACGGATGGCGCGGTATTCTTTGTCGGAAACCGACAGAAGAACCCGGTTGTTCACCGCCTTCCCGAGAGGATTTGTCCGTTCGCCTGGGCTTGCTGTCTGAAAGTCTTTTTTGGCCACAATGATCCTTTGCTATGTCGGATTTGTCTGCCCGAAAGGGTTCAGGCTTTCTTGGGACTGCCTTATGGGTTCAAATTACGAGTCGCCACATCTGCGGGGGCTGGCTCCTTTTTGCAAAAGAAGCCGGGAAAACGTGATGCGCCTCCCCACCAGAGCCTGACGGGCAGCTCAAGGCACACCGTTTATACCCTCGAGTGTTTCGGGCGTCAGTTTGATACCAAACACACGTCAGGTCAAGATTGCACAGTCATGTGTCCATAATGCAGCAGACAAGCGTCTCTGGCGCTTCTATCATCACGTTTTGGGGAAGAGCAAGAAGAGCTTTCTCTTGCAATTAGAGGGTAAACATGGGAAGCATAAGGAAACCTAGGAACGAATCTGACAAAGCGACACTCGCCCGCATCACGAAAGAAATGGCGCAGCCGCGCATCGCCAAGTCCGCGAGAAAAACGGGCGTGAACCAGACAAGACTCGCAGTGGCCGGGGCATAACCGTTAGTCGCCGAAGCTACTTCCTCAAAAGCTCGCCTTTGAAACGCCCTTCGACCTCTTCACGACTCAGCTTAGTTTTTGCTCTGTTCAACAGGATCGAATAGACGACTTCGTTACCTTCGATCTGAGCGGTAATAAACGTGGCGTCCATCAGTTCGTCGTGACTGACTTTCACGTTTCGGCCGTCTGCAAGCGTTCTAATCCACTCGTCGTTTAGCATTTTCGTCACCCCGCGAACTTCCAGCGTAGGAGACGCCTCCAGATTCTCGGTGAAGGGGGCGGCGCGAGCACCGCCCCCTCCCATTAGCCACAAGCGCGACACCGGCAAGAGTGTTTAAGGCAATCTGGGCTAAGGACACGACTGATGATAAGCATGTTTACACTCATATACATCCCCTGCAACAATAATCGCGGCATGCTACTCGGTATCTGCCCGAGCCGGGCCACGGTGTCGCCGCGGCGATCAGTCCTCATCGTGGGCTTTTCTCCTGCCGATACCCCAGCGGCAACCCGACGTCGCCAATATGGATGGGGTACGCCCTTATCGTTAGCAAGATTATTGTGACTCCACCACCGCCAAACTTCCGGCAGCTTCACCAGCCCATCCTGCACGGGATTCAACTAATCCAGCGGGCTATTCCTTTGCATCAAGGGGAAGGACCCACTGTCCCGAGAGCGCTGAAAGTCGCCCTCTGGCCTCGGCGTGCTGTTTTGACCAAAGCCGTGTGCAATACGGAATCGACGCCGCCTTTACCTGAAGGTATAAACGTTATGCCCTTGGATCAACGGCAAAGAAAAGTGCTGCGGACGGAGGGTGGGAAATACAAGACGCGGGTTCTTAAGTACGAGATTCTATCGATCAACACAAGAGAAGAAGAGAGGAGCTTTTATGCGAATCAATTTCAAGCCATATGTCTGGGTCCTAGCGGTAGTGGTGGGCCTGGGTACCATTGGAAGCACGGTGCGCACCATGGCGTCTCCGGCGATGAATGCTTCAGGTCAAGACCAAGACTATGCGAAAAACAAGAGGTACCAGCAAGGGGTGCGTGAAGGCAAGGATGACAAAGCGCATAACCGGGACCACTCCAGGAAGAGGCACTTTAACAAAGACCAAGACAATAAAGCTTACGAAGCTGGTTACCAGCAGGGCCACGTAATCGATGTCCACATTAATTAATAGGAGAAATGACTGACCGGGCTTCCGCCAAGAGAGCACTGAAGGTGGATTCGCCGGTGGCGCCAACATGGTTCTTTCATGTTGGCGCTCTTTTTTTGAAGCCAGCACGGGTCCCCCGCCATTGAGGTCGGCGGGCATTCAGCGGCGGCGACATCGTGGCTGCCCGCTGGTCAGGCCTTCGCTGCATTTTACCCTTCGAATATACAGAACGAGCACTTTTGACCAAACGTATGAGCAATATTGGGCTGATACGTAAATCCTCATAGGATATAAAGATGCTGGGTCTCAAAGTCACTGTCGCCCCAGGGAAGTTAGCTCGGCCACTGGCCGAGGGAATTGAGAGGCCCATCGTCACAACGATGGCGGGGCGACGCCACGCATCGCGATGGGGAATTCTGGACAAGTCTAAGCACCTTGGAGCGGTATATAAATGAATGGGAGGTCTTCCACGATTGCTAAACCCAGCGGCGCGGGGAAGGTCCACGCACCGGGACAGTGGTGGGCGCCTGGACGGTGGTGGCTGATCATTGGAGCGTCGCTCATCGTCATGGCCGCCATCGTAGTGATCGTGCTGGCCTGCGAATGGCCATACACGCAACCGGCTGTAACTAAGGCGCTGCAGGACCGATTCGCCCGAACCGTCCAGATCCGCAGCTTCCGCAAAACCTTCTTTCCACCGGGGTGTGTGGCTGAAGGGGTCAGTTTCCTGCACCGGAAACGCAGGGACCTGCCACCGCTGATCACGGTCCAGACGCTGATTATTCGAGCAAGCTACAATGGCCTTTTGCGGATTCACCCGCGCGTGGATGAGGTCGACGTGAAGGGGTTGCACGTGTTAATACCACCGCCAGGTTCGAGTGGTCAGCCGCATAGTGTGATGCCGTTGACGACCAGCACCTCGGGCGCTTCGGTCACGATTGGCGAAATCACCACGGATGGCGCTCTGTTGGAGTTTATGCCCCGGCAGCCGGACCAAGAACCCTTCAAGCTGCAGGTTCATCGGTTGACCTTGGACAACGTCGGTGAGGGCGGGGTCATCCCCTACCATGCAGCGTTGTTTAATACCGAGCCGCCAGGGGAAATCCGGTCGGACGGTGAGATCGGCCCCTGGAATGAGGATGACCCGGGCAGTACTCCGGTGACCGGTTCCTATACTTATCAGCACGCGAACTTGGCTATGTTCGAGGGTATCTCCGGCACCCTATCATCCCGAGGCAAGTTTGGCGGCACCATCGGCCATATTGATGCGAATGGCGAAATCGACGTGCCCGACTTCCGCGTATCCGGAAGCAGCCACACCGTTCACCTGCTTTCGAAATTCCAGGCGATTGTGAATGGAACGAATGGAGACACGTATCTTCAGAACGTGGACTCGCACTTTGAGCGGACCACTGTGACGTCGAAGGGTAGCGTAGCCGGGCACCCCGGCCAGCACGGAAAAACCGTTCTGCTGGAGATGGCCGTGACGGAAGGCCGCATTGAGGATTTGTTATTCCTCTTTGCGGAAGAGAAACGTCCATCGATGACCGGCAGCATCAACCTGCGTGCGAAAGTACAAGTCCCGCCGGGGCCTCCGGGATTCTTGAGGAAGCTGGATCTTGCAGGCAGTTGCGGCATTGGCAGCGGACGCTTCACGAACCCAGACGTCCAACAACCGGTAAATGCATTAACCCAGAGTGCGCGCGGCGAGGACAAGAAGCAGCAAGCTGAGGACCCGGAAACGGTGCTCTCGAATTTTACTGGGCACGTCTCGGTGAAAAATGGCGTCGCAACTCTGTCCGATGTTTCCTTCAGCGCTCCAGACACGCGCGCGCAGATTCAAGGCACGTACAACCTGTTGGACCAAAAAGTTGATCTCCATGGAATTCTGTATACCAACGGAAAGTTATCGGACACCACGTCGGGATTCAAAGCACTGGTATTGAAGGCAGTCGGGCCGTTCCTGAAACAGAAGTCCGTTGCGGTGGTTCCCTTCGCAATTACCGGCACATCTTCCAACCCTTCTTTCGCGTTGGATTTCACTGGAAAACGCCGGGAGTCCTCTCTCCCCGCGCCCAGCCCGTGAGCCACTACAATCCTTGCGAACCACCACTGCTCCGATCAGTCTCCACTTGATGTCTATTTTAGAGCAACGAGAATGTCACGTTGCGCGCGTCTTGACCGCGGGGCGACCGGATTGTAGTCGCTTTCTTAGCAGTAGCGCCGCGGTTATCGCGATGATCACTGCGGCGGCAATCGCTAGCAACCACCCGGAATGTTGCCCTAGATGCCGCAAAGCGACCACGAAGCGCCGGCCGTAGTGCGAGGCAATTGCGGCTATGGCTCCGTAACGCACTGCTCGGCCCAAGGCCACGACAAAGATGAATGTCCGGAGAGGGTAGTTCAGCGCGCCTGCTATGGCGAAAAACGCGCTCGTAGGGAAGGGCAAAGGTATAACGGTAGAAACGACCAGAGCGCCCGCACCCCACCGCTCGAAGTAGTTCAGCAGCCTGGCAACCTTGCGCTTTCCAAACTTGCGGGTGAGATAGTCCAAACCGGCCTTACGCGCCATTCGAAAGGTCAAGTAGGCGCCGATGACTGAGCCTGCCGTGGCGACTCCGGCGTAGTAGTACCACGGTTCGCGGTGCCGCGCAGCGAGGATGGCGGTGAGAATGTCCAGGCCGCCAAAGGTTGGGATGGGAGTGCTGTCGACGATAGCGAGAAGGAACAGCCCGAATCCGCCTAAGTGCCGTACGACCGCCGCGATTCCTTGCGGGCGTCGTGCTGCCGGTGGAACGAAGTCCGTGAGTGTTTCGAGAAGCCGCATAGTTACCCAGCGGCACAAGAGCAGCTTTTTCAACAACAGCTGCGAGCTGGTCAGCGACCGAAGAGCCCGAGCAGCCCAACAAGGATTAGGTAACCGCCCACGATGTACCTGAGCAGCCGGGGGAGAATCAGAATCAAGATGCCTGCGGCCAGAGAAACAATCGGCGAAAGCGAAGAGAAGCGCAGCGTCAAGGCGCCGCCCCTGGTCTGCGCGAGAGCCGTGGTGGTCGACAAGCTGAACAGGACTGTGGAGACAACGCCTTCTTTGAGTTTCAATCTACACCTCCTGTTATGAACAGAGCGTCCTAAACTGACGCCGAGCGGGCATTAGTTGTGGGTGGCACAATGCCGTAATGAGACCGGTCTCTGCAAAAACCATCGAACCTGACGGTTTTCACACGCACTCTTGCGGCACTATTACCTTTGCGCTCTTCCGTGCTGCTTGATCGGACCACCGACAAGGCGATCGACGGAGGAAACCTCAACTTGTCAGACGCAAACCGCCGAACAGGTACACGAGCACCATAACAATCAGGACCAAGCCGACGATCCCGACACCTCCGCCCGAACCCCATCTCCGATATCCGTAATAACCTCCGCCGCCGCCGAACAAAAGAAGCAGAACGACAATGAGTAAAATCAATCCCATGGGAATCTCCTCTCAGTTAGTAACATGCTTCGACCAGAACTTCCACTTTTATCATGATGGATCCCTTTGGCGCGTTGCTTTTACACGCGATAGAACCCCTAAGCCGAGTAGTACGATCGCACCCACGACAATCCAGTGTGCCGGGACATGCATCAAATGGGCGCCGTAAATCAGCCCGCCAATCACGAGCACGAATCCAATGGAGTAAATTCCAAACGACATGGCATCTCCCCTTCAACAAAACTGAGTCGCAAGGCCATCCGCCGAAGCGCGCGTTCCCGGCTCTTGCTGCATGGGCGTGGAGCTGGCCTTTTGGTCTTTTGCTTGCAACTCGTTCGCCACCTACTCCAGGTTTGGAACGGTTCACGCCACTTTCTCAACCTGGGCGCGCTTGGATTGACAACTGACGTCGCCCGTCAGCGGCGTCCCCTTCACGGAGCGCCTGGCGACTTCCGCCTCCCAACAAATCCGCGAGGCACTCTTCTTTTACCCTTGGCTTGATTCCGTGTCAGTTCAGAACGGCTCACCCGATTGGTCAAAACCGCTCTTACAGATCATGGAGTCAGGGGCTCGCCGGCACGGCGGGTTTTATTAAGGAGTGCGCCTACCGTCTGCTGCCCGGGCGTCGTGCTGTGCAAGTTTGCTCAGGCCATTGGTCGATTCTGAACAGACAGCACATTTCAGGGAGAATAACCTACAAGAGGTCACTGGGTGTAAAGGCAAGCTAACACAAACCTGCTTGGGTTGCGCATTGGCGATGGCCTGACGCTCATGGGTCGACCTCAAAACTGGTCGGGCTGAAACGAGGCAAGCACGTGCGAATCTGGATACTAATGATGCTGGGCACGACGCTGGCGTTTGGCCAGGCTAAACCCGCCGGTACCATCCAAAGGTGCCAGAGCATTCTGAATGACGCCATCCATGACCGGAATCCGGACGGTCGCAAGGACGCGGCGGAGGCCCTGAGCCTGGTGGGGGTGAAAGATAACGCGCTCGAGTCTCTCGCCCCGATGCTCGATGACCACGACGCCTCGGTGCGGATTGCGGTGGTTGTCACCCTGGGTGACTTCACGGATGACCGGGCCCTTACCCTTCCTCTTTTGAAGAAAGCTCTGCAGGATCCCGTTCCCGAAGTCGACTTCGCCGCAGCCAAGGTGCTATACCACCTCCACGACCCCGATGGAGTGCAGTTTCTTCTCGACGTGGTTAGCGGAGAGTCTAAAGCGTCCTCAAGCTTTCTCAGTAAAGAGAAGCGGAGCGCCTTGCGCATGTTGCACACTCCGACCAAGCTTTTCATTTACATCGGCATCCAGGCAGCAGGTTTCGCTCCCGTGCCGGGTCTTGGGTTCGGATTATCTTCGGCGCAAGGCATTCTGTCTGACCCTGATTCTTCGGCCCGGGCCGCCTCTCTGCTGCTCATCGGAAGCTCGCGTGATCCGACCCTGGCGGATGCGGTGGGATCAGCCTTGTCGGACAAGGAATGGTCGGTGCGCGCTGCGGCCGCCCACCTGGTTGCGATGCATCCCTTCCCGGGATTCCGGGAGCAGTTGGTGCCCCTGCTGGATGACAAAAAGGATGCGGTGCGCGTACGCGCCGCCGCAGCCTACCTCAGACTCCAGCACGGAACGAAGTTACTGCCGGCGGGGGGACAAGGCCCGAAATAGGGCTTGACCCAAGGTCGCGCCCTGGTGGTCCGCGAGTATCTTGTTGAGAATTTCGGTTTCGATGATCGTCGGCTGAAGACACTGGGAATGGGGAAGAAGACTGGCACGAGCCCAGAAAGTGGTTGGGGCGCCATCCAGATTCTCGTTTACCCTAGCGGTACTGAAATGCCGCCCTCGAAACTGCCGCAGACTAACACTCCACCCAAGACCACCGCAGAAGTGCCGGTTTCCGAATCTCCCGCTAGCGTTCCAAGATCACAGTAGCCCCGAGACGCCGGCGAAAGTTTTACGTCCGGGGATGTGGCACAAACACTCGGCCTTGGTGCGGGCGGTCATAACAACGACCCCCTTGTAGGGACCGCGATGACATGGCTCCCGGTTCCTATGGCTCCGTCCAAGGTCGGACGATCCTTTCCACCCGGCGCCCAGGCTCGCCTGCCCGTGGGTGGCTCCATCACAAAAGACAAACGCGCCGTGGTTTGCACCGCAGGATGCGGTCCGTGATCAGCCGCCGAAAACTGGAATTAGTCGGGCTTTTTGCCCTGTGCGAACAGCGCGATGTCGGCGCTCCCCCAGCCTCCATTATCGTTCTCCAATCCTTGCGGCCACGACGCGGAGCATGTTACGAGAATGAGCACGTCGGTTACAAGCGCGGCGCCGCGGTCCGCCTGTCCGACGTCGCGGAGGTAACAGACTCCGTACAAAACGTCCGTGCTGCTGGTTATTTGAACGGCAAGCGCGCAATTACCATGATGATCTTCCGCCAGCCCGGCGCCAACATTATCGATACGGTCGACCGCATCCGCGCGCAGCTTCCGATTATTCAGGCATCCATTCCGCTGGGCATCGACACCACCATCGTCCTTGATCGCACCACCACCATCCGCGCCTCCGCCGGTGACGTGGAGAAGACGCTGCTGATCTCCATCGCCCTCGTGATCCTCGTGGTGTTCGTCTTTCTGCGCAACGGCCGCGCCACGCTCATCCCCGCCGTCGCGGTGCCGGTCTCGCTGATCGGCACCTTCGCCGTCATGTATATGTTCGGAT
>Ga0371490_1001679_pt1 | contig 11041 bp, 12 predicted proteins | sample MB2SIPfraction_FD_207959 | JGI IMG/M metagenome (GOLD analysis project Ga0371490, IMG submission 207959) | Lab enriched peat soil microbial communities from McLean, Ithaca, NY, United States - MB28FN SIP fraction | ecosystem: Environmental > Terrestrial > Soil > Wetlands > Peat | place: USA...
GGTGCGGGACGGGGAGCGCCTTCCGGCACGACCAGCTCTTGTGGGGCACAGCAGACGCGTCTCAGTTTGGCGCGGTCGGCCAGGGCCGCAAAAAGGCCGGCATCAGCTAGGATCAAGCACAGGAACCCGAGGCAGCTCAGGCATGAAAACAACATAGCAATTTCTACCCTTCGTCTTGGCCTGGTAAAGAGCCTCATCGGCGCGCTTTAACAATATCGCTTGATCGAGCTCTTCTTCCTCCAACGCGCAAACTCCGACACTGACAGTGACCGGAACTTCATGCCCCGAAAACAATACAGGCACGGCGAGAGATTTTACAATCTTTGCGGCGATGTTCTCCGCCATGAGCGGATCGTTCAAATCGGAGAGGAGCACGAGGAATTCGTCTCCGCCAATTCGAGCAACCGTATCGCTCACGCGCACGGCATTCACCAGTCGAGCTGCGGTCACGCGCAAGACCTCATCGCCGGCCGGATGGCCATATTTATCATTGGTTTGCTTGAAATCGTCGAGATCCACCATCAGCAGGGCGAGGCCTGTGTGATGGCGCAGAGCGGCTTCCACTCCGACATCGAGCCGGTCCTGAAACAGCGGACGGGTTGCCAGACCCGTCAGGGCATCGTGCAGCGCCATGTGGCGAAAGCGTTCTTCACTCTCGCGGAGGCGCTTTCTGAGCAAGACCACCCACACCAGCACCACCAGCGTCCCGCCTAGCGCCAAGGCCAGCACAATTAGCGCATGAGACGGTGTCCACCAGGAGGGACGTTTGAGAACCACCACGTCCGCAGGCGAACGCAGCATGACTCGAAAGGTCAAAGGCACGGGCGTTCCCAATCCCAATTCGCTTCTCTGCGCATCGATCTGGACGGAAGAGATTCCGGTAATGCGCAGAAAGCTTCCATTCTCCCATGCCTTGCTCTCCGGCCCGCTCAGCGATTGCGGAAGAATCGCCTTGAAGATGAACTTGCCGGAGTTGATCAGCAGCGTGGTGTCGGATGAGGAAAGATCGCGCGAGAGCAGTTGACCATCGATATGGATCAGCTGTGAACTGTGCCCGCCTGCCATGATTTCATCCGCCGTGACGGGCGCGGCCTCAACCTGCAGATCTGCGGAGGAGCCTGCGTTTCTGAAGACCGCATCGTACAGCATCGGCGCGTTTCCCTCCGCCCGGATGAAGCCCGCGATGTCGATCATTTCACCGTTGCGCAGACGCTCATTCTGGCCAGTCTGCGCGCAGATTCCATGCGCGGCATCCTGAATGCAAACCGATGAGCCGGGCCACTGAAGAGTCACACGCCCTTGCATATGCACCCGGTGCGCCAGCAAGGACGACTGGTCCCACCGTAACAGCTTGTCGATGGGAAGAGTAGGCAGCTTGAAAGGATCGATCGGCGGAGCTCGCAAAACCTGCACCGCGGAGAGATTGGGGCAATAAAGGCGGATGCCGATCCTATGGATAAGTTTGACATCGAACAACGCGCCCACGTTGCCGCGAATGCGGATCTTGGCGTCCACAAGGCTGGAGTATGCGGCTCCCGCCTCTCGTATCATGAGAACCATGATGGGGCCGTCGTCCATGGTCAACTGCAGGTTGATGTTGTTTCCCTCCTCGACGACGGAATGAACCACTCCATCCACCTCGACCCATTGTGCGTCTTCGGCGCCGGACAAAAGCCGCGCATAGCCGGGCCGATGAGGGTTCTTCGGCAAGCCGGAGTATCCAATCACCTTGATCTGTGGCTGTGCAATGACGGGCGCATACCAGCCGGGAGCACTGACCCCGCGCAGATCAATCAGCGTCCCCGGCGGCAACGAGTCGAAGAGTCCCGGCGTAAGAAAGAGAAAGATGCTTCCAGTGGAATCATGAACGAATATTCCCGCCCGGCCGTCATTGACGATCATCGGATCGAAGAAGGTTATCACCGCTCGTAGGTGGATCGGATAGCCGCGCACCGCCTCCTTCGAGGAGAGGTTGTGCGCCGCGTAAGCAGTCGTAAGTGTGGAAGGCTTGTTCGCTGGCTCCTGTGCCGATGCACCGCTGGCCGTCGCAGACCAACCGCAAAGGACCGCCAGCAGGATGGCGAAAACCGCATCAAGGAGCCGAGGACAGACAGACCAGAGGCAGAATTTCGTCAGCGTCCCCCCGTGGAGTCGAGCCGCGCTCGCCTTTCGACAGCGCCGCTCTCCACTGCTGGCAACGAAAAACGATGCCTCAACTCTCAAAAAGCGAGCCTTTCCCACCTTCGGCGATCTGTGCCCGAAGCGACCTGCATAGAAATCTTATCGGCCATAATGGGCACGAACTGCAACCTCAGCTCGCAAATTCTACGCTCCGTCGTAACATAGAGCGTTTCCTTGCTCCTTGAACCTAATTATCTTGCTGACGGAGAGGAATCAGGACGATGTGCGTGAGTTGATCGGTGCGGGACGGGGAGCGCCTTCCGGCACGACCAGCTCTTGCGGGGCACAGCAGACGCATCCCAGTTTGGCCCGGTCGGCGCGCATCAGCCGGTCATTGCCCAGCGCGGCCAGTGCGGCGCTGAGAATAGAGGCGACCGCGGCGTCGGCGGGCGTGCAGATGCTGTAGTGCATCCATTTGCCCTCGCGGCGCGCTGTGACGATGCCGGCCTTGCGCAGGTAGGCCAGGTGCCGCGAGATTTTGGGCTGGCTCTGGCCGAGAATCTCGACAAAATGGCAGACGCAGACCTCGTGGCCGGCCATCAGGTTCAGCAGGCGCAGACGGGTGGTGTCGGCCAGAGCCGCAAAAAGGCCGGCCAGACTGACGGATTTGGAGCTGCGTTTCATGCCTTCATTATATACGGGTTGACAAATATGAGAGCCGGGGATATATTCGTTTTAGCGAATATGAGGCGCTTGAGATGGACACGAAAACACTGGTTCAGGAGAAATACGGCGCTGCGGCGCGCGAGGTGCGGAAGAACAGTTCGGTGGCTTGCGGCGACCCGGCGTTGCGCTGTTGCGACCCCATCACCACCAACCTCTACAACGAAGCCGAGAAGAGCGGGCTGCCGCCCAGCGCCGTGCTGGCTTCGCTGGGCTGCGGCAATCCCACCGCGCTGATTGCGTTGCAGCCGGGCGAAACGGTGCTCGACCTGGGCTCCGGCGGCGGCATCGACGTGCTGCTCTCCGCCAAGCGCGTGGGCCCCACCGGCAAGGCCTACGGCCTCGACATGACCGGCGATATGCTCGCCCTGGCCCGCGAAAACCAGCGTCAGGCGGGCGTGGAAAACGTCGAGTTTCTCCAGGGCGAGATTGAGCACATCCCCTTGCCCGATCACTCGGTGGACGTGGTGATCTCCAACTGCGTCATCAATCTCTCCGCCGACAAGGACCGCGTTCTGCGCGAGGCCTTCCGGGTGCTCAAGCCAGGCGGGCGCTTCGCCGTCTCCGACATCGTAGTGCGCGGCGAGGTTCCTGACGTGGTGCGCAAGAATATGCTGCTCTGGGCGGGCTGCGTCGCCGGCGCGCTCGAAGAGCAGGAGTACACGGCCAAGCTGGCCGCCGCGGGATTCACCGGCATCTCCGTCGAGCCGACGCGCGTTCACTCGGTCAAGGATGCGCGGCATTTTCTGGTAGAGGCGGGTATCGATGCGGACGCAATCGCCCCGCTAATCGAAGGCAAGTTTATCAGCGCCTTTATTCGTGCAACAAAACCAGGCGGCGGAAGTTGCGCGCAGGGCTGCTGCGGCAACTGAAACGTGACAGGAGAAGATCATGCACAAGACCTACAACATACTCATGCTCTGCACCGGCAACTCGGCGCGCAGCATTATGGGCGAGGCGCTTTTCAACACGATGGGCGCGGGCCGCTTCAAGGCATATAGCCATCCGGCGGGCAAGGTGAATCCCTTCGCCATCGAGCAGGTGCAGCGGCTGGGTTATCCGGTGGAGGGCCTGCGCAGCAAGAGTTGGGATGAGTTTGCCGCACCCGGCGCGCCGCAGATGGATTTCGTCATTACTGTTTGCGACAAAGCGGCGGGCGAAGTCTGCCCATTTTGGCCCGGCCAGCCGATAACGGCGCATTGGGGCTTTCCCGATCCGGCAGCCGTCGTTGGCACGGACGAAGAGAAGCGCGCGGCCTTCGCGCAGACGCTGCGCCAGATGCGCCACCGTGTGCAACTGTTCCTCAGCCTGCCGCTCGATACGCTGGACCGCATGGCGATCGAGAACCGGATGCGCGCCATCGGCAAGCAGCCACTGTAACGGGGCTTTGCCGCAAAGGCAGCCCAGCTTGCCGCGTCAAGTTACGGCTGGGAGGAATTGCCGCCAACCCGCCAACTTGCGATTTCCGCGAAGCGGAAGCTAACTTGCTGATTTTGTTTATCAAACGCTTCCGCCAACTTTTTATCCATCAGGAGAGATTGAATGCAGAATCATTCAGAGCTTTGCTGCCCTCTTCCAGGCGACGCCAAGCTGTCGTTCATCGACCGCTTCCTGACGCTCTGGATCTTTCTCGCCATGGCGGCCGGCGTCGCGCTGGGGCGCTTTGTGCCGGGAGTGCCCGCGCTTCTGCAACGCTACCAAGCGGGCACGACGAACATTCCCATCGCTGTGGGCCTGATCCTGATGATGTATCCGCCGCTGGCCAAGGTGCAGTATGAGCGGATGGGCGAGGTCTTTCGCAATCGCAAGGTGCTGGGCCTCTCGCTGGTGCAGAACTGGGTCATCGGCCCGGTGCTGATGTTTGCGCTGGCCGTGATCTTTCTGCGCGGCTATCCGGAGTACCGGACCGGCTTGATCCTGATCGGCCTCGCCCGCTGCATCGCCATGGTGATTGTGTGGAATGAGCTGGCGAAGGGAGACACGGATTACGCCGCCGGCCTGGTGGCCTTCAACAGCGTCTTTCAGGTGCTCTTCTACAGCGTCTACGCATGGTTCTTTTTGGCCGTGCTGCCGCCGCTGGTCGGATTGAAGGGCGTGGTAGTGGAAATTCGCATGAGCCAGATTGCGCAAAGCGTCTTCATCTATCTCGGCATTCCCTTCCTGGCCGGAATGTTGACCCGTTTTTTTCTGGTGCGCGCCAAAGGCCGCGAATGGTATCAGACGCGCTTTGTGCCCGCCATCAGCCCGCTGACGCTGACTGCCCTGCTCTTCACCATCGTGGTCATGTTCAGCCTGAAAGGAAATCTAATTGTCCAGCTTCCGCTCGACGTGCTGCGCATCGCCGTGCCACTGTTGATCTACTTCGTTGTGATGTTCTTTGTAAGCTTCTGGATGGGCCGTAAAGCGGGCGCCGATTACTCGAAAACCGCCACGCTTTCGTTCACCGCCGCCAGCAATAACTTCGAACTGGCCATTGCGGTTGCGGTCGCCGTCTTCGGCCTCAACTCCGGCGCGGCCTTTGCCGCGGTCATCGGACCGCTGGTCGAGGTGCCCGCTCTGATTCTGCTGGTGCAGGTCTCCCTGTGGTTGAAGAGAAACTGGTTCACAGAGAGGCCTCGCATCCCGGCTTGAGCGGCGGAGGTTTGCGGGATCGCCTGACTTTGCACTACACCCCCGTGCATTGTCCTCCGGACCGGCCCGCCTCACTATGATGGGAAGAGCGCCTGCTCCCCATGCCCGCCAACGAAAACCCAACCCGCGCCCTTCCCTCGCTGCACGAGTTCTTCTCCCCCGGCGGCATTCTGGCGCGTTCTTCGCTGCCTTATGAGTACCGCACCGGCCAGCTGCAGATGGCCAAGGCCGTCGAACAGGCTCTCGCGGAACGCCGTCATCTGATCGTCGAGGCCGGAACCGGAACTGGCAAGACCCTCGCCTACCTGCTCCCCGCCCTGCGCACCGGCCAGCGCATCATCGTCTCCACCGGCACCAAGGCCCTGCAAGACCAGCTCTACTTTCGCGACGTTCCCTTCCTCGAAACCCTGGTCGGCGAGCTGCGCGTCTGCTACATGAAGGGCCGCGCCAACTATCTCTGCCGCCACAAGCTGGTCACCCTGCGCAGCCAGCCGATTCTTTCCGGTCTGGAGGAGATCGACCAGTACCGCCAGATCTCCGAGTGGGAGCAGACCACCGAGACCGGCGACCGCGCCGAGCTCTCCGGGATGCCTGAGTTCAGCGCCCTCTGGCAGAAGCTCGACGCGAGGACCGAAGCCTGCCTCGGCTCAACTTGTCCAGATTATCGCCGCTGCTTCATCACCGAGATGCGCCGCAAGGCTCTGGAATCCGACATCATCATCGTCAATCACCATCTTTTTTTCGCCGACCTCTCCGTCAAGCGCGAGGCCGCCAACGCGCCCGACGCCGGCATTCTCCCCGAGGCCGCCGCCGTGATCTTCGACGAGGCGCACGAGCTGGAGGAGGTTGCCTCGAGTTACTTCGGCCTGTCGGTCAGCAACATTCGTTTTGAAGAGCTGGCCCGCGACACCGATGCCCTGCTGCGCGGCAAGGAAGGCGCGGAGAGCCTGCCCGCCCTCACTCAGCAACTCCGTGACCGCGCGCGATTGTTCTTTGCCGGCCTGCCCATGACCGGCGATGGCCGCCAGCCCTTCACCGAACGCGAGCAGTTTTTGGAAACCTCCGGCGACCTTTACCTGGCCGTACGCACGACGCTCCAGCACCTCGAAGTGGAGATGGATGCGCTCACCGGCATCGACGAGGCGCCGGGACTCAAGAAGCGCGTCGCCCGCCTCCGCTCTGAATTTGAATTTCTCCTCGAATCCAACGCCGCCAACATGGTCTATTGGATGGAGCGACGCGTCTTTGGAGGCTTGGACAGGTCTTCGTCCAGTGGGTGGTCTGTCGGCGCGTTGAAAGGGCACGACTTCATTCGTGCCGAAGTGGATAAAGGCGGCGCTTTGAAAGGGCACGACTTCAGTCGTGCCGAAAATGCCGCAAAATCAAAGCGGGCTTTAGCCCCTGAGGGACGCTTTTCCGCAACTCGTAGCGCCTCTCGCACCACTTACCTCCAGGCCACGCCCATCGATGTATCCGAGCTTCTCCACGAGTTGGTCTTCGACCAGATTCCCACCGTCATCCTCACCTCGGCCACGCTCACCGTACAGGGCGGCTTCGAGCACATTCGCAAGCGCCTCGGCCTCAGCGAGGCGCGCGAGTTGGTTGTGCCCTCGCACTTCCGCTACGGTGAGCAGGCCCTCCTCTATCTCCCGCCGGAGATGCCCGACCCTCGCGACCCGGAATTCCCCGAGGCCGCCGCCCGCTGCATTCAGCGCGTGCTGGAGATCACCCAGGGCCGCGCCTTTTGCCTCTTCACCAGCTACGCCCAGATGCGCGACCTCTACGAACGCCTCCTGCCGGTGCTCGACTTTCCCATCCTGCTGCACGGCACCGCTCCGCGCAAAGCCCTTTTGGAGCAGTTCCGCTCCACGCCCAACGCCGTCCTCTTCGGCACCTCGAGTTTTTGGCAGGGAGTGGACGTGCAGGGCGAAGCGCTGAGCTGCGTCATCATCGACCGCCTGCCCTTCGCCGTCCCCAGCGATCCGGTCGTACAGGCGCGCATGAAGGCCATAGAAGAAGTCGGCGGCAAACCATTCTTCGACTACCAGGTCCCCTCTGCTGTTCTCACTCTCAAGCAGGGCTTCGGCCGCCTCATCCGCTCGTTGGAAGACCGCGGCGTGTTAGTACTCCTCGATCCACGCGTTACCCGCCAACGCTACGGCCAGACCTTCCTCTCGAGCCTCCCGCCGTATCGCATGACGGCGTCGATTACGGATGTGGAGAAGTTTTTTGAAACTCAAACCGACTAATTCATGGAAGAATGAATAGGAATCACCATGGAAACAAGAATCGAGGAAATGCAAAAGGCTATTTGTGCACAGTATGCAACAGAGTATGTTGCAGCTCTCGACAACTCTAAGACTGGTTTTGCGCTATCAACGAAGGGCTTGACCCCAATCAATGGCCTTCGCCATCCAGTTGAAGGCGAAACGAGCGGTTGGTACATCTGGTGCGGAGAAAAATTCTCGGACGCACCAGACTTCTTCGTTCCGTTGCATACTCGCCATTTGTATGAAGAACATTCCGAGATTGCACACCTTCTCGGCTTGCCCCCCGGGTATCGGTTTCTATTGGTGGGAGACTTTCTTGATGTCTGGTATGACGCTTCGCTCCTTAACGTCTGAGTGGGTGCTTCGGGCGCTGTTCAACTCACCGAAAACGCGATATTATAAAAGCACCTAATTAGGTACTCGTATCGGAGGCGAATATGCTCAATATCGCGACAGACATTCAATCGTTGACCACCTTCCGCCGCTCTTCCGGCGACTTCATGAAACAGCTCAGAAAGAGCAAGCGTCCTATGGTGCTCACGGTGAACGGGAAGGCAGCCGCCGTCGTGCAGGATGCCGAGGCCTATCAGCGTCTGCTCGATATTGCCGCGCGCGCCGACGCCGAGGAAGGCATACGTCAGGGCCTGGAAGACGCAAGAAAAGGAAAGGTCCGGCCAATCAGGGAGTTTTTCGCCGAGTTTGAAGCAAGGCATGGCATATCTCATTGACATCACGGATCGTGCGGAGCTTGATCTTGACAGCGTGTTTGAGGAAATTCACGCCCGCGATTCCGAAGCAGCGCTGAAATGGTACAAGGGGCTCTATGAAGCTATATTGACCCTTGAAAGGCTGCCCTATCGCTGTCCATCGACACGCGAGAACCGCCTATTCAGGCATATGCTCTACGGCCACAAGCCTCACGTCTATCGTGTGATCTACCGCGTACTCGAAAAGCAGAAACTCGTCGAAGTTCTCCACGTCCGCCACGGCGCCAGACGGGAATTTACTGCATCTGATCTTGAATAATGGATGGAGGCACAGGCCCGCGTAAAATCGCAGTAGCCCCGGTGCTCTCCGCCGCTCCGCCAATCATGTCCCGCAACCTCTACATCCTGGCCGCCACACTGCTCGCCTTCGCGCTGCTCTCTGCGGCGATCTCGCTCATGCCTTCCAGCCTTCAGCCCGGTCTGCCGGCCAACGCATCGCTCTGGCGGACGGGATCGCTCTTTCTGCTGCTGGCAAGCCTCGCAGCGGCGCTCATTGGCGTCCTGAGCCACCTCTTCGAGCAGGTGGACCGCCGCAGCGAAGAGGCCCGTCGGACAGCTCGAATCAAGCAACAGAGCAAAAAGCATTAAAATAGAAGTTGGAACGCTTCCTCCCGCAGAATCGAGTAGACGCCTATGTTTGAAGTCACCGTGGAGGCCGGTTTCTCCTCCGGACACTACCTCCGCAACTACAAGGGCAAGTGCGAGAACCCGCACGGCCACAACTACAAGGTCCGCGTGACGCTGGCCGGGGCGGAGCTGGACCCCGCCGGCCTGCTCGTAGACTTCAAGCTGCTCAAGAATCTGCTGCGCCCGGTCATCGAGCGCATCGACCACCAGATGCTCAACGACCTCGAGCCCTTCACCGTCCTCAACCCCTCGGCCGAGAACCTGGCCAAATACTTTTACGGCCAGACCAGCGAGCAACTCGCCGCCCTGACCCAGGGCCGCGTGCGCGTGAAACATGTGACCATCTGGGAGACGGACACCTGCACGGCCACTTACTACGAGTAGCCGTTCGTCCGCGCCTTTCCCTCAGCCGTTAGTTCATCTGGCTGGACTTCGACTTGAGGTATTTGTCGAAAGGAATCTCAAAATAAAAGAGCTCATTGCCGTCGGCGTCGAGCAGCTTGCGCAGTTGCAGTTTGGCGCCCGCCAGCGGATGGTCGAGCCCGGAGACATCGTAGAACAGGAACCCCGCGTGCGTGGTGTGCGGCTCGACCGTTAGAGCTTTGTATTCAAAGGTGTCGAAGTCCTGCTCGATATCCCCGATGCTGCCCGTGGGCTTGAGCTTGATGTCGGGCAGCGGGACGGGCAGCGGAATCCTGACGCCTTCGCGCTCCCTGCGCGTCATTAGCCGCGCAACGTCCTCCGGCTCGGCAACCTGGATATTGTCGCCGGCGGCCGTGATGAAGAAAATCCGCGCCTCCAGCAGGCTGATGGGCCGTTTGCCGTTGTTGGTGACGATGACCCGAATGGGCATCACGCCGTGGCTGAGATAATCGACGCGGAAGATCTCCTCTTTCTCGTACGTATCGTATGGTTCGGCGGCAATGGCCACTTGCTCATTCTCGTGTACATCGACGGCCGCAAACGACGTGGCCGGCTGCACCGGAGGCGGAGTGTGGCTGCTGCCCTCGGCCGGCAGCGCCAGCCAAAGCAGCAACAGTGGAATTGCCCGCAGAAACCTCATCGTTCTCGACTCTATCATTACAGGCCGCCTGTACTATGTGAGAATTGAACCGGAATAGGATTATACCCGACCGCATGATTCTGCTGCTCTACAATCTGGCTTTGTTCGTGGCCCTGGTAACAGGCGCGCCCTGGTGGCTCTTCCGTATGGTCACCACTTATAAGTACCGCGAAGGGATACTAATGCGCCTGGGACTGGTTACCTCCAGCACTCGCACGCAGATTACCGGAGTGAGCTCTGTGCGCTCCCTCATTTGGATCCATGCCGTCTCCGTCGGCGAGGTCCTCGCTGTCAGCCGCCTGGTCAAAACGCTGGACGCCGCTCTGCCCGGCTATAGAATCGTCGTCTCCACCACCACCCGCACCGGCCAGGAGCTGGCCCGCGAACGTTTCGGCGCGGAGCGAGTCTTCTATTGCCCGCTCGATCTTCCCTGGGCGGTCCGCGTCTGGCTCAACGCCCTCCAGCCGTGCCTCCTCATCCTGGCCGAGACCGAGTTCTGGCCCAACCTGCTCAGCGGCTGTTATCGCCGAAAAATCCCCGTAGCCGTCGTCAATGCTCGCATCTCCGACCGTTCCTGGCCGCGCTACCGGCGGCTGCGCTGGCTATGGCGGCCTTTCCTCAGCCGCCTCAGCCGCGTCCTCGCGCAGAGCCAGACCGACGCCGAACGCCTCAAGACCATCGGCTGCCTGCCGCAGCACGTCACGGTCGCCGGCAACCTCAAATTCGACGTCCGCGCTATCGAGCAGTCCGACGCCACAAGCCTGCTGAAGGCGCTGGCCGGCCAGTTGCGCCTCATCGTCGCCGGCAGCACCCTCGAAGGCGAGGAAGCCGCGCTCCTC
>Ga0371490_1001681_pt1 | contig 11029 bp, 10 predicted proteins | sample MB2SIPfraction_FD_207959 | JGI IMG/M metagenome (GOLD analysis project Ga0371490, IMG submission 207959) | Lab enriched peat soil microbial communities from McLean, Ithaca, NY, United States - MB28FN SIP fraction | ecosystem: Environmental > Terrestrial > Soil > Wetlands > Peat | place: USA...
GGAGAGTGAGTTCAGCGCAAACACTTCGCCGCCGTCGGGCTTGAGAGCCAACTGCAACGGCGCCTGGCCCACGTCGAGCAGGGCCTCCAGACGGTCGGGCCGGGCGGGAACGATCTGGGCGCGGCCGGGTTGATCCGGGTGAACTTCGGCGCGCGCCAGGGCGATGGCCATGATCTGGTGGCCGGCCGAGCAGGCCACAAACGCTTTGGAGGAATCGGGGAGGATGACGGCATCCGAGGCTCCGGGGCAGCCTGTGAAGACCGCGCGGACGCGCCGTGTTGCCGGATCAATGAGGCTGACCGAGTTGCCGCGGCGGTTGGCGACGACCAGGGTCTTGTTATCGGGGGAGAGGCGGGCGGCGGCCGGCTCCTCTCCGGCTCCGATGACCGCAATCTCGCGCCGCGCCTTCAGGTCCAGCACGGAGATGGTGTTGGAGCCGGAGTTGGCCACGTAGGCCAGGCCTCCTGTGGAATCGATCTCAATGGAGACCGGCTGGCGATGAACAGTGATGGCGCCCGCCACGGTGTTGTTTTCCGCGTTGATGAGCGAGACCGAGCCCTGGCTGTCCGCCGCGCCGGAGTTGACCACGTAGACTTCGTTGCGGGTGGGGCTGGCGGCGACGGCTACAGGCTTTTGCCCGACAGTAAGCTCCCGGTCCACGCGCACATCGACCACATCCAGGACAGTGACGGTGTTGCTGCCGCCGTTGGTGATATAGGCGTATTCGCGATAGTTGGACGGATACTGCGGGAAGTCGTGGGGGCGGCAGCCGGCGAAGGCCAGAGCCAGCAGGGCGAGAGCGGAAAGGCGGGTGATCGCAGCGTTTGGCGGAATGGTCATGCGTTCACGCTTTGGCAACCTCGATGCGAACACCGCGGGGCAGACTGCGGCCAACCACCGGGGCGATCCGTTCCAATTCGTCCATCATGGTGGCGAACTGGCCGGGATAGATGGATTGGGGGCCGTCGGAGAGAGCTTTTTCGGGGTGGTCGTGGACCTCTACGAGGATGCCGTCGGCGCCCGATGCGACTGCGGCGCGGGCCATGGGCAGCACGCTGTCGCGCTTGCCGGTGCCGTGGCTGGGATCGACCAGAATCGGCAGGTGGCTGACCCGCCGGACGGCGGGGATGATGCTCAGGTCCAGGGTATTGCGGGTGTGGTCGGCAAAGGTGCGCACGCCGCGCTCGCAGAGGATCACCTCGTAGTTGCCCTCGCTCATCACGTACTCGGCGGCCATCAGAAACTCATCCAGAGTAGCCGAAAGGCCGCGCTTGATGAGCACCGGCTTGCGCAGTTGGCCGGCACGCCTGAGCAGCGAAAAGTTCTGCATGTTGCGCGCGCCGATCTGCACCACGTCGGCCCATTCGGCCACCAGATCCAGGGTTTCGTTGTCGATGGCCTCGGTGACAATGCGTAACCCGAAGCGCGAGCGAATCTCGGCCATGATGCGCAGCGCCTCGACGCCCAGTCCTTGAAATGCGTAAGGAGATGTGCGGGGCTTGTAGGCGCCGCCGCGGAAGAACTGCGCCCCCGAGGCGGCCACTGATTCGGCAATAGCGAAGGCCTGCTCGCGGCTTTCAATGGAGCAGGGCCCGGCGATGATAGCCAGGTTGCGGCCGCCGATAGCGGCATCCGTTCCCGCGAACCGGATGACGGTGTCTTCTTCCTTCACGTCCCGGCTGGCCAGCTTATAGGCCTTGGAGACGCGGATCACTTCGGCGACGCCGGAGAGCTCTTCCAGGTTGCCGCGATCCACCTCGCCCTGGTTGCCGGTGATGCCGATGGCGGTGCGCTGGGCTCCGGGAAGCGGGTGAGCGCGGAAGCCCAAACGTTCAATGGCTTCGCAGACCGCCTGGATTTGCTCCTGTGTAGCCTGCGCCTTCATGACAACCAACATAGCTGGACCCCTCGAACCCTCAGTCTAACGGCTGGGACGGCGAAGGGCAATTGCGGGAGGCGATGGCTGCGCGGGGCCATCATGATTCCTGAAGCGCTCACGGCTCTGCTGTGTAGCTCAGAATCCAGTTCTCCTGCTCCTTGGTGTCGGGCACAGGTACGCCGCGAGCCTCTTCAATGGCCTCCAGCGCCGCCTCGGGCTGCCAGCCCAGATGAACGAGCGCGCAGGCCGTAACGAGAGCGGACCTGCCGATGCTGCCACGGCAATGCACGCCAACCGATTCGCCGGCGCGGAGGCGATCCGCCAGACCGGCTACAAAGTTTCTAAAGGAATCCGTGTCCACCGGAACATGTGTGTGAGGAAACGAGTAAGAATAAAAATTCAATCCAATTTGCACGGCTGCGGGGCCTTCATTCGCCAGGCCAAGGGAGCTCGCTTCCCAGTGTTCCAGCAAGGAAACCAGGTTTTGGATGCCGCTGCGTTTCAAGCGGAGCAGTTCACCCTCCAGATAGGTGTCGCCTAGCGGGCGAAGAACGATGGCCAGCAGCGTGGGCGGATTGCCTTTGATCCAGAAGATGTCTTTCATGACACTCAGGCTCCTACGAACCTTACGATGCGGTCGCGGACGCTGGGGATGCCGAGGCCGAGCATAGCACCATCTTCGATCAGCGGAATCAGCTTATCAAACTTCATGCCGGAGTGGGGGCCGATGAGGGCAATGCGCACCGGGTGGATGAGCTCCTTGTCCTTGACACCGGTAGAGGCCTTGATCTCGTTCTTCCAGGCTTAGAAGGCCTCGGGCGTGATGGGCCGTTATGGGCGTGAAGCGGCTGACCATTATAAATTGACGGAATAGGTAAAGAATGATATCTTTACTCTCAAGGATTGAGGTAAAAATGCCACCATCCAGCACCATCAGCAGCAAGGGGCAGATCACTGTACCCATTGAGGTTCGCCACCGGCTGGGACTCAAGCAGGGGGACCGCGTAGAGTTCGTCTATGAGGATGGCCGTACCGTTCTGCGGCCCGCGCGGGCGGAAAAGAACCCCTTCACCGCCTATCTTGGGGCCTTGCCGGCATTTTCCTCGCTGGAAGAGATCAATGCCTGGATTCGCGATCTACGGGATGACGATCCATGGGTGGTAAAGAACCCCGAAGAGGGTAAACAGTGAGAACGGCAATCGATACCAATGTATTTTCGGCAATCTGGTCGCGTGAATCCTCTGCTGAAAGGGTCATAGCCAAGTTGGGTGTGGCAACGACGGAGGGCGCGTTGCTCCTCTCGCCGTTTGTCTTCGCCGAGTTACTTGCCTATCCCGGCGCGAGTGAGGCATACGTGCGCGGGCTTCTTGAGGCTACCGGGGTCAAGATTGACATGAAGATCGAAGAGCAGGTTTGGACCATCGCAGGCTTGCGCTATGCTCGATTCGCGGCGCGCCGCAGACAAGCCACAGGGGAAGGCCCGAGGCGGATGCTGGCCGATTTTCTGATTGGCGCACACGCGCTGGTGCAGGCGGAGCGTCTACTGACGCTGGACCCGAAACGCTACAGCCAGGATTTCCCGGAGTTGAGGCTGTTGTGATTGACGGTGAGGTTCTCACAGCAGAAAAACGTACCCGTACCAGGAGGGCACGCTCACAGTGAGAGAGACGCTGTCGGAAGCTACATTGAGAATCATTGGACTTACATCCGCGTTGATCTTCTCCGTCCAGATTCCGGCTTTTGGAAATGGAATGGTAATTGTACCGGGATTCCCACTGAAGTTGAGCAACACCATTGCATACTGCTCCGCCGCGGTTGCCGTGGCGGAAGCATGTCGCTGGTAGGCGACGATGCTATTGCCCTGGAGCGACTGCTGATAGTAGTAGTAGGATTCGCGGCTGCGCAGTGCGGGGCTTGCGGCGCGTAGTTGCCCAAGAGTGCGATAGAGCCGGATGAGCGGCACTCCCACGCCGTCGTAGAAATACTCCCAATTCACATCGCGGCGCAGGTTGATGCGAGCCGCGCCGCTCTGCGGCAGCTCGTAGTTATCTCCGAACTCCTCGCCTTCCCAAAGCATGGGCACTCCCTGCGCCGTGTAGAGCGCAATGGCAAAGGGCTGGAGCATATAGAAGTTATTGCGGTTGCCCCAGGGCAAGGGGCCGTCCCCGGTGGTGCCGGCAAAGCAGATCAGATGACTGTGGTCGTGGGAGTTGACATATTGAAAGGGCGCCACGGGCATTTCGACAGAATTCCCCGCCGAGTCCACCACGGTCTTGGTTGCCGGATAGACGCCGCCGAAGTAGGGGTCGAGCGAATGCGCGAAGCCGGTCAGCGTGCCGGCATCGAGAGCGCCGCCGATTGCGGATTCGGCGCTGTTGAGCGTTGCATCCTGCCAGGCCGCGGTCGTATAAGTCGAGCGCAGAACCGTAGGCGCGATGGAGAGCGCCTCGGCGCACTGGATGATCCGGCTATAAGTGTTTGCGGCGCAGCCGAAGCGGGGAATGGCGCGAGAGTAAAGATATGTCTCGTATGCCAGCAGCGCATAGCCGGTATCGGTGGGCGACTGATAGAGGTCGGTAACTTCGTCGTAGCGATAACCATCAACGTGATACACATCCAGCCAGCGCTGATTGGCGATCTGGAAAAACTGCTGCGCGAAGACCTGCGAAAAATCCACCACCGGGCCGAAGGGGCCGTTGGCGCCGATCATGGGGCTGGCCATGCCGGGAATGTTCGCATTGGCTATATCCTGATAGACCTGGGCGTACGGGAAAGAAGGATCGACGTGCTGATAAACCAGGTCCAGAATGACAGCAAAGCCGTTCGCATGGCAGGCATCGACTAACTGCATCAGGCCCAGCGGCCCTCCATACTCGGAGTTAGGCGCAAAGTACTGGATGGGACCATAGTCCCAGTCGAAATCGAGTTTAGTGCTGGTCACCGGCATTAGCTCAAGGCAATTCACTCCCAGGCTCTTCAGATAAGTCAGCCGGTCGGCAATGCCCTGAAAGGTGTTGTTGAACTGATCCGCGTGGAGCTCATAGACAACCAGGTCATCGAGTTCAGGAGTCTTCCAGCCTGCGTCGGTCCAGGCAAACGGCGCAACGGGAACGCGCGCGCAGGGCACAGCCGCTAACATTCCGACGTCGGTTTGCAGGGCAAACGGGTCGGTAAACCAGAGCGAGACCAGCGTCCTCTGCCCGCCCGCCGGCGTCCACCATAACTGGAAGCGATAGAGATAGATGCCGTCCTGGCCATAATGACTCTTCGGGTCGGGCTGAAGCTGGGCCGTGGCGGTCCATAAGTCAAGTCCGCTGACTGGCGATAGCTGCCAGGCAAGGGGCACATTAACCGGATTAATTCCCGGCGTGAATCGGTCTTGCTGGTGGATGATGCGGACGAGCACCTCGAAGCCGCCCGCGCTTGTAACTCCGGGAAGATACAGGCCGAAGCGTATCGACAGTACTCCATTCGCATCGACAGAGCTGAACGCGCCGACTTCATTCAGATTGATCTGCATGACGGAAGTACCTCATTCTGGGGATCGCACACGGGAGAAGAAAGTGCAAAAGAGGCTGATGGGCTCGATCAACTGAAAACAGCGCGGCTCGCCAAGTGGCTGCCACAGCGATGCAAATATAACACATTCTGGGATTCAGTTGAATGAAAGACTCGAAATTTTCCGGTGGACTCAGTTGTTAAAGTGTTCCCAGCCGTGCGGTTCAAGGGGCTTGGGACCTTGCGGTGTGATGAGCGTGATCGCTGGCTGGCCTGTGCGAACTTTCATGATACGGCCGATGCGGGTCACGGGTACGCCGGCGATGGCGCGGGGCAGGCGGGAGGCGGGCGGAGCGGTGAAGAGCAGTTCGTAGTCCTCGCCGCCATGAAGGGCCTGGGCCAGGGTTGCTGCGGGGCGAATGGGCAGGGCGGCTGCATCGACCTCGGCGGCCACGCCGGACTCCTCGCAGAGATGGGCCAAATCGGTGGAAAGGCCGTCGCTCAGGTCGAGGGAGGCGGAGGCCAGGCCACGGCGTTGCAGCCGTAGACCCTGTGCAATGCGCGGCTGGGGATAGAGGTGCGGGGCAAGCAGCGCCTCCAGCTTTTTGGGGATACGTGGAGGGTTCGAGCGGCCTGCTTCTGCCAGTTCAGCGAGACAGGCAAGTCCTGCGGCGGCTCCTCCCAGGGCGCCGGTGACGTAGAGCAGGTCGCCCGGCTTTGCGCCGGAACGGAGCAGGGCGCGTCCGCGGGGAACGGCGCCAACCAGAACAATATCGGCCACGGCCACGGTGGATTCAACCAGGTCACCGCCGGCCAGCGGGGTATTGTAGGCCTCCGCCAGGGCCAGAAAACCGCCGAAAAAGCGCTGCACCCAGGTTCGTGATCCGGCGCGGCGGCGGGATGCAGTCTTGATGAGCGAACGCGGTAACCCCAAGGAAAGAAAGACGGCTATAGGCCGCGCTCCCATGGCTGCCAGGTCGCTCAAACCGCGCGCCAAAACGCGATGCCCGACGGCCTCAGGCGGATGCCAGTCAAGGCGAAAGTGGCTCCCGGCAACCGATAAATCCGTCGTCACCGCCAGTTCCTCGCCCGTGCGCGGGGCCAGCAGGGCACAGTCGTCGCCGATGCCTAGGCGAAGGCCGCCTTTCTGGCGTAGGCCGCCTTTTTGGCGGAGGATGACGGCGCCTGCAACTCGTTGACGAATCTCCGCGAGCAGGGCAAGTTCGCCTCCACGACAACTGGCTCCGGACTGGTTCTGCTTCATCCCCACCTCATGAGAATAGGTTAATCCGGCGGGATTCTTGCCAGCCGGGCATCGCGCCGGACCATTTTAGGCCGATATTGCATCAAGATAGGCAATGATGCCTGCGTAAATGAGTTGACAGGTAGGGCGCGGCTTGGTAGCCTTGACAAACGTTCCAGAAAGTACGCCAGATTGGCGTGTGCGTTGTTGCGGTTGCCGGAAGGCTCCGGTGCCTTGGGTTTTATTGAGTACACGGCGAATTGCGGCCCTGTCGGCAGCAGGGATGAAAGGCAAATATGCTGCGCAAACGCTATTACATTCTATTTGTCGCCAGAGATGAGGATGGGCGGATTCGCAAGATTCCCCTTCCGCTTAGCTATGCCTATGGATTTGTGGTCGCGGCGCTGGTGGGAGCGTTCACCATCGTGGGGCTGGCCGGTTCCTACACCCGCATGCTGCTCAAAACCGAGAGCTTCAACCAGATCCGCCAAGATCGCGAGACACTGCGCAAAGACTACAAGCAGATGGCGCAGATTGCGCATGACCGCAATGTGCAGGTGGCCTCGCTGGGCGCCTTGGCAAATGAAGTGACGGCGCTCTACGGGCTGCGGCAGAACAAGCTGGCCACTGTCAAGCCTGCGGCTGCCGCCATTGCCGCGGCCGAGCCCACGCCCGCCAGCCTGGCCCTGACCGACGACCCGGATCAGCAGCAGGTGAAGCTCTCCATCAACCAGTTTTATGCGCTGCGCGCGCAGGCCATGAGCGGTCAGATCTCCCGCGCCCTGGAGGGCGGCCTCTCGCCCAACTTTGCCGGCGACTGGACGGTGCTGGCCGACGCGCCCTCGCTTTGGCCGCTGGAGGGCCGCGTGGGGTCCAGCTTTGGCGAGCGCCAGGATCCGATCAACGGCGAAGGCGCCTTCCACTCCGGCATCGACATTGACGCGCCCTACGGCTCGCCCATTCGCGCCGCCGCCGACGGAGACGTGACCGGAGCCGCGATGGTCGGCGGATACGGCCGCGAGATCGTGATCGATCACGGCCACGACGTGTCGACAATTTATGGGCATCTTTCCGCCATGTCGGTTGTACCTGGCCAGCATGTGACCCGCGGCCAGGTCATCGGTTATGTGGGCCAGTCGGGACGAGCCACCGGACCCCACCTGCACTATGAAGTGCGCGTTCACAAGGTTCCGGTCAATCCGCACAAGTATCTGCGCACCACTTACGCGCAGATCGCATTCAGCGACCTCTACCAGGCCGCGCCGCAAGCCAATTAAGATATTCGCCTCTGAGAGAGCGGAGTTAGCCGCGCCGGCGCGCATGTTAGTGGAGTAAGCGCGCCTTCGCTCCCATCAGTGTTGTGTATGCCAACCCTACGTGCTCCGCTTCACCTGCCGCCCACATAAATCACATGCCAGATGGACCGTGAGCCGTCGTCGGAGACGAACAGGGAGCCGTCTTTGGCTTCGGCGACGCCGACTGGACGGCCCCAGACGGTGTCATCGGGCAGCGTGAAGCCGGTAAGGAAGTCTTCGTATTCGCCGGTGGCGTGGCCGTTCTTCATGGGCAGTCGGATGACCTCGTAGCCTCCGCGCGGGGCGCGATTCCATGAGCCATGCTCGGCGGCAAAGCCGTCGCCCTTGAACTCTGCGGGAAACTGGCGGCCCTCGTAGAAAAGCATTTCCAGCGAGGCAAAGTGGGGATTCACCAGAATGTCGGGGGTGATGACCTTGGACTGCAGCTCAGGGTGCTTGCCGGGGTGGCGGGGGTCTTGAACGCCGCCGCCGGGACCACCGTACAAAAACCAGGGCCAGCCGTAGAAGCCGTTCTCCTGAACGTGGGTAATGTAGTCGGGCGGGTAGTTGTTGCCCAGACCGTCGCGCTCATTGGTCGAACACCACAGCTCGCCGGTCAGTGGGTTGATGGCTTCGCCAACGCAGTTGCGCAGGCCGCTGGCGTAGACCTTGATGAACTTGCCCTCCGGGGTGAACTCCAGCACGTCGGCGCGGTGGAACTCCTCGGGATGAGTGTCAGCGTCGTCCACATTGGAATGGGAACCGACCGAGGCCAAGAGCTTTGTACCGTCTTTGGAGAAGACCACATCGCGCGTCCAGTGGCCCCCGCCACGCAGCCGTCCGCCGCCGGGCAGATCGGCCAGGTGCTGCGCGGGGCCGGTCGCCGTCAGGTCGCCGTTTTTATAGGGGAAACGGACAATGCCGTCGGTGTTGCCGACGTAGACCCATGCGGGGTGGGGGCCAGCGGGGTAAAAGGCGATGCCGAAGGGCTGGTGCAGGCCCTCAGCAAAGACCGAAACCTGGGCAGCCTTGCCGTCCGCACTCACGCCGCGGAAGACCTTGATCTTGCCGGTCTCACTCTCGGCCAGGAAGAGGTCGCCATTGGGGGCTGTGCGGATCAGGCGCGGGTTGTCCAGGCCAGTCGCATACAGCTCCACCTTGAAGCCTTTGGGCGCAATGGGCAGCACATTGGCGGAACGGGGAACGACCTTCGGCCCATTGTCCACGGACTCTTGCGGAGCTGGAGCGGGCAGGTCGGCCACTGTGAGGTGGCGGCGGATGCCGGGGGACTCGTGGGCCGCGTCTGTGAAAGCGGCCTGGCCGGTAAGGACGGGCGGTTGGTGCTGCGTGCTTGCTAGCCTGTCGCCAACCAGCAGGACAAGAAAGGCCAGAAAGGCGAGTATGCAATGAAGCGCAGCGGACCTCGATGAATAAATGGAACGAATCATGGAACCTCCGCGGGAAATGCGGTCTTGTCTAGAGAACAATGGCCGGGGCGGATGGATGCGCAGGCCACTCGGATCTGTTGTTGCTATTTGGATGTACCAGGGCCGGAAAAGGAATCAGCCGGGGTCTTCGGGTTCGTGGCCGGGCTGCTGAACAGGGAGGGCGAGAGCGTGGCCGTGATCGTCACCCGGTCGCGCTTCTGGGTAATCTCGGCGGTTCTCAGCAGCTCTTTCAGGCTGTTGTTAGCGGCGTTGTCGGCCAGGGGAGCGGTAATGCCGCGGGCCATCATCAACAGCAGGTTGAGCGCGTCGGCTTGGTTAACGGCTTTGCCGATGCTGGGAGCGATCTCCACCACTTTGACATGCAGCGCGCCTCCCAGCGACAAGGCCGGCGTCACGCTGGCGATGATGGTGGAGTCGGCCTCCAGCGGCAGTGCAAAACCAAAAATGTGGATTGCCCCGCTCTCCGAGAAAGGCAACCCGATCTGGCCCACGCCCCAGGCAAGCGAGAGCAGCGGCACCTCGTGGTAGTGGCGGGAGAGCAGCGAGGAGCCGGCAAAGGGCCATGCGGCGGTCTCGTGCCGGTCGAGCATGGAGTGAATCATCTCCGCCGTCGGATAGTTGGAGACGGCCACCATGTCGTAGCCGATCTGCGCCACCCGCACGGTCCGGCCCTCCGAGGGAATGTTGTAAATCGTGTGCCCGGCGTAGGACTCTCGGGCTGCGGCGTGGGCGTCGAGCCAGGCGTTGAGACGCTTACCGGTAATCTTGCCCTCCAGCACCATCGAATACGCCACCGGCCCGTTGGGTCCGTTGGGGTTCGCCATGCGGTGCAGGGCGATGGCCGCTTCGTCCAGGTCGCGCTCCGGGTCGATGCCGATGGTGTCGATGAACTGCTGGTACTCGGGCGCGCGCTCCGGCGGCTTGGGGTTCCGGGGCAGGAAGGCCCGCATCGGCTTGAGGTTGACGTAGAGAATGCCGTCGGACTCGGGCAGCAGCCGCGCGGCCTCCGGTGGAGCCTTGGAGCGCAGGAAGACAGCCACGGCCAGAAACAGCAGGACCGCGGCCACTATCCAGAGCGTTCTGCGTGTGCGTCGGTTCATGAAAGGCCGTCAGAGATACCCTATCACCTCGCGCGGAGCCCTGAGACGATGCGGCTCCTTCAGGGTATATTCGCGGCAATGCCCAGAGTCTCGGCTATCTCCGCGAGCCGCTTGTTGTTGGTCCACAACCGGGTTGGCGGATGGATGAGGCAGGATGCGATCAGATGCGCGTCCGTCAGGCCGATTCCCCGGCTGTAAAGGGAGCGCGTCTCGATCATCTGCCGCACCTCGCGGAGTTGCGCCACCGGCACTGCCGGCATATCGTCCAAGGCTTCAAGTTGTACTCTCCGTTGTTTCAGCGAACCCAGGGCAAGTTCCGCAACAATGAACGGATGCATCGCGATCCGCTCATCTTCGAGAAGTTCTCGCAGCTTGTCGTTTGCAGAGCGAAAATGATCGACCCAGATGGTTGTGTCAGCCAGAATCATCCTTATTCCATCCGCCGCCGCGGAATGTCTTCAAACTCCGGCATCGTACCCCCCAAAGCCGCCAGCCTGCGCGCGGCCTCCTTCTGAACCAGAGATTTGAGCGATTCCCGGATGAGAGTCGTTTTTTCGGTCACGCCC
>Ga0371490_1001682_pt1 | contig 11019 bp, 7 predicted proteins | sample MB2SIPfraction_FD_207959 | JGI IMG/M metagenome (GOLD analysis project Ga0371490, IMG submission 207959) | Lab enriched peat soil microbial communities from McLean, Ithaca, NY, United States - MB28FN SIP fraction | ecosystem: Environmental > Terrestrial > Soil > Wetlands > Peat | place: USA...
CGGACAGCCTGCTCAGCGGCGATGCCCCACTCGTGCTCCTGGCGACGCTTCTCGGCCGGCGAAGCTGTTTGCCCGTGCTCGTCCGTCGCGTCCCAGACCTCGCCGAACCCTCCGGGGCACACCGACCCTGGCCCCAGGGCCTCACCCATCGTCCGCCCACGTTGATCTGAAACCGGCTGATGCGAGGGGTTTGACTTCGGATTGGAGGGCACAGTGCCGTCTGTTCCTTGCGGACCGGCAGCGGTTCCCCCACCACCATTCAGCTGCTCCTTTGGCTTTGTTCCTCCGCTTTCCTCGCTTCTTTTCTGTAGCAACCGGGCGTAGATCTCTTCCGCGCTCAGATTGTTGAACGCAGGATCGACGAGCGCTCCAGCCGGAAGGACAAATCCGTTTCCGATCAGGATAGGGTTGATGGCGAAGTCCGCTGCTACATTCCAAAGCTCTGGATCACGCTGGCCGCGGCGGCACTGGTGGCCCAGTGCGCAGTGCAGGACTTCATGAGCGAGTGTTCCCTCAAGTTCCGCTGGCGCGAGTTCATCCACGAAGGCGGGGTTGTAGACAATCCGCGAGCCGTCAGTCGCCATTGTTGGCAAACTTCCGGATATCAGTTTCAACCTCAAGCTGAGCGTGCCGAAAAAAGGCTGCCCAAGCAAGAGCTGAACCCGCGCCCGGGTCAGCTTTTGTGCCGTGGTCGTGTGAGAAGGCTTCACGCCGCCCTCCCTTCGTTCGGCACGGGGATTAAGTACCCACTCATATATCCCGCCATCCGTGCAGAAATGGCCGCCGCGGCTTTGGCAGTTTCCGTTCTTACCGACTCCGACTTCCGGAGCTCTTGGGGATCGACCAGCAGCGAGGAGCGTACCTCAGCAGCAAGGCGTTCAAGTTCTGGATCCCCGGTGACATTTAGTTTGGGGAGGACATCGACGAGTTTCACCAGGTTAGTGACGACCGAATCGCGGAAGGGATGTTCAACCCCCTCCCCCGTCACTTTGTAGGCCTGGAGGCGTTCGGCCAGGTGACTGACAGCTTCGTACAGCCGCTGCCAGAGCTCACGACTCGCGACCTGAAGCGATGCCTCGACGGCGGCGGTGATCTGACGCTTGATTCGCTCTTTCTCCTCGTCGCCCAGTGTGACTCGGAAGTCGCCTGCGTCCGGCAGAGGCATCACTTTGGTTTCGAAAGAGAACTTGGAACGGAGTTCTTCGGGAGCCGGATAATCCTCCGAACGGAACAGACCACCAAGCCGTACCCTGGCCTCCTCCACAAGCTGTCCGAACTGCCGTGTCAAGGCATCGATGGCTGGTGTGAACTGGTTCGATAGCTGCCGCATTCTCTCCGTGTGGTCCATATACGCTGCTGCTGGGAGCACGCGATAACCGTTGTCGTCCCAGGGCAGGGTCATGAAGTAGTGCTCCTGGCGGGCCTCGCTCACGATCTTCTGCACCTCGGCGAGCGCCGCTTTGGGAAGAAGCACTTTGTGATAGCGGCCAGCATCGGGCTGCGCGCCGTGGCGCTGCGCGATTTCCTCAGATGCTTCGGGATCGTGTTTCCGCGCCGACCACATACTGATGGAAAGCGAGCACAGCATGGCCCTCGAAGACAGAGAGGGTTCACAAGTCGAGATCGACGTCATAACAATGCCTCCTACGTTCTTTGGTAAAGGTTTCTTCCGGCAGAGAATAGGATAAAGAGAGCGGATTGGCTCACGATTTGCTAGGCGATAGCGTGGTGATTCTCTATGGCGAATTTCACGAAGCTGGCGGTCGTCCGGATAGCCGGCTGGCGAAGGGTAGCATCGCGCACGCACAACACGCGAAACTCGGTGGGTAGGCGATTCAGGTACAGGCAAATGCGGTCAAAGTTGGTATCGGAGGCGCATCGGGCCAGCGCCGAGGCCACCGCATATTGCGCCGCCGCATTCTCCGGCACCGGCTCCTGAGTGGGGTTCAGCAGTATGGCATCAATGTTGGGAAGCTCTCGAAAAATTCGGAGGAACGCTGAGAACTCGGTCGCGGCGCCAGTCCCCACGGCACCGGCAAACAGCTCATGCTCCGCCGAGGGATCCGGCTTGGAATTGAGTATGCGCGATACGAACTCCCAGGAGCGCGGTGAGGGAAAGGCGTTCAGGGCATCGCGATCAAAAGCACTCAGCAACTCCGGACGGAAACGAATGAAGGCGATGACCTCGGGCCGGATACTCGTCTTGATAGCCCACTCGGACCATTCCTGTACATCAACCTCAAAGTCGATGTGAACAAAACGGTTCCGCAAAGGCGTGGGCATCCGGGTCGTAGCCGCCCGGTCCGAATCGCGATTCCCGGCAGCGACGATCGCCCATCCTTCCGGCAAGGTGTATTCACCGAGCTTACGATCCAGCACGAGTTGATAACAACTGGCCTGAACCATCGCAGGCGCGGCGTTCAGCTCGTCCAGAAACAAAATGCCCTCTCCATCCTGAGGGAGAAAGTCCGGCGTTGCCCACTGTGATCGGCCATCCCTCCCCACGAAGGGCAGACCCCGCAGATCCACCGGATCGAGCAGCAGCGCCCGTATGTCGCGCAAGGCAATCCCCAATTCGGCGGCAAGCTGGTGGAGCACTGCGGACTTTCCAGTTCCCGGCGATCCCCAAATAAATACGGGTTGCCGCTCCCCAACTTGTGACTGGAACCATAAAATGGCCGATTGGAACCATAATGTGGCCACCGGCGCTGTACCATTAAAGTATAAATTGGCCGGAAATAAAGCATAAGTTGGCCGCGGATCGGTCCCTTCGTCCACCCAGTTGCGGCAGACTTGTGGCCTCCCGGGGTGCCAGGGCATCCTTCATTGTGTCCGGGAGAAGGCAAGAAGGGCGAGCTTCACTTCGGGAAGAATGAAATGCTGTCTCCTGGGCTCGGAATTGCCCATAAGGGCCAGCACGCGCCGGCGCGAGGGATACTTGCCGGCCTTCAACACGTCGGCGGCAATGCGACGAACTCTTTCAGAGAAGGCCGCGTGCCTTCCTAAAACTTCCTGTTCCTGATGCTTGGCATAACGTTGGACAATGAGACTCCAGATTTCCGGGAACACTTTTTTGAGATTCCCGTGATTAGTTCCAAGTCTCGCTGCCAAAGCGCGGCCGGAGGGTGGTGGTTCCTCCACCAAGGCGGCCTGTAGAGAGGACTGTAATTCCTCGCGCCGCCGATAACGTCGCTGCGCGGAACGGAGGGCTAACTCTCGATACAGGTCAGGGAAACGCCTTTGCAGCGTGTACCTGGAGAAGCCTCGTTGCTTCTTAAAGTCTCGTAGGGTGGGCGGCGGGGATTCCAGAAGAGCCACTTTCGCCGCTGCCTCAAGGTGAGAGAGGCGGGCCTGCTGGAGTGTCTTATGAAAGCCCGGGAAGTGCGAGTAAATTCGGAGTGGGGCTATCCCAAGCCTCCAGGCTATTTCTTTCATCGTGGGTACAGGACGTTCCCGCAGGGCGCACTGAAGAGATCCCTTGATTCTCCGGTCGGAAACGATTGCCGGTGCAGAATCTCGAGGCGGGAAAACAGGGCGGTCGACCTTATTGGGGGGCGCACTCCTCTCATACTGCATGACGGCCTTGCGGGCATTCTCCCAATCTGGATCGCCAGCGCTCAGTCTTTCTGTCAGGAGGCGAGACACGGGAATCCCTAGCCGGTAGCAAAGCCTGTTTAGAGTCGTAAAGGCCGGAAGCTTGCGTTCAGTGAACCAGAATATGGGAGCGCAAGTGCTCAGTCCGGCAGTGCGAGCGAAGACAGAGGCGTTACCTCCAGCCAGGTCGCGAACGCAACCTTGTAGATTCACCCACATGATGTCTTTCGAGGGCGGCTGCTGCAACAGTGGAGCAATCGCCAGCAATCGGGCGATCCCCTCCGTCATGAAACGAGTGCGGTCTGAAACGGCATCTGAACTACTGTCTGGCTCTTGGTGATTCTCGCTGCCGAGCCATTGATTACAAAGCGGGCAGCAGCCAGGGCGCGACCTCGGCCTCAGAACGTGGGGTCGGCCTCCACAGTGGGGACAGCTCTGGGTTAAGGTGCGTTGATGTATAAAACAAAGGGAGACGTCTGCCAATGCCCAAAGCAAAGGCTCGTAAATGACCTGACCTGAGGCCTGCCACTCGTGGTAGCAAGCGGCACACCAAGCGCGCCGGCTCCGCAGCAATCCCTGGCTGCTGAATATTCCCTTCCACACCGCCATGGTCAGATACCGGAGGTTGCCAACTCCTGTGGATTCTTCTAGCGCGAAGATCCAATCGCTCACCCGCTCTGTCATTCCATTTAAGGTATGGGCATCTTCCAGAAAGTGCCGCTTCCACTCTTCCCTGGTCTCCAGAGTGCCGGCCAGTTTTGCCCGGAGGACGTGGAACCGGAGATATTTCGCCAGCAATGTGTTGGTGGAGACATCGTGCGCCTGGGCCAGTCTGGTGATGTAACTCGTCAGGCTTTCGATTAGCCCGGTCCCTACGCCAACAGGGGGCAACGGATAAAGCCCCGTCCGCGGACTTAGGTCGGGTGACTGAAAGTTCAGCGGGCTGTAGACCCTTGGATCAGGCATACGCCGGGACTGGCAATCCAACCTTGTCGCGTTTGGGATTCCTTCGGGCGCAACGTCCCTTCGCCCGCACCGGCGCATGTCGCTGCGCCTGGCTACCCGCCGGTGTTGCGATGGCTTCTCCGATCCCCAGCAGGTTGCGCAGCCGTGAGCGCGAAGTGTCATCCTCATTTAATCGAGCCTCGCCCTCCCTGGCCTCGATCAAGATCCTTTCGCACTGTGACGTCAATAGAGCTGTTTCTTCCAAATGCCTTTTATGTAGAGTGGGCCTTCCCTCCGCCAGCACAATTGCCAGCGCGCGCATTAACCATTCTTTTAGAATGCCCACGCACCCGATCGACCGCTCATAAAGCAGGTCCATCCAGAGGGAAAGGTCGCAGGGCTCCGGCAGCGGGAGCTGAGCTTGAAAGGTCAGGAGGATGTTGCGAAAAATTTCCAGGTCTCGTTTCTCCTCGCAGCGGTAACGCCGGAAATGGATGTCCAGGCTGCGCCGGCTGAGCTGGCCGCTGAGATTTCGGAACGCCAACAGCTCGTAAGTTCCCAAAAGGACATGGACGATCTTCGTTTGGCCGGCCATGGACTTTACGACATCCAGTTGATCGGCCAGTTTCCGTCCGGAAGCGATTCTGCCGAGATGTTGAGCTTCATCAAGGAATACGGCCACTGGGCGTCGGTGATGCAAGGCTTGCTCGACAGCATACTGCAGTTCAAAGCCGGCTCGCGGCGCCGGCGTGAACTGTCCCCTGCTATTTCGTTCCCCATTCAGCTTCTCATCGATCAGCGGCTCATTCATCTGCCGAAGCAGCCGGGCAAAGTGGTCCTTCCAACTGAAGTTCCCGTTTAGAGGAGCCATCGTGTTAACGCTGACGAATGGAATCCGCCCGCGATCTGATTCGAGCGAGGGCAGTAATGCCTGAGTCAGCAACTGCTCTACTTTCAGCCTCAACGTCGTCTTGCCGACGCCGGTCGGTCCCAGCACAAGAATAAGCGAGCCGGGGGCCGCCGACTTGATGGCGCTCAACAGGCGCTCTTTCATCTCCAAGAGGAGAGGATGAGCTATGGTGAAGCATCGAAATCCTTGCAATGGATCCAGATCAGCCCGGGCAGTCATTCAGAACTCTCCATAGACTTCGGGGGATTTCGGGTTGTTTCCCGCCAACATCTCGCGCAGGCACTGAGCGTTCCCGCTGGGTTCCACTACCGTATTCGGCGCGCAGTCAGCCTGCGCTCGGCGTACCTCCATATCTGCCCGACGTTGAGCCAGGACCGTTTCTTGTGTTTCTGCGGCGGCAAGGAACTCCGCGAGTCTCTTCGCCGTAGTTGCAGTATGCGAAGAGTGGTTCTGCCAGCGCTTTCGAAGTTCTTCGGCAGCCAGTTTCAGTTCCTTGTGAGACCGTCCCTGAAAGGCATGGTAGTACTCGCTGTGGCATTCAACCCACTGATTGTCCACGAAGGCGTAGATGGTGCCGATATCGAAGGGGTCGTAACGGACTTCCACGCGCGAGTCACCGAGTCGCGGATCGCGAAAAGACTCGCACCAGTAATAAAGATAGTTGACCTTCACGCCCCTTCCCGGAAAGACCTTGGCTGTCCTCCGTGGGGGAGTGGGCAAGGTGTAGATCAGAAACTCGCGGTCGTAGGGAATCACACGGTGATCCCTCCCTCCGCTTACCGCCCATCCCGCCTCATAAGCCTCGCGCGGGCTCCGTCCAAGAGCGGGATGGTCCATGCTGTCGTAAACCTCAAAGAGATACGTGGCGAGTTGCTCTTGAAGCTCTCTGAGCGACCAAACAGCCTGGCCTTTCGGATCAACGCCTTTGGTGACCTGCCGAGCGTGGCGCGTGATCTGGGTGTTGCCGCGCAGATTATGGACAAACTCGGAGTTCACCGTGCCGAACAGGCGCTCGCAGACCGAGCCGAAGCGCGCCTTGGAAGGCGGCCGCGTCTTTTTCGTGCATTGGTAGCGGGCCAGAAGGGTTTCGAAATAGGTGCTTTCAAACTCAGGGCCGCCGTCAACAACAAGAATCTGTGGCAATCGGCTGTGGCGGTAGACGCATTCCCGTATGACCATCATGCAGGACCTATAGCTGGGCGGATCAAAAGTGAGGTAGAACCCCAGGAACCGGCGAGAAAATGCCTCGGTCATGATGGTCAGCCAAGGGCGGCCAAGCGCTCGTCCGGTCAACGAGCAAACTAATTCAATGTCCAGCTCCGTGTGGTCGATATGTACGATTTCAAACGGCCGCGCGCCGTGACGCGGGGTCGTCTGCTCCAATTGCCAGTAAAAGGGTTCCTGTCCATAGGCAGCACGGTGACCGCGCCGTTTCAGCGTCTGCTCAAAGCCTCCTCCTTTTCGAATTTCACGGCGGAAGGTCTTATAGCTTGGTGCCTTGATGCCCTGCTTTTCGCATTCCAGTCGTAGTGCGATCCACGATGCCCACTTCCTTTTTTGCTTCTGCGTCTCGTAATCGTTCTTTATGAAGTGGGTCATCAGAGACGCTGTGGCGTCGGGCAGTTTGCGATGGGAGTTTCCGCGTCCGGCGATGTTCGAAAAGAGCCCGAGGAACCCGTTCCCAAACCGGCGGTCTGCTTCTTGGTATTTCGCGGCCCACCGGCGGAGGGTACGCACGGGCTCTGAGAGTCCTTCCTTGTTGCCTTCGAGGAACTGGCATACGCATTGGTAACGATGGTTGGTCCGCCGGAGTTCATCCTCATTGGCCCCCAAGATACGCCGCAACAACTCCGAGTTCTCACTGCCAGCCACGCCGGTGATGCTGTGTTCTTTCATCAGCTGCTCGAAACCCGAGCGCGGGAGTTCCATCACTGTGGGATCGTCGCCCAGGAGGCTGACAAAATCGGGGCCGACATTGACCACTTTCCATGGACGGCCATTCCAACTGATCGCACTGCCGGGGACGGGAACCAATTCCAGAGGTGCCGTGGGCAAAGCAGGCCGGCATGCGTGGGCCGCCTTTAGCAGGTGAGGGCTGGCAAAAACTCTGACTGTCCAGGGGTCGCTCAACCGCGTTGACCATAGATCAACGCAGAGGTGGCCTTGGGCGATCAGGAAATAAACCTGGTCACGGCTGCAAAAGGCTGCGACGCTGGCCAAGAGCTCCTCAAGCGTGATGCCCGGAAGCGCCGCCACAAAGGCGCGAACTTTTTCCACTGTTGCCGACGGGACCAAGACAGTGCCCCGAAAATAATCCTCCAGGAACTGCATGTTGGCCTGAAAGTTCCAGTTAATGTCCTTTGACGACCGGACTTCATAGTTGAGGCCCAGCCGCGCTGCGTAAGACTCGCCCGGCGGGCACCGCCAACGGCTGCCGTCGAACTGATATCTGTTCGGGGCTTGCTCGGCCAACCGACGGAGATCCTCTTCGGTCTTGCATTCTATCCAGCCGGCGCGATCTGTTCGGATGGTGAAGTAATCAGCGGTATGCAACACTCCGACCTGCTTGCCGGAAAGGGCTTGGTACCCGAGCTTGATCGGCGGGGGCTGGTCGTAATACTCCAGGCAGGCGGGATCGTGCTCCATCACGTAAACTTCTGCGAGCTCAACCCGGTGGCTCTCGAACTGGATGGTAACTCCCATCTTCCTGCTCGGATAACGCCCGCACACGTTGCGACGACCGCCGCCCACACGTCGCGCAGGGTCGGATGCTCGTATCTGACGAACTACACGCCGAGCGTCATGAGACATGCGAAGCCGCTGAAACCAATCCTGGAGCTCGGCATCCGTAAGCACCTGCTACCTCCCGCAGTTATGTCCTCACTGCGACTCTCCTGTCCAACTTCCTAAAGCGCTCCCGCTTCAATGCCTGGGTGTATCGTATTCCGGCTTCATTGATGAGTTGCTGGAGTCGCCGACCATTCTTGATGGCACCTGCAAGCTTCGAGGCCAGTTCGTAGGGTACGTAGATGGACGTCCGCCGCCTGCCTTTGCGGGCATAGAGCACGTAACTGGCGTGCCCTCGCCCGCGGGCACACACCGGGCAGTTCTTGCGGATGCACGGGCAATGCCGCAGGGAAATTGACCCCTCGGCCACTGGCCATAACTTCGCGATCGCACCTGCAAACCAGCCCTTCACATCATCAGTTGACTCGTGGCGCGCCATAGTATGTGCTCATAATTGCATACGTACAATCTCATTGCAAGGACTTTTTTCGGCCCCAGTGAGGCTGACGGATGCTCGTCGGGCTGCTGTCGTGGAAACCCCAGCCTGCCGGCTGTTGGGTGCGTCCCTGCGCCAAGCTAAGCAAGAACGTGATGGTTCTCGACCGCGAATCGGACATAACCAGCGGTACTGCGAATAGCCATTTGTCGAAGGGTGGCGTCGCGGACGCAGAGCACACGGAACTCAGTGGGCAGGCGATTCAGGTACAGACAGATACGGTCGAAGTTGGTATCGGAAGCGCATCGAGCCAATGCGGAGGCGACGGCGTATTGTGCCGCGGCATTCTCCGGCACCGGCTCCAGGGTGGGGTTAAGCAGGATAGAGTCGATGTCCGGTAGCTCTCGGAACATTCTGAGAAATGCCGAGAATTCGGTGGCGGCGCCGGTCCCTACTGCGCCGGCAATCAGCTCATGCTCCGCCGATGGATCTGGTCGGGAGTTAAGGATGCGCGACACGAACTCCCAGGAACGCGGTGAAGGAAAGGCGTTGGCGTCGCGGTCAAAAGCGCTCAGCAACTCGGGTCGGAATCGGATGAAAGCGATGACTTCGGGTCTGACATTCGCCTTGATGGCCCACTCCGACCATTCCTGCACGTCCACCTCGAAATCGATGTGAACGAACCGGTTCCGCAAAGGTGTGGGCATCCGTGTCGTAGCGGCACGGTCCGAATCGCGATTCCCGGCGGCGACAATTGCCCAGCCTTCCGGCAGAGTGTATTCGCCGAGCTTGCGATCTAGCACGAGTTGATAACAACTGGCCTGCACCATCGCGGGCGCCGCGTTCAATTCATCCAAAAACAAGATTCCCTCTCCGCCTTGAGGAAGGAAGTCGGGTGTTGCCCACTGTGACCGACCGTCCTTTCCCACGAACGGCAGACCACGCAAATCCACCGGATCGAGCAACAGCGCTCGGATGTCTCGCAACGCGATTCCCAACTCGGTGGCAAGCTGGTGAACCACACCGGACTTGCCCGTTCCCGGAGACCCCCATATGAAGACTGGTTGCTTTTCTTCAACTACGAGCTGCCTGAGTGCTTGAGATACGGCAGTCGGCGTCATAAGCCTCCTTGATTCTCTAGATTATGGTTACAACTGGTGCTCGGCGTCTGTACTTTCGGCCACTTTATGCTTCCACTCTGCACTCTCGGCCATATTATGGTTCCAACCGCACGCTGTAGCGCCAAATGCCACATTGAAAACAAATGGCTTCTTCGACGCACGCGGCCAATTTATGGTTCCAGAAGCGGCCAATTTATGGGTTCAGTCACACAACTACGAGGGTCCTCAGGGCGCGGGATACCACAGATGGTTTCATAAGTCTCCTTTATTTTATGACTTATACTGTCACTGTCTCTTGCATAGGGTGAGTGGTGCGTTTGTACTTTCGGCCAATTATTCGTTGCGGTGTGCACACTCGGTCAGGTTATCCCTCCATCCCGTATTCTCGCGCAACACAATCTCTGGGAGGGTGGGGGAAGGATCAATAGAAGGAAGGTCGGAATTGCACGCTTCGGTTCTCACAAACGTCGACCCGTGAAAAAAAGTTGGTAAGCGACGTGCCAAGGGGACACTTACGCCACTGGAGGCAGCTACCGCATCCGCTCCATCTCGGCAAGAGTCGCCAGCACCACCCGGGCCACCACAGCCAGGCTCTCAGGATCGCACTTATCAATCGAATCCTGGGCGGTGTGGTGATAGCTTCCGAATGGCGTCAAATCGATGATGTCGACTGAAGGAATGCCCTTGGCCAGGAACGGCGTATGGTCGTCCTCAACAGGAAATGTGCCCCCTCTGAATAACCTTGAGTAACCCAGTCTGCGCGCGCTTCTGAACACCACGTCGCTCAACCACGTCGTCGAATTCGCCTCGCGCAGGATGTTTAAATGCCGGTCCGCGACCATGTCCACCAGGATCAACGCCTTGATCTGCTTCAACTTCCCTTCACGGGACAGTCTCTCGGCCAGACGCCGGCTGCCATAAAGACTGTCACTGGGAGACCATTTTTTGAGGGCTTCTTCGCCGTCAAAAAACACAACCCAGTAAGTGAACCTGTTCTGTCGCCTACTCAGAACCCTTGGCATCTCCAAAAGGAAAGCGGCACTCGACCCACCGTCGTTTGCCCCCACGAACCGTGCGCCATCGATCGTGGCGGTGTCGTAATGGCCGGCGAGAATGACAACGTTGGGGCTCTCTCCACGAAGTACCGCGATCACGTTGGTCATTGGAGTATTACCCAGCGGGGTCGCCGCCACGAACGTGTCATCCCAAGTTTCCACACCGGCCGT
>Ga0371490_1001686_pt1 | contig 11015 bp, 7 predicted proteins | sample MB2SIPfraction_FD_207959 | JGI IMG/M metagenome (GOLD analysis project Ga0371490, IMG submission 207959) | Lab enriched peat soil microbial communities from McLean, Ithaca, NY, United States - MB28FN SIP fraction | ecosystem: Environmental > Terrestrial > Soil > Wetlands > Peat | place: USA...
GGAGCGCAGCGGCCGTTATCGCCAGATGATCGAACACACCTTCCGCGAGGAGGGCGTGCCGCAGGATTTGATCTACCTGGCGCAGGCCGAGAGCGGCTTCCAGCCCCTGGCCCTGAGCCGGGCCGGAGCGCGCGGCATGTGGCAGTTCATGCCCTTTGACGGCCTCAAGGCCGGCTTGCAGCGCAACTGGTGGATTGACGAACGCCAGGATCCCGAGAAGAGCACGCGGGCCGCCGCCCGTCTGCTCAAGGACCTGTACAACCAGTTTGGCGACTGGTATTTGGCCATGGCCGCCTACAACAGTGGCCCCGGTACGGTGCAGCGCGCGGTGCAGCGCACCGGCTACGCCGACTTCTGGGAGCTGTACCGGCGCAACGTGCTTCCCGGCGAGACGCGTAACTACGTGCCCATCATCCTGGCCATCACCATCATGGCGAAGAACCCCACGCAGTATGGACTGGACCAGGTCTCGCCCGTGCCCGAGGTTCCCTATGACACGGTGCGCATCCACTATCCGATTGATCTTCGCCTGGCCGCCGAATGCGCCGAGACCACGACCGGCGTGCTGCAGGAGCTGAATCCCAGCCTGCTGCGCATGACCACTCCGCGCGAGATGGAATTTGACCTGCACCTGCCCGCTGGCGCGGCGGATAAATACACCCAGAACGTCGAGGCCATCCCCGAGGATATGCGCGTTTACTGGCGCTATCACCGGGTGGAGGGCGGCGAGAGCCTGGGCGAAATCGCGCGCAAGTACCACACCACGGCCACGGCCATCGCCGAGGCCAACAGCCTGGAGGAAGGCGCCACGCTGGAGCGCGACGCGCGGCTGATCATCCCCGTGGCACCCGGCAAGGCCAACGCGGAGACGGAAGGAAAGGCGCAGGGCTACAGCAAAAAGGCCGTGCATTACACCATCCGCAAGGGCGACACCGTGCTGAGCGTGGCCGATGGCTTTGGCGTGCCGGCCACCAAGCTGCGGCAGTGGAACCACCTGAGCGGCAACAGTCTGCACGTGGGCCGCGCGCTGACCATCTACCGCCCAACGGCGCAGGCCATTTCGGAGCGCCGCACAACCGGACACGCCACGGGCAAGGCGGCAGCCGGTAGGGGTGCAGCCGCGAAAGGGCCGGGCGCGGCAAAGTCCCCGGCAAAACCGGCGTCAAAGGCCGGGTCAAAGTCCCCGGCGGCTTCGGGAGGCAAATCCACGGGCAAGACGGCGGCAAAGCCGGCCACGGCGGGGACGGGCAAATCTCACCCGGCCTCTACTAAGAACAACAAGGGTGGCCACCAGGGCTGAAATGCACTCCGCCACGGGGTGATCGACGAAGAGTGTATGAAGCTTTCGTGCATTCCATTGCAAGCTGAGCGAGGCTGAGTTATTGTGTTCGGGTGCGTGGGTGCAGCGCGTGTAATTTTTCTGCGTCCGCCATGGATTCCGCAGCTATTCTGATTTACCTCTGCTCGGCACTCAACAGGCGCCCGGCGGCAAACGATATCAGGAGGACATTATGACGTTCGACGAGACCCTGTACGGTCGCAGCGACGACCACGACGAATTCGGCGACAGCGAAGCCTTTGACGACGTGTTGGACGACGAGGAAGAGGAAGAAGAGCTGGAGGATGAGGACCGCGAAGAGGAAGAAGAGGCCCTGACCCACGACGAAGATCCCTTTGTCGCTCCGGCAGCCACCCGCGCCCAGCGTGACGAAACAACGGTGATCGTGGTCGAGGAAATTCCCGAGATCCCGGTTCCTGCCAAGCCGAAGGCCAAGAAGCCCGCCAAGAAAGCGGCTCCCAAGGCCAGCAAGAAGCCGGCAAAGAAGGCTGAAAAGCCCGCCAAGGCCGAGAAGCCCGCCAAGAAGGTAAAGAAGGCCGCGAAGAAGGCCGCGAAGAAGGCAGCTCCGAAGGTGGCGAAGAAGGCTGCCAAAAAGCCGGCCAAGCCCGCCAAGAAGGTGAAGAAGGCCGAGAAGAAGGCCAGCAAAAAGACCGTCAAGAAGGCCCTGAAGGCCGTCAAGAAGGTAAAGAAGCTGACCAAGAAGGCCGACAAGAAGCCGAAGGGCAAGAAGGCAAAGAAGGCCAAGGGCAAGGGCAAAAAGAAGTAAGCCCGCTCAACACAAAATAACGAAGGCCGCGGAGTAATCCGCGGCCTTTTGTTTTGCTAAAAAAACTAATCACTACGTGGTTGCCTTGGGCGCCTGTGCCGCGTCGGCAGCCTTGACCGCCGGAGGATTAGTCAGCTGCTCGATGGCGCGACGGAGTTGTTCGTCGGCCTGCGGCTTTTTGGGCTCGGGCTTGGCCTCGGGGTTCTCCTCCTCGTTTTCGTCGAGAATCGCGGCTTCTTCCGCCTTGTCGGCCACAAGAATGTTGGGCGTGATCAGCGCATCCTGGATGGCCTTGCCGTTAGGCAGGTGATACTTGGCCACGGAGAGGATCAGCGCGCCGCCATCCTGCAAGTCAAAGGTCTTCTGCACGTTGGCCGAGCCGAAGGTCTTGTCGCCCAGCAGGTCGCCGCGGGCGTTGTCCAGGATGGCGCCGGCCAGGATCTCTGCCGCGCCTGAGGTGCTGTGGTTGACGATGACTATCAGCGGCAGCTTGCACTGCGCCTTGGCCGGGTCAGCCGTAAAGTTCTGGCGGGGAACCATCTGGCCCTCCAGGTAGCCTATGGAGCCGTGGTCAAGGAAGAGGTTGGCCGTAGCCACGCCTTCCGCAGGATCGCCGGCGGCGGAGTTGCGCAGATCGAGGATGATCTTTTTGGCGCCCTTGCCGGTGAGGTCGCGCAGGGCGGCGGAAATATCCTGGCTGCGCCCCTTGGGGAAGCCCTCCGGACGCAGGTAGCCAATCTCGTTTTCCAGCAGTTTGTAGCTGAGCGCAGGGGTGGGCACGGCGCCGCGGGTGATGGTGATCTTCTGCGGCTGCGCCTTGTTGCTGCGCACCACGCTGAGGCTGACCGTGGTGCCCGGCGCGCCGCTGAGCAGGGTCGTCAGCGTGGCCAGGGACATCTCACGGGTGCTCTTGTCGTCGCCCATGGCTTCAACGATGTCGCCGTTCTCCAGGCCCGCCTTGTCGGCCGGTCCGCCAGGGATGACGCTGACCACGAAGCCGTAGCCGAAGCGCTTGCTGAGCACGGCTCCAATGCCGGCAGCCGAATTGGCCATCTGCTTGTACTGCTTGTACTCGGCGGCGCTCATGTAGCTGGAGTCGCCATCAAGCGCCTCCACCACTCCATGCAGGGCTCCGCTGCTCACCTTGCCGAGGTCGGGGGTTTCGACGTAGTAAGTCTGGATGTGCTCCAGCACGTCGTTGTACACGCCCATCTGGCGGTAGGCGCCATCGCCGGGACCGGCCTTGACGCCAAGGGCGCCGGCCACGGTGAACGCAAGAATCAGAAACGACAGCACCAGCAGAGTGCTCTTCAGGCCTTTGGACATGGTTCCTTCACAGTTCGAACGGAATTACATAATTATACGGCTCAAAGCCCCTTGCCGGGGACTTGCAGCTTGCTGAATGGTTAGACGCTCCGGGCCGGCCCTAGGGTGGAAAACCTTTTTGTCCCCCGGGAATACGCTGCCGGGAGCCTCGCCGGCAGGTGGCGGCATCAAAATACGGCATGATGGCCCAATGTTGGCTCGACTTGCATGCCGGGCAGGCGGCATTATGGATAGGTTGCGGCCACAGCAGGCCGCGTGAAAAACTTGATGCTCTTGTGCCCCCGTCTCCGCTACGGGGCAGAAAGGTATTTCATCCTCCATGTCCTCTCCCGCACCACAGACTCTAAGCCCTGTCGCCCTCGATCAGCTCTCGGTCAACACCATCCGCACTCTTTCGATTGACGCCATCCAGAAGGCCAACAGCGGTCATCCGGGAGCTCCCATGGGGCTGGCGCCGGTGGCTTACGTGCTGTGGCAGCGCATCCTGAAGCACAGCCCCCGGCATCCGCAGTGGCCGAACCGCGACCGCGTGGTGTTGAGCGCGGGCCACGCCAGCATGCTGCTCTATTCCACCCTGCACCTGACGGGCTACGACCTGCCGCTGGAGGAGATCGCCAAGTTCCGCCAGCTGGGCTCGAAGTGTCCGGGGCATCCCGAGCACGGTGTGACGCCCGGCGTGGAGACGACGACCGGTCCGCTGGGCCAGGGCCTGGGCGCCAGCGTCGGAATGGCGGTGGCCGAGCGTTGGCTGGCCGCGCACTTCAACGCCTCTAATTCAAACAAGGACGAAAAGCTCATCGACTACCGCGTCTACGCCATCTGCAGCGATGGCGATCTGATGGAGGGCATCAGCCACGAGGCGGCAGCCCTGGCCGGTCACCTACAGCTCTCCAACCTCGTCTGGATTTACGACAGCAACCACATCAGCCTGGATGGGCCGACCAAGCTCGCCTACACCGACGATGTGAAGCTGCGCTTTGCGGGCTATCACTGGAACGTGCTGACTGTGGAGGACGCCAACGACCTGGCGGCCGTGGAAACGGCTCTGCGCGCGGCGGAGAAAGAGACCTCGCGGCCGACGCTGATCATCGTGCACAGCCACATCGGTTTCGGCTCGCCCGCCAAGCAGGACAAGTCCGCCGCCCACGGTGAACCCTTGGGCGTGGAGGAAGTAAAGCTCACCAAGCGCAACTATGGATGGCCGGAGGATGCGCACTTCCTGGTGCCGCCGGAGGTCGCTCACCATATGGGTTCGGCCGTGGCCAAGGGTGAAAAGCTGGAGAGCGAGTGGGTGGCTCTGCATGCGGCGTGGGCAAAGAAGAATCCCGCGCTGGCCGCCGAGTGGCTGGCGCTGGTGGAAGGCAAGCTGCCTGTAGGCTGGGAGAAAGATATACCGGTCTTCCCTGCCGACGCGAAGGGGCTGGCCACGCGCGAGAGCGGCAACAAGGCGATGAACGGCATCGCCAAGGGTTTGCCATTCCTGGTGGGCGGCTCGGCCGATCTCGAAAGCTCCAACAAAACCAAGATTGACGGCGAGACCAGCTTTGAGGCCGGAGCCTACGGCGGACGCATCATCCGCTTCGGTGTGCGCGAGATGGGCATGGGCGCCATCCTGAACGGCATGGCCCTGAGCGGGCTGCGAGCCTTTGGCGGAACCTTCATGGTCTTCAGCGATTACATGCGCGGCGCCATCCGGCTGGCGGCATTGATGGAGTTGCCGGTGACCTACGTCTTTACCCATGACAGCATCGCCGTGGGCGAGGACGGTCCGACGCACGAGCCGGTGGAGCAGATTATGAGCCTGCGGCTGATGCCGCACCTGCGGGTGATTCGTCCGGCGGACGCCAACGAGACGGCGGTGGCATGGCAGATGGCGGTCGAGAGCCGCAAGCATCCCACGGTGCTGGCCCTGAGCCGACAGGCCGTGCCCACGCTCGACCGCACACAGTACGCCAGCGCCGAAGGGCTGCGCTGCGGAGCCTATGTGCTGAGCGACTGCCAGGGTATGCCGGAGCTGATCCTCATCGGCACCGGCAGCGAACTGCACCTGGCGCTGGATGCGGCGGCAAAGCTGCGCGATGCCGGACGCAAGGTTCGCGTGGTAAGCATGCCGAGCTGGGAGCTCTTCGAGGAGCAGAGCAAGGAGTATCGCGAAAAGGTGTTGCCCAAAGCTGTAAAAGCGCGCGTGGCCGTCGAGGCCGGAACGCCGATCGGCTGGGAGCGCTACGTGGGCGACTGCGGACGCGTGGTGGGCCAGGTTGGATTCGGCGCATCGGCTCCGGCCAAGGTCGTCTTTGAGCACTTTGGCTTTACGGTGGCAAACGTGGTGGCCAAGGCGGAAGAATCGCTGGCCGCCGCCGGTGGGAAGTAGATGAAGGTCGCCGTCGCCGCCGATCACGCGGGCTGCGAGTTGCTGCCCGCCGTAGTGGAGGAGTTGCGCGCGCTCGGGTGCGAGGTTCTGGACCTTGGCACGCACGATGCGACGAATGGTGACGATTATCCTGACCACGCCGAGGATTTGGCGCATGCCATATTGGACGGTCGGGCAGAGCGTGGAGTACTGGTGTGCGGCAGCGGAGTAGGAGCGAGCGTGGCGGCCAACAAGGTGAAGGGCATCCGCGCCGCCGTCTGCCACGATACGTATTCGGCGCACCAGGGCGTGGAGCACGATGCGATGAATGTGCTGTGTCTGGGTTCGCGCGTGGTGGGTGAGGCGCTGGCCGTGGAACTGGTGCGGGCATTCATCGGCGCAAGCTTCACGCATGAAGCACGCCATCAGCGCAGGCTCGACAAGGTTTTGGCAATGGAAGCTCGCTTTGGTGAGAAGTAGTGCCGGAGCGAAGGGCAAGATAAATTCGCGGCAGGGCCGCAAAGAATTTCAGGAGATGAGCATGGCCGGTAATCCTTTGGCACAGTTGAGCACCCTGGGGCAGAGTCCCTGGTACGACCAGATGACGCGCAGCCTGGTAACCGAGGGCACGCTGAAAAAGATGATCGATGAAGACGGACTGCGCGGGCTGACCAGCAATCCGACGATCTTCGAAAAGGCGATCAGCGGCAGCAAGGAGTACGACTCCGCGCTGAAGGAACTGGTGGCCAAGGGCGCCACGCTCGACGAGATTTACGACGGGCTGGTAGTGGCCGATATCGCCAGCGCTGCCGACGTCTTTCATTCCGTGTGGGAGAAGACCGCGGGCGAGGATGGCTACGTCAGCATCGAAGTCAGTCCGCTGCTGGCCGCCGACACTGCCGGCACGGTGAAGGAAGCCAAGCGCCTGCACGCCAAGCTGGGGCGGCCGAATGTGATGATCAAGGTTCCGGCAACGCCCGAGGGGCTGCCCGCGGTGGAAGAGCTGATCAGCGAAGGCATCAGCGTGAACTCGACGCTGATCTTTTCCGTCGAGGTTTACGCGAAGGTGGCCGAGGCCTACATCAAGGGTTTGGAGCGGCGCGCCGCCGCGGGCAAAAGCGTGAAGGGTGTGGCCAGCGTGGCCAGCTTCTTCGTCAGCCGCATTGACAGTGCGGTGGACAAGCAGCTGGAAGCGTTGGCGAAGAACGGCAACGGCGCAGCCGCGGGATTGATGGCCAAGGCCGCCATCGCCAACGCCAAGCTGGCGTATGAGAAATTCCAGCAGTTGTTCAGCGGCCCGCGCTGGGAGAAGCTGGCGAAGCTGGGCGCGCGGGTGCAGCGTCCCTTGTGGGCCAGCACCGGAACCAAGAATCCCGCGTACAGCGACGTGCTTTACATCGACACGCTCATCGGGCCGCACACGGTGAACACCATTCCTCCCGCCACCTACAACGCGTTTCGCGATCACGGCGCGGCCAAGCTGACCTTGCTGGACGGTCTCAAGGAAGCGCATGAGACCTTTGCCAAGCTGTCGGCGCTGGGCGTAAACCTCACGACCATTACCGAGGAGCTGACCGTGGCCGGCGTCAAGAGCTTTGCCGATAGCTACAACACGCTGCTGGCGGTAATCGAGCGCCGGCGAGGCGAGGTGCAGCATGGCTGAGACAAACGGCGCGATGGCGGGGCAGAAATCCTACGAAGCCGCGGCGGCGCGGCTGACGGCGGAGAACGTAATCGCGCGCATCTGGCAGAAGGATGCGACGGTGTGGTCCGCATCGCCGGAGCACGCGAAGATCATCGGCAACTCGCTGGGCTGGCTGACGGTGCCGGAAAAAACTCTGGCGCGCGCAGACGAGCTGGAAGCCTTTGCCGAAGAGATTCGCCAGGCGGGCTTTACCCATGCCGTGGTGCTGGGCATGGGCGGCAGCAGCTTGTGTCCGGAGGTGCTGCGGCAGAGCTTCGGTCCGCAAAAAGGTTATCCCGAGCTGCTGGTGCTGGATTCGACGGTGCCCGCGGCGGTGGCGCACATTGAGTCGCAGATCAAGCTGGCGACGACGCTCTTTCTGGTGGCGTCGAAGTCGGGCTCGACCACCGAGCCGCAGATGTTTGAGCGCTACTTCTTTGGCCGCGTCAGCGAATTGAAGGGCGCAAAGGCGGGCGAGAACTTTGTGGCCATCACCGACCCCGGCACGCTGCTGGAGGCGCAGGCCAGGGAGCAGGGCTATCGCAAGACGTGGGTCAACTGGCCGGACATCGGCGGGCGCTACTCGGCGCTGAGCCTCTTCGGCATGGTTCCCTTTGCGGTGATGGGAGGCCGGGTACGTGAATTTTTGTCGCGCGCGGTGCAGGCCGCCGAAGCTTGCCGCAATCATCAGGTGGGCAATAATCCCGGAGCCTCACTGGGCGCATTGCTGGGCACGCTGGCCGGGGAGAAGGTGGACAAGCTGACGCTGGTGGCCGGCAAGGAGATCGCCTCGCTCGGACTGTGGATTGAACAACTGGTGGCCGAGAGCACGGGCAAAGAAGGCAAAGGCATTGTGCCCATCGCCGGAGAAGCGCTGGCCGCGCCGGACGCTTATGGCAAGGATCGCCTCTTCGTTTCGATCAGCATTGGCGAGGCGGATGCACAAACCTCGGCGCAGCTTGCCGCCCTGGAGAAGGCTGGCTATACCCTTGCGGCGCAGCAGCTGAGCGGTCCATTGGATTTAGGCGCGACGTTTTTTGTCTGGGAGTTCGCCACCGCCGTCGCCGGAGCCGTGATGGGCATTGACGCCTTTGACCAGCCCAACGTGCAGGAGAGCAAGGACAACACCAAGCGTCTGCTGGGTGAGTTCGTAAAGCACGGCGCGCTGCCCGCACAGAAACCATTGCTGACGGAGGGCGCCATCCAGCTTTACAGCGAAGATGCCGCACTGGGAGCGACGTTGGACGCTGCGATTACCGCGCACCTGGCCAAGGTGACGGCGGGCGACTACGTGGCCATCACACAATATTTTGTGGAGAGTGCGGAGGTCGAGTCCCTTGTACAGCAGTTGCGGCTGGCCGTGCGGGCCAAGACGAAGGCGGCGACCACGACTGGCTACGGTCCGCGCTTTCTGCACTCCACCGGACAGTTGCACAAGGGCGGCGGCAATAATGGAGTCTTCATCCAGCTGACATCGGCCGACGCCAAAGACGTGGCCATTCCGCGCGAGCCCTTCAGCTTCAGCGTGCTGAAGCAGGCGCAGAGCCTGGGCGATCTGGAATCGCTCGTCACGCATGGGCGACGCGCGCTGCGCGTGGAGCTGGGCGCGGACGTGGCGTCCGGGCTGCGGCGCTTGATAAAGGCCGTCGGATAGGTAAAGCATGATTCAGGACGAAGGCGGCGCGGTCGGCAAAGATCGCGCCGTTTTTCTGCTCCGAATCTGCGGGCGATGGTGAATTTTCGCCTTCCGCACCGTCGCGGCGCATCTTAAAAGAGCGCTACCGCATCAAAATCCTTAGCGGCCATGCGGGCGTGGGGCCCGGCGACATGCGCGACATCCACAAAATTGCAGCGCCAGAGAGAAACCAACCAGATGAGCACAACCGTTCCCGCCACACCGAGCGCGCGCACCGAAGCGCAACCCCTGCCACAGGCCGACCCTTGCGTGCTCATCATCTTCGGCGCCAGCGGAGATTTGACGCGGCGCAAGCTGCTGCCGGCGGTCTTCGACCTCAACTCGCAGGGCTGCAACGTGAGCGGATTGGACATTGTCGGCGTCGGCCTGCCGGAGATGGCGGACGACGAATTCAAGGCCGCCATGCGCCAGTCGGTGGAGATCAGCGACGGGGCGCGCACCTTCAGCGAGGAGAACTGGCAACGGTTCGCCGGGCGGCTCAGCTATCTCTCGGGTGACCTTGCCGATCCGGCAACCTATCATGCGCTGGCCGCTAGATTGGAATCCATGCGGCAGGCGGGCGCCAGCGGCAACCATCTTTTTTATCTCTCGGTTCCGGCCAGCATCGCGCCCAAGGTGATTCAGGGGCTGGGCGAGGCCGGGCTGAACCAGAACGAAAAAGGCTGGTCGCGCATCGTGGTGGAAAAGCCATTTGGCCGCGATCTGGATTCGGCGCGCACGCTGAACAAGACCGTGCTGAGCGTCTTTGAAGAGAGTGCGGTTTATCGCATCGATCACTACCTGGGCAAGGAGACGGTGCAGAACATCTTGATGTTCCGCTTCGGCAACAGCCTGTTTGAGCCACTGTGGAACCGCAATTTTATTGACTACGTGGAGATCACAGGCGCCGAGCCGCTGGGCGTGGAGAACCGCTCCAAGTTTTACGAGGAGACCGGCGCGCTGCGCGACATGGTGGCCAATCATCTGCTGCAACTGCTCTCGCTCATGGCCATGGAGCCGCCCTTCAGCCTGGACGCCGACGCCGTGCGCGAGCAGAAGGTGCAGGTGCTGAAGGCCATCCGCCCGATGAACATCGAGGACGTGGCGGCCCGCACCGTGCGCGGACAATACGGTCCCGGTGTGCTGGAAGGCAACCTGGTGCGCGGCTATCGCCAGGAGCCGGGCGTGGCCGAGGATTCCACCAGCGAGACCTTTGTTGCCCTGGAGCTGAGGGTGGAAAACTGGCGCTGGAGCGGTGTGCCGTTTTATATCCGCACCGGCAAGCGCCTGGCCTCGCACATCACGGAGATTCGCGTGCACTTCAAGCCCACGCCGGAGGCTCTCTTCGTCAGCGGGCAGAACCGCCAGCCGGAGCCGAACATCATCAGCATCCGCATTCAGCCGGACGAGGGCATCAGCATCAGCTTTGGAGCGAAGCGTCCCGGGCTGGGGATGAATGGCATCACCGTGACCGCTGATTTCACTTATAGAGAGGCCTTCGGCACCAACACTCCCGTGGCCTATGAGACGCTGCTGCTGGACGTGATGATGGGCGACGCCACGCTCTTCACCCGCGGCGACGAAGTGGAGGCCGAGTGGCGCATCGTCACTCCCATTGAGCAGGCATGGGCACAACTGCCCAAACCGCAGTTCCCCAACTACGCCGCCGGCAGCGAGGGTCCGGAGATTGCCAACGCGCTGATGTGGGGCGAGCGCCGCTGGAATCACCTGCGTCCCCAGCGCTGAGCAACTTTTGGTAAAATAAAAGCAACCCCGCCCGCAGCAATGATCACACCCTTTGGGAAGCGATCCAAGATGTTGGGTACACTCACTGGGAAAGGACACACTGCTTTTGACTTACGCAATTTTTCTATG
>Ga0371490_1001689_pt1 | contig 11010 bp, 10 predicted proteins | sample MB2SIPfraction_FD_207959 | JGI IMG/M metagenome (GOLD analysis project Ga0371490, IMG submission 207959) | Lab enriched peat soil microbial communities from McLean, Ithaca, NY, United States - MB28FN SIP fraction | ecosystem: Environmental > Terrestrial > Soil > Wetlands > Peat | place: USA...
GCTGACCGACTGTCCGGGCTGTACCATGCAGATCGGCGGCGGGTTGGACAAGTCCGGCTCCAGGACAACCGTGCGCCACACCGCTCAGCAACTCGCCGACAGCTTGGAATAGATGCTATATAAACCGCTTTGCTTGGCCCCGGTGAACTCCGCCGGGGCTTTTTCTTGCTTTGTGCAAAGTCACTCCTGGCCTCCGATGGATCGGCTGGACGCTTCATAGTTCCAATACCGGAGAAAAGTCTCTTATTGTTAGGAATACAGATTGTCAGACAAACAGACATGTAGTACATTCCTTCCGGTTCTTATTTGGCCGTGCCCTAACGGCGCGCCTCAGCATTGAGGTCATCATGCTCGACACCGCTCTTATCGAAAAGTTCCGCGTCATCGTCGGCCAGGAGAACGTCCTGACCAGCAAGGTCAACCGCGTCACCTATGGATACGACGCCACGGCCGATATGCCCAAGGGCAGCCCGGACGTGATCGTAATGCCCACCAGCACCGAGCAGGTGCAGCAGGTGGTGAACCTGGCGCGGCGCAGTGGCATTGCCCTGTACCCTCGCGGCGCGGGCACCAACCTGAGTGGCGGCACCATCCCGGTGCAGCACGGCATCGTACTATCACTGCAGAAGATGAATCAGATTCTCGAGGTGGACGCGGAGAACCTGACAGCCGTAGTGCAGCCCGGCGTCATCATTCAATCGCTGAACAACGCCGCCGCGCCGCATGGACTGATGTATCCGCCTGACCCCGGCACGGTGACGACGGCTACGATGGGCGGCTCTGTGGCAGAGAACTCCGGCGGATTGCGCGGCCTGAAGTATGGCGTCACCAAGCATTATGTGATGGGCATGGAGGTTGTGCTCGCCAATGGCGACCGCGTGCGCTTTGGCGGAAAGACGGTGAAGAACGTCACGGCCTATGACTTCAGCAGCCTGTTTGTGGGCAGCGAAGGCACACTGGGCATCGTAGTGGAGATCACCTGTAAGCTGGTGCCCTCGCCGAAGTTTCGCCGCACCTTCCTGGCCACCTATAAGAGCATCGCCGACGCGGGCAACACGGTTTCAGGAATCATCAAGGCACAGGTCATTCCCGCCACGCTGGAAATCCTCGACAACATGACCATCCGCACCGTGGAGGACTTTGCCCACGTCGGGCTGCCCACGGAGGCCGAGGCGCTACTGCTGATTGAAGTGGACGGCATGGCCGAAGCGGTGGTGAAGCAGGAGGCGGAAGAGGTCATCCGCGTGGTAAAGGAGAATAACGGCGAGCTGCGCGTGGCCAACTCCGATGCCGAGCGTGACGCGCTGTGGGCCGCCCGCCGAGCTGCCCTGCCGGCATTGGCCTCGCTGAACAATACCGTGGTGCTGGAGGATGCCACTGTGCCGCGCAGCCGCATTACCGACATGCTGCTGGCCGTGGCCGAGATTGGCCGCAAGTACAAGCTGACCCTGGGCACCTTTGGACACGCCGGCGATGGCAACCTGCATCCCACCATCCTGGCCGACAAGCATAACGAGGATGAGATGCACCGCGTGCATCTGGCCGTGGATGAGATCTTCGCCACGGCGTTGAACTTTGGCGGCACGTTGAGCGGCGAGCATGGCATCGGCCTGGCCAAGATGAAGTATCTGGGCAACGAGATTGGCGACAGCGGACTGGAGCTGATGCGCAGCCTGAAACAGGCTCTGGACCCGACCTACATGCTGAATCCCGGCAAGCTGGTTCCGCTGCCCGAGCAAAAAGAGGTGACCCATGCCGGCCACTAACGGGGTGCAACAAACTGCGCCGGTGTATGACGAGCTGGCGTCGCTGCAGAAAGAGATCGACAAGTGTATGCACTGCGGCAGCTGCATGGCGGTTTGCCCGGTGTACGCCACGGACAAAACAGAAGCCGGCGTAGCCCGCGGCAAGGTGATGGTGGCGCAGGCAGTGCTGGAAGGCGAACTTGCGCTGGACGATCCTGAAGTGGTGGAGATGCTCTTCAACTGCCTGGTGTGCAAGAGCTGCATGCAGAGCTGTCCCACCAAGGTGGATTTCGGCCGCATCATGCTGGCCCTGCGCGCAGCCATTGTGCGCAAGAATGGGCTGCCGTGGCTGAAGCAGGCCATCTTCGGAATGTTGAAGCACCCCGCGCTCTTTGACCGCGGCATGAAGCTGGGCGCCATGCTGAGCGGCATTGCCTTCCGCGACGCCGGACAACAGGCCATTGCGCCGCGCTCACCCTTCGCCTTTGTGGGCAAGTACGTCAACTTTGACGAGAATCGTCTGCTGCCCGCTCTGGCCACAAAGCCACTGCGCGATCGCCTGCCGGAGCTGGTGCAGATTGAAGGCGCCAAGACGACAGCGGCTTTCTTCACCGGCTGCTCGATGAATTACTTCTACCCGGAGACGGGTGAAGACCTGGTCAGCGTGCTGAAGGAGAACAAGGTCAACATCGCCATCCCCAAGGGACAGGCCTGCTGCGGCGTGCCGGTCTTTGTGCATGGCGACCTCGACACTATCCGTGAGCTGGGCCGCCGCAACCTGGACGCCATGGAAGCCACTGGCGCCGAGTATCTCATCACCGGTTGCGGCTCCTGCGGCGGCGCGTGGCAGCACGAGTACTGCGAGATCTTCGCCAACGATCCCGTCTACGGACCGAAGGCTCGGCACTGGGCCGAGCGCACTTATGACATCTCCACCTTCCTGGTGGATGTGTTGAAGTTCACTCCACCCACGGGACGAGTGGAGGCCACGGTGACCTACCACGACTCCTGCCACCTGAAGAAGACGATGAAGGTGTCGCGTGAGCCGCGCGAGATTTTGAAGGGTATCCCGGGTATTTCCTATAAGGAGATGAGCGCGCCAGACGCCTGCTGCGGGAGCGGTGGCAGTTACGTGCTGACGCACTTCGACACTTCCACCAGCATCGGCCAGCGCAAGGTGGAGGACGTCTCCAGCACCGGCGCCGACACGGTTGCCACCGGATGCCCGGCCTGCATGATGCAGTTGTTCGACAACCTGCACCGCTTTGGCAAAACGCAGAACGTCCGGCATTACGTGTCGATTTTGGCGGAGAGCTATCGTAACGAGAAAAAGCACTAACTATGTTGTGCCGCTATGGCGACACAACAACCCGAGCATGGCAGCATCCCTTTAACGGCCGCACTTCCTGAGGTGCGGCCTTTTTTGCCCATAAATCAAAGGAGTGCGCAGCCACTGCGGCTACCGGGCCGGGCATTCGGCGTTCTGCCCGGGTTTTCCACTCACTTTGGCGCGCGCGGGCTTTATACTGGGCGGAGAAGATTGCGGTTACGTTTCGTCCCGCACTGCGGAGAGAGGCACACACTCATGGCAAAGAGCGTCAACAAAGTCATCCTCATCGGCAACCTCGGCAAGGACCCCGAGTTGAAGCACACCAGCGGCGGCACAGCCGTGGCAAAGTTCACCCTGGCCACCAACGACCGCTTTAAGGACAAGGATGGCAACTGGCAGGACCGCACCGAGTGGCACAACATCACCTGCTGGGCGCGCTTGGCGGAGATTGCCAGCGAATACCTGAAGAAGGGCCGCACCGTCTACGTTGAAGGCAGCCTGCGCACCGACAGCTGGGACGACAAGACGAGCGGCCAGAAGCGCTACCAGACGTACATCAACGCCAGCGACCTGGTGCTGCTGGGCGGGCGCGGCGAAGAAGGCGGCGGTGGACGTGGCAGCTCGCGTGGCAACGAGTACGACCAGAGCGGCGGCGGCAGCGACTTCGAATCCGCTCCGGCGCGCGCAACGGAGATCACTGACGACGATATACCGTTCTAAGGTCAATCTAACCCGGTGATGTAAAGAGGAGGAATTTCATGGCAAAGCTTATGAAGCTGCATGTCGTTGTCCCAACCCTCTTTTTGTTTCTCGTTGCCCTGCTGATTGGCGTCGCATTCGCCCAGCAGAACGCTATCAAGCGGACCATGCTGCAGCGGCAGGAGTTTCCCGGCAGCCAGTACGTAACCGTCACCGGGATTGCGGAGATCGCGCCGGCAGGAATGGCTGCCCGGCACACTCACCCTGGAATCGAAAACGGCTACATTCTGGAGGGCGAAGGCAACCTGAAGGTCCAGGGCCAGCCGGAAAGAATGCTGAAGGCCGGCGACTCGTTCCAGGTGGCAAACACGGTACCGCATAGCCTGCGAAATTTGAGCAACGACAAACCCTTGAAGGTGATCTCCACCTGGGTTGTCGACAAGGATAAGCCGCTGGCAACACCTGCTCCGGAATAAGCGGGCACTCGATGGCTGCACGTGTTGCGGCCGCCCTGCGTCATACACAACGGCCTCCATGGGCCGGCAATCTAGCTGTGTTATGCTGGAGCCCATTCAGGCCATGCACGCGTCCTGCCCACAGTCGAAGCGCTACTTCTCCGTGACGCCGCTGTTCGGTGCCCATGAATAACTTCATGCTCAGCGACATGGCAGGCACCGCAGCAGCCTCGGCGCTCTTCGCCATCTTCCTGCTGCCACCGGGATATCTTCTTACGCAGGCCTTCGACCTGCTTAGCGCTCGCCGCGCTACAGTCGTTGAGCGAGTGCTGCTGGCACTGGCCTTCAGCCTGGTGGCCACGCCGATTGTGTCCGTGCTGCTGGTGCGCTATGTGGGATTCACCGCAACGCTGACGCTCTTTCTTGCCATGGCCGCCGCGGCGGTGGTGATGGAATGGCGTGTGATCCGCCATCAGCGCTCGTCGATCTTCCCTATCGCCCGCTGTACATGGCAGGCGCTGGCCATGGCTGCCGTGTGGTTTGTGCTGGTGTTGATCTCCCTGGCAGACCTGCAACTGGGCGAGCGCCTCTACCCCAGCTATTTGATGTACGACCATGCCATCCGTATTCCCATGGTGGCCTCGGCCGCACGCACCGGAGTGCCTCCGCTCAATCCCTTTTACGCCATTCCGCAGATGGTGCCGCAGAGCTACTTCTACTATTGGTACGTTGTCTGTGCCCTGCCCGCGCGTCTGGCAGGAATATCCGCCAAGGCATGCCTGAGCGCCAGCGCCTTCTGGTGCGGCCTCGGACTCTTTGCCATGGCCGCGCTCTTCCTCAAGCACATGATGGGCGTGACGCACGACTTGCGCCGCCGTGCGGTGGTGTCCGGCGCGCTGATCTTCCTCACCGGCCTCGACCTGATTCCCTACATGTTTCTCAGCGTGCCACCGTGGGCGATTGCCCGAGCCGATCTGGATTGGTGGAACCAGAACCAGATCACTTCGTGGGTGGCGTCGTTGTTGTGGGTGCCGCATCATGTGGCTGCCATGTTGGCATGCATGGCCGGGCTGCTGGTTCTGGCGCAACTGCACCGTGACAACACAGCGCGAGCGTGGGCAACGGTGCTGGTGGCGGGCATGGCCTTTGCCAGCGCCGCGGGACTCTCCATCTACGTCACCTTTACCTTTGCCATCGTGGTGGTGGCGTGGTCACTGTGGATGCTGCTGCGCGGACATCTCCGCTTATTCGCCTTTTACGCGGCCTCTGGGGTGGTCAGCCTGCTGCTCTCGCTGCCATATCTTGGCGACCTGCTGCGCGGGCGTTTCACCTCGGATGCTGCGTCGGCCACCACGCACTCGCACGGCCTGGCCTTCTTCGCCCTGCGCGAGGGAGCTCCGATGGTCGATCCTCTCCGCCAGTTTCATCCTCACACCGCGCTGCTGAATCTGGCCGTACGCCTGCCGGGCATGGTCGTCACCTATGCCGTCGAATTTGGATTCTTTGCCGTGGTGCTGGTGCTGGCCCTCCGCCGCGACCTGCGCGCACAGCAGCCGCTGCCAGCCGGACGGCGCATGATGTGGTTTGTCTTTTGGGTGAGCCTGCTGGCGATGAGCTGCCTCAAGAGCGATGCCACGGGCGTAAACGATCTCGGCTTCCGCGGCATTCTGATCACCCAGTTCATCCTGCTGGTGTTGGCCGCGCCAGTGCTGAGCGATGCCATCAGAGAGAAGACGCAAGGCATTGCCTGGGCGCGGCTCTGCCTGCTGTTTACCATCCTGCTGGGCGCGGCTGGCAGCGCCTATCAGCTTGCTTCGCTGCGTTTGTATGCGCCGCTGGTGGATCACGGCCACAAGGCGCGCGATGAGTCTTTTCTTGGCGCCGCGCACTTTGGAGAGCGCAATTATCAGTTACGCGCAGGCTATCGTCAGCTGGACCGCCTGCTGCCAGCCGATGCGCGCATCCAGTACAACCCCATTCGCGACGAGGTTCGCGTGGAGAATTACTATTCGCCGCGCCAGGCGGCCATGGGTGATTTCAATTGCGAGGCAGGTTTCGGGGGCAGCCAGGTGGACTGTCAGCAGGCGGTTGCGCCGGTGGTGGCGCTCTTCAATCCGGCGCGCGGCACGCACAGCGACACTGTGGATGAGGTCTGCCGCCGCTTCCACCTGAGCGTGCTGGTGTCTACGGATGTGGATCCGGCATGGCAGCAGAAAGACAGTTGGGTTTGGCAGCGGAAGACCCTGGTGGCGAATCCTGGCATGCGCGCCATCGCCTGCCCCAGCGCGGAGCAGCAATAAGAGATCAGTCGAGCTCGCCCTGCTCTACCACTACGTTTTCACGCACAATCAAACGGTGCGGAGCCATCTCCTTCAGGTGCGGCAGCACGCGCTGGATGTGCTCATCGGTATCCACGAAGATGACGACCACGGGCAGGCTTCCGCCGGCCTCCACCAGGCGAGCGGTTTTCACGCTCATGCGACCCATAAAGCCCGCCACCGCGTGGAATGTCACAGCGCCGTAAACGTTCTCCTCGCGGAGGTAGCGCAGCATCTCCAGATGCAGCGGCCGGTGCTGCCACTGGTCATCCTCATGCAGATACATGGTGACTTGTACGGCCATGGTAGGTTCCTTTTGAGTGCGAATCGACTGCTCGTCGCGGCTCATTATAGACTTCGCGCAATCATTGCGCCCGCCAAAACTCCGGCCAGGCAAAGCACGTTGTTGGCCAGCACGTTGCCGGCAAACAGAGCGTACTGCCCCTGCTCGAAGAGCGCGAAGCTCTCAAAGGCATAGCTGGAAAAGGTGGTGTAGGAGCCGCAGAAGCCGATGGCAACGAGCAGGCGCCAGCGCGGGTCGGGCAGTGCACGCTCGGTGCTCCACACCAGGAAGAGTCCCAGGATGAAGCTGCCGGTGATGTTGATCAGCAGGGTGCCGTAGGGGAACGACGCACCCAGCAGCCGAGCCACCTGCCGGCTGATGAGATAGCGCGCACTGGCGCCAATGATGGCTCCAATGGAGATCCAGAGATAGGCAAGCACGATGGGAGCTCTCCTCAACAACTGAGACTGGTAGGAGTCATCAGCCCCGGGCGGGTGCCAGAAGGCGGTTGAGGGCGAACTCCATCGCCAAACTGATTTTAGCAAGCTATGGCCCCTACATCCAGAAGCTGAATCCTTCCAGAGCAAGGCATCCAGATGCAGCGTCCGTCCCATGCAGAAGGCCGCCGCCGGTGGGAATGTGCTAACTTCTTGCCATGGGCGCCCCCAAGATCATTTGGACGATTGCCGGCTTCGACCCCTCCAACGGCGCCGGGGTGACGGCCGACCTGCGCACCATGGCCGCCCACGGATGCCACGGCGTGGCCGCCATCACGGCACTCACCATCCAGAACACAATGGGCGTACGCAGAGTCGAGCCGGTGCGCGCCGACATACTGGCTCAGACGCTGGAAACTCTCCTTGAGGACCTGCCCCCGGCGGCCATCAAGATTGGCATGTTGGCCACGGCCGATAACGCGACCACCGTGGCCAGTTTCCTACAGGCCCTGCCGCAGCCCTGCCCCGTCGTCCTCGACACAATCCTGCTGGCATCTTCCGGGGCGGAGCTGCTCACGCCGGAGGGGGTGACCATTCTGCGCGAGCGACTGCTGCCATTGGCCACCATCGTCACTCCCAACCGGGCAGAGGCCGCGGCCCTTACCGGCCTGCCAGCCACCGACGCCGAAGCTCTGGCCGTGGCCTTGCGCCGGATGGGCTGCCGGGCCGTGGTGGTAACCGGCGGTGACCCCGTTAGCGACGAGAGAGCGACGTTTAACCCTGAAGGATCAGCAACTTCCGCAGGGTCGGCCACAGATGTACTGGCCTACCAGCTGGGCTCCATGGAGAGCGTGGAAGAGCTGAGTGCGCCACGCATTTCCACCCGGGCCACCCACGGCACGGGCTGCGCCTTCAGCACGGCCCTGGCCTGCGAGCTGGCTCAGGGTGCCAGCATCCCGCTGGCAGTCACCCGAGCCAAGGCATATGTACGTCGTGCCCTGCTGAACGCTCCTGAAGTGGGTCATGGCAAGGGGCCGCTTGGCCTGGAGGCCGCTGGGCGCGACTGACCTACTGCGCTATTGACAGCCGACGGCGACTGGGCGGGTACTATTTCGCCCTACATTCGCCCTGTGCATAACCATGTTTCACTGTTTTTCTTGAGTGTCAAGCATAAAATTCACAATATTTTTCACCCTATTGACCTTGCAGTCAGAAAATCCCTACAATTTATTCATCGCCTGGGTGCATACCCGGGCGTAACCGTGTAAGAGACCAGATTGTACGGAAACCAATAAGCGAGGTGTTTGATTGCGACGAGTACTGACCCACAGCGTCCTTGCCCTGTTAGTGCTGGGTGGGACGATGGGAGCGGCACCCGGCCACACGACATCGGCTGTGCTGGCTCCTCCCGTCTTCCTGCCCCCCCCACCCGGGGCGGCACCGGCGATCGTGGAGCCTGTCACCGTGCCCTACCAGGTAGGTAACGCCTCCTGGTACGGCGGCATGTTCCACGGTAGACCCACCGCCAGCGGCGAAGTGTACGATATGTTCGACTTTACCGCTGCTCATCGCGAACTCCCCCTGGGGACCTTCGTGAAGGTGACTAACCTGAAGAATATGAAGGCCATTGTCGTACGCATCAACGATCGCGGCCCGGTCACACCGGGGCGAATCATTGATCTGTCCTATAAAGCCGCACATCTTCTCGGTATGAAGGAGAAGGGTGTGCAGAAGGTCCGCATTGACGTGATGGAAGCCACCCCGGCGCAGTTGGCCATGGCAAGGCAACCCCGCAATGAGTAGGCAGAGCCCTTTTCAACCCCGCCCCGCGCATATCGCGGGGCTTTTTCTTGCCGCAAAAGCCGCTACAGGCCATCCCGAAGTGAGAGGAAACGCGATATCTTATGACCATGACTGACACCAAGCCCACGGCGGATGCCCGCCAGCACCTCATCGTCGCCCTCGACTATGCCACCCCGGAGCCAGCCCTGCGGCTGGTGGAAACCCTTGGCGAATCAGTACTTTATTACAAGATTGGCAAGGAGCTTTTCACCTCCGCCGGCCCCGATGTGGTGCGCCAGTTGGTGTCCAAGGGCAAAAAGGTCTTCCTCGACCTGAAGTTCCACGACATCCCGAACACCGTGGCCGGGGCGGTAAAGTCCGCAGCAGCACTGGGGGTTAGCCTGCTGACTGTGCATGCCCTGGGTGGCAGCAAGATGCTACGGGCCGCAGCCGAAGCTGCCCGAGAGAGCCCGTCCAAGCCCACGGTGCTGGCCGTGACGGTGCTGACCAGCATGGATCAGGCGGATATGTCCGAGCTGGGGATTGGTGGCTCGGTTGAGGACGAGGTGCTTCGGCTGGCCGGGCTGGCCATCGGCGCCAGCTGCGGTGGAATTGTCACCAGCGCCAAGGAGGCTCCCAAGGTGCGGCAAAGCTATGGGCGTTCATTCGCAGTGGTCACGCCGGGGATTCGTCCAGCCGGAGCCGCTGTGGGTGACCAGGCACGGGTTGTGACCCCCGCAGACGCCATCCGCGCCGGGGTGAGCCACATGGTGGTGGGTAGGCCGATTACTGCCGCTGCGGACCCGACACAAGCTGCCCGGGCCATCCTGGAGGAAATTGCCGGAGCGCTTAGAGGCTGAAGCTCAAAAGTAAGCGATGGCGGAGTATCGGATACACGGGAGCTGTGGAAGCCTTTCGTGCACAAAAGTGGGCTGCATTTATAATGGGGTCATCGTGAGCCGATACCGCCAACTTCTTCCTGCTCTTATGCTTCTGCTGACCGGACTGCTTTGGGCCCAGTCACCGGCAGGCACCAGCACGGTGCTGATTCTTCCCTTTGTGAATGACAGCCGCCATCCCGGGTTGGAGTGGATTGGCGAGGCTTTCCCGGAGATTGTCGGGCAGCGGCTGGCGGCGCAATCCATGTTCGTCATACCACGCGAGGATCGCCAATATGCCTTTGACCGCATGGGCATTCCGGTGAACCTGCACGCCTCGCGAGCCACGCTGTACCGCATTGGCTCGCAGCTGGATGCCGATTACCTGCTCTTTGGCAGCTATTCCTATGACGGGCAAACCTTTACGGCCCGCGCCCAGGTGCTGGACATGAAGGCCCTGCGGCTCTCACCGGATTTGGTGGAGAGCGGCCCGCTGACCGGCCTGATCGCCATCCAGTCGACTTTGGCCTGGGACGTTTCGCTCTACCTTTATCCTGACCTGAGCGAGAGCCGCGAGAGTTTTTTACAGCGCGCCCCGGCCATCCGGCTGGATGCCTTTGAGAAGTTCATCCGCGGCGTCGTCAGCGGAGCTCCAAGCGAGCGTGAACGCTACCTGAAGGCCGCCCTTGAGATTGATCCCGGCTACGCCCCGGCCATACTGGTGCTGGGCAAGACCTTTTATGCCGCCCACGACTGCGTGCAGGCCGACCAGTGGTTTGCCAAAATGCCGCGCGACCACGAGGGCAGCGGCGAGGCAAATTTCTATCTTGGCCTGTGCGAATACCAGCTTGGGCACTATGAAAAAGCCGCCGAGGCCTTCCGCACCACCGCCGAGTCCGTCCCATTGACCGAGGTGCTGAACAATCTGGGCGCGGCTGAGAGCCGTCGCGACCAGCACGTGGCCCTGGATTACTTCCGCAAGGCCGCCGAAGCGGATCCCTCTGATGCCGATTACCACTTCAACTATGCCGTGGCGCTGGTCCGCAAAGGCGATTTCTCCGCCGCGCAGCACCAGCTACGCGA
>Ga0371490_1001693_pt1 | contig 10984 bp, 10 predicted proteins | sample MB2SIPfraction_FD_207959 | JGI IMG/M metagenome (GOLD analysis project Ga0371490, IMG submission 207959) | Lab enriched peat soil microbial communities from McLean, Ithaca, NY, United States - MB28FN SIP fraction | ecosystem: Environmental > Terrestrial > Soil > Wetlands > Peat | place: USA...
GGTGACCATATTGGAATATAGCCATCTGTAATAAAAAGTAATATGAGCATAATTAACATCAACAGGCTACTCGAAAATATACTTAGTGTTACTGACTCCTCGACTGCAGAATATCTTCTCGGTTCGTAGAATTTAATCAGAATTGCTGCTATCCACACAATTACGAGCAGACATACTTGAGCGAAAATTGCAGTACCGATGATGCTCCCCGAGTTCAAAGGAATGCTCCTTTAAGAAAGTAATCCGAAAAACTACAATATCTCAAATCTACTACTGATTAACCATCTTACCGAGGTTAGCATAAGCGTATCGAGCCTTGAGTTTATCATTCCCTCCCTACGCCCAATACGTCCTATCCAGCGTCCTGTACTGAATCGCCTCGGCGATGTGTTTGGCTTCGATCTGTTCTGCGCCCTCCAGGTCGGCGATGGTGCGCGACACCTTCAGGATGCGGTCGTGGGCGCGGGCGCTGAGTCCCTGCTGCGTCATGGCGCGCTCCAGCAAACGCTCGCAGTCGCCACTCAGTTCGCAGTGCGCGCGGATTTGTCTTGAGCCCATCTGCGCGTTGGCGAAGAACTTTTCTCCCGCCTGGCGGAAGCGCGTCAACTGGCGCTCGCGGGCCGAGAGCACGCGCTCCCGGATGCTGGCCGAAGGCTCGGCCGTGGCCTTGCTGCGCAGTTCCTTGTAGTTCACCGCCGGCACGTCAATGTGTATGTCAATGCGGTCCAGCAGCGGCCCGCTGATCTTGCTGACGTAGCGCTGGATCATCGGCGGGGTGCACTTGCACTCCCGCGTGCGGTCGTTGAAGTAGCCGCAGGGGCAGGGATTCATGGCCGCGGCCAGCATGAAGCGCGCCGGAAACGTCAGGCTCATGCTGGCCCGCGCGATGCTCACCGTGCCGTCTTCCAGCGGCTGGCGCATCACCTCCAGCACATTGCGCGGAAACTCCGGTAGCTCATCGAGAAAGAGCACGCCGTTGTGCGCCAGGCTGACTTCGCCGGGCCGCGGCACCACGCCGCCGCCAATCAGTCCCGCGTCGCTGATGGTGTGGTGCGGCGCGCGGAATGGCCGCACACCGACCAGCCCCGCGTGGCTGTCCAGCACTCCGGCCACCGAGTGAATCTTCGTCGTCTCCAACGCCTCGTCAAAGGTGAGCGGCGGCAGAATGGTCGGCATGCGCTTGGTCAGCATCGTCTTGCCGCCGCCGGGAGGCCCGATGAGCAGGATGTTGTGTCCGCCGGCGCAGGCCACCTCCATGGCGCGCTTGGCCGTCTGCTGGCCGCGCACGTCCTTGAAGTCCACCGCCGAGTGCTCCTCCTGATGAAGTAGCTCCACGGTGTTCACCGTGACCGGCGCCACGCCCTGTCCGGTGTTGAGAAAGCGCACCACGTCGAGCAGGCTCTTCATGGGATAGACCGCAACGCCTTCCACCACGGCAGCCTCGCGCGCATTGGCCTCCGGCAGCAGCAGCGTGGGAATTTGCCGGGCACGGGCGGCCACCGCAATGGGCAGCGCACCGCGCACAGGACGCAAGCTTCCATCGAGCGACAACTCGCCCACGATGACGAAGCCGGAGAGGTCGCGCTTGCTGAGGCCTCCGTAGGCGCCCAGGATTCCCAGCGCCATCGGCAGATCGAAGCCGCTGCCCTCTTTCTTCAGGTCCGCCGGAGCCAGGTTGATGGTGATGTGCGTGGGAGGAATGTCGTAGCCGCAGTTTTTCAGTGCGGCGCGGATGCGCTCGCGGCTCTCACGCACGGCCGTATCGGGCAATCCGACGGTGGTGAAGTGATCCTCGTTGGTCTTGATGCCGCTGACGTCTACTTCCACGTCGATCAGGTTGGCGTCAATGCCATAAACGGCGGCGCTGATGGTTTTGAAGAGCATAAATGTGCTGTCCCTGTGCGGGCAGCACTGCTAGGATTGCCCGGCGGAATGACCTGTGTCCTGCGATTATGATGACTGCTGCGGGTATGTTCTCACTCTCCGTGGCGGGCCACAAGAATGAGATGGCAATGACGTGGTTACCGGCGTGATAAGTGACTGAGTAATCAACACTTGAGCGCCAAGGGACAACATTTATCACTTAGTACAATATGCCAGCATACAAAATAACTTTGAATGCAATACTCGCCAGCCGCCGACATTACGCAAAGTTGAGTTCCCTTTGCTAAACTTAAGGTGAAGAGGTATCCGCAGCAATGGCAAACATTGGCAGACGCGAGCAGGAGATTCTGACGGCCATCGTCGAGACCTACATCTCGACCGGGGAACCCGTCGGCTCGCGCACGCTGGCCCGCCATAATCGTGAAGGTCTCAGCGCAGCCACCATCCGTAACGTGATGGCCGACCTTGCCGAGGCCGGATTGCTGGCACAGCCGCACACCTCCAGTGGACGCGTGCCCAGCGTGGAAGGATACCGCTACTACGCCGAGCGGCTGAACGGACCAGCCACGCTGAAGCCAGACGACGAGCAGACCATCCAGCGCTACTTCCACGGCGTGGGAGAGGTGCAGGACTTCATGGAGCGCACCTCGCATGTGCTCTCGCTGATCAGCAGCGGAGTGGGCGTGGCGGTGGCTTCGGCCGGGCCGCGCAACGCGCTGGAGCATGTTCACTTCCAGCGCCTGGCCGGGCAGCGCGTACTGGCCATCATTGTCACCCGCAGTGGAGTGGTGCGCGACCGCGTGCTGCGCCTGGGCCGAGAGGTGGAGCAGGCCGAACTGGAGCTGGCCGCACGCTACCTGAATGACAACTTCCGCGGATGGCTGATTGAAGACGTCCGCCGCGAGCTGGAGCTGCGCATCCAGGAAGAGCGCAGCGAGTATGACAGCATGATGCGCTCGGTGGCCGAGCTGTATCAGCAGGGTGCGCTGGGCACGCCGCAGGAAGAAGCCGCCGAGGTCTATGTGGAAGGCACGGCCAACCTCGTCCGTGGCGAGGGCGATAACCAGCGCCTCAGTCAGCTGCTCAAGGCCTTGGAGGAGAAGAGCCGCATCGTCGAGCTGCTCTCCAGCTACCTGGACACTCGCCAGGAGGCGGTGCGCGTCATCGTCGGATTGGAAGATGCGATGCCGGACCTGAGCAGCTTCGTGCTCATCGGCGCTCCGGCGCGCAGCGGAGAGGAATTACTGGGTCGGCTGGCCGTCATTGGCCCCACCCGCATGGATTATCAGCACACCATCAACGCGGTGTCTTACATCGCGCGTATGTTCGACAAGTTATTCAATGAACCGGAATAAAAAGAGAGCAATGACAACCAACGAAGAAACTCGAAATACGTCCATGGACGTGGACCGCGAGCTGCCGCAGGGTGATCCCGTGGCAGACGCCAACTCCGCCGCCGGCGAGGTGGAGTCCCTGAAGACGCAAAACGCCGAGTACCTGGATCGCCTGGCACGCCTGCAGGCCGAATTTGACAACTTCCGCAAGCGCAACGCGCGCGAGCAGCAGGAGTTCCGCGAGTACGCGCTGGTTGAGGCGCTCAAGCAGTTGCTGCCCATCCTGGACAGCCTGGACCGCGCCGTCAAAAGCGAGTCGGCCACGGTGGAGGATCTGCGCGGCGGTGTCGAGCTGATTGACCGCCAGTTCCACGACGTGCTCACCCGCCTTGGCGTGGAGCCTATCCCGGCCAAGAACTGCAAGTTCGATCCCAACCTGCACCAGGCGGTGCAGGCCGTGGACACCACCGAGGCAGAAGACGGCACGGTACTGGATGAGTTGGCACGCGGATACCGCCTGCGCGACCGCGTGCTGCGCGCCGCCATGGTCTCTGTCGCCAAGAATCCCGGCAACTGATTTCTTAACTGAAGGGCGCTTGCCGCCCATGGAGGTAGACCGCCGCGGCGGTCTTTTTACACCCTGGCCACTCGAACCAAACGCGATTATTACGAAGTTCTCGGCGTCACCCGCAGCTCGACCGAAGTCGAGATTAAGAGCGCCTACCGCAAACTTGCCCTGCAATACCATCCCGACCGCAATCCCGGTGACAAGTCGGCAGAGGAACGCTTCAAGGAGTGCAGCGAGGCCTACGGCATCCTGAGCGATGCAGAAAAGCGCGCCGCCTACGACCGCTATGGCCACGACGCCTTTGCCGCCGGTGGCGCCGGCGCCGGGCAGGGCGGCTTCCAGCAGGTGGACCTCAGCGACATCTTCGGCGACATCTTCGGCTTCGGAGAGATGTTCGGTGGAGGCGGCCGCGGTCGTGGTCGTTCACGCGCCGTGCGCGGCAACGACCTGCGCGAGGACCTGAGCATCACCTTTGAGAACGCCGCCTTCGGCGTGGAGAAAGACGTCACCGTGCGCCGCCGCGAACTCTGCGACACCTGCCACGGCACGGGCTCAGCCGGCGGCAAGGCTCCCAGCACCTGCAAGCAGTGCGGCGGCCAGGGACAGGTACGCTACCAGCAGGGCTTCTTCAGCGTGGCCCGCACCTGCCCAGTCTGCCAGGGCGCGGGAACCATGATCGAGTCGCCGTGCACAAAGTGTCGCGGCCAGCGCGTTGTGGCCCATAACCACACATTGCACGTCAAAGTGCCGCCCGGCGTGGAAGACGGCACGCGCATTCTCTACAACGGCCATGGCGACGCGGGCCTGGACGGCGGCGATAACGGTGACGTTTACATCGTGCTGCACGTCAGCGAGCACGCCTTCTTCGAGCGCAATGGCAAGGACCTGCACTGCGGGGTGCCCATCAGCTTTGCGCAGGCCGCCTTGGGCGCCACCATCAAGATTCCCACGCTCGAGGGTGAGGCCAGCATTGACATCCCCGAAGGCACGCAAACCGGAACCACCTTCCGCGTCCGCAAAAAGGGCATGCCGGTGCTGAACAGCAGCGGCCGTGGCGACCTCTACGTGCAGGTCAAGGTGACCACACCCGGCAAGCTCAACAAGCATCAGCGCGAGCTGATGGAGCAGCTGGCCGCCACCCTGGGCCATGAGAACAAGCCGGTCAAGGCCGGACTGCTCGACAAGGTAAAGGATATTTTCAGTTAGGGAAGAGGTTTCGGAGGATTCATCTATTTGACCCTCCGAAACCTGCTGCCTTTGTATCCTCGCTCCCTTTCCATTACGCTTAACCCATGACCCGCCGCCGCTGGATCGCCGATGAATGCACCGCAGACACTGCTGCCCTGCTTGGACAGAATGCCGCGCACCTGGCCCGCGTGCTGCGCGCCCGCGTGGGCGACCTCTACGACATAGCCTGCGGCGATCAGCTCCGCTTGGGCACCATCAGCAGCGTCAGCGACGAGCGCGTGGAGTTTACTCTGGGTGATGTGGTCGCGGTAACCGAAGAACTGCGCCCCATCACCATCCTGATGGCAATTTATAAATTCGACCGCATGGAATGGGCCATTGAGAAGTGTACCGAGCTTGGCGCGGCTCGCATCGTTCCGGTTATTGCCCGCCGTACCGACGCGCACCTGGCGCTGGCCAGCAGCAAACGCGTGGAACGCTGGCGCCGCATCGCGCATGAGGCGGCGCAGCAGTCGCGCGGCACCGGCGCGCCGGCCATCTCCGATCCCTGCCAGCTGGCAGCGGCCCTTGCCACGGAAGCTCCCCTTCGGCTGCTGTTGAACGAAAATGAACGGGCAAAAAAAATATCAGAAATTTTCTCCGCCGACGCCTCCGGGGTGGCCATTGCGGTCGGTCCCGAGGGTGGATGGACCTCCGAAGAGCTTGCTCAATTCGACGCCGCCGGTTGGCAGAGCGTCACGCTCGGCTCGCGAATTCTACGTGCCGAGACTGCCGCAATCGCCGCGCTTGCGGTGGCCGCTGCGCTCGCCGGCTGATGGCACAATGTGTCGCAGACCCGCATAAACACTAAGGGGAACGCTTTCGCGTTCCCCCGTCGTGTAGCCTTACTATCCGTTGGTGTTACTTTTTCTTTGCGGCCTTCTTCGCGGGCTTCTTAGCAGCCTTCTTCGCAGCTTTCTTCGTTGCCATGACTATTCTCCCTTGGAACAATCTTGGAATGTAACTGCAGCGAATCGCTGCAATTGCATAGAGATATAAGTGGATTGCAGAAACAAGTCAAGGAAAAAAATGAAACTGCGCTGTCTTCGGAATGACTTCTGTGCGCTTTCACCGAGGTCTCTTACTGCTATCCGAGGCTGCGCAACAGCAATCCACTCACCGCATCCTGCATGGTATGCGCCATCATGGCCGGTCGCAAACTCCGTCGCAACAGGCTGACCACGCCAAAGCAAAAACCGAGCATGGCGATCAGCACCATGCGCGATCCACCCTCGTATCCATGTCCCAGGCCGAAGAACACGCTGACCACGGCCAGTGCCAGCCAGCGATTGCGCACCAGTCGCGTGAGCTGACGCTGCAGATATCCGCGAAAAAGAACTTCCTCGCAGAAACCGGCAGTCGCGCTCAGCCCCAGCCAAAGCACTATGTCCAGCGTCGAGCGCGGTGCCAGAAAACCCAGCTGCTTCTGAGCGTCCTGCAAACTGTTGGCCTGGCCCATGCCCAGCGCCAGCGCAATTACGGCCAGCACCAGCAGTGCGCCAATCCACGTTCCGCAACCAATGGCGATATCCAGCAGGAAGTCTTCCACGCGCTGCCAGCGCCCGCCAATCAGCTCGCGCAGGCTGCCCCCGCTGCGGCGCACACCCCACCACACAAACAGCGTCAGCAGCCATTCGTAGACCATCGTCGCCAGGTAGATGCGCACGTGTCCTTGTCCGCTTTTTGCGCCGTGGCCGCTGTGCGCGTTGCCCAAACTCAGCACGGCCAGCACCAGCAGCAACAGCGCCGTGTGCCAGTAGGGAATTTTTCCAGCCTGGGGCGCAGCAGCCGTAACTTCCGCCATGTTTACCGCTTCGGCCACCGCTGGGGTTTCCACCTGCGGATTCACCGGCTCAATCTGGGGAGTCTCGTCGTCCATTCGTCTCCTCGTAAGCTACCCTGCTACTGCGCTGGTGAAAGAAAGCCGTGCGGGCAAATCCGCGGTGGAGAAAGATAGCGGCAAGGCACTTCGCCCCGCCGCATCGCTTCTTTAATTCAGGTCCTTAGTCCACGCTCAGAACGCTTGCGCCGCCGCCGGTGGATTCCACTTCCTGCACGCGGGCCAGCACCTTGCGCGCAAAGGCGAAAAGGCTCTTGGCGTTGTTGGCCTGCTCGCCGCCCAGCACCACTGGATGTCCGCTGTCTCCACCCAGGCGAATCGACGGATCGAGTTCGATGCGCCCCAGGAAAGGCACTCCGTACTGTTCGGCCGTGCGCTCGCCGCCGCCGGTGGAGAAGACGTCAATCTCATGGTTGCAGTGCGGACACACCATGTAGCTCATGTTCTCCACGATGCCGAGAATCTCCACCCGCACCTGGTTGAACATCTCAATCGCCTTGCGTGCGTCCTGCAGGCTCACGTCGCTGGGAGTGGTAACCACCACGGCGCCGGTCAGCGGCACGCTCTGCGTCAGGCTGATAACCACATCGCCCGTGCCCGGCGGCAGGTCAATGACAAGAAAATCCAGCTCGCCCCACGCCACCTGGCCGAGGAACTGCTTGATCACACCGTGCAGCATTGGTCCGCGCCAAACCAACGGCTTGTCGCCGGGGTTCAGATAGCCGACAGAGATGATCTTGAGGCCGAAGCGCTCGGCGGGAACAATCATGTTCTCCGGCGTAAGCTGCGGCTCGCCGGCGTCGCCCAGCATCAGCGGAATGTTCGGGCCGTAGATGTCGGCGTCGAGCAGGCCGACCTTGTGGCCCAGTCGCGCCAAGGCCAGCGCCAGGTTGACCGCAAGCGTGGTTTTGCCCACTCCGCCCTTGCCGGAGCCGACTGCGATGATGGACTTGATTCCGGGAATGGCCTGCGGGCCCTCCGGCTGTGCGCCTGGATGTGCATGCATGTGCAACGGATCTTCCCCTTCGCGTAAGACGATGTTGTAACTTATGATTATACCGGGTGCGCTTCGATTGCCTTTATACGCCCGTTATATGGATGAAATTAAACTGGCCGAGGGAGCAGATATGGCGCGAAATGTTCTGGCAATTATAGGCAGTTACCGCAAGGACGGTGTGGTGGATACGGCAGTCAACGCCGTGCTGGAGGGCGCTCGTGAGCGCGGCGCAAACATCCATAAGATTTACCTGCGCGATCAGCATATTGAATACTGCCGGAATTGCCGCAGTTGCACGCAGGAAGCTGGCGAGGCGCGGGGCAAGTGCGCCATTGAAGACGATATGGCGGGAATCCTGAAAGAGATCGAAGAGGCAGACGCGATTGTGCTGGGCTCTCCGGTGAACTTCTACAACGTGACTGCCGTCTTCCGAACATTTCTGGAACGGCTTGTGGGATGCGTTTACTGGCCGTGGGGGCAGCTTGCTCCGAAGCCTCGCTCGAAAGAATTGCGGCGCAAGGCCGTGCTGATTTCCTCATCGGCCGCTCCGGGAATACTTCTTCCCATTGCAACGGGAGCGCCAAAAGCGCTTCGACTGGCAGCGCAGTCATTGGGCGCGCGCCCGGTGGCAAAGCTGTGGATCGGCCCAGCCGCGCAACAACCAACGCCAAAGCTCTCCGCAAAAGTGCTGCGCCGCGCACAACACATCGGAGCATCTCTCTAGGCAGCAAAACGCCCGGCCGAAGCCGGGCGTTCTGATTTTGCTCTTACCTTTGAAACCTTGAAACCTCTGAAACTTTGAAACCCTGTTCCTTCGCTGCGCTCAGGATTTTGCCTGCGGGCTCAGACGCCCGCAAAACGGCTCAAGTTACAGGCTGCTCATGTTGGCCAGGAAGTCGCCGTTGGCGCGGGTCTTGCTCAGCTTGTCGATGAGCAGTTCCATGGCCTCCACCGGAGACAGCGGGTTCAGCACGCGGCGCAGCACCCAGATGCGTTGCAGGTCATCCTTGGTCTGCAGCAGCTCTTCCTTGCGGGTGCCCGAGCGCTGGATGTCGATGGCCGGGAAGACGCGCTTATCGCTCAGCTTGCGGTCCAGGATGACTTCCATGTTGCCCGTGCCCTTGAACTCTTCGAAGATGACGTCGTCCATGCGGCTGCCGGTCTCGATCAAAGCCGTGGCAATGATCGTCAGCGAGCCACCTTCCTCGATGTTGCGGGCCGCGCCGAAGAAGCGCTTCGGCCGCTGCAGAGCGTTGCTGTCAACGCCGCCGGAGAGCACTTTGCCCGAGGGCGGAACGATGGTGTTGTAGGCGCGCGCCAGGCGGGTGATCGAATCCAGCAGGATGACCACGTCGCGCTTGTGCTCCACCAGGCGCTTGGCCTTTTCGATGACCATCTCGGCCACCTGCACGTGGCGGGCGGCGGGCTCGTCAAAGGTCGAGCTGATGACCTCGCCCTTCACCGAGCGCTGCATGTCCGTAACTTCTTCGGGACGCTCATCGATCAGCAGCACGATCAGCACGACTTCCGGATGATTGGCCGTGATGGAGTTGGCGATGTTCTGCAGCAGCATGGTTTTGCCGGTGCGCGGCGGTGCGACGATCAGCCCGCGCTGGCCCTTGCCGATGGGAATCAACATGTCCATCACGCGCGCGCTCATGTTGTCGCGCACGGTCTCCAGCTTCAGCCGCTCCTGCGGATACAGCGGGGTCAGGTTGTCGAAGAGGATCTTGTTGCGCGCCTCGTCGGGCGACTCAAAGTTGACCGCCTCGATCTTGACCAGCGCGAAGTACTTTTCGCCCTCGTGCGGCGGACGCACCTGGCCGCTCACGGTGTCGCCGGTCTTCAGGTCGAACTTGCGGATCTGCGAGGGCGAGACGTAGATGTCGTCCGGGCCGGGCAGGTAGTTGTAATCGGGAGAGCGAAGGAAGCCATAGCCGTCGGGCAGGATTTCCAGCACGCCTTCGGCAAAGATGTGGCCCTCTTTTTCGCTCTGGGCCTGCAAAATTTTGAAGATGAGGTCCTGCTTGCGCAGGCCGCTCGCACCGGGGAGGTCGAGCTCGCGAGCGATTTTGGTCAGCTCGGTGATGTTCTTTTCTTTCAGTTCAGCGATCGTCATGTCCACCTACGGATTGCTTCTTGAGGGGAGGATTGTCAGCGCCATTGGGCGCCGGGAAGGGGCTGCCGCACTGCGGTTTCGCGCTGGGCAACCGGTGGGATGGGGACCGGCCGGATCATATGTCGCTGGCCGGAAAGAGATGGCGTTCGGCGGAAGCGGTCTGGTAAGAACTCTTCTGAGAACGGCCGGCTCTGTTGCGTTGATTCTGCCCGGCGCCCGCGGCTGCCGCCAGTGCGGCTCTTCCGCGGGATGCCGGAAAATAAAATCCTTATGCTGCCTGACGCTGCTTTTCGTTCACGTTGACAGGATCGGCCATCACGTTGTCGCGCTCGTTGTCACTGATGCGGTTCAGCACGTCGTTGGTCGTGTCCTGTATGCGCGTGTTCGGCTTGTGGAACTTGCGGGTAGCCTTGGACGCAATCTGGCAGAGCAGGTAACGGTTCTGCAGTGTGTGCAAAGCTTCAAAAACCTTGTCGGAACGCATAAAACTTCTCCTTACGTTGCCGTCACCCGGGCCGCACATCATGCTCAGGGCTTCGGGGACGGGGCTGGCTATGGCTCTCCCGGCAAAGGCGTTGCCAAATTGGAGTGCCGGAATTCTCTACGGAATAGGGCGTTATGAAAAGCTTTTTCCTACCGCCTGTATCTTTAGATGCACTGTAAATCGGGACGGACGCTCAATCTGGGCCTAACTGAACCCGCTCCAACCCTACGGCTTTCCGTCTCCTCAAGCTGCGCGACAGGCAAGACGCGACAAGATAACAACCTCCTGCAAACAACAGTTTGTATTTAGGAGGAACCTGCCATAGCCCATGCGATTCGGGCTCGAGGTGAACGGTACATCCCTTGGGCACCCACCCTTGGGAATTCCGCCGACTTCTGTACATTAAAGCTTTCGACAGCCAAGGTCAACAACCTTTTTCCTGACACTGCTTATTGCAAGTTATTGATTCTTAACGAATCTGTGGAAAAGTTAAGACAAGTGAAACAATTTTTTACATTTGCCCGAGCCCTC
>Ga0371490_1001695_pt1 | contig 10970 bp, 6 predicted proteins | sample MB2SIPfraction_FD_207959 | JGI IMG/M metagenome (GOLD analysis project Ga0371490, IMG submission 207959) | Lab enriched peat soil microbial communities from McLean, Ithaca, NY, United States - MB28FN SIP fraction | ecosystem: Environmental > Terrestrial > Soil > Wetlands > Peat | place: USA...
TACATTAAAGCTTTCGACAGCCAAGGTCAACAACCTTTTTCCTGACACTGCTTATTGCAAGTTATTGATTCTTAACGAATCTGTGGAAAAGTTAAGACAAGTGAAACAATTTTTTACATTTGCCCGGGCCCTCCGGCTGCACAAAGAGCGATGCAAGACGCAATAGAACCCCTTACAAGGCCTCCATTGGATGCACCGAAAATAGTGCATTATCTCCTAAGGCTTTGTATGAGAAGGGTCTGGCGAGCGGGCCGAGTTCAGGTCCAGATGCATACGATGGCTGCCGGAAATGCCGGGCGCCATACAGTCTCCATCGCGGTTATAAGTTGCCGGGCAGCCAGAGGAGATCTTCCGGCGCACGGGCGATTGCGCGTATTGCCAGACCTCGGCCCAGGCCGCGCCGCTCTGTTCCGGCGGTACGGGCGCCGTCGTGGTGCAGCCCGGCGAGGGTGGGCAGGCGTCGTTGGCCACCCAGTAGATCAGTTCTGAGCCCTCAGGTAGACCATGCAGATGGCTTGCCGTGCTGATCACCGTTCCATCACCTTCTGTGAACTCTATGCCGGAGCAGTAGATTCCGGGACGGTATCCGGCGCGGCGCACTGCCGCTGCCCAGGCAAAGACGTAGGCCCGCTGCACATCCAACATGCGTCCTCCCTCTTCCTGGTCCAAAAATAGGACGCTGCCCAGGCGGAAGCCTTCTTCGCGGGCGGCGCGCGCTGCCTGCTCTCCGTCGGCGGTGCCGGGATTGGAGTGCAAGGCCTTCAGGTGGGCGTAGTCGCGCCCATTGTAAAGCAGAAGAAGTCCGAATCCTGCGTGCTGCAACCGCTCGCGCTTACCGCGCCAGCTGTTGGTGTGCGCCCCGGGAGGATTGTTCAGCCAGTAGCCGGTGAAGGCGAAGGTGCGGTGCAGCTCGGCTAGCAAGTTGTCGCCGGGATAGTCGTTGCGGTCGAAGCCGAGATAGATCCTGGCGTGCTGTGCCTTGGGAGCGTTCTGTGCCAGGCACCGGCTCGGCAAGACAAGCGATACCTGCACAGACATCCATAGAAGCAGCGCGGTGAATCCGGCGCGTATCCAGCCGTGGCGATGGAAAGAGATGCTCATCCTTTACTTAGTGTAAACCGCACTTCTGTACGCAATAAGACAAACGCGTATTCGGCATTGTCACCACACGTTCACATTCTCACCACTTTCACGCAATCCTCATCCAACGTTGATGATGCACAAATCGCAGACTGCTGAAATGGAGTGGTTCGCCGATACATTGCAGCCCTGTGATATGTGGGGAGCGGTGTGTCTTATTCCAGCTTGTATGCAGCAACACATACGAACGGAGATGTATTGATGCGCCGAACTCTGAATCTTGCTTGTATCCTGATTGTCCTGGCTACCCTGCTCGGCTCCTCGGCCATGGCGCAAAACGCCAAGGGCTCGTTGACCGGACGCGTGGCCGATGCCAAAGATGCCATCCTGCCCGGCGCCGAGGTTGTGCTAATTCCAAGCGCCGGCCATATCGTCACCAATGGTCAGGGTGAGTTTACCGTCACCAACCTTGCCCCGGGCAACTACGAGGTCCACATCAACTATGTGGGCTTTGAGCCCTACAGCACGAACGTTACCATCAGCGCCGGCAAGAACACACACTTGCGCGCGGTCATCAAGGTGCAAGGTAAGTCTGAGGAAGTCACCGTCTTCAGCGGTCGTGAAAGTGGCGAAATCGAAGCCATCAACCGTACCCGGGCGGCGGAGAACATCCTGCAGGTGCTGCCCGCCGAGGTCATCACCAGCCTGCCGAACGCGAACATTGCCGACGCCCTGGGCCGCATGCCCAGCGTGACGCTCGAGCGCGACGAGGGTGAGGGCAAGTACGTGCAGATCCGCGGCACCGAGCCGCGCCTGAGCAACACCATGATCGATGGCGTCACCATCCCCTCGCCGGAAAATGGCGTGCGTCAGATCAAGCTGGACACCATTGCCAGCGACCTGGTGGAGTCCATCGAAATCAACAAGACATTGCAGGCCAATATCGACGCCGACGGCATCGGTGGCTCCGTCAACCTGAAGACGAAAACCGCGGGCGAACAGCCAACCTTCAATCTTTATGGCCTCGGCGGCCATACCCCGATCATCACCGGACGCAATGTCTACATGGGCGGCGGCACGCTGGGCAAGCGCTTCGGCGAGCATAGAAAGTTCGGCATCCTCTTCGGCGGCACCTACGACTACAACGGCCGCGGCATCAATGACATTGAACCCAGCCCGACAGCAGGCAGCGTCACCCCGCACTATGACAGCATGGACATGCGCGATTATGCCTACAACCGTACCCGTTACGGCTTTGCCGGCAGCATGGACTACAAATTGCGCGAAGGCTCCAGCGTTTACCTGCGCGGCCTCTACTCCACCTTCCGCAATTGGGGCACCAAGTGGGTCTTCACGCTGAATGACTACGACAAACCCAAGGCCAAGCAGGACTGGCGCCGTCCGAACATGGCGATTGCCAGCGTGGTCACCGGCGGCAAGCATGTCTTCACGGACTCCTGGTTTAGCTGGGATGTTTCGGCGAGCCGCTCGCGCTCACTGGGCGGCGGTTCCGGCAATGGTGATGCAAGCTTCAAATGGGTTGGTGACAGTGCGATTGCCAACAATTGCTATAACGTAACCGGCGTCAGCGTCTACCGTCCGGGCTGGAGCGCAGGCTGCTTTGGAACCGGTGCTGACAACGCAACCGATGAAAACAATTACGCGTTAAAGTCATTCAACCTGCCGGGACAGGGCATCAGCGCCCAGGTCAATCTGCAGGCTGGCGCCTCCTACGGCAAGAACTATCACTGGGGTTCGCACTTCGGCACCATCGAAGCCGGTTTCAAAGTCCGCAACGAGCACAAATTCGACAACAGCTTCGACCTGCAACTCAATCAGAACGGTAACGAGCCGGTGGTGAACCATCCGGAGTGGGCCAGCGGCTTCTCCGATCCCAACTACTACGACCACACCTATGGCAAGACCTACGGCACCAACCTGGTTGACTGGAGCAAGATCCGCGACTGGGCAATGACGGAGACCAGCAACCTCATACCGGGCGGCCCGCGCTGGAGCGTAGTCAACGGTACGAGTCAGTTCAACTACGTCCCCGGACAAAGCACGCTGAACACCGTGAATTATGACCTGGTGGAGCGCGTTACCGCCGGTTACGTGATGAACACCCTGGAACTGAACTCGCGCATGCGACTGGTTGCCGGCCTGCGCTTTGAAAACACCTATGTGAATACCCTAAGCTACGGTCAGGATTCCAGCGGCAATCTGCTTCCAACCACAGTCAACAACAGCTATCTGGACGTGCTGCCCAGCGCCTCGCTGCGCATTGCACTGGACCAGAACAGCAACCTGCGACTGGTGTATGGCCGCGGCCTCGCCCGTCCTGATCCTGAAATGATCACGGCGGCCCTTGCCGATACCGGCAGCACGCTGGGATCAAACGAGATCCTCACCCTGGGCAACACGAAGCTGAAGGCCGAGTACGCCGACAACTTTGACATTCTCTACGAGCGTTACTTCAAGCCCGTGGGTATGTTCCAGGCGGGATACTTCTACAAGCACATCAGCGACCCGATCATTCAGACCATCATTCCCGCCACCAACATTCCGCCCAATCTTTCCGGCAACTGCCCCTGCGTCTATGAGCAGTATCAGAACGCGCAGAGCGCACATGTGCAGGGAATCGAGGTCGGCTTCCAGCAACACCTCAGCTACCTGCCTGGCCCGATGCGCTTCCTAGGCATCTCGGCCAATTACAGCTATACCCAGTCGCAGCTCGCCGGGTTCAAAGACCCGACGACTGGTATCGCCTATCGCACGGATAAGCCAGCTATGCTGCGCCAGGCACCCAACAGCTTCAACATCAGCCCGACCTTCGATACCAAGAAGTTCTCCATGCGTATCGGCATGTCCTACAACGGCAGCTTCATCTACGCCTACCAGTGGTACACCGGCGCCGACCAGAACGGCTCGTTGGGCTCGGCAGGCACTACTATCGGCCCCAAGGGACCTGCGGGCGACCAGTACATGTACTCGCACTACCAGATAGACCTACAAGCCTCCTACAAGCTTCCGTGGGGACTTCAGGCTTATGGCTATGTGCTGAACATCAACAATGAGGTCTTCGGCTTCTATAACGGCAGCCCGCAGTACGTCGACCAGCGTGAGTACTACCACCCGACCTACGCCGGCGGCCTGCGATACAGCTTCAACCACTAACGCTAACGCATCATCCCCACCTTGATATTGGGGATGTGACGGCGGCGGAGCCAACCAGCTCCGCCGCTATCTTTTGTCAGCCTTCTCCGTATTCGCACCATGCCATGTGCAAGATGGAAAACCCCGCGTGTAATTTGGCGTTGCGAGCACCTTCACGGGGTTTTCCCTGCCCATTTCCACATTCGTGAGGAAAACCCTGCGCGACGATAGAAGATTTTGTGTTGACAGCCGAAAATAATGTGGATCAGGCGCTTTGTGTCAGCGGCATTGATTCAGGCAACGTCATTCCGCGCCCGGCGATCGTGTTGATTGCCGCACTCTCCGGTAACAGTTCTGTCATATCTTGCGTTAAATGGCGGAATAGGCGCCCGTGCATTGCCGGTGGCGAGTAAGGCCATTTACACTTGTGCACATGGATGGCAGGAGCCGGGCTCGAAAGCACGACCTGGCCGCACCTTACAAGTACAAGAGGAGACGCTAGTTGTTGTACCTCCACGGCCTCGGGCATTTTCATCCGGAAACGGTACTGGATAATCACTTTCTCGCCTCGCTCGATATCGGCGTGGACGTGAAATGGATTGAAGACCGCGTCGGCATCGTGGAGCGCCGCACTACCCTTCCCCTGGAGTACCTGAGCCGCACCCGCAACCAGGATCCGCGGGCCGCCGCCGAAGCCGCCACCACCACGCCCACCGAGATGGGCTTTGGGGCCGCCACCATGGCCCTCCAGCGCGCCGGTCTTGAGGCCAGCCAGATCGGCCTGGTCATCAGCGGTGGATGCTCGCCGGAGATGCAGATACCCGCCGATTCCAGCCGCGTGGCCAAAGCCCTGGGCTTGCGCGTGCCCTGCTTCGATCTGCACTCAGCCTGCTCGAGCTTTGCCTCGCAGATGCACTTCCTCAGCGGCATGCGCCCGGAGGCCCTGCCGGACTTTGTGCTGGTGGTCAACTGCGAGACCTTTACCCGCACCATCAATTACAACGACCGCCGCCAGGCCGTGCTCTTCGGCGATGCCGCCTCGGCCGTCATCGTCAGTGCCCGCGTGCCCGCCCCTTCAGTCATCAGCCATACCAGTTTCAACACCGATCCCGGCGGAGAGCACCAGATCGTCATCCCCACCGGCGGCCACTTCTCGCAGGAGGGCCACGCCGTGCAGGTCTTTGCCATCAAGACCACCACGGAGGTACTGCGCAATCTGCAATCCACTTTGCCGGCAGGCGAGGCGCGGCCCAAGATCTTCATCGGCCACCAGGCAAACCTGCGCATGCTGGAGAGCGTCTGCAAACGCTGCGATATCGCGCTCGAGGACCACTACTCGAACGTGGCGGGTTTTGGCAACTGCGGCGCGGCCGGCGCCCCCAGCGTGCTCTCTCAGTACTGGGACGATCTGCGCCACTCGGTCATCCACATGGCCGTCGTCGGCTCCGGGCTAGCCTGGGGTGGTATGCGCATCACCCGCGGCTGAGCGGCGACACCTCCGAGAATTTTTCCTTCACAGACACACAAAAAATGCCCCGGACCGAAGTCCGGGGTGAGTGTTCACAACCGCTCAGGAGAATGAGCGTTTACAGCTTCACAGTCGAAGTGGGTAACTCCTGCGCTTCCTTGCGCAGGGCCTCAAAGAGCACGGTGCTCAGGTAGCGCTCGCCGAAGCTGGGGATGACGGCGACGATGAGCTTGCCGGCATTCTCCGGCCGCTCGGCCACCTTGAGAGCGGCAAAGACGGCGGCTCCGGAGGAGATGCCCACCAGCAGGCCTTCCTCCTTGGGCAGGCGGCGAGCCGTGGCGATGGCATCGTCATTGCTGACCTGAATGATCTCGTCGATCAGCTTGGTATCCAGCACAGCGGGCACAAAGCCGGCGCCGATGCCCTGAATCTTATGTGGGCCAGGCTTGCCGCCGCTGAGCACAGGGCTTTCGGCTGGCTCCACGGCGATGGCCTTGAACGAGGGCTTGCGGGACTTGATGTAGCGCGCCACCCCGGTGAGCGTGCCACCGGTGCCTACACCACTGATGAGGATGTCCACCTTGCCGTCGGTGTCGTTCCAAATCTCCGGCCCGGTTGTCGCCTCATGGATGGCCGGATTGGCCGGGTTGTTGAACTGCTGCAGAATGTAACCGTTCGGCGTCGCGGCCAGCAGTTCCTCGGCCTTGGCGACCGCACCCTTCATGCCGTTGGGGCCGGGCGTCAGCACAAGTTTGGCTCCAAAGCTGAGCAACAGCACGCGACGCTCCAGGCTCATCGTCTCCGGCATGGTCAGGATCAGTTCATAGCCTTTGACGGCGGCCACAAAGGCCAGCGCGATGCCCGTGTTGCCGCTGGTCGGCTCGATCAGCACGGTCTTGCCGGGAGTGATCTTGCCCTCGCGCTCAGCGGCCTCGATGAGGGCGGCGCCGATGCGGTCTTTCACGCTGGCCAACGGGTTCTGGCTCTCCAGCTTGACGGCGATGCGCCCGGGACTTCCCTTGCCCAGGCGGTTCAGGTAGAGAAGCGGTGTCTTTCCAATCAATTCGGTGATGCTGTTGGCAATCGGCATGGAGCCTCCATGTGGCCGCCCGTGGCGGGCCGGCTGCGGCTCCGCCGTTTTGGCAGGAGCCAGATATCTTTCAGATGCGCCAGAGCCGGAAAAGGAGGGAAAAATAGAAAACCCACCTGCCGGTGACTCTGGCGGTGGGTGCGTGAACTGTAACGAAAAGCTCGGAAACTAGCTCACGATCTCCTGGACGCCAGAGTGCGCACACCCGCAACAACAACAGCAGGCGGCATAAGCGCTATGGCAGCAGGACATCATGATGCTTCAGTTATACCTCTCCGGGGTACCGGGGTCAATCGCACGCCCCGCCGGAGTCAATTTCTGATAGTGTATGGCCATCGCGGCCGGCGTCTGCGCACAACGCTTCCGCCACACCCAAACAGGACGCAACGATGACCACACCCACGCATGGCCGCATCAGCGCCAAGGCGGCGCAGTTTACAGAAAGCGTTATTCGCGAGATGACCCGCGAGGCGCTGCGTCACAACGCCATCAACCTGGCCCAGGGATTTCCCGACTTCTCCGCCCCGGCCGCCATCAAGCTGGCCGCGCAGCAGGCCATCGCCGATGACATCAACCAGTACGCCATCACCTGGGGCGCGCGCGACCTGCGCACGGCCATCGCCCGCAAGACCCTGCACTGGCAGGGCATCGAGGTGGACCCCGAGCGCGAGATCACCGTCTGCTGCGGTGCCACCGAGGCGATGATCGCCGCCCTGATGGCCGTGGCCGACCCCGGCGACGAGGTCATCGTCTTTGAGCCCTTCTACGAAAACTACGGTGCCGACGCCATCCTCAGCGGGGCCACCCCGCGCTACGTCGCACTGTATCCGCCGGCCGAGCCCGACGGCGAATGGACATTTGATCGCGATGAGTTGCGCGCGGCCTTCCACCCGAACACCCGCGCCATCATCCTGAACACGCCGAACAATCCCACCGGCAAGGTCTTCACCCGCCAGGAGCTGGAGTTCATCCGCGACCTCTGCGTGGAGTTCGACGCGCTGGCCATCACCGACGAGATCTATGAGCACATTCTTTACGATGGCGCGCGACACATCTCACCCGTAACCATTGATGGCATGCGCGAGCGCACCATCACCATCAACGGCATGAGCAAAACCTACAGCGTGACGGGCTGGCGCGTGGGCTGGCTGATTGCGCCACCTGACCTCACCTCGGCCATCCGCAAGGTGCATGACTTTTTGACCGTGGGCGCAGCCGCTCCCCTGCAGGCCGCGGGAGCCGTGGCGCTGTGCCTGCCGGAGGACTACTACGCACACCTTGCGACTGACTACCTTGCCCGCCGCGATCACCTGCTGGCTGCCCTGCGCGAGGTGGGTTTCACCGCCTACCGGCCGCGCGGAGCCTACTACATCATGACCAACGTGCGAGACTTCGGCTTTGCCAACGATGTGGAGTTTGTGCGCCACCTGATTGCCGATATCGGCGTGGCCGCCGTGCCGGGCTCCAGCTTTTACAGTGACGATCTGGGCGCGCAGCAAGTACGCTTCGCCTTCTGCAAAAAAGAAGAGACCCTGGCGGCGGCCATCGAGCGGCTGCACAAGCTGAAAAGGCGCTGATGAGTTACGCCAGCTTGACGGGGGGACCATCCGGGGATTTGCGAGGCCAAGCTGATGGCATAGCTATGGTCTCGCCCCGTGATAATCAATAAACACGGCCCGCCAACTGGATGCAGGCGGGCCGCTCATGCAATACCGGTTTACGCCTGAAAGACCTCGAACTTCTCCCTGGGCGCGTTACACAGCGGGCAGCGCTCCAAGGTCGGATCGTCCGTGACCTCTCCGCAGAACGGGCAAACGTAGAAGGTGGTCGCCACGCGCTGTGCCTCCAAATGGGCCAGCGCATCGCCATATAGCGTGGCGTGCACGGCTTCGGCATCCATGGCGCGGCGGAAAGTGTGCACGGCTGCATCCTGCCCGGCGGCTTCGGCCTCGCGGATAAACTCCGGATACATCACGTCGCGCTCGTACTCCTCGCCCTTCTTGGCCTCGGCAAGGTTCTCCGCCGTAGTGCCAACCTTTGGCGTTGCAATCTTCGCCTCCGGAGTGGCGCCCAGCCGGGTGATGACCTTGGCATGGCTGGCGGCGTGGACCTGCTCGGCGCGGGCAGCGGCGCGGAAGAGCGTGGCCACGCGCTTGTAGCCCTCTGCGGCGGCTTTCTCGGAAAAGGCCGTGTAGCGCGCGCTGGCATTGCTTTCGCCTTCAAAGGCAGCCTGCAGGTTCTTCAATGTCTGGGACGGAGTAATAGTGCTGCTCATGGCGTGAATCCTCCTGCCAAAGCCTAGCGCTCGGCACTGGGCTGGGGATGTGACCGCCGAACCCGCTTTCAGTGATGGATACCTGGATAAGAGGCTCCCAAAGCCCCAATTTTGCACAATCGGCAGGGCCAGAAAAGAAGCCCTGAATCCTAAGGCTCGCCGCCGACTCCAATCCTGTAAGAAACAATCCACCGGCTACGATATGGCGCGTTGACGCCGGGCATGGGATGGTGTTTCTATTCTTCATTGTCCAATGGGACGGACGACAGACCTGTCCATGCTGCGCACAAGGCGAGGTATACCAAGATGATTCGCAAAGATATCCTGCAGGGCTTTCCTGAACTTTTTGGCAAAAAGGCCGTGGAGGGACACGAGCTTGACGTTGAGGAGACGATTGCCACCCTCACGCGAGAGTTGAATCCATCCATTGCCAAGGCCCTGGCAGCGCGGCGCGCCATTCTGAACTCCTCGGCCCCGGTGCGCGAAAAATACGGCTGGCCCAAGTGGGATGAGCGCTACGAAGACCCCGTCAGCGGCGGCGCCTGTACCTTCCGCGAGATTGTGCAGGGCATGATTGATAACTTCCTCGACCGGCGCAGCCCGCACGCATGGCGGCTGAACGATGAGGTCCCGATCCCCACCGATGCGCACCCGTCGCGCAACGCGGGACTGGAACTGACCGGCCCCTGGTATCCCCTGGACATGGCTTTTAACGCCCTGAACAGCGCGGCGCCAATGAACATGCCGGATTTCGAGGACGCTTCGCCTACGCACTTCCGTCCCGATGGCACACCTTCGCATGAGCCGGTGGGCGTCTTCGGAGCCTTGCAGAACGCCAAGGAGATCTTCGAAGGGCGCTGGCACGGCAAGCCCTATGAGGTTGCCAAGAAAAACAAGACGCGCAGCTACAAACTGGATCGCGAGCCGCACACCTGGCCCACGCGCTTTGTGCGTCCGCCCAGTATCCACGTGCGCTTTGACCACTTTCTGGTGGACGGCCAGCCTGCGCCGGGTCTGGTGGTGGTGGCCGTGCTTTGGGCGCTGAATAACTACGCGCCGCTGAAGAAGCTGGGCACGGGCTTGTATTTCTACATCCCCAAGCTGCAGTCGCCGCAGGAGGCGCTGATCGTCGAGCGTCTCTTCTCGCGGCTGGAGCAGATGATTGGCATCACGGCCGGCACCATCAAGATCAAGATGCTTTACGAGGAAGGCAACGGCGGACGCACCCTTCCGGCTATCATTTGGACTCTGCGGCGTCGCCTGCTGGGCACCAACGTCGGCCGCTGGGACTACCTGGGCAGCCTTATCGAGATGTGGAAGGACGATCCCGCTGGGGTCTTCCCCGATCCGCAGGGCATTGGCATGGCTGCGCCCAACATGATTGCCTATCAGCGCTTCAACGCGCTGATGATGCTGATGGCCGGCCTCAAGCATGGTGAATTGACCCAGGGCGCACCCATCGGCGGCATGGCGGCTGTCATGATCTACCAGGCGGGAGACACTTACGGCCGCGCCCGCTACAACCAGCTTGCGCTGCGCGCCATGGCCATGGACAAGCTCCGTGAAAGACTGCTGGGTTTGATCTTTGTGCCGGAGTCTCCGCTGCCTGCCTTGAAACCTCCCACCCTGGCCGACATCCTGGAAGGCAAGGCCAAGGGCAAGCTCTATGACGCCTACCGCCAGAGCTGGGTGGCCAGTCCCGAGCCGGCCTATGTGGAGGCGGGCAACCGTCCGCTGCGCGCAACCTTGCAGCAGCTGCAGCCCTTGCTGGACGCACCGCGTGAGAGCGTGGACGTGAAGGGCAAGCCCGTGCCCACGGTCGCCAGCGGCCTGACGGATGCCGAGCGCAAGTTGCTACAATCGCGCGGCCTGCTGAACGAGAACGGCCAGATTACTCCGCATGT
>Ga0371490_1001696_pt1 | contig 10968 bp, 8 predicted proteins | sample MB2SIPfraction_FD_207959 | JGI IMG/M metagenome (GOLD analysis project Ga0371490, IMG submission 207959) | Lab enriched peat soil microbial communities from McLean, Ithaca, NY, United States - MB28FN SIP fraction | ecosystem: Environmental > Terrestrial > Soil > Wetlands > Peat | place: USA...
CTGCGCCGCCGGCGATAATGCTATCCGGGCTCACGCTCAGCGTGGCCTTCGGTGCGGTCGGCGGAGGCGGAGGCGGTGTGGCCGGTGCCGGGGCGGCCTTTTTATGGCAGCCGGCTGAGACCAGCACAACACCAAGGGCCAAGGTCAGGAGTGTCCACTTCATCGTCTGTTTCAATGCATCCTCCAGTGCGAGAACTCTCGCGCTATGGGCCGCGGCAACAGGCCGCGAACCCGGTTAACAGAAAACCTGCCTACAAATCCATTACTACACCCAAAAGCGTCTCTCTGACTACTTCCAGCTCCAATTGGGCTGAGAGTTGGAGCCCGAAAACGTTAGTTGCATCTGCCCGCTGCCGTCGGCCAGCATCGTCCAAATCTGCTCCTGGCCGCCGCGCGTGCTCTGATAAACGATGTGCCGTCCATCCGGCGACCACGACGGAAAATCGTTGCGTCCGCCATCGTGCGTCAGCTGAATCCACTTATGGCTGGCCACGTCCATCAGGTAAATGTCGGAGTTGCCCGGCGCGCCCGCTCCGTAGTGCCGTACCCAGGCAAAGGCCAGGTACTGTCCATTCGGAGACCACGAGGGGCTCACCGCGTAGCCCTGCTCGGTCAACCGCTGCACGTTGCTGCCATCGCTGTCCATTATGTAGATCTGCGGCAGTCCGGTGCGTCCGCTCACCCAGGCAATCTGTGCGTTCGTCTTGGGATTCCACACCGGGCTCACATCCGGCCCGTGCACGCTGGTCAACCGCTGCAGGTTGCCGCCGTTGGCGTTGCAGACGTAAATCTCGCTGTCGCCCGAGCGCGAACTGGAGAAGGCCAGCTTTGTGCCGTCGCTGCTCCACGCGGGACTTACGGTCGTTCCGCCCATCGCCGGGAAGCTCAGCATCCGTCCCAGCTCCAGAGACCAGATGGCCACGTTCGGTCCGCCCCGGGCGTAGCTGGCAAAGGCAATCTTCGTGTTATCCGGAGAAACGCGCGGCGACAGCGCAATCGATCCCAGATGCGTCACCGCATGCTGTCCCGCGCCGTCGTAGTCCATCGCCCACACCTCTTTGTGCCCGGTGCGGTTGCTGATGTAATAAATCTTGCTCTCGGCAATGCCGTTGATGCCGCCGCCCAGCCGGAAGATGATCTCATTGGCAAAGCGGTGGGCAATGATGCGTGCGTTCTCATCCGTCGCCGACTCGCGATATTGCTTGGCCAGCACCTGCGGCGCCTGCGGACTCTTCACGTCGAACAACCAGCCCTGCACCTGCATGGCGCCGTTGCTTACGCCCAGATTGCCAAAGGCCAACATGCTGGCCTTTACCGGCAGGGCGCTCCAGTGGTCCAAATATGCTTCGTTGGGATATCCCACCGGCTCCATGGGATAAAAGCTGCGGCTCACCACGTCGAAGATACCAGCCTGCTCCAGGTCGCTGAACAGCACGTCATTGAATGTCTTGTTCAGCGGAGTGGCCGAGGGATCGTTGCGCACCACCTTGAACTCGGGCAGGGCAATGCGTATCTTTTCGCCGCCCACTCCGGTTCCCGTGCGGATCCAGTCCTGCGCCGCGGCCGGCATAGACAATCCGAGTAATCCAGCCAGCAGCAGTGCACCTACGACGGCAATTCGCTTCATATTTATCACCCTACCCATCTCCCATCGCAGAGCACAATTTGCCTCTCCGGCTAGCGCCGGTAGTCAAACCAGAACTCCACTGAAACATAATTGCCGTTGTAACCCTGCGGCAATGGCCCAAAGGTGTCTATCCGTTGGATGGCCCTGACCGCGGCCTGGTCGAGCGAGGGTACACCGCTCGATTGCTCCACTTTCACGTGCGAAGGCGCACCACTGCGCGAGATGTCAAAGAGGATGTACACCCGCCGCGCCGTGCTGACGCCGGGATTCACCTCGTTCTGCCACGCGTCATGAACCTTGCGCGCCACCACATCCGTGTACCAGCCAAAGCGGCTGCCAAAACTGCCACCGCCGCCCTCGCCAAAGCTCATGCCACCCGTGGTGTTGCCCGTCTGGAAGGTGGTAAACGGCCCCGCCGCCGGAGCTCCCTGGCCATAGGGAATACTGTTGTCCACAGGCAGGGGACGATTCTTCGCCAGTGCGTTTTTCGCCAGTGCTGCGCGCAGCTTTTGCAGATCCTTCTCGCGTGCGGCGGCCTCGGCTTTTTCCTTCGCGCTCTGCTTAGTCGCCTTCATTTTGGCGTCGCGGTCGGGAATGGCGATGGCCTTTTCATCCGGCTTCGCCACCGGTGCCGGAAGGCTCTGGCTCAGCCCCTTGCTGTCCGTGGCCAAAACGCTGTCCTTGTTCGCATGCGGATTCGGCGGCAGGGGAATGCCGCTGACCAGGGTCGCGCTCATTGCTCCGTCTCCGCCGCTGCCATTGTTGCCCCAGTCGCTGCCGTGCGTCTCCAGAAACTGCGGCAGAAACAGCACGCAGGCCACCAGAGCGGCATGCAGCATCACGCTGAAGGCCAGCGAAGGCGCAAAGGCCTCGTGGTATCCGTAAATGTCAGCGTCCTGTGGCATGTACCTTGCTGTCCAGTGGTTGCGTGACGATGCTTACGTTGGTGATGCCCGTCTGCTTCACCGCGTCCATCACCGTGGCGAAGGCGCCGAAGGGCACGCTCTCGTCGCTGCGGATGAATATGCTCTGTCCCTGCGGGTCGCGGATCTTCTCATGCAGCCGCGCGGCTATCTCATTGATGTTGATGGGATCGTTGCCCAGGTAGACCTTCTGGTCGCGGTCGATGGTGATCACCAGCCGCTCCTCGGTGATCTCCTTGACCGACTTTGTCTTCGGCACCTCCACCTCGATGCCGGATTGCAGGATCGGCGCGGTGACCATGAACATCACCAGCAGCACCAGCACCACGTCCACAAAGGGAGTGATGTTGATCTCGGAGAGCGAGCTCTGGGTGCGTCCGCTATTATTCGTAAACGCCACAGCTGCCTCCTAGCGTGCGTCTTCGTTGCGGTCAAGGATGTTCAGCAGTTCCATGCTGAAGTCATCCATGCGCGCCGCGAACTCCCTGATGCGCTGCAAAAAGTAGTTGTAGGCCACCACGGCGGGCACGGCGGCAAACAAACCGGCGGCCGTCGTGATCAAAGCCTCGCTGATGCCCGGCGCCACCGCGCGCAAAGTCGCTGCGCCGGCTGAGCCCAGCCCGTGGAAGGCGTCAATGATGCCCCACACCGTGCCGAACAAACCCACGAATGGCGCAATCGAACCGGTGGTTGCCAGCCAGGGCAGGCGATTTTCCAACCGCGTCAGTTCCTCGCTGCTGGCAATCTGCATGGCCCTCTGCACGGTCACCGTGCGTGCGGGGCTGCCCTTCTTCAGCTCCTCCACCGCGCCTTCAAACACGGTCACCAGCGGCGAAGGACGGAACTGGTCGGCCACCGCCGTCAGCTCCTGCATGCGCCCGGCTTTCCGGAAGGCCTTGATGAAGCGCCCGCTCTGCACCTGTGCCCGGCGGAACAATCCCCATTTGCCGAGGATGATGCCCCACGACAGCAGGCTGAGCGCTGCAAGTATCAGCAAAACAAGCTTGGCGACCACTCCCGTGTTGGAGACCATCTCCATCACTTCGCCGCCAATGGCAGATGCAAATAAATGTGTAATCGGCATTCCTCTCCCGTCGTAAACGGTGCTACGGCGACCACCTCCGGGCCACTATGCCCGGCATTCCTGCCGCAATAGCTCTCATTATAGACAGCCGCGTTGTGCTTTGTGCGCCCCCGCGCACCATAACCCGCAATGCGGAATACAACTTGGCCTCATCCTCTACGATGCAAACTGCCTGCGTCACCGTCAGATCCTTGCCGCCCGCCGCGCAGATGACACCCCCCGTTCGCGGTGTACACTGCTCTTGTCTGGCCCTCCCGGGCCCGGGGAACATACAACGATGAACAAGCTTCGCGCCGCATCCTCGCTCGTTCTCACAGTCGTCTTTGCCGCCACCTTCGTTCTTGCCCAGGCCTCGCCCGCTGCCGCGCCTGCACCCGCAAAGGAAGCTCCGCTTAACGCCTTGCCCTACACGCCCAGCCTCGACCTGCCATCCATGGATCGCACGGCCGACCCCTGTGTGGACTTCTACCAGTTCAGTTGCGGCGGATGGATGAAGAACAATCCCATCCCCGCCGACCAGTCCTCGTGGAGCGTCTACGGCAAGCTCACGAATGATAACTACCAGTACCTCTGGGGCATCCTCGACGAGCTCGCAAAGCCTGCAACCGTGCGCACTGCCGTGCAGCAGCAGCTCGGAGACTTCTTTGCCAGTTGCATGGATGAGCCGCGCATTGAGGCCCTTGGCGCCCGTCCACTCGCCCCGCAGCTCAAGGCCATTGCCAAGATCAAAAAGACCTCCGACCTTGTTCCTTACCTCGCCGCCCGCAACCTGGAATCTTGGTACTACGGCGGTCCGCTCTTCACCGCCGGCAGCGGACAGGACTTCGGCGACGCCACCTCGGTCATCGCCAACGTCGATGCCGGCGGCCTCGGCCTGCCCGATCGCGACTACTACCTGAAGACCGACGCCAAGAGCGTGGACACCCGCAAGCACTACGTCGAACACGTCGCCAACATGTTCGTGCTCCTCGGCGAAGAGCGCGCCCAGGCGGAGGCCGATGCCGCCACTATCCTGCGCTTTGAAACAGAGCTCGCCAAGGTCACTCTCACACGCGTAGAAAAGCGCGATCCCTACAAGCTCTACCACAAGATGTCCGTCGCCCAGTTGCAGACCATCACGCCCGGCTTTGACTGGCAAAAGTACTTCGCCGCCGACAACTTCCCGGCCTTCACCTCGGTCAACGTCGATCAGCCCGAGTTCTTCAAGCGCGTGCAGACGCTCATTGAAAAAGAGCCCATCGCCACCTGGCGCACCTACCTGCGCTGGAACCTCGTCCGCGGCCGCGCGCAGTATCTCTCCAGCGCCTTCGTCAATGAGAACTTTGCCTTCTATCGCGGCTACCTGCGCGGCACCAAGCAGCTGGCTCCGCGCTGGAAGCGCTGTGTGCAGTATGCCGACCACAACCTTGGTGAAGCCCTCGGACAGGAGTTTGTCCGCCGCACCTTCACTCCGGAAACCAAGGCCGACACCGTGCACATGACCGAACTGATCGAAAAGGCCATGGAGCGCGAGATCAATAACCTGGACTGGATGAGCCCCGCCACCAAGCAGCAGGCGCTCGTCAAGCTGCATGGTATCCGCAACAAGGTCGGCTACCCGGATAAGTGGCGTGACTACTCCAGCGTGCAGATTAAGAGCGGCGACTTTGCCGGCAACATCGTCGCACTCACCCGCTTTGAAACCGCGCGCCACATCCAGAAGATTGGCCGCCCCGTCAACCATGACGAGTGGCTCATGTCGCCCGTCACCGTCAACGCCTACTACGATTCGCAGATGAACGACATCAACTTCCCGGCGGGAGTTCTGCAGCCGCCGCTCTACGATCCCCGCCTCGACGCCGCGCCCAACTACGGCAACACAGGCTCTACCATCGGACACGAACTCACCCACGGATTTGACGATGAAGGCCGCCAGTTTGACGCCACCGGTAATCTCAAGGACTGGTGGACCGAAACCGACGCCAAAAACTTTGAGGAGAAGATCAACTGCGTGCGCGACGAGTTTGCCGAATTCGTCGTCGTCGATGACATCCACATCAACAGCAAGCTCACCAGTGGAGAAGACGTTGCCGATCTCGGCGGCACCCTCCTCGCCTATCTTGCCTGGAAGGATGCCACTGCCGCTCAGCAGCTTGCATCGCGCGACGGCTTCACTCCCGACCAGCGCTTCTTCATTGGCATGGCCCAGTGGGCCTGTGAGAATCAGCGTCCGGAGGCCTCGCGCCTCCAGGCTCTCACCAATCCGCACTCGCCCGGCAAGTACCGCATCAACGGCATCGTCAGCGACCTGCCACAGTTCCAGCAGGCCTTCGGCTGCCATGCCGGTCAGCCCATGGTCCGCGCCAAGCAGTGCAAGGTCTGGTAGCAGGGAAGCGCAGAAAAGAAAATTGCGGGTGCCCCATCCTTCCGCCAACTGTTGGCGGAGGGTGGGGTAGGTGATTTTGTTTTTAGCTTTTGTTATTGAAGTGTCATCCTAAGCGAAGCGAAGGACCCCCGCGTTGATTGCAGCATGAATGCCGCCTCAGGTCACCAACCATAAAAGTTAAGAGTGTCATCCTGAGCGAATGAGACGCCGTGGCGCCTCTGGAGTCGAAGGACCCCTGTCGCCACGAAAACGAACCATGAGCAGCCCACCCCCCGGCCATGCTATTCTCAGCGGGAAATCCTTCTCCCACGGGTGACGAGTGCTCCGCGAACTGCGCGTTGAAAACTACGCCGTCATAGACAATGTGGTGGTCGAATTCGGCGCCGGACTCAACCTGCTCACCGGAGAGACCGGTGCCGGCAAGTCCATCCTCATCGACGCGCTCGCCCTCCTCCTTGGCGAACGTGCGCAGTCCGACATCATCCGCCACGGCGCCGACAAGGCCACCGTCAGCGCCGTTTACGAATCCACCGACCCTGCCATCAACGCCATTCTCGAGGAGAACGGCCTCGACGCCTCCGCCGGGGAGGTCATTCTCCGCCGCGACATCTCTGCCAACGGCAAGGGCCGAGTCTTCGTCAACAACCAGCCTGCCACCGTCGCCGTGCTCAAGGCTCTTGCGCCACGCCTCGCCGTCGTCCACGCGCAAAATCAGTCGGTGCTTGTCTTCGACGCCGCCGAGCGCCTGGCCCTCCTCGATCTCGCCGCCGGCATCGATCACCAGCCCGTCGCCGAGGCCTACGCCGCCTGGCACGGCATCATCCTGCGCATCGCCGAGCTGGAAAAAGGCGAGCAGGAAAAGCTCCGCCTCGTGGACCTCTGGAAGTTCCAGCTCAAGGAGATCAGCGACGTCGCGCCGGTCGAGGGCGAAGACCTGAAGCTGGAAGCTGAAAAGCGCGTCCTCGCCAACAGTGAGCGTGTTTACGCCGCCGCCATGGGTGCCTTCGAGCAGCTTTACGACATCGAGGACTCGGCCAACTCGCGCCTCAAGGCCGCCGCCCGCCATCTTGAGGAGCTTGCCCGCTTCGACCCCGCCTACCAGGAGCCGCTGCAGCAGCTGGAAAGCGCGCGCCTCACCGCCGAAGATTTGGCCGTCACCCTGCGCGACTTCGCCGCCTCCATGGACGCCAGCCCCGAGCGTCTCGCCGAGGTCGAAGACCGCCTCGCTGCCCTCGACAAGCTTCGCCGCAAGTACGGACACTCGCTCGATGCCGTTCTCGCCTACCAGCAGGAGGTCGCCGCCAAGCTCAATGACATTGAGAACAAGGACGAGGTGCTGGCTGCTCTGCGCAAGGATTTAGCAAAGGCCGCGGAAAAATATCTCGCCGCCGCCCGCACCATCAGCAAGCGCCGTTACGAACTCGCCCGCCGTCTGGAGAAAACCGTCGAGGCGGAGATCAACGATCTCGCCATGAAAGCTCGCTTCCACATCGAAGTCTCCGGCAGCGACGAGGAATCCAACTGGACCTCCACGGGCTTCGACCACGTCGCTTACCTCATCGCCACCAATCCCGGCGAGCCCATGGGGCCCATCGAAAACATCGCCAGCGGCGGAGAACTCAGCCGCGTCATGTTGGCCCTCAAGGCCAGCATCGAGGCCGGCCGCGCCCCCGCCAAGTCCATAACTGCCGCAGCAGGGAACACGTCTTCCGCCGCATCCGCCAATTTATTCGCCAACGCACAGGACGCCGAACGCTCTCTCGTCTTCGATGAAATTGATACCGGCATCGGTGGCCGCGCCGCCGACGCGGTGGGCAAAAAGCTCAAGGCGCTCTCGCGTGGCAAGCAGGTGCTCTGCATCACCCACCTGCCGCAAATCGCCAGCTTCGCCGACCATCACTTCCTCATCGAGAAGCACGAATCCGGCGGCCGCACCCGCACCACCGTCCGCCCACTCGACGCCGCTCAGCGCCGCGAGGAGATCGCCCGTATGCTAAGCGGCGCCAAGGTCACCGAAGCCAGCCTCAAAAACGCCGACCAGTTGCTGAAGACAAATAGCTAATGCACGCTGCGATATTTACTCCATGGAACTCCTGGATCATTGCGGTGTCTAACCCAGCATGAAGATTGAACGAAGCTCGTTTCCGGCAACGGTTTGGCTGATAAGGGTCCTCTTCTCACGTCAAGCCATGAGGTTCTATGCCATCTCGGCCGTAATCGTGATTTCCTTTGCGGCCTTCGTTCAAATTCAGGCCCATATCGCGCGCCATCGCGCGGAAGCCCTCCTCTCCGATATTCAACAACTGGAGCTACGCAAAAGTACTTGGTCAGATGCCAGCAAGTTGATGAATCGCTGGGGTGCCTGGGGGCATTATGACGGTAGCTGTACGGCAGTGCGATGCAAATATCAGATTGAGATTTCAGATTTTCGGGGAAGGTTCCCTTACACATTTAGCTACCCATTGATGGTTGTGAGTGGATGGTTGGGCGGGCGTCCATTCCTGATTTACGCATCGTTTGAAGTGAGAGAAGGTATTGTTTGGGGGAAAGACTTCGGGGTGGGAATAGGAGTGCCACCAAGTTGGTTTTCAAGGTCAGATTTTGGTTTCACGTTGCTCGGAGGGGCGAAGAGCGTTTCACGATTCAGTCCTGTGGGACAAATGCCACAGCTCTCGCTTCATCGCGACTATACGATTCGGAGACCTGGTGGATGCACAGGATGCAAGGCGGTTTATGTAGATTTTACTCCCTATGCAAGTGCCTCAGATATTCAGCGCCTGATGAATTTCAATCTATCCTGCATGACGCGATGGAAGCCTTGTCTTGAATGGGAAGACATCATGCCTGTGGCCTGGCAGCAGCACATGGCGGAGCAAAGTCAGTTGGATGCAGCATGGGATAACGAGAAGTGTAATTATCCTTTGGACCTGCTGGGAAGGGAGTCTGAAAATGCCGTTATCGCTGATGTAACCTCCAATCACACGGAAGGATCGCCGGGGAATGAATTGCGGGTTGTTAAGTTCCGTTTAGTCCGCAAACTCAAAGGCGCACAGTTTTGGGAGGCAAGCGAAGAGGCTAAGACAACGTGGTTCAAATCCACAGAAGATGCAACTTTCCCTAATCCGCGTATTGACTCAATCGTCGGCTCAAGGCTCATCCTCTTTTTCGAGCATGATGCGTATATAAGGAATCAGGATTTTGAATTGGAAAGATGTGGATTGATCCCATTCAAAGAAAGCGATCTCGCAGAGGTTGAGCGAGGAATCGCTGAGGACTATCTTCACAACCCGGGTGGTGTACCAATTCTAAAGAAGTAACTAAATACGGCCGGTGGCCCATTCAAGCCCTCCTTTGGCTTGAGTGGGGGGCAGGCATCTTCTCCATCCCCCCTTCCGTTTTTCACTCCATATATCTACCGCTCCTTGCATTAATCATTCACTTGATTCAAAATCCACACTTGTGCCGCCCCGTTCGCCCCGTCTTTTGAGCCAACGGATGCTCCACAGCGCATTTCTCTGCACAGAGTTGGTGCAAGGGCCATGTAACTCTTAAACTTAGAGCATTCCCTCCGGGTTTTGCCGCCGTTTAAAGTATCGCGGCTGCCCCCAGGGGAATCCAATAATGATGACGTCGACAACTGAGAACAAAACTCTCCTCCTGCTCAAGCCGCGCGGATTCTGCGCCGGCGTGGTGCGCGCCATTGACATCGTTAAGATCGCCCTCGAGACCTTCGGCCCGCCCATCTACGTCCGCAAGGAGATTGTCCACAACAAGTACGTCGTTGAGGACCTCAAGCAGAAGGGTGCCATCTTCGTCGATGACGTCGAAGAGGTTCCCAACGGCGAGCGCGTCATCTACAGCGCGCACGGCGTCGCCCCCAGCGTCCGAGAGGCCAGCAAGCTCCGCATGTTGCGCGTGATTGACGCCACCTGCCCGCTGGTCACCAAGGTGCACGTCGAAGCCATCCGTTTTGCCAAGGGCAGCTATTCGCTCGTCCTCATCGGCCACCTCAATCACGATGAGATCGTCGGCACCCTGGGCGAGGCCCCCGAGGTCACACAGGTGGTCAGCAGCGCCGATCAGGTCAAGGACATCATCGTCCCCGATCCCAACCGCGTCGCCTATCTCACGCAGACCACGCTCTCGCTCGACGAGGCCAAGGACATCATCGAGGCCCTCAAGCAGAAGTTCCCCAACATCCGCGGACCGCATGCGCAGGACATCTGCTACGCCACGGAGAATCGCCAGGTCGCCGTCAAGAACGTGGCCGAGCAGGCCGATCTCGTTCTCGTCGTCGGCTCGCCCAACAGCTCCAACTCCAACCGTCTGGTGGAGGTGGCACGCAACCTGGGCACCAACAGCCATCTGATCGACACCTGCACGGACATCGATCCCACCTGGCTGGAAGGCGTCAAGACCGTCGCTCTCACCGCCGGCGCCAGCGCTCCGGAGATCCTCGTGCAAGAGGTCATCAAGTTCCTCGGCGACCTTGGCTTTGGAGACGTGCGCGAGGTTGAGGTCATGCCCGAGCACGTTCGCTTCGCGCTTCCGCCGGAGATCGTCGCCGCCATCGGCGCCGCCCCCGACGTCGCGGCCGTGGAGTAGGCAGTGGACTCCGGTACAACCCAGCCCACCGCCATCCGCTTCGGCAAAATTGCCGGGCTCGCCGAGCGTCTTAAGGGTGCCATCGCGGCGGCGCAGGGCTTCCTCTTTGGACTGCAACACGAAGACGGCTGGTGGTGCGGCGAGCTCGAGGCCGACACCACGCTCGAATCCGATTACATCTTCCTGCACACCCTGCTCGGCACCCGCGACGAGCGCCGCTTTCAGCAGTGTGCGCGAGAGATTCTGCATTACCAGAACGCCGATGGCGGCTGGCCCATCTACCACGGTGGACCCTCCAACATCAGCGCCAGCGTCAAGGCCTACTTCGCGCTCAAAATGTGCGGCCATCTGCCGGAAGAAGAGC
>Ga0371490_1001703_pt1 | contig 10921 bp, 11 predicted proteins | sample MB2SIPfraction_FD_207959 | JGI IMG/M metagenome (GOLD analysis project Ga0371490, IMG submission 207959) | Lab enriched peat soil microbial communities from McLean, Ithaca, NY, United States - MB28FN SIP fraction | ecosystem: Environmental > Terrestrial > Soil > Wetlands > Peat | place: USA...
CGTGGATTGAATCAAGTTGGAAACGAATTCACTCTGGCCACCATGGCCTTCAACATCACCCGGCTGCACGCCATGCGTGCAGCCTGATACAACAACACCGCCGCTGCCGGTGGGGTGAAACTCAAAATTAGACCGTCGCTGCTCAGGGCCAACAGCGTTCTCACGCAGACACTATAGCCCCTGAGGGAAGCCTCTTCTACGAATTCAGCCCATTCACGGGTACCGGTAAATGACCCTATTTGCGGCGGACACCACTAGGTAATCTATGGAAATTCCCTAGCTGGCTTTCTCGCGGGCTTCTTCACGTTCCAGGCGGCGCTGCTCGGCGAGCAGCGACATGGCGCTCATCAAGTTCTGGACACTGACAATGCCCACCACGCGCCCGGCATCGGTGATGGGAATCAGGGAGAGCCCGCGGCCTGTCTGGATGCGGCGAATGGTGGTTCCCAGCGTGTCCTCGGGGCGCGCCACCTGGAAGGCCTTGGACATGGCCGCCTGCACGTAGCCATTGCCGTCGTTGCGCAGGGAGTCCACAATGCGCTGGCGGCTGATGATGCCCACCAGTTGCGGTCCCCGCACTACGGGAAAATCCTCTTGCAGCGAGTGGACACAGCGCACCAGCGCGCCGGCCAGGGTGTCGGAGGCGGAGAGCGTGGCGAAATCGGTGAGCATCACCTCGCGCATGTGCACGGTGTCTACCACCGACTGGAAGAAGACGCCCTGGTCCTCGATCTGCGCGCCGATCATGATGAAGAAGCCGGCGATGATCAGCCAGGGACTATGCAGCAACATGCCGCCGACCATGGCGATCAGCGCCAGAATCTGGCCCAGCCCGGCAGCCATGCGGCCAGCGGGAGTGAAACCGTGCTTGCGGGCAAAGCTGCCCCGGAGCAGCCGTCCGCCGTCCAGGGGGTAAGCAGGCAGCAGGTGTAGGAGGCCCAGGCCGGCCTGCATCCAGACCATGCTGCGTATCAGCCAATGGGCGGAGATCCAGGGCTGGGCAAAAAGATTTATCTCGCCGCCGGCGCCCAGAAACGCCGCGGCCAGCAACAGCGCCGTGGCCAGGTTCGCCACCGGACCGGCCAGCGCCAGGCTAAACTGCCCGCCACCCTGACTAGATCCCTCCTGGCTCTCCGGGTCGGCGTAGGCAAACAGACCGCCGATGGGCAGCAGCAGGATGGCGCGCAGCCGCAATCCCAGCCAAGCGGCTACCAGCAGCCGCGCCGTCTCTCGTACCGCGACAGCCGCCACCAGTATGAAGAACAGTCCCAGGCCGCGCCCGATGCCGTCGGAGCCGCTCAGCGCCATGCAAACGGCTGCCAGGAGCGGGAAAAAGACGTGGACGCGCATCTCGACGCCCATCCAACGGCCCAGCGGAATTGACCAGCCACGCATACTGAATAATTGTAGAGGGTCGGGCTTCTTCTTTGGACCTCGCCGCGCTTCCGGTATGCTGATTGGCGATGCGCATCATTGCAGGATCGCTCGGTTCCCGCACCCTGGAGGCTCCTCCGGGGGTTGCCACCCGGCCCACCAGCGACCGGCTGCGCGAAACTCTCTTCAACGTGCTCGCCGCGCGCATCCAGGACGCGGTCTTTCTGGATTTATATGCCGGCTCGGGCGCGGTAGGCATCGAGGCGCTCAGCCGCGGTGCTGCGCGGGTCGAGTTCGTGGAGCGTGCTCCTGCGGCGCTGAAGGTTCTGCGCGGAAACCTGGAGAGGCTGGAACTGAGAGAGGGATTCCGTGTTCACGCCTGCGCCGTGGGCGCGTTTCTGCGCCGCGCCGCGAAGGCCGGCCGAAAACCAGAACAGTACGAAGCAATTCGAGAACAGTACGAAGTACTCTTTCTCGACCCTCCCTGGGATGCCGCTGAGGAGTATGCGGCGACGCTGGGCCTGCTGGGCGGCTCCGCGGCCGGGCTGCTAGCCAACGGCGCCGTGGTTATCGCCGAGCACCGGCGCAAGGAACGCCTCGCAGACCGCTATGGTTTGCTCGAGCGCACCCGCCTGCTCGAACAGGGCGATGCGGCGCTGAGCTTCTTTGCATCCAGATGTTCTCCCGCGCAGATATAAGTGGGACCACTTCCCGATGCGGAACCAATCTGCGCAGGAACCGTATTGAACTAAGGTTGGACCGGAATCGTCGAAAAATGTTCACGGATTGGGGAGGGGAAGCGGGCTCAATTTCCACTGATTTTCCAATTTAGGCTGAGGGATTATGTGTTTTCAAGGCATAAAACCGTCGATTGTGAGCGAGGTCACTTTCAACCCCATTGACAGCGGAGGAAAGTAAGAGAAAAATGACGGAGCAGGGTAGTATGAGTCTTTTTATGCACTCTATGGAGGGAAAGTGAAAAACGCAGGGAAGATGCTTGTTTTGGGTATGGTGGGTTTTCTGGGCGCAGGGTTGTTGCTGAGCGGCTGCAAGCAGGTGCCGGAGTTGACCAAAGCAAACGCGCTGGCCTTGATCCAGGCCAAGTATGACCAGATGCCGGCGGCGGGCATCGCCATCGCGGTGGACGAGAAGGGGCTGAAGGACGGCGTGTCCGCCAAGTATTGGGACCGGTCCACGGTTTATCCCAACAGGTTCTGGGGCGACTTCCCGCTGACCCCTGAAGGCAAGAAGGTGCTGAAGCTGTCCGACGGGGGCGATGTACTCAAGTGGCGCCCGGAAAATGCCAGCGATAAGAACTATTCGGTGGTGGTGACCTCGGTGGTTGCCAATCATCTCAAGGTGCTGGACTTGCAGGACGCGCAGGATGAAGTGCTTCCTGGCGTGGATACGGCCAAAGGAGCCGATTTCATCGAGGCACAGAACCTGGATGGTTTGCCCAGCGCCCTGCAGGGCATTGCCAGCAACCCGGTCAACAAGCTGACCACCAAGCGCCATGCCGACTTTGCCCTCGATAATGGGGTCTGGAAGCTGCACTCGATCGAATAATGCGGGAAAATCCCGCTAAAGCGGGAAAAACCTGAGGGGTGGGGCGGATTGCATTGACCCCGCCACGATTTCTTGCTATTGTTAAAAGGTTGCGCAAGAACGCTACTATCCGTGTGTTCTAACGGGTTGGGGCGAAGGGGTAGTCCTGCCAGGGGTTAGCTGGTACGGGATGAGCCCCAGGCCAGATGCAGTAGCTGGCCAGACAGCTCCCGGAATCGCTCATTTCTTGCAAAGGGCAGCCGGGGTCCCCGGCGACAGGTCTTCGTCGCTGGGGTGGAGAGACAAATCGCATCGGCGTCCGCGCGTTCTCCACCTTGGAGGGCTATGCGGGCCGGAACCGGCGAAACGGAGTCGGCTTTACCTGCCGCAGGCAGGAAAACGCACGGCCACCGTCCTGGTTCTCGTCTGAGATTGGAACGAAGGCAGACGCGAAGCAGCAAAACAGGGCTTCTGTGCGCTTGTACGGCGGAGTTGCTGTCCAAAGCCAGAACGGCCCGAAGGGCCTGCGCGCGGCGGTCGAACCGGATGGGTCAAGGTTTTTTGGCGTTAAGGAGTAGTTGGTTTGCCTACATTCAATCAGTTGGTTCGCAAGGGGCGCACAGCCCCGCGGTACAAGACGGCGTCGCCTGCTTTGCAGGCCTCGCCGCAGCGGCGCGGGGTTTGCACCCGCGTGTACACGCAGACGCCCAAGAAGCCGAACTCGGCTTTGCGCAAGGTAGCCCGCGTGCGGCTGACGAACGGGATCGAGGTCACCACCTATATTCCCGGCATCGGCCACAACCTGCAGGAGCACTCGATTGTGCTGATTCGCGGCGGCCGTGTGAAGGATCTGCCCGGCGTGCGCTATCACGTGGTGCGGGGAACGCTGGATTCGGTGGGCGTCTCCGAACGCAAGCAGAGCCGGTCGAAGTATGGAGCCAAGCGCGCCAAGGGCGCCGCGCCGGGCAAGAAATAAGACAGTTGTCAGTGGCCAGTTGTCAGTGATCAGCACGAGCCTGGCAACTGACAACTGACAACTGAAAACTGAGAACTGTATTTGAGGAATTATGCCGAGAAAAGGGCACATTGCGAAGCGGGAAGTGGCGCCGGACCCGGTCTACGGGTCCACACTGGTCACCAAATTTGTCAACTCGATGATGTGGGGCGGCAAGAAGTCGACGGCCCAAGGCATCTTCTATGAGGCGATGAAGACCCTCGAGGAGAAGGGCGGAGGCGACGACGCTCTCAAGCTCTTCAAGAAGGCGGTGGAGAACTGCAAGCCGCTGCTCGAAGTCAAGACCCGCCGCGTGGGCGGCGCCAACTACCAGGTGCCCATCGAGGTCAATCCCGACCGGCGCACCTCGCTGGCCATTCGCTGGCTGATCACCTATGGCCGCAGCCGCGGCGAGAAGGGCATGACCGACAAGCTGGGCAACGAGCTGCTGGATGCGGCCAACGGGCGCGGCGCGGCGATGAAGAAGAAGGAAGACGTGCACCGCATGGCCGAGGCCAACAAGGCCTTTGCCCACTACCGCTGGTAAGCGGAGCTTCCCACCCTAGCCGCAATAACAAAGACGCGGCGAGGATGGGCACCCAAAGAGTTTGGTTTCCCAGGTCCGAAAATCCGGACCTGGGGCACCCAGGGTTTTTGATTGTTGAAGTTTCAAAACCGCGGGCAATGTATGCCCGCAAGGAAGAAATTGCCGTGGCTCGCACCAACCCTCTGAATCGCTGCCGGAACATCGGAATCATGGCGCACATCGACGCCGGGAAGACGACTGCGACAGAGCGCATCCTGTATTACACGGGCATCACGCACCGCCTTGGCGAGGTGCATGAGGGCACGGCGACCATGGATTACATGGAGCAGGAGCAGGAGCGCGGCATTACGATTACCTCGGCGGCCACCACCTGCACCTGGAAAGACTACCTCATCAACATCATCGACACCCCTGGCCACGTGGATTTCACCGCCGAGGTGGAGCGCAGCCTGCGCGTGCTGGACGGCGCGGTGGCGCTGTTTGACTCAGTCAGCGGCGTGCAGCCGCAGTCGGAGACCGTGTGGCGCCAGGGCGACAAGTACAAGGTGCCGCGCATCTGCTTCGTGAACAAGATGGACAAGAACGGCGCCGACTTCGAGCACGTTCTGGACAGCATTCGCAAGCGGTTGGGCGCGCGGCCGGTGGCGTTGCAGATTCCCATCGGGGCCGAAGCCAACTTCAAGGGCGTCGTTGACCTGATCGAGATGAACGCCGTTCTCTGGCACGACGAGACCCTGGGCGCCGAGTTCTCCATCGAGCCCATCCCCGCCAATCTGCAAAAGAAGGCCGAGGCCTTCCGCCTGCAGTTGATCGAGGTGATCGCCGAGACCAACGACGTGCTGCTGGGAAAATTTCTCGAAGGCGAAACCCCGTCGATTGCGGAACTGAAGGCCGGCATCCGCCAGGCCACCATCGATCTGAAGGTCTTCCCGGTGATCTGCGGAAGCGCCTTCAAGAACAAAGGCATTCAGACGCTGCTGGACGCGGTCATCGATTATCTGCCCAGTCCGTTGGACAAGCCCCCGGTGGAGGGCATCGATCCCCGCCATCCCAACAAGATCGTGACGCGCAAGCCGGACGATCACGAGCCGCTGGCTGCCCTGGCCTTCAAGATCATCAACGATCCCTTTGGCAAGCTGGGCTTTGTCCGCGTCTATTCAGGCTCGCTCAAGACCGGCGAAACGGTGCTCAATCCCCGCACCGGCAAGACGGAGCGCATCGGCCGGCTGGTGAAGATGCACGCCGACAAGCGCGAGGATGTGAGCGAGATTCTCTCTGGCGACATCTGCGCCTGCGTGGGCATGAAGGAACTGAAAACCGGCGACACGCTCTGCGCGCCGCATCACCCCATCGCCCTGGGCGCGATCACCTTCCCGGAGACGGTAATTTCTGTCGCCATCGAGCCCAAGACCAAGGCCGACCAGGAGAAGATGGGCGTGGCTCTCTCGCGGCTGGCTGACGAGGACCCCACCTTCAAGGTGCGCACGGATGAAGACTCCGGGCAGACCATCATCAGCGGCATGGGCGAGCTGCATCTGGAAATTCTCGTCGACCGCATGAAGCGCGAGCACAAGGTCGAGGCCAATGTGGGCGAGCCCAAGGTGGCCTTCCGCGAGACCATCCGCAAAAAGGCAGAGGCCGAGGGCAAGTACATCCGGCAGACCGGCGGCTCGGGCAACTACGGCCACTGCAAGCTGCGCGTCGAGCCCAACACGCCGGGCGCGGGTTACGAGTTCATCAACGCCATCAAGAGCGGATCGATTCCCAAGGAGTTTATCAAGCCCATCGATCAGGGCGTGCAGGGCGCGCTGGAGCTGGGCATTCTGGCCGGCTACCCCATCGTGGACGTGAAGGTCACCCTGTTCGACGGCAGCTACCACGAGGTGGATTCCAACGAGATGGCCTTCAAGTTTGCCGGCTCCATCGCTTTCAAGGAAGCCGCGCGCAAGGCTTCGCCGGTGCTACTGGAGCCGGTGATGGCCGTCGAGGTCACCGTCCCCGAGGAGCACATGGGCGTGATCATCGGCGACATCAACTCGCGTCGCGGGCGCATCGAGGGCATGGAGCACGCCGCCGGCTCGCAGGTCATCAAGGCCATGGTGCCGCTCAAGGAGATGTTCGGCTACGTGAACGACATTCGCTCGTCAACGCAAGGGCGCGCGTCGTATTCCATGCAGTTTGCAAGGTATGAAGAGGCTCCGCGCATGATCGCCGACGAGATTATCGGCAGGGCGCAGGGGAAATGAGAGTGTGAGTGTGAGTGTGAAAAACTGACCACTCACACTGATTACTGGTTTTGGGGCTGGAGCCGGATGGCCGGCGCCCCGGGTTGAAACGAGCAGTACAAGCTACGAAAGGTTTGGGACTTTTATGGGCAAGGAAAAGTTTGATCGCAGCAAGCCGCACGTGAACGTGGGGACCATCGGGCACATCGATCACGGCAAGACCACCTTGACGGCGGCCATCACCAAGGTTTTGCAGAAGCACAACCCGAAGAACGTCTTTCGTTCGTTCGATTCCATCGACAACGCGCCGGAAGAGCGGGAGCGGGGCATCACCATCGCCACGGCGCACGTGGAGTACGAGACCGCCAAGCGCCACTACGCGCACGTCGATTGTCCCGGCCACGCCGACTACATCAAGAACATGATTACCGGCGCGGCGCAGATGGACGGCGCGATTCTGGTGGTGGCGGCCACCGACGGTCCCATGCCGCAGACCAAGGAACATGTGCTGCTGGCCCGCCAGGTGGGCGTGCCCTGCGTGCTGGTCTTCCTCAACAAGTGCGACGCGGTGGAGGATCCCGAGCTGATCGACCTGGTGGAGATGGAAGTTCGCGAGCTTCTGGGCAAGTACCAGTTCCCGGAGGACGCGCCGGTGATTCGCGGCTCGGCTCTCTTGGCGTTGAACGGCGACCCCAAGTGGGAGGCCAAGATCGACGAGCTGATGGAGGCGGTGGACACGTATGTTCCGCGGCCCGACCGCGCGGTCGATAAGCCCTTCCTGATGCCCATTGAGGACATCTTCTCCATCTCGGGGCGCGGCACGGTGGTCACCGGGCGCATCGAGCGCGGCAAGGTGAAGGTGGGCGAGGACGTGGAGATCGTCGGCTTCCGCGAGACGCGCAAGTCGGTCTGCACCGGCGTGGAGATGTTCAAAAAGCAGCTCGACGAGGGCATGGCGGGCGATAACGCGGGCATTCTTCTGCGCGGCATTCCCAAAGAGGACGTGGAGCGCGGCATGGTGCTGGCCAAGCCGGGCTCGATCACGCCGCACACCACTTTCAAGGGTGAAGTGTACGTGCTCTCGAAGGAAGAGGGCGGCCGTCACACGCCGTTCTTCAAGGGCTACCGGCCGCAGTTCTACTTCCGCACGACGGATGTCACAGGGGTGGCGCAGTTGCCGGAGGGCGTGGAGATGGTGATGCCCGGCGACAACGTGCAGCTGGAAGTGGAGCTGATTACGCCGGTGGCGCTGGAAAAGGGATTGCGTTTTGCGATCCGCGAAGGCGGCCGCACGGTGGGCGCGGGCACGGTGAGCGAGATTATTAAGTAAGGTGTCAGCAGACAGCTAACAGCTCACAGCTGACAGTTGTTCGCTAGCAACGCAAGTTTGAAACTGTTGGCTGATAGCTGATAGCTGTTGGCTGGAAGGGTTTTTTGAATGCGGGAAATTGTTACATTGCAGTGCACTGAGTGCAAGGAGCGGAACTACTCGACGACCAAGAACAAGAAGACGACCACCGGCCGTCTGGAGTTTAAGAAGTTCTGTAACCGCTGCCGCAAGCACCAGCCGCACAAGGAAACGAAGTAGAGCAGGGAATAGGGACTAGGGACTAGGGACTAGGAAATGCAAACCCGACGCGGTGATGCAAATCTATTCCCTATTCCCTAGTCCCTAGTCCCTCGCTTTTAGGGGCGTAAGCTCAACGGCTAAACTGTCGGTCTCCAAAACCGAACTTGGGGGTTCGAATCCCTCCGCCCCTGCCAGATTGAATAGGAAGGCGCCAGGCGCGACGCCCGGCGCGAAGGAACGGGAAGCATGGCATCGAAGGCAATCATCGTGAACGGCGAAGAGCGGCCGTCGCCGGTAAAGCGGCAGGGAGAGAATCCCCTGACCAAGTTTTCCGGCGGCGTGGTTGGGCAGTGGAATGAATTCACGCGCTTTTTGAGCGATGTGCGCGCGGAGACCCGCAAGGTGGTTACACCGTCGCGCAAGGAAGTGCAGTCCACCACCACGGTGGTGATCATCGCGGTGTTCATCTTCGGCGTGTTCTTTCTCGTGGTGGACACGATCTTCCAGTACGGCCTGCATGCGTTGCTGGGCAGGCTGGGCGGGTTTTAGCCGTAAGGGCAGCTGCGAAACGAGAGCAGAAGATGACGGAAGAATTGGAACAAGCCGGACAAGCAGAACAGGCCGAACAGCTCGAGCAATCTGAAAAGGCTGGGCAGACTGAGCAAGCCGAACAGGTTGAACAGACTGAACAAGCCGTCGAGCAAACAGAGCCGCAGGAGCAACCGCTGCCGGTGCGCAATGAGCGCTTCCGGTGGTACATTCTGCACGCCTACTCGGGCTTTGAGCGCAAGGTGCGCGAGTCCATCCAGAGCCGCGTAGAGGCCTTCGGGCTGGGCGACCGGGTGGGCCGGGTGATGATTCCCACCGAGCAGGTGACGGAGATTGTCAACGGCAAGAAACGCACCACGGAGCGCGTCTTTTTGCCCGGTTACGTGCTGGTGGAGATGGAGCTGGACAACAACCTGTGGCATGTCTTGAAGGACACGCCCAAGGTGACCGGTTTTCTGGGCACGGGCGACAAGCCGGTGGCTCTGAGCGAGGAGGAAGTCAGCGGGATTCTCTTCCGCTCCGAGACCGCCAAGGATAAGCCGCGGCTCAAAATCAAGTTTGAGAAGAACGAGCAGGTCCGCATTACCGACGGGCCTTTTGCCAACTTCAACGGCGTGGTGGATGAGATCAACGAAGATCGCGAGACGCTCAAGGTCATGGTGACCATCTTCGGGCGCTCCACCCCGGTGGAGATGGAGTTTGGCAAAGTGGAAAAGATTGAGTAGTTGCAGCTTCTAGCTACTAGCTTCCAGCTTCTAGCCGACCGGGTTATCTAGCCCCCCTCGGTTGTAAGCGAATGCAGGGGTTGCGTTACCAAAATTTGAACGGGAACATACCAGCTAATAGCTAGCGGCTAGAAGCTAGAAGCTGGTTGCAAAGGAACCGACACATGGCACCTCCGAAGAAGATTACGGGTTACGTCAAACTGCAGATCGAGGCCGGCAAGGCCACGCCGGCGCCGCCGGTAGGCCCCGCGCTGGGCCAGGCGCAGGTCAACATCATGGAGTTCTGCAAGCAGTTCAACGCGCGCACTTCAGCCAAGGAGATGGCCGGGCTGATCATTCCGGTGGTCATCTCGGTGTATGCCGACCGCAGCTTCAGCTTCATCACCAAGACGCCTCCGGCGCCGGTGCTGCTGCTGAAAGCGGCGGGGATTGCCAAGGGCTCGGGCACGCCCAACAAGGAAAAGATCGGCAAGGTCACCGAGAAGCAGGTGCGCGAGATCGCCACGCAGAAGATGCCCGACCTGAACGCCTCCTCGGTGGAGACGGCCATGAAGAGCATCCGGGGCACCGCCCGCTCCATGGGCATTGAAGTGGTGGCCTAAGCCGCGACTGCAGGATTCGCAAAGAGGCCCTCCCGCGTTGGAGGGCCCTATTGCGTTTGCGTAGCGCAAATTGAAATCATGCTATGATTCCGTATTATGGCTACTGTTATCCAAATCCCGCTCGATGAATACCTCGGCACGAATTATAGGCCGGACCGCGAGTACGTGGATGGAGAGATCAGGGAGCGCAACGTGGGCAAATATGAACACGCGCGAATTCAGGCATTGCTTGCTGCTTGGTTTAATCAACACGAGAAGGCTTGGGGAGCGCAGGTCGTCACCGAACAGCGCGTGCGGGTGTCGCCCACGCGGGTCCGGATTCCCGATGTAGCGCTGCTTACACTCGGTTACCAACCGGATGTGATCTCGGAACCGCCGCTGCTCGTTATAGAAATTCTATCTCCCGACGATAGCTACTCCGACACCCAGGAACGCGCCCAGGACTACCGCGCGATGGGCGTGGAAACGGTTTGGATTATCGATCCAAAGACGCGTACCGGCCGTATGTGCTCGGGCGCGGAATGGGTCGAAGCCGCGCGTTTAGAAGTCAAGGGAACGCCGCTTTATGTAAATTTGCCCGATATCTTCAGCCAGTTGACATCTGCCTGAACGTCTCCGGTCGAGCTTTGTGGCGCCCACCCTTACACAAAAAACGTGGCAAGGATGGGGCATCCGGACCCAACAATAAATATTGCCAATAATTGTGCTTGACATGATGCGGGGGGGGGGTAGCATCCTTATTGGGGTCCGTGACACGTGTGTAATGGGCGACTGAGTAGGTGCGCCTGAC
>Ga0371490_1001707_pt1 | contig 10888 bp, 10 predicted proteins | sample MB2SIPfraction_FD_207959 | JGI IMG/M metagenome (GOLD analysis project Ga0371490, IMG submission 207959) | Lab enriched peat soil microbial communities from McLean, Ithaca, NY, United States - MB28FN SIP fraction | ecosystem: Environmental > Terrestrial > Soil > Wetlands > Peat | place: USA...
GGCAGGATCGCGGCCCAGAGCGCAAAACAGGTGATCGTCCAGAAGGTAAAGGAAGTGGAGCGCGATGCGATCTACAACGATTTCATCGACGTCAAAGGAGAGATAGTCTCAGGGTTTATCCATCGTTTTGATCGTAAGGATGTTATCGTTAACCTCGGCAAGGCAGAGGCCATTCTGCGTGAGAAGGAACAGATCCCGGGCGAGATCCTCAGGCGGGGAGACCGGGCGCAGGCATTGGTCCTTGATGTCACCAAATCGCTCAAGATGCCGCAGGTGGAACTGAGCAGGACTCATCCGAGGTTCCTGGTAAAGCTCTACGAGATGGAGGTCCCCGAGGTGGCTGAAGGGATTGTAGAGATCGTGGCCGTGGCCAGGGAACCGGGTATCAGGGCCAAGATAGCGGTCCGTTCTCATGACTCAAAGGTAGACCCGGTGGGGACCTGTGTCGGCGTCAAGGGGGCCCGGGTCCAAAACGTGATCCAGGAGCTAAAAGGTGAGAGGCAGGACATCGTGGTGTGGTCCGAGGACCCGGTCCGTTTTGTCTGTAATGCATTATCACCCGCACGGGTATCCAAGGTTATCGTGGACAAGTCCGACCGCAGCATGGATGTGGTGGTTTCCGACGACCAGCTGAGCCTCGCCATCGGGAGAAAGGGTCAGAACGTGAGGCTTGTTGCAAAACTCACGGGATGGAAGATTGACGTGAGGGCGGAGGGCACCGAGGTGGTAGTATCCTCTGAGGACAAGCGGTCTTTGGAGAGTTTGGCAGATATTGATCCGGCGCTCATAGAAGTCTTGATTGAGGCCGGATATAAGACACTTGACGACCTTGCCAAGGCAAAAGAAGAAGACCTTCTTGAATTCGAGGGGATCGACGAGACACTGGCAAAAAAGATCATTCAGAAGGCAACGGTGGGGGGCAGTGAGGCATAAAGGAGGCCCATACAGGCAATGTCTAAGCTGCAGAAGGGTATTCCGCAAGGAGGAGCTCTTGCGTTTCGTACAACAGGTGGAAGACCCCGCCTTTTTTGATGAACGGCAGTGCCGTCCGGGCAGGGGCTACTATCTGTGCCCCGAGCAAGGCTGTTTCTTGCGTGCATGGAAGAACAAGAGGGTTAAAGCTCTCTTTCGGGATGAATCGGCCATGAGGCACCTGCTTCACTCTGTCAGCGATACGCTTTTAGGATCTATTGAACGAATGAATGGCCTTTCTATGAGCGTTGATACAGCCTTTGACAAAGGAGACTTTCCTTCAGGCGTTGTCATATTGGTGAGAGAAGATATGAAAGCGCCGGTCAGACAGGCCCTGTTCGCTGCTGCGAAAGAGCAAGGGGCAATGATCTTCCTCGTTCCCGCTGAAGTGCTCAAAGGCACCGATTGCCGGGTCATCATGAAGAACACTCCGAAGATATCGCCGATATTGAGAAATCTTCGGTTTTATGAGAGGTTGTCTTCCAAGGGGCGAGCATTATGAAAAAAATGAGGGTTTTTGAACTGGCAAAAGACCTTTCCATCGAGGCAAAAGAGCTGCTCCGCGTTGCCAAGGACTTGGCCATTTCAGTGGAAAACACCATGAGCATCCTCGACATCCATGATATCGAGAGAATCAGGAAGCGGCTCGATAAAGATACCCAGAAAAAGGATGATCTGCCGCTTCAGGATGTTTATGAAGAACAGAGGGTAAGCACGAACATCATTCGACGCAGGGCCAAGGCCGCCCCCATATCGGAAGCCCCTATGCTGGAAGTCTCCTCTGCACAAGAGGCACAACCAAAACCCGAGGAAGAGGCGGTTGCACAGGAAAAGGCCGAAAAGAAGAAGCCTCCTAAAAAGAAGGAGACACCGAAAAAAGAGGCTGTCCTGAAAGAGGAAGCACCCGTTGCGGTATCTGCGGCTACACCGGGTGTTGCGGTTGAAGAAACACAAAAAGAGATGAAAGCCACACCAACTCTCGAAGAACCCTTTATTGAACCGGCAAAGACTCCTGCAGCCCCTGTCTCAGAGATTTCCAAGGCTGAGCCGGCACAGACCACGGCAGCCGTTTCCCCGGTTCCCGGAGTAATCGTCAAACCCCAGGAGATCGAGAAGGAAGAAGAAAAAGAGATAAAGAAGAAGGAGAAAAAGAAGGGCAAGAAGCCGCCAAAGGCCATTGAAGTCCTTGCCGAAGAGGAAGAAGCAGGTGTTGATAAGACCGGGGCCCGCGTCGCTATACTGAAGCCGAAGCCCGAGCCTGTCCCGGAGACGGAGGTCTACACCCAGACCGACCTCTATGGTGCAGGCAGGACAACCCAGGGGAAGAAACTCAAGAAGAAAAAGGACAGGAGAGGACTCCAGCAGGTTCTTCTGACGCTCAAGAAAAAGAAACTCAAGATAGGGGCCACCATAACCGTGGCCAACCTCGCCAAGGAGATGGGTGTAAAGGTGTCAGAGGTCATCAAGGTTCTCATGGAACTGGGGATCATGGCCACCCAGAACCAGTACATATCTCCGGAAGAGGCCACGTTTGTTGCTACCGAGCTCGGCTTCGAGACCGAGGAGGCCCGAGATGAGATCCGCGAGGAGTACTTCACCGAGACGGTCCAAATGCCTGAAAATCTGGTCCCGAGACCTCCTGTTGTGACGGTTATGGGGCATGTCGACCACGGGAAGACATCCCTGCTCGATGCCATCAGATCCGAAAACGTCATTGACAGTGAATTCGGCGGGATAACTCAACATATTGGTGCATATCAGGCGCAGTGCAAGGACAGGCTTATCACCTTCATCGACACACCCGGCCATGAGGCATTCACCTCCATGAGATCCCGCGGGGCTCAGGCCACGGACTTCGTGGTGCTTGTTGTTGCCGCGGACGATGGGGTTATGGACCAGACAAAAGAGGCCATAAATCATGCCCGGGCTGCAAAGATCCCGATACTTGTGGTGGTGAACAAGATCGACAAACCCAATGCCAATCCTATGCGGGTCCGCGAGCAGCTCTCCGAACTCGGGCTTGTGCCGGAAGATTGGGGCGGAGATACCATTTATGTGGATGTGTCGGCAAAGAAGCACATCGGCATAGAAGACCTTCTGGAGATGATCCTGCTCCAGGCAGAAATCATGGATATCAAAGTCCAGGCAGACGGACCGGCGAAGGGCGTGGTGCTGGAATCCAAACTCGACAAAAACAAGGGCCCCATGTGCACCATGCTCATCCAGCAGGGCGAGTTAAAGAAGGGGGACATCTTCATTGTCGGGTCAAGATGGGGCAAGGCAAGGGCCATGTATGACTTCAGGGGGGTCCCCATCGATCAAGCAACCCCGGCCACGCCGGTGGAGATCACCGGGCTCACAGAGCCGCCGTCTGCGGGAGACACCATGTTTGTAGTGCCCAATGAGAAGAAGGCAAAGGAGATCATCGAATACCTCCAGGAGAAGGTGAGCATAACCCGTCTCCAGGCGCCCGAGCAGAAGGCCCAGGTAACGCTGGAGGACCTTTACAACCAGGTGAAGGAGGGGAAGCTCAAGGAACTCAGCCTGATCATCAAGGGCGACGTGCACGGAACCGTAGAGGCCATTGTCAATGCGGTCAAGGGCATCGATACCGGAGAAGACATGCGTATCAATGTGATCCATTCTGCAGTAGGAGGCATCACGGAGAACGACGTGCTTCTTGCCTCAACCTCCATGGCGATCATTGTCGGATTCAATGTAAGGCCCGAACCGAAGGTCAGGGACCTGGCCAAGAAGAGCAATATCGAGATCAAGCTGTACACCATCATCTATGATCTCATCGAAGACATCAAACAGGCTTTACGCGGCATGCTCGAGCCTGTCTACCAGGAGGTCATACAAGGCAGGGCCGAGGTGCGGGATATTTTCAAGGTCCCCAAGATAGGAATTATCGCAGGATGCATGGTCACCGAGGGTACTCTGGTCAGAGGTGCCCAGGCACGTCTGCTGCGTGATAATGTGGTCATCCATGAGGGCAGGGTCGAGTCGCTGAGAAGGTTTAAGGACGATGCCAAAGAAGTGGCTACGGGCTTTGAGTGCGGCATCAGCCTTGGAAACTATAACGATATCAAGGTCGGCGACATCATAGAGGCGTTCACCCAGGAGAAAGTGGAGAATACTGCCACGTGGTGATAGGCGCCTGCGAGGTCCGACTCATGATCCTCGGGGCACGGTCATTAAAAGAGAAGCGAAAAGTGTTGAAATCTCTCAAAGACCGCCTGTCGAGGATGAACGTGTCCGTGGCGGAAGTGGACGACAACGACAAGTGGCAGGCCGCAACCTTAGGCGTAACGCTCGTGAGCAATGATGCAGGATTCGTCAATTCAGTGATCGACAAGATCATTCAGGGCATTGAAGATAACTGCGAAGTAGAGATACTCTCCAGCAGGATAGAGATTATACACATATGAAGATCTTAAGTGTACGGCAAGCCCGGGTAGGCGATCTCCTTAAGCAGACCATCGCAGAAATGATCCTTCGCAGAGTCAAGGATCCGCGGGTGGAAGGGATCACCATCACAGGAGTTGATGTGAGTGTGGATCTGAAGAATGCTCGCATCTTTTTTTGTTTGATGGACACGTCGAGGAAAGACGAGGCCTTGGATGGGCTCAAGAGCGCAGCAGGGTTCTTGCGGCATGAGCTCAAGAAGGAACTGAGCCTGAGGGCCGTACCGAGCCTGTTCTTTTCCTTTGATGAATCCTTTGATTACGGCTCCAAGATAGATGGTATCCTCGAGACCATTGGCAAACATGAAGACCAGGATAGCTGAGATCATACAAGAGCACCTCTCCTTCGAGATCATCACGCATGAGAGCCCGGACGAGGACGCTGTAGGCGCATCAAAGGCTTTGGGCCTCGCGCTTGTTGCCTTGGGGAAATCCGTCCGTCTTATCTATCCTACCCCCATCCCCGATGCACTCGCCTTTACCGATACGCCGGTAGAACAAGACATTGATACGCCCGAGATCTCCATCCTGGTGGATGTCTCGGATATGGTCATGATCAAGAAGATTAAGCCCGGGGGCAAGCTCGTGGTGATCGATCATCACAGGACAACAGGAGATGTGGGGTATGCCTCCTGGATCGATCCCGAGAGATCCTCGACCTGTGAGATGGTGTATGGTCTTCTGGGAGAGCTGAAGGTATCGATCACACCCTCGATTGCCTCGAACCTCTATATGGGACTCTTCGGAGACACCGGGGGGTTCATCCATGCAAACACAAACGCCTACATCTTTCAAATAGCACACGAGCTTACCGTTGCGGGAGCAGAACCGCACAAGATTGCCTACCGGCTTAAAAAGACCAAAGCCATTGCCTTCTATCGCATCCTCTGCACGGTGATGAATCGTATGATCATTCGTGGCGGCCTCTTTGCCAGCTATATATCTTTCGAAGAGGTCAAGGGGTTTAACGCCCGGCCCGAGGATGCATCCGGGATCGTGGAGGAGATGGCGTCCATAGTAGGCTCCAACCTTATTATTTTGCTTAAAGAGCTGCAAGAAGGCTCTGTCCACTGCTCCATCAGGAGCAAGGTCGCGGACGCCGCCCTGAAGACGGCCAGGGCCTTCGGAGGAGGCGGACATGGCCTGGCGGCAGGCTTCACCGTGAAAGGCAAACCGGCGGACCTCATTCAGGAGGTCATTAAGGAGGGTCTCAAGTGGCTTTAGACGGAATCGTGCTCATCGACAAGCCCAAGGACATCACCTCTCGCAAGGCCGTGGATAAGGTAATGGACATCCTGAAGGTGAAGAGGGCAGGCCATTTCGGTTCTCTTGATCCATTCGCCACAGGTCTGCTCTGTCTCGGCATCGGTCAAGGCACGAAGCTCCTGCCTTTCATACAGACCCATCAGAAGGAATATATCGCACTGATCGGATTTGAGATGTCCACAGATACGGATGATGTAACCGGCAAGGTTACAAAGCGGTTTGACTCTGTATCTATTGATCCGGGCAAGATGAAGGCATGGTTCGATGAAAATAAGGGGTGGATCAATCAGCTCCCGCCGGACTATTGTGCCCAGAAGCTCAACGGTAAACCGCTCTATAAGCTTAAACGGGCCAACAAGGAAGTGAATCCCAGACCCAAGCAGGTGCATCTCGAAGATGCCGAGATTCTTCAAACGGGTCCTGACTGGGCCGGTGTCCGTATCGTTTGCTCAAGGGGCACCTACATCCGGGCGATAGCCAGGGACCTCGGCTTGCACCTTGGATGCGGAGGATACCTCCGGGAGCTCAAGAGGATACGAAGCGAGGGGTTCAGCCTTGAGCACGCAATCAGTCTCGACGAGTTGGTAAGGCTCGGGGAGCAGGCCGTTATCCCCCTTATAGACGCGCTTAACATCCCCAAGGCACGTGTGACGAAAATAGGCGAGCAGGGGGTCAGGGATGGACAGCCCATCCAATTGTCCTGGGTCATCGATGATGTAGCGGCGCCCGAGGGCACATACGTGGCCGTTCTGAACATGCACGGGATCCTCCTCTGTATAGCAAGGGTGAACCGAGAGGGAGGCATCTGGGGACATATCTCCAGGGGTTTCAAGCCTTATTAGCTATTTACAGCAGAAATTAAGGTGTGGTAAGCTCCTGACTCATTTTGACGGGAAACGTGTGTGAAGAGACAGTGAAAGAGAAAAAATAGGACGCATATATACTCAGGAGGATTACGAAGTGGCTTTACATGCAGAGGAAAAAAAGCAGATTATCGATCAGTACAAGAGAAATGAGAATGATACCGGCTCTCCCGATGTCCAAGTGGCGATCCTTACCAAGAGGATCAATGATCTCACCGAGCATTTTAAGATTCACAAGAAGGATCATCACTCCCGCCGCGGCCTCCTCATGCTCGTCGGGCAGAGGAGAAGGCTTTTAAATTACCTTCGCGATCATGATATCAAACGTTACCGCGAGCTTGTTCAGACATTGAACCTGCGGAAATAATGACAGAGGAAGCCAGAGAGAACATGAAAATACAGGCAAAAGGGACAGGGCTCCCTCTCATATTTGAAGTCGGAACGGTAGCCAGACAGGCGGACGGCGCAGTCCTTGTACATCAAGGAGACAGTGTGGTTCTCGTCACGGCTACTGTAGCTAAGGAAGAACGTAAGGGCGTGGATTTTCTGCCGCTCGTGGTCGAGTACCAGGAGATGAGCTATGCAGCAGGAAGGATCAAGGGCGGATTTATCAAGCGGGACGGGAGGCCGGGTGCCCAGGAGATATTAACGGCACGGTGTATCGACAGGCCTATCCGCCCCCTCTTTCCATCCAACTTCCATAATGAATTACAGATCATCGCCATGGTGCTCTCCGCCGACCCGGCATGTACGCCGGATGTCATGGCGGTCAATGGGGCTTCTGCCGCGCTGCATATATCAAGCATACCATTTTTAGAGCCTGTGGGAGGCGCACGTGTCGGCCTGATCAACGGTGAATTCATCATCGACCCCTCAGTGGCGCAGCTGGAAAGCAGTTCCTTGGATCTGCTGGTAGTAGGCACAAGGAACGCTATTGTAATGGTGGAGGGCGAGGCAAATGAGCTCTCCGAAAGCACCATAATTGATGCGATCTCATTTGCCCACAAGAGGATCATAGAGGTAGTGGAGGCAATCGAGGAACTCGGGAGGGCCGTCGGCAAGGAAAAGATGAAGATTGCCTCCCCACAGGAGAACCCGGTGCTCTTCGATGAAATCATGAAGATGGCCGCTCCCCGGTTCGAGCAGATCATCGCAGGGGCCAACTCAAAACAGGCCCGACAGGCCCTTGTTGAACAGCTGAAAGAGGATGTGCTGAAGGCCTTTGCCGATGACACCGAAGACCGGCAGGCTTTTGTGAAAGAGGCCTTTTCCGAGGTGGAAAAGAAAACCATTCGTTCTTTGATGAAGGCCAGACGCAGTCGCATCGACGGCAGGGGATTTGACGATATCCGCACGATCGATTGCATGGTAGGAATCCTTCCTCGTACCCACGGCTCGGCCCTTTTTACCCGCGGAGAAACCCAGGCACTCGCCACCACGACGCTTGGCACACCAAGGGACGAACAGAGGGTAGAGACATTACTCGGGGAGACAACAAAATCCTTCATGCTCCATTACTCCTTCCCGCCCTTTTCCGTGGGAGAAGTGAGGATGCTCAGAGGGCCAAGCAGGCGTGAGATCGGGCATGGAAACCTTGCGGAGAGGGCACTGAGCAAGGTCCTTCCGGAGGAAGGCGCTTTCCCCTATACTATCCGTCTTGTCTCGGAGATCCTCGAATCCAATGGCTCGTCCTCAATGGCTACGGTTTGCGGCGGGTCCATGTCTTTGATGGATGCCGGCGTACCGGTGAAAAAGCCTGTTGCCGGCATTGCCATGGGGCTTCTGAAGGAGGGCGACGAATATATGGTCCTCTCCGACATCTTGGGTGATGAAGATCATATCGGTGACATGGATTTCAAAGTCGCCGGCACTACAGACGGTATAACCGCACTGCAGATGGACATCAAGATATCCGGCATCCCGGAGGTAGTGTTACGCGATGCCCTTGAAAAGGCCCGCATAGGAAGACTCTCTATCTTAGAGAAGATGGGCAGGGCCATTACCGCACCTAAATCGGTAATATCTCCTTATGCCCCCAGGATCTATACCTTGCACATCAATCCGGAAAAGATTCGCGATATCATCGGTCCAGGCGGCAAGGTAATCAAAGACATCACCGCCAAGACGGACACGAAGATCGAGATCGATGATTCCGGCAGGGTGGACATCTTCTCTCCGGACGAGGATCACGCCAAGATGGCCGTCGACATGATCCAAACACTCACCAAGGAACTTGAGATCGGCCGTGTATACAGCGGCAAGGTAGTGAAGATCATGGATTTCGGGGCATTTGTTGATTTCCCCTCCGGAGAGTCAGGTCTCGTTCATATCTCTCAACTCTCCAACGAGCGTGTCAAGAATGTCCGGGACGTGGTCAAGGAGGGGGATGAAATCCTTGTCAAGGTCATCGGAATTGACTCCAAGACAGGGAAGATTCGTTTATCACGTAAGGAAGCCCTGAGCGAAACCAGCCACTGACGCTTAAATGATCAATTCCACGCTCCTTCCCAACGGTGTCAGAATCCTGACCGAGTATATGCCGGGTATCCGCTCGGTCTCTTTAGGCGTATGGGTGAAAGTGGGCTCTCGCAATGATCCTCCGAAGGATCGCGGGATCGCCCATTTCACCGAGCACATGTTATTCAAGGGGACAAAGCGTCGCTCAGCCATGCAGATAGCCAAGGAGATCGATGCACTGGGCGGGCACTTGAACGCACAGACAGCGAAAGAGTATACCGTATACTACACCAAGGTGCTTGATGAACATCTCTTCAAGGCTGCAGACATCCTCTATGATCTTTTTCTCAATGCAGAGATCAACCCTGATGAACTGGAAAAGGAAAAGAAGGTCGTGCTCCAAGAGATCAGGATGACCGAAGACACGCCGGACGATTACATCACAGATCTCTTTGCCGAGGCCTTTTTCCATGACACGACGCTGGGGATCTCAATCCTCGGGACCATTGAGCATGTGGGATCTTTCGGGAGGCAGAGCATCATCGAATTCATAAACACCTCATATGCACCTGGTTCCATCATTGTTGCCGGGGCCGGCAACCTCGATCACCAGGAATTGGTGAATTTCACCACGCCCCTGTTCGAAGGGATGAATCAAAGACAAGGCCGCTATGACGAACAGATCCCGGACTCCTTAAGTGGAGTGAGGAAGATGTACTATAAAGATATCGAGCAGGTCCACTTCACTTTGGGCACTACCGGCTCCGCCATGAACGACGAGAGGCGCTGGGCCTACATTGTTCTCAACACCATGCTCGGCGGGAGCATGAGCTCAATGCTCTTTCAGGAGGCCAGGGAAGAACTGGGTCTTGTATATTCCATTTACTCATTTCTCAATGCATATCGAGACTGTGGGGTATTGGCCATCTATGCAGCATGCACGCCGGAAAACGTAAACAAGACCGTGGAAGTGATTAGTACCCAGATGAAAAGGATCAAATCCGGGGATCTTAAAGACATGAAGCTTGAGGACATCAAGGCGCAGATCAAAGGAAATCTGCTCCTTGCCAGAGAAAGCTCGGTGAACAGGATGTCGTCAATGGCAAAGAATGAGGTCTACTACGGACGCGAGATAACCGTGGAAGAGGTCATGGAAAAGCTCCAGGCAGTCGGTCTCGATGATATCGTGGCCTTGGCCAACGATATTTTCATTGAGAACAAGCTCACGTTTGTCTCTTTGGGCAGAATCGATCAGAATATGATTCAGTGGACTCCGGTCTCTTAATTAATAAGGCTTATACAGAGGCCGGCCTGGTGGAGGTGTGCATCACCCCCCTGCATCTGGAATCGATAATCTTTCGCCATGCAGATCGATCTTTATGGTCAATGATGATCCCGATCCGGTAAGTCGATTCTTCTATAGTATACCAAGCGAGGGTCCCTTCCATGATCTTATTGTCGATGCTGATCGATATGGCTTTATCGAGCATATCCGTCAGGCTTACCTGTATACGGCTCGTCGGGGAAGCACATGTCAAACCGCTACCTGACACTTCGTCCACAGAGCACTGGATATAGCCGTCGCCTATCTTACAGCCTGCCGTCATGGATTCAACTTGCAAATGCCTGGGGCTCCATCCGAAGATATTCATGTTAATCCTTGCCTCGCTGGTGTGTTTTTATATATCTTTCGGCAGGAATGGTGTCTATCATGAGGAATATCAAATGTGTAATCGCATATGATGGAGCAGGCTTCTTTGGATGGCAGATTCAGGACGGGGCCAGGACCGTTCAGGAGACCATAGAAGGGGCGCTCCACCTGATCTTAAGCCATCCTGTCCGTGTTATAGCCTCCGGCCGCAC
>Ga0371490_1001714_pt1 | contig 10849 bp, 9 predicted proteins | sample MB2SIPfraction_FD_207959 | JGI IMG/M metagenome (GOLD analysis project Ga0371490, IMG submission 207959) | Lab enriched peat soil microbial communities from McLean, Ithaca, NY, United States - MB28FN SIP fraction | ecosystem: Environmental > Terrestrial > Soil > Wetlands > Peat | place: USA...
CGGAGTTGGCGGAGATAGCGGGGTTAGCGGAGCTAGCCTGCGCCCGCGGCGCAGTTCCCGGGAAATTCAGGAAAGCCGGCATGGTTCCAACCCAGCCAACCCAGCCAACTCCGCTATCTCCGCTATCTCCACTAACCCCGCTCCTTGGCGTACCCTAGTACCAGCACCATGGAAATCTACAAGAGCTTTTCGATTGAGGCGGCCCACTGGCTGCCAAACGTGCCGGAAGGGCACAAGTGCAAGCGGCTGCACGGCCACAGCTTCCACATTGAGATTCATGTGGCCGGCCCGCTCGACCCGCATCTGGGCTGGGTAGCCGATTTTGCCGATATCAAGGCCGCCTTCAGGACCATTGAGGACCAGATCGATCACCGCTGCCTGAATGAGGTTCCCGGTCTTGAGAACCCCACCAGCGAGAATCTGGCGCGCTGGCTGTGGCGGGCACTCGCGCCTTCGCTACCCTTGCTCAGCACCGTCGTGGTGCAGGAAACCTGCACCTCCGGCTGCGTCTATCGGGGCGATTGAGCCGCTGCAAGGCATATCCCACAGAGGAGCCGAAGGCGTCTGCCGCACCGCAGGTGCTGCCGTTTGACCGGTGTGGTGCGTCTAACTAGACTTTGAGGCAGGATTTTCATCGATGACAATGCGTCGTACGCCGTGGAGTGCACTCCTTTTCGCGTCCTTGCTTTGCTCGTTCGCCGGTTTCAGCCCGGCGGCCAGCCCGGCCCAGCAGTCGAGCAGTTCGTCCGCCGCGCCGGGCCCGCAGGGCTTTGTGCGGGAAAAGACGCCCACCCTTGTCGATCCGGCCGGCCCCACCATCTCGACCATCAGCACCGAGCCGGTCTTCACCGTGGCGGCGGCCCTGAACGTCTGCGGCTATGACGAGGGCGCGGCCGACAGCGCGCCGGAGCGCAAGCGCGTGCGCGACGAGATTGCCGCCGTGCTGGCCAAAAGCGAAGAGGCCCGCAAGCGTCGCGACGCCATCTGCCTCTATATTGCCCAGCACCGCATGACCGGCACCGAGCGCGACATCTCCCAGTACATCTCGCTCTCCCTCTACATCACCCCGCCGCCGGAGATGGAGATCACCGCCGATCTCACCGAGATGCCGCCCGACGCCACCCAGGTGGCCGAGTTCGTGCCCCTCCTCAAGGCCTTTGCCGAGGCGGTGGATCTGCACGGCATCTGGCTCACCACCCACCGGCTCTACGACGACTTGGCCGACAAGCTCCACGATCCGCTTTCCAACATGATCGTGAACACCAATCTCTACCTGAAGATGCCCACCACCACCTACGATGGCCGGCGCTTCATTGTGGTGATCGAGCCGCAGTTTTCGCCCAACATTGTGAATGCCCGCGTCTACGGCACCGATTACGTGGTGGTGGTTTCGCCCTCGGCCGCCGGACAGATCCGCATGGGCGACATCCGCCATACCTATCTGCACTATCTGATTGAGCCGCTGCTGTTTTCGCGCGCCAACGCCATCGATCGCACCGGCCCCATCCTGAAGGAGATCCGCGAGGCTCCGCTGGAGTTCCGCTATCGATCTGATACCGTGGCGCTTACCATCGAATGCCTGATCAAGGCCATCGAAGCCCGCACCATGGATACCGGCATCCCCGACATCAAGATTTCCACCAACATCGAGCGTGTGGAGCAGACCAAGTTGGAGATCCAGCGCCGCACCGTGCAGGCCAGGATGGAGGTTGTCCGCCAGCAGGCCGTCCATCACGACATGACCCAGGGCTTTGTGCTCACCCAGTACTTCTATGAGCAGCTGCTCCAGTTCGAGCACGATCCCTCCGGCCTGAAGGACACCATCGGCGAAATGGTCTACAGCATGGACGTGGATCAGCAGGTGCACCGCGCCCGCCAGATCGAGTTCGACAAGGAAGCCGACGGCGACGTGCTCATGCGCTCCAAGCCCCGCAAGCTGGAGGGTCTGGACTTGGCCGAGCTGAAGCTGGCTAGCGGCGATGTGGCCGACGCCCGCACTATGGCCGACGAAGCGATCAAGCGCAACGCCAACCAGGACAGCGTTCCGGCCATCGCGGAGACCGCCCGCGCCAACTTCATTCTGGCCCGCGCCGCGCTGATTGCCGGCCATCCGGACCAGGCCATCGACGGCTTCCAGCTGACGCTCAAAACCAGCCAGGAGCCGCGTCTGCTGGCCTGGTCGCACATCTACCTGGGCCGCATGCTTGACCTGGAGTGCAAGCGCGACGATGCGGTGGCCGAGTACAAGCTGGCGCTCGAAAATCGCGATGGCCAGCAGGATACCCGTCTGGCCGCCGAACGCGGCGTCAAAACGGCCTATCTGCCCAAGGGCGCCAGCTGTTCGGACGACGATACGCCGCCCGCCGATGGGCCGGCCGGCGCCAACCCGCCGCAAGGTGGGACTCCGCCAGCGAAATAACCAGCGGCGGTACTGCTGCAAGCGCGGAGGGTGTCGTTTAATGGAGGTAGGAGGGCCGGAATCGGGAGCATCCGCTCCGGCCGGAGCGAACGGGCTCAGGATGAGCGAAGAAAGCGCGGCAACACGGTTGGAAGAGTTGGAAGCGGCTCTGGGTTACAGGTTTATCCAGCGCAAGGCGCTGGTGTGCGCGCTCACGCATCGTTCTCTGGCCCATGAGCTAATGGCCAGGGATCGGACCGCGGAGTCGCCTTTGGGTGTTTATCCCGGCGACAACGAGCGCCTGGAGTTTCTGGGCGATGCGGTGCTGGGCCTGGCCGTGGCCGAAGCATTGTTCCGCCAGCACCGGGAGTGGCACGAGGGCGAGCTGACCCGCGTCCGGGCCCGCCTGGTGAGCCGCCAGCATATGGCGGAAGTAGCTGAATCAGTTGATCTTGGACGCTACCTTCGGCTCAGCAAGGGCGAAGACCGTACCGGCCTCCGCCGCAAGAGCACCGTCCTCTCCAACGGCATGGAAGCCGTCATCGGCGCCATCTATCTGGACGGGGGGCTGGACGCGGTCAAGGCCTTTGTCCGCCGCCAGGTGATGGGCGAGGAGGCCGAGCAACTGGCGGAAGAGCTGCGCTCCGGAGCGGCGCTGGGCAACTTCAAATCGGCCCTGCAGGAGCGTTTGCAGGCCGACCGCAGCGGTACCCCCGTGTACCGTGTGAAGAGTGAAAGCGGTCCCGACCATCGCAAGCGCTTTGTGGTGGAGGTGCGGCTGATGGGTACCGAGGACGGAGCCGGCAAGCCGCTGGGACGCGGTTCTGGCTCGACCAAGAAGAACGCCGAGCAGGATGCGGCGCGCAAGGCCCTGGCTCTGCTGGATCGCACCCAGGCCAAAGCCGAGGCCGCTGAAGAAAATGTGACTGCGGAATGAGCATCGACGCTGAAATCCCCGAACTCCAGAAGCCCGGCCGCGGCCAGTTGGGGCAGCGCCCTTCGTTCACCGAAGGCGCGTCGTCGCTGCTGCGCACCGTGGTGGTGGCGCTCTTCTTGCTCACCTTTATTCTGCAGCCCTTCCTCATTCCTTCGGAGAGCATGGAGCGCACCCTGCTGGTGGGCGACTTTCTGCTCTTCAACAAGCAGGTCTATGCTCCCGAAGGCAAGCTGACCCGTTGGCTGCTGCCCTATCGCGACGTGGCGCGGGGCGACATTGTGGTTTTTCATCATCCCGATCCGCCGCTCTTGGTCAAGCGCGTGGTGGGTTTGCCCGGTGACCGGCTGCGCATTGAGCAGGGCCGCGTGCTGGTCAATGGCCAGCCTCTGGACGAGCCCTATGCGGCCTTCGAGCCCGCGCCGCCCAACCCCTTCCGCGATCATTTCCCGGCCCACGTCTACACCGACCCGCAGGTGGACCCCGACTGGTGGCGCGAGATGCAGGGCCTGGTCCAGAACGGCGAGCTGGTCGTGCCCCAGGGCCAGTACTTCGTGCTCGGCGATAACCGCAATCACAGCAAGGATTCCCGCTTCTGGGGCTTTGTTCCCCGCCAGGCCATCGTGGCCCGGCCGCTGGTCATCTACTTCTCCCTTACTCGCCCCTCCACCACCGATGTGGACGTGGCTCACGATGATAGACTCGGACACGAAAGGGAACTGCCGGCGCGGCTCAAAGGCTTTGCCCGCTGGAAGCGCATCTTCCACGTGGTGCATTGACGGCAGGGATCGGGGGCCAGGGATCGGGGGGCAGAAAAAGCCTGGTTCTCCGGCTGCGAACCATTTTTCGCGAATTGCGTATTACAGATCACCGGTCCCTGATCCCTGACCCCTGATCCCTGACCCCTGACAAAGAGCGAGAGAATGACCAAGAAGAAGACCCCGGCAGCAGACGCCCAACCCGAAATCGAAACCGCGGAAAATGCGCAGAAGGTGGAAGAAACCCCACTGGAGGCTGTGGCCAGCATCGCCGGCGTCTTTGTTGTCTTCCTGTTTATCCTCACCTTCCTGGCCCAGAACTTCGTTATTCCCTCCGGCTCCATGGAGAAGACCCTGCTGGTGGGTGATCATCTGGTCGTCGATCGCGTTACCCTGGCTCCCAGCTCCAAGTGGATGCCCCTGGTGCGCTATCGCGAGCCCAAGCGCAACGACATTGTGGTCTTCATCAAGCCGGTCCCCGACGACGTGGACGGCAAGCCGCAGTACCTGTTCCTGGTCAAGCGCCTGATCGCCGTCCCCGGCGACCACATCCACCTGCGCAACGGCATTGTCTACATCAATGGCGAGCCCCAGGTGCAGCCCCATGCCGAGCCCACCACCGCCGAGAACCACAGCGAGTTTCTCGACGAGTTCCCCACCGAGATGCCGGCCACCCAGCCTGCCTCCACCGAGGAGTGGGCCGTGGCCGCGCCCCAGTTCATGGCCGGCCAGGATCTGGTCGTCCCCCCGGGCAAGTACTTCATGATGGGCGACAACCGCCACAACAGCCTCGACTCCCGCTACTGGGGCTTTGTGCCCCGCGAGAACATCGTGGGCCGCCCGGTCTTCAACTACTGGTCCTTCATCACCCCCGAAGATCAGTACACCCAGTCCGGCCCCGGCCATCTGGTGGCGTGGATGGGCCACGTGGCGCTGCACATCTTCACCGACACGCGCTGGTCCCGCACCCTGCACGTGGTGCGCTAGTCTTTGTGCCTGCGCGCAGCGCGTCTGCCGCACAGCAGGTGCCTGTATGCAATGCCGGGTGCCCCGGGCCCCTTTGAGGCTCCCAAAGTCTGCTGCATGCAATGCCCGCACCGTAGGCGCCTGCATGCAATGCTTTATTCTGGAATCCCATGGCGGATGAAGTGCAAGACCGGCAGCAACAACCGAAGCGCGCAAAGCGGAAGCGGTTGGGTATTGCGGTGGGAGTTACGGTAGCGCTGATACTGGCGCTGGTCGTTCCCCCGCTGGTGAATCTCAATCATTTTCAAACCCGGGTGGCTCACCTGATGGCTGCCTCTCTGGGCCGTCCGGTGCGCTTGAGCCGGGTGGGTGTTCGCCTGCTGCCGCGTCCTGCGCTGGTGCTCACCGACCTGACGGTGGAAGAAGACCCGGCCTACGGTGCCGAGCCGGTGCTGCATGCCAACACTGTCGTCGCTCCCATCCGTATCTTGAGCCTGTGGCGCGGCAAGCTGGAGCTGGCCCGCATCAATGTGGACGAGGCCAGCGTCAACCTGGTGCGCACCGCCGACGGCCGCTGGAACCTGGATGCTCTGCTGGGCCGTGCTGCCCAGGCCGGCGCCGAGTCGGGCGTTGTGCTCCGCTCTCATCTGCCCTACCTGCGCGCCACCAACTCCCGCATCAACGTCAAGGTGGGGGCTGAAAAGCTGCCCTTCTCGCTTACTGACACCAATCTTTCCCTCTGGCAGGATCAGCCTGGCCAGTGGCGTCTGGAGCTCAAAGGCGCTCCTTCGCGCACCGATCTGGCCTTGAACCAGGGCGACACCGGCATAGTGGAGCTGAGCGCCACGGCTAAAAGCGGCGCCCAACTCCGCCAGATGCCCATCAAGCTCGATCTGGAGTGGCGCAATGCCCAGATCGGTCAGCTCACCCGTCTGCTCATCGGCCGCGATCCCGGCTGGCGCGGCGATCTGCGCGGCGAGTTGCATGTGGAAGGCACAGCCGATGCGGCGCAAGTGAAGACCCGCCTGCGCGCCGCCGGCGTGCACCGTGCCGAGTTTGCTCCCGCTTCGCCTCTGGACTTTGATGCCAACTGCGGCTTTGTCTACCACTATTCGGCCCACACCGTGGAAAAGCTCAGTTGCGAGTCGCCGCTCGGTTCCGGCCGCGTGAAGCTCACCGGCGAGCTGCCTGGCAACGCGCCTGCCCAGCTCACCGCCGAGCTCGACAAGATCCCCGTCGACGCCGGCCTGAACGTCCTGCGCACCTTGCGCAACAACATTCCCGTAGGGCTGGAGGCTGCCGGCACCGTCAGTGGCCGCATCGCCTACGCCGAGCCCGCTGCAGAGCTCACTGCCGACCCCGCGGCCGCTCGCCAGATCAAAGCGAAAAAGCCCGAGCCCGCCATCGTCAGCCCGCTCTCCGGCAGCCTGATCGTGGAAGGCTTCCAGCTGAGTGGCGCAGGCCTCAACCAGCCGCTCAAGGCTGACAAGATCGTTCTGGCTGCTGCCCAGGGCCGCCCCGTCGCCGTAGCCGGAACCGCCACCTTCGATCTGGGCGCGCCCACGCCGCTGGAGGCCAGCTTCCGCCTTGGTGTGCATGGTTTCCAGGTGGGGCTGCACGGAGCCGCCAGCGTGGCTCGCACCCGCGAGCTGGCCCATGCCAGCGGTCTGAAGGGCGCAACCCTTTTGGACGCACTGGCCGGCGACCCGCTCACTGCCGACCTCACCGCCGCCGAACCCTGGATGCCTGCCGACGAGACCGGAGCGGCTCTCGACGACAGCCTGTTCGGTACCCTGGTCCTTCGCAACGCCAACTGGAAGTCCGACGCCCTGGTCAACCATGTGCAGATTGCGCAAGCCACGCTCCATCTGGGCGGCGGCCAGCTCCGCTGGGACCCCATCGCCTTCACCTACGGTCCGCTCAAAGGCACGGCCACCGTCAGCCTGCCCGTCGATTGCCAGGACTGCGCGCCTCACGTCGAGGCCCAGTTCGCCGAGCTCGATGCCGAGACCGCGCAGGCCGCCCTGCTCGGCGCGCACACTAAGGGCACGCTGCTCTCCGAGCTGATCGACAAGTTCCACCCAGCCGCCCAAATCGTCTGGCCGCATGTGGATGCGGTTCTCAAGGCGGACGCCTTCAAGCTCGGCCCCACCACCCTGCACAAGGTGAATCTGAACCTGGCCATCAACGCCACCGGCGCTGAGATTTCTGCATTCGACGGCGAGCTGCTGGGCGGCCATCTGCACCTCACCGGCTCGGTCAAGGCCGGTGACAAGCCCGCCTACGATCTCAAGGGCTCGGTGGAACAGCTCAATCCCGCCGCAATGGGGCAGCTGCTCGGCGAGCGCTGGTCGGGCGGCCAGCTCGACCTCTCCGGCAACCTGACCGTCGCCGGCTACTCGGCCGACGATCTGGCCAGCTCCGCCAAAGGCGCTCTGCATCTGGACTGGAAGAAAGGCGCGGCTGCCGGCACCGGGGTTCCTCCGGCTCTGGCGCGCTTTGAGCGCTGGACGGCGCAGGCTGCGATCGGCTCTGGCTCCATCGTTCTCCGCCAAAACGACGTGACCGCTCGCAGCCAAAAGTCGGCCGTCGAGGGCTCTGTCTCGCTCACCCTTCCGGCCAAAGCCAGCTTTGTGCTGCCTGCCGAGGCCCACGCCAAACGCTGAGACCATATCGATCAGTGCTCCTGAAGGGGTGGATGAAGAAGAGAGCTGCCCTCTCGAGTCAGAAGCACGTAACAGAACAACGCTGTCATCCTTGTATCTGCGCGCAGCGCGTCTGCTGCATGCAATGCCTGTCATCCTGAGCGAACGGGGCCCCAGGCGTACTCTTCAGCCTGGGGGTGGTGAGTCGAAGGATCTGCGGTTGTTCTTCGTTTGAACAACTGGCGCATCACAATCCCGCGCCAAGCGCGTCTGCCGCACGCAGTACCGCGTCTGCTGCATGCAATGCTGAGTCGAAGGATCTGCGGTTGTTCTTCAATGAACTTCTGATTCACCGAATAGGCGGCGGAGACAAGCCGGGTGCAGCAACCCACATCTGGCTCACCAGTAACCTTCCCAGCCAGCGTTTTTGTCTCTTCAACCGGAAGCCCGCCTGCAGGAGCGCCGTCGCGTGGTCCGGTAGCCGCCGCACCCGAAGCCCGGTCAGCAGCCCGAAGGCCCAATAGAGCAGGCTCACCACCGGCCGCGCCACCAACGCGCCAAACACTCCCTGAGGAACCGCGAACTCAGACACTACCCACACCGCGCCGTCCGCCGACGCCCGCCGCAGCTTTGCAGCCAGCCCGGCAACCTCCTCCGTCGTCAGGCAATCCAGAAAAAAGTGGGTCACAATCAGCTCGTACGGTGGGTCGGCGGGCGTCCAGAAGCGTGCATCGGCCTCATGGGTAGTTAGGCGTGCGCGGTTCGGGCCAGTCCGGCGCTTGAGCTCGGCCAGCATCGCGGGGCTGGCGTCCACGGCATCCACCTTCAGCTCCGGCAGCCGGCCCAGCAGCCGCGCTGTGAATCGTCCATCGCCATCGCCCAGTACCACGGCCCGCTGCCCGGCCAGCTCGTCCAGAAACGCCATGCGCGTCCGCATCAGCCACGGGCCAAAGCTCATGAGCTCCATCCAGCGGTAGAGCCCGGCAAGCCGGTCGAAGCGGGGCGGGGAACTCATCGGGCGATACTCGCTGCCATGCCCATGGCCAGCAGCGGGGTCAGCAGCACCAGATCGGCCAGCGCGCGCAGGGTCACTGGGGCCAGGCGGCTGCGCCAGCTGTCGAGTGCTGCCAATAGCAGGGCCGCCAGCGACGCCGCGCCCAGCAGCAGAGCTATCCGCGGTTGGCTGGCCGCAAGCACGGCCACCGCCAGGGCCACCGCCGCCAGCCCCAGCGCCAGTCCAATAAATCGCCGTTTGGTCGTCGTCCCGCTCTCCCACCCGTCAATCAGCGTGCAGTTCAGCCAGGCCAGCAGCGCAAACACCACCGCAGGCGTGGCCAGCAGGCCCCCCGCCGCCTGTGCCCGCGACCAGGCTGGCAGCACGCAGCCAGCGGTAAACAGCAGCCCCACCAGCAGTTCTTTGGTCAGCATCCCGCGCCACCGGCTCACTCTCTGCCATCGTCCGCCGGGGCTCTCCGGTGCATGCACGCGGGTAAAGTAGGCCAGCGCCGCCGCTCCCAGCAGCGAATCGCGTGCCCGCACCACGGCCGGAACCCAGCCCAGCAGGATCGCGCCCGCAATCGCCGCCGCCATTGCCGCCAGCGGGACCAGCCATCGCCGGTGCCGCCAGTGGAAGAGGTGCCTCTCCCGCAGCCGGCCCAGCTCGGCTCGAGCGAGGTCGCTGCGGGCGTCCAGCAGCCGGTCGGCCACGTACACCGGCCACACCACCAGCGCCACCAGCAGCAGAACCCACTCCGGCAGCCGTACCCCCGCAGCCCAGGCAAAGCCCAGCGTCCACACTACTGCCACCGTAGGCGCGTCCAGGCTGGCCAGATGCCACAGATGCAACGGCCGCAGCGCGCTCCGCGTGGAGGGGAGCACACTGGCCGGCTCAGGCGAGTTGGGGAGGGGAGTCGCCACGTTCTCCTCCTATGGATGCGTCGGCGCGCCCCAACTATGCGCCGAAATTTTCCTTCCTTTCAGCCATTTGCGCCTCCGAACCGGGAAATGAGGAAGAAGAGGCCCAGCTACGGCCGGCGGGTCCTATTTTGGGCTCTCCTGGACCAAGATCGGCACGCCAAATTTCCGCATCTTGTGGTAAAAATGCCACAGTGCACAGATGCCAGATCCCGTCTAATCTATCGAAGTTGAGGGCTTTGCCCGACGGCGGTTCTTTCCCGGAGATTTTGTTTGCGTAAAACTGGCCTGATGGAACAAACGGTCGCTGCGCCCCTGGAGTTCACGGGGGTTGGGTTACATTCCGGCGCGCCCGTCACCATGCGTCTGCTGCCTGCGCCGGCCGGCTCGGGCATCGTCTTCCGCCGTACCGATCTGGACAACTTTGAGATCCCTGCCAACGGCCGCAACGTGGCCAAGGTCAGCTACGCCACCAGCCTCATGCGCCAGGGCGTGCTCATCTCCACCACCGAGCATCTGCTCTCGGCGCTGATCGGCATGGGCGTCGACAACGTCATCGTGGAGCTCGACAACCTGGAGCTGCCTATCCTCGATGGCTCCTCGCTGCCCTACGTTGAAGCCCTCGAGCAGGCTGGTATCCGCACCCAGCGCCGCAAGCGCGAAGTGATTCGCGTCCTCAAGCCCGTGGAGGTTCGTGAAGGCAACAAGTTCATCGGCGTCTATCCCGGCTCCGGCTACCGCATCGAATACGCCATCGAGTTTCCCGCGCCCATCGGCCGCCAGTGTGCCGACGTGGATCTGGCCGCTGAAACGTATGGCTCCCTGATCGCCGCTGCCCGCACATTTGGCTACAAAGCCGACGAAAAAAAATTAAAAAACATGGGCCTGATCCGCGGCGCCAGCCCGGAAAACGCCATCGTTCTCGGCCCCAGCGGCCCGGAGAACGGTCCGCTGCGCTTTGACGACGAGTACGTCCGCCACAAGGTTCTGGACCTGATTGGCGATCTGGCTCTGGCCGGACGCCGCATCGAGGGGCACGTGGTGGCCGAGCGCGCCGGCCACGCCATGCACACCGCTCTGGTCTCGCGGCTCATGAAGGACCGCTCGGCCTGGGAGCTGGCCCGCGTGCAGCCTGATGCGGAACAGGAAGCGGCTTCCAGTCAGGCGTCGACGCCTGCCCTAGCCGGAGTTTAATGGGTATTCCCCGGTCGCGCCCCGGTTTACACTGAGAGCG
>Ga0371490_1001720_pt1 | contig 10816 bp, 12 predicted proteins | sample MB2SIPfraction_FD_207959 | JGI IMG/M metagenome (GOLD analysis project Ga0371490, IMG submission 207959) | Lab enriched peat soil microbial communities from McLean, Ithaca, NY, United States - MB28FN SIP fraction | ecosystem: Environmental > Terrestrial > Soil > Wetlands > Peat | place: USA...
GACCACTTTCGCCACAACAGACGCCGGACACAAGTTTCTCGAACTGTATGCCGAACCAGTCGTCACCAATACCTATCTCAAGGTTGCCGTCCTTGTGCTCTCCGTGGTCGCGCTCGCGTTGCTTGCGCTCCTCTACCGTGCCCAGACCACGGCCTTGCGGCTGAAGCCACTCGTCATTTCCATTACCGACGCCGGGCGCGGCCAGGTTGTGAACTATGCCGACTTCTCGAAGGTCCCCGTCGAGCGTGTCAGCAAATACTATCTTGCGCGCTGGGCGCAGCTTTACTACGGCCGCAATCACACCACGTTGCAGCGTGACTTCGCGGAGTCTTTGAATTTCTTCTCGAACGAATTGCAATCCGCAACGCTGACGCGCGTTACCAAGGCCAAAACGCTTGAGACGTTTCTGCTCGACCCAAGCGCCCCAAACGTGGACATCGAGATTAAAGCCGTCGTGATCGACGATACGCGGCAGGCTCCGTATCGCGCTCACATCGAATTCGAGAAGGTCTTCTATTCGCTCGGCGATCAGCAGGAGCAGCGTCGCGAACGCTGGACAGCCAACGTCGTTTATGGCTTCCGCGACGAAGTACCGAATCAGATGCTGCTGACGAATCCGCTTGGTCTGGTCATCAGCTACGTCCACGAAGACCAGGCATTCGGGAGCTAACCGCCATGCGACCGAAGAAGTCCATCCTGCTTTATTGCGCTGACCAGGAGCTGCTCTCGTCGATAGCTTTTGCGCTTCGCCTGCATCCCTACCAGGTCACAGCGACTGAGAACAGCATGGAAGCGTCTCTCGCTGCCGGCGACCGCAGCACAAGTTTCGTCTGCGGCGTGCTCATCCACGCGCAGCAGGGCGACCTTGCAGGACGACTGGTCCATCGCATTCTCGAAGTCGCAGACCATATGCCCTTGCTGCTGGTGGACCGCGCCGGCGATCTCGCACCCGTCCGCTACGCGGACATGGTGCTGTATGGCCGCAACACTTCGATGCAACACATCCTCGGCGCACTTCAGACGCTCTGCGCGCGTAAACGTAGGCCGCAGCCCCGGAGCGCCGCGTGAGCGAACTCGTCTACATTGGCGGATTCTCAGGCGGCATCGATTCTCAGGCCGCTGCGCGGTTCATGTTGAACCGCTACGGCGCTGCTCGTGTCGTCCTCGTGAACTCAGACGCCGGTGGCAACGAGCATCCGCTCACCATCGAACACATCGATTGGTACTCCGAGCACGTGCATCCGGTCGTGAGGATCACGGCAAAGGTCGGGGACTTCCGCACTGCCGAGTGGTGTGAAAGCAAAGCTCTCGATCCCCAGGCCGGTCTTATCTTTCCGGAACTCGCCAAGATCAAGGGCCGCTTCCCATCCCGTAAAGCGCAGTTCTGCACCGAAGCGTTGAAGCTTGCGCCGATCCGCCGATGGATCGCTGAGCACTATCCCGATAGGAACTATGCGCGCTTCACTGGCGTGCGCCGCGATGAATCGCCGGCACGCTCCCAGCGCGAATGGATGGAGTGGGACGACTACTACGATTGCGAGTTGTATAACCCGGTCTACGACTGGTCGAAACAGATGTGCTTCGACTACGTGAAGCTCCATCGGGAACAGATCAATCCGCTCTATTCGCTTGGCTTCACGCGCGTGGGCTGCGCGCCCTGCGTGAACTCCAACAAAGACGACATCCTGAATTGGGCGACGCGCTTCCCGGAGATGATCGACAAGGTCCGCACCTGGGAGCGGCAGGTCGGGCGCACCTTCTTTGCGCCCTGCGTGCCCGGCATGGCGATCAACTGGATCGATGACGTTGTCGCATGGGCCAAGACCGACCACGGCGGCAGGCAGAACAATCTCTTCCGCATTCTGCCGCCACCGGCTTGCGAGTCGAGATACGGACTGTGCGAATGAGATACCTCTCTGTTTGCTCGGGAATCGAAGCCGTATCGGTTGCATGGCAACCTCTCGGCTGGGAACCGGCAATGTTTGCCGAGATCGATCCCTTCTGCTGCTGGCTGCTGCGCTCGCGCTATCGCGCATCGCGACCGCAGCACATGCCCAGCCCGCATGAAGCCCCGGACAGAAAAGAAGCCAAGCGCCGCGCGGCTGCCATTCGCAACGTCGTTGCTCTGCCCGCCGATGGCGCTGTCATCAACGCCGGCGATTTCACAAAAATAGGAAAGCAGGATGTGGGAACAATCGATCTTCTGGCCGGAGGAACACCTTGCCAGTCTTTCTCCATCGCCGGTAAACGAGCGGGACTGGATGACCCGCGTGGCAACCTCACCATTGAGTTTGCTCGACTTGCTGATCGACTCAGGCCCTTATGGCTGGTATGGGAGAACGTCCCCGGCGTCCTGTCGATTGACGACGGACGGACGTTTGGAGCCTTCCTCCGGATGCTGGTCGAATGCGGGTATGGGGTCGCCTACAGAGTTTTGGACGCACAGTATTTCGGAGTACCCCAGCGACGGCGCCGCGTCTTCGTTGTCGGACATCTTGGAGACTGGCGAGCTGCCGCCGCGGTACTACTTGAGCGGTCGAGCCTGTCGGGGTATCCTCCGCCGCGCCGAGAAGCGCGGAAAGACGTTGCCCCTACTCTTAGCGCACGCGCTCATGGCGGTGGCGGACTCGGAACAGACTTCGACCTCGATGGTGGCTTGATCCGCCAGTTGGTATTCGGCGGCAACAACACCGCGGGTCCCATCGATGTTGCGACGGCTGCTAATGCCTGCGCCAGCGCGTCGGGCCGCATGGACTTCGAGACGGAAACCTTCATCGCGCATTCGCTCTCCGCGGATGGCTTCGACGCCAGCGAGGACGGCACCGGGCGCGGCGTTCCGATGATCCCCATCGCCATCAATACAGCGCATACCCAATCGAACGGCAGCGGATTCTCAGACGGTATTGCGCACACGCTGGAGAGCGGAGTCTCACAGGCTGTCGCCTTCAACTTGCGCGGGCGCGACGGAGGTGCGATGCCGGAAGTATCCGATGCGGCCAGCCTCCGCGCCGCCTCCGGCGGCAGCAGCAACAGCTATGTCGCGTTCTCCGCGAAAGACCACGGCGCCGACGCCGGCGACATTGCGCCCACGCTGCGCAGCATGGGGCACGACAACAGCCATGCGAACGGCGGTGGACAACTCGCCATCGCTGTCACGCTTCACGGATCGGATGGCACAACCAGCACTGCAAGTTATACAGAGATCAGTACAAGTCTCGGTGCCCGCGCTCCGGGTGGCATTGAGAATAGCGCAACCACTGCAGTGCTGCAGGAGCAGTCCGTCGCCTGGTCCGGAGAACTCACTACATCGACCGACATCGCAGGCACCCTTCAACGTGGAGGCAAAGGCGGCCGCGCCGATAGAGTCATGACGCCTCTGATGGCCGTGCGGCGCCTGACCCCGCGCGAGTGCGAGCGTCTGCAAGGCTTTCCCGATGACTACACCCTAGTCGAGTACCGCGGCAAGCTGGCTGCCGATGGTCCCCGCTACCGTGCTCTCGGCAATTCGATGGCAGTCCCAGTCATGCGCTGGATCGGACAACGCATCGCGGCAGTCCACGAGATCGTCTCGCGGAGGTCCTCGTGAGCAGGCAGGTGCGAACACGAGCAATGCTGGTGCGAATCTCCCAACGAATGTGCGGAGACGGGTCCTTTCCTGCCCTCGCCGGCACGTCGCTGGGATCACGCAACTGGCCTTCGATTCCGTCGCCCCAGTACAGATCCCTCGCACGGTGGGATGTGGAGGACGATGCGAAGCACTGGGACGTGTGGTTCACCCACTCTGCTCGTGCAGCCGGAAGCATGGCAAGCGACAGGTCATGGTTCCACTGCTGTGCGGTTGTATCGGCATCCTTATATACGCGCCTTTCAGATAGATGTTTTCATAGAGCGCCAATTCTCCCGTATTTTCCCTGCTCACCCTCGGTCACTCGCTTCGGTGCTTATCCCGCGCCCTGCGGCACGGCGCGTCTCTGCTTCGCATGGGCCAGAACGGCAGCGAGGCAATGCACGAAGAGGTTCTGGCCCATGCGCCCTGCGGGTTTCGGCTTTCAAAAAATCTTTGTGCAAAGAACGCAAAAAGATTTTCCGAACCTTCCGAAAAAGACGCCGCTTGGCCTTGGGAGCGGGGCACACTCGCGTCGCTTCGCGCAAGAGTGTCCCGAGGGTAATCCGGGCAAATACAACCAAGGAGAAAAAGCAATGGCACTCTACGAAAACAAGATCACTCTGAAAGGCTATCTGGGTAAGGACGCCGAGAACATCGCAACCAAACAGCAGCGGACCTTTACTGTCCTGTCGCTCGCCACCAAGTCCGGCTACAAGGACAAGCAGACCGGCCAGTGGGTGAACCACACCGAGTGGCATCGCATTGTCGCCTTCGGCAAGCCCGCCGACTACGCGAAGGGCCTGAAGAAGGGCGACTACGTGGAAGTCGAAGGCGAGTTGCGCTCAACCGAGTACGACGCCCAGGTCGGCGATGGCAAGAAGAAGACCACGGTCAAGCGCCGTGGTTGGGAGATTCGCGCCAACATCGTTCGCAAGCTGGCGCAGCCCGAGAGCTCACGCGGAGAGAACTTCGACGCCGAGCCGATCACAGAGGACGACGCCGCGTAAGCGGCGTTGTCCTCCCTCGGGAGGTGCAATCATGAATCTCTTCGCGAACTCCGTAACACTGCGCGGGTTCCTCGGCAAAAATGCCGAGGTGCCTTCCTCCGAAGGTATTACCGATGATGCTTTCGCCGTGCTCACACTGTGCGTGGAGTCCGGCGTGTGGTGGCGGCCTTCCAACGAGTGGATCTCGCGCACTGCATGGTATCGCGTGGTCTGCCCCGGTCCGTTCTTCTGCGGTTTCACGCGCGGCATGAAGCAGGGCGATTACATCGAGATCGATGGACAGCTCGTGATCCACCATTATGGTTCGCTGCATTTCACAGAGCCTGTCTACGAAGTTCAGGCCACGCACATCCAGAGATTAGAGATTCCTCTGGTTGGCGTGATTGAGAAGTATGACGGATAGGACCGTCATGCTTTCGCGGGGAGGCTTGCGCCTCCCCACTTTTTGCTCTGATGATGCCGCTCATACCCCGCGGCAGAAAGGACACCAATGATAGCCAATGCCGCATTCGTCGCCACGCTGATCTTTCTCGCACTGGGTTTCTGGCTAAGCCATGAGCTGCACTTCCTCGTGCCGTGGCGCAGCCTCATCCTGCACAGCTACCTACAGAGCATCGCGCTTTACTGCGCTCTGCTCTTCGCCAATTTACTCGGCCTCACCATCTGGATCGAGCGCAAGTTCTTCCTGCGCGACACCGGCCGAAAACTCAGGCACCTCGACCAGGAGATCCATACCGGGCAGAGCGAACTCTCCGGCGAAATCCTCGCGCAATTTGGGGACGAGGAGGAGCGATAGCCATGCAAAGCGAAGACCAGTACCTGGAGCGCACGCCTGACCTTGTAGCCAAGGTCCGCGCCATGCGCGAGGCTGCCGAGAAAGAGATGAACAAATTCGCCCGTGTCGCCGACTACGACGTGCGTCGCGTTGTCGGCCACGGCCCGCAGCCTGTGGCGGTCTCTTCCGAGACCACTCCGGCTGCTCCGGCCAGTGAGCGCCCGAAGAAGTCTGCAGCAAAATCCGCATCGGCTCAGGCCTCGCTTGAATTTGTCCCTGCTCCTACGGAGCGCGGCGACAACGGGGGGGGCGCCAGTGAGAATTGATATCCCCCAGGACCTGCCCCGGCGTCGCGATAGGGACACCTCTGCTCCGAGCGCTGGCGATGCGCGAACGCCTGCGCGCCGCGTGCCCGAGAACCCCATCCATGATCATCTGCGCGTGCGAGAGGAGCGTGCTGCCGGTCCTCGCGGGGGTCGCGAACCGGCTGAGCGCAAACGCCGCGAGCCTGAGCAGGATATGCCGCGTGAGCGTCGCCGTCCCGTTGCCTCGGCGGACCCGCGCCGTCCGGCGCGTGTCACCGGCAACATCGTCGGCCTTGAGCTGCGCCCGGAGGAAAAGCAACTCCTGCGTGAGGCTGGGCGCTTCCGCGTCGTCCGCACGGCGGACCTCCGCGAGACGCTCTACAACGGCAAGTCCGGTCCCCTTGAGAACGACCTGAAATATCTGCGCGACAAGGGACTGGTTGAAACCACGCATATCAACCTGCGCCGCGATGGACAGCGGCGGTCGATAGAGCGCGTCGAAGTCGTCACGTTGACCAAAGATGGCCGCAGCCTGCTCGTCAAGCAAGGCGACCTGCCCCAGGACCAGAAGGTCTATGCCGGACTGGTGAAGCCGCGCGAGGCCGAACACGACTCGCAGATTTACAGGGCATACAAGAAAGAAGCCGAACGCATCGAGGCCAAGGGCGGCAGCAACTTGCGCGTGCGCCTCGATTTCGAGATCAAGGCCGATGTGCAGAAAGCCATCTACGCCGAGCGCAAAGCAGATCCGAAGCGCGACATGGCCGAGATCAAACAGCAGGTCGCCGAAAAATTCGAGTTGCCGTTTGTCGATGGCAAAATCCAAATCCCCGACGCTCGCATTGACTACGACCTTCCGCGTGACGTGGAGCGAGACCCGGATCAGGACCAGGGCTCACGTACCGGTCATGAGGATATCGAAGTTCTGACCGCCGCTTATCACGCCGGACATCTGCGTTCGAAGGCGCAGGCCGGTTTCCGCAACTACGCCTCAAGCGCCGACCGGGCAACCCTCACTGCCAAGATCGAGGGTGACCACCATCTGATGGAAAACATTCTGGAGCTATAGCCATGAACTACGATCCCATCTCTTCACTCGAATCGATCGGTTATGTCGAGCGGGAAGCTTCGTTCCTGTATCTGGTCGCCGTGCATTCCGGTTATTTCCTGCGCCGGCAATATCATCGCTTCGCGCAGCGGGAAGGCGGCAGGCTGGTCACGCGGCTTCTCAACAAGGCGCTTCGCCACCAGCACATCCGGGTCATCGAGTGCAGCCAGGGGCGGCACATCTATCACCTCGCCGCGAAGCCGGTGTACGACGCCTTCGGCTGCTCCGATTCACAGAACCGCCGCATCAAGGGCGACGCTTCCATCAAGTCCCGGCTCATGGTGTTGGACTTCGTCCTCGCACACCTGAGCGCGAACCTGCTCTCGAATGAAGTCGCCAAGGTCGATTTCTTTACCACGCAGTGCGGTGTCCACTCCGAATTGCTTCCCCGCAGCTACGTGGGAAGGCTGATGTATTTCCCCGATGGCTTTCCCATCCTTGTATCGAATGTTGGCGTCCCGCGCTTTACCTTCTTCGATGAAGGCCAGGCCACCGCGACCCGCTTCGAACGATTTCTCAAACAGTACCAGCCCTTGTTCGCCGCCCTTGGCGAGTTCGAGCTGATCTTCGTTGCCGACAGCGACAGCAACTCTGCGCGGGCGAAAGACGCCTTCCAGCGCTTTCTTCCCACTGACCGTCTACGTGGCGTCACGCCGATGACACCGCTGGGCGTCGATCACTTCCTCGATTACCTCGCCATCAAGGAGCGCTCGGAGGCGAAAGGCAGCGGCGTCCTTCTCGGCGATCTGTCCATTCTGCGCGAGGGAGAATCCATCTACACCTCGCTCGAACATCATGCGCTCTACTCGGCGTGGAAGATGCAGACCACCACTGCCGAGAAGATCCGGCAACGGTTTCTTCAGAGTTCGCTGCGTGTCACGTTCACGACCGTTGTGCTTCCATGTCGCTACCCAATCTATACGCTGCGGCAGGAAGCTCCTCTCGAAGAAGACAACGAGACCCCGGAGCAGACCCCGGACGAGACCCTCAAGGAGGAGGATTAATGGTGAAGAAACAACGAGTTACACGAGGGGGTGGGGTCATGGACAAGTATGTGCCGAGGTGGGAGCGACCCCGGTCCTTCGGACCTGCCGCGTCGGCTGACGCGGCGCTGGTCGCTCCCACCTCGGCCTCGGCACAGACCAACTATGGACAAAACCGGTACTGGGTTAGGTCCAAAGTTGGTACTGACTCTGGCCAAAACGAGTACCTGACTTCATCCATACCAGTACCGGAGCAGGACCTGAATCAGTACCGGAGTTGACCCAGGCAAGTACCAACACGGGCCGTTGACGCGGCCAGAGAGGAACAACCGATGAGCAAATTCAAGATCGAACACGGAGCCAGCAAGATCAACCTTGTTCTGCTTAAGACCAACATCGAAGACACCATCTCGAACGACATTGACCTGATGGCGAGTTGGTCGAACAACGACCGGAAATATCTCGTCAACGAGTTACTGCGCTTTGCCATTACCCAGGAAGAAGACTTTCAAAAGTACAAGGCCAGTGCCGCTGCGAATCCATCGCGGTCTGCTGCGAATACCAAAGCAGCGTCGGCCCCGATCAAATCTTCGCCGGACACAGTACAGAAATCAGACCAGGCGCTCACCGGAGCCGCAACACGTGCATAAAGGAGCTGTGCAATCAATGCTTCATTCTCCGCATCTGCAAAAAATCATCCGTCCCCTGGTCGAGTATCGTATTTTGCTCGCGCTTGGTCTGAGCGCGGCCAGCGGGATCGTCCTCCACACACTATACCCAATTAACCAAGCGAATTCCTTGCTGCGGTTGATCGCGTACCAGCGGCCTCCGATTTTTCATGGACTGATCTGGAGCTATGGCCTGTTCCTGTACAGCACCCCGTTCATCGCCTTTTCGATGATCTTCTCTCTCATGTATGTCCACCTATATAGGAGTGAGTCCGAGTTGGCCGCTGGCTCGCTGCCACCCTATCCCAATCCACGCACCCGGTCCGATCTGTCCCTAGTGCTCGGCGAGGTCCATCGCCAACTTATCCCGGCGCCAAGTCCGGCTCCGCAATGGCTCTCGATCCCCGAGCACGGGCTCTATACCGGGATCGCGTCCTTCGGTTCTATCGGCTCAGGCAAAACCTATGGGCTGATTCTGCCAGCGATGCGTCAGTTATTTGCATATAAGGCAGATGATCCCGCACGCAAGCTCTCCGGCATCGTTCTCGAAGTCAAGGGCGATCTCTGCCGCCAGCTTCAGCGCATCCTTAAATGGTGCGGGCGGGAGCAGGATTATGTGGAGGTCTCGCTCGACGGCGATATCCGCTACAATCCGCTCAATAACTCGCTCGATGCCTATGCGCAGGCATTCAACATCGCCTCCATCATCACGTCGATATGGGGCAAGGGCAGAGAGCCGTTCTGGCAACAGTCCTACACAGATCTCGTCCGGTATGTGATCATGCTCCATCGCATCCGCGACGGCTACCTTACGATGGTCGATCTCTTCCGCACCGTCATCAGCGCGGGGCGGCTGGAAGAGATACTGATCGAAGTCGGCTCTCGCTTTAGCGCAGCCAGTTACATCGGTATGGATAAGAATGCGTACCGGGAAAGCGAGTCCATACTATCTCCGCTGGGTTTCGAGTGGCGCCCCGATGCCAATCTTTATCTTGTGGCCTGGACACCGGAGTTGGAGCAATTGCTCATTGAGCAGACCAGCTCAGAATTCCTCATCTATACGCGCAAGCCACCCGATCCATCGCGGCGCGGCCGTTTCGAGAGTGTCCAGTATTGGTACTGGGAACACTGGAAATTCTTCCGCTCCGAGGTCAAAACCAGCATCGTCCAGGGTATTGCGGTCTTTCTGTCGCTCTTCGAAACAGACCCCGATGTGCGGCGCGTCTTCTGCCCGCCGAAGGAACTCTACGACGGCAGGCCGTGCGCCGACGATCCGCGCGGCATCGTCCTGCAACCGTTTGAGGAATTGATCGAGTCGGGCGCCGTTGTTGGCCTGAACTTCCCGGTGGCCCTGAACCCGGCGCTGGCGAAAACCATCGGCACCATGATGAAGATCGACTATCAGCGGGCCGTGATGCTGCGTATCCCGAAGATGGATACACACCCGGAGCAGCACTATCGCCCGACCGTCTTCATCTGCGACGAGTACCAGAACTTCGCCACAGTGGGTGCCGACAACCCAACTGGCGACGAACGCTGGCTCTCCCTTTCCAGGCAGCCGAAGTGCATCCCCATCGTCGCCACGCAGAGTGTATCGAGTCTCAAGGACGCGCTGCCCAACGAAGGCGTCAAGACGCTGCTGCAAGCACTTCGCAATAAGATTTTCCTCACGACCACGGACCCGGAGACGGCGCGGTACGCCTCGGAGTTGTGCGGCAAAGCCGACCGCACCCGCATCAGCTATACCGTCTCGGAATCCTCGACCAACGCCAATGTCGGATGGCTTTCGGGCCGTACCTCATCCAGCAAGGGATCGGTCTCGGCCTCCAAGCAGTACCAGAAACACAAGGAGCCGCTGTTCGAAGAAAAGGTCTTCTTCGATCTCAAGAACGCACAATCCATCGTTGTCGCTTTCGATGGCGTCAGTCCGCTGCCGCCTACCTATTGCTATCTCAAGCCAGACTTCCTGCCCGTCACCATGAGCTGGTTCGACCAGGAGCGGATCGACTTCGATCCGGAAAGGATTTTATCGTGAGCTTCGAGATCATCATTCCGTTTCTGAAACCCATTGAGCCTCTGCTTGCGAGTAAGACTGTGTCCGAGATCATGGTCAATCCCGATGGCTCCGTCTGGATCGAAGAGGCCGGACACATTCAACTTCTGCCCGGAATCCATTTTGACGACGGCGCACTGCTTACCGGACTTGAAGTGATCGCCAACCGCTTCGGCAAGAAGCTCGATGCGGATTCGCCTATCCTGAACCTGCGCCTGCCGGATGGCAGCCGCATGGCTGCGCTCATACCACCAGTGGTTAATCCAGGTCCAATGATGACGATCAGGCGATTCACTTCACGTGGCTTCAC
>Ga0371490_1001722_pt1 | contig 10815 bp, 10 predicted proteins | sample MB2SIPfraction_FD_207959 | JGI IMG/M metagenome (GOLD analysis project Ga0371490, IMG submission 207959) | Lab enriched peat soil microbial communities from McLean, Ithaca, NY, United States - MB28FN SIP fraction | ecosystem: Environmental > Terrestrial > Soil > Wetlands > Peat | place: USA...
GGTCCACGGCCTCCACCGCCAACTCCGAAGCGCTACGGCCGGTACGCGTGGCGAGGCTGGCGAGTCCCGCCGCCTGACGTTCGGGAAGCTGAAGTTCCATAGGAGAAGGTTAGGAGCAGGCCGCATTGCTGTCAAGAGACGCCTTCCACATTGGGACGCCCCCTCCTGAATCGGGCCGCCGGAACGCCCTTGGCCGCCTGTGTTCAAGAGCACACTTTCCCCTTGCGCGTCCCTGCTACCATAAAGATGATTGTGGTTCCTGCCGCCCGCCGGGTTGATTGCCTGCACTTATCTGTTCGAAGACTCAGGCAGCCGGAGCCAAACCAACCCCGCCGGTTCATCCGGCAACAGGAGAAACTTCCATGCCTCTAGTCTCCATGCGGCAACTGCTCGACGAGGCCGCCAAGGGCGGTTACGGCGTCGGCGCATTCAACGTCAACGATATGGAACAGATTCAGGCCATCATGGGCGCGGCCAAGGAGACCAAATCGCCGGTCATCATCCAGGCCAGCCGCGGCGCGCGCCAATTCGCCCAGGACAAGTATCTCTTCCACCTCATTCTGGCGGCGGCCGAGTTGAATCCCGAGATTCCCATCGCCATGCACCAGGACCACGGCAACAGCTTCGAGACCTGCAAGAGCGCCATTGATCTTGGCTATACGTCTGTCATGATGGACGGCTCGCTCAAAGAGGACGGCAAGACCCCGGCGAGCTTTGAGGAGAACGTCGCGGTCACCAAGCGCGTGGTCGATTTCGCGCATGAGCGCGGCGTCACCGTGGAGGGCGAGATCGGCGTGCTGGGCGGCGTGGAAGACGGCCACGGCGCGGGCGGCACGGGCCTGGAGCATGTCACCGATCCCGACCAGGCGGTCGAGTTTGCCGAGTTGACCGGCGTGGATGCGCTGGCCATCGCCATCGGCACCAGCCACGGCGCTTACAAGTTCTCCAAAAAGCCCGACGGCTCGGTGCTCAAGATGGACGTGCTCATCGCCATTCACAAGCGCCTGCCCAACACCCACCTGGTGATGCACGGCAGCTCCAGCGTGCCCAAGGACTTGCAGGACGTGATCAACAAGTACGGAGGCAAGCTGAAGGAGACTTGGGGCGTGCCGGTCGAGGAGATTCAGCTGGGCATCCGCAACGGCGTACGCAAGATCAACGTGGACACGGACAATCGCCTGGCCATGACCGGCGCCATCCGCAAGGTGCTGTGGGAGACGCCGGAGAAGTTCGACCCGCGCGACTACATGAAGCCGGCCCGCGAGGCCATGCAGAAGGTGGTGGCGCAGCGCATGACGCAGTTCGGCCAGGCCGGCCACGCCGGCGATTACCAAGCCGTCTCCATCACCGAGATCGCCAAAGGCTACAAGAACGGCAGCCTCAGCACCAGGCCGCTGGTCGCCGCCAAATAATTCCGGCTTGCTGAAAGACAGAGGGCCACTCCGCAAATGCGGCGTGGCCCGTTTTTTGTTGGCGATTCAACTCTCTTGTGAGTTTGCAGTCAGGGGATGAGCCGGAAGTATCGTTTCGCCCTGGCTACATCTTTGAAGATTTGAGCTTTGAGCGCCTCGGGCGAGGGCCACGCTTGCTCGCCGCGCAGGCGGTGCAGGAACTCGACTACGATGGGCGTTTGCTCGTCGAGTTCGATGGGCTCGAAGTTGAGAATGTGCGACTCGACGGCGAAGGAGGCTTCGCCGAAGGTGGGGCGGTTGCCCACGTTGGTGACTGCCTGGAAGCTGCGTCCGGCGACCGTGAGCCGCGTGACGTAGACGCCGAAGGCGGGGAGCTGGCCGTCGTAGGGCGCGAGGTTGACGGTGGGCACCAGCAGCCGCGTTCCGATTCCGCGCCCGCGGGCCGGCGTGGAGCGAATCTCAAAGGGGCGGCCCAGCATCCAGCGGGCGCGGGTCATGTCGCCCGAGGCCACGCACTCCCGGATGAAGGAGCTGGAAACCTCCAGTTTGCGCACCCGCACCGGTGAATGGACGTGGACGGCAAAGCCGAACTCCGCGCCAAAGGCCTGGAGCTCGGCCACTCCGGCCTCGGCACGATGGCCGAAGCGGAAGTTGCCGCCCTCATGCAGACTGCGAACGGCGAGAGCGTCAACCAAAATTCCGCGGACAAACTCGCGCGCAGAGAGCGCGGCGAGCAATGCATCGAAGGGCAGCACGACAACCGCGTCGATGCCGGTGAGGGCCAGCTGGCGCAGGCGCTCGTCGATGGGCGTGAGCAGCCGCAGCGCGGATGAGGGGCGCAGAAACTGCTCCGGGTGGGGATCGAAGGTGATGGCCACGGCGCGGGCGCGCAACGATTGCGCTTCGCGCACCACCGCCGATAGAATCTCCTGGTGGCCCAGGTGCACGCCGTCGAAGTTGCCGATGGCGGCCACGCTGGGGCCGAAGCCGGCATGAATCTCCGCGAGCGAATGATAAACAGAGATTTGATTTTTCCCGGTCATCAATTCGCGGTCTCCAGGTTCACCGGCAGGCTGAGGCCGTCGTAGGCCAGGCGGATGCCGTCGGGCAAGATGCGGTTGGTTTCTTCGTGGCCCAGTTGGTGGGCGATGTGCGTGAGCCAGGTTTGGCGCGCGCCGATGCGCCGCGCCCAGCCGACAGCCTGCTCCACGGTGGCGTGGCTGGGGTGCGGCTTGTGGCGCAGCGCGGAGACGACCAGGTAATCCAGCCCTTCCAGCAGCGCAAAGCTGGATTCGGGGATGGCGCTCACGTCGGTCAGATAGGCGGCGCGGCCAAAGCGAAAGCCGGCAATCTCCATCTCCCCATGCTGCACCGGCACGCGCAGAAACTCGACGCCGTGAACGGTGGTGCGTTCGGCCAGCGGCCGCAGTTCGACTTTTGCGCGGGTGGGATAAGTAGCGCGCGACGAAAAAGTGTAATCGTAGATGCGCTCCAGCGCCTCCGCAGTCACCGGCGCGGCATAGAGCGGAATCGGCCCACCCTCGCGGAAGACCGCGAAGCTGAGCGGGCGCAGGTCGTCCATGCCCAGAATGTGGTCGGCGTGAGAGTGAGTGTAAAAAACCGCGTCCACGCGGGTGAGGCCGTTGCGCAGAGCCTGCTCGCGGAAGTCGGGGCCGGTGTCGATGACCACCACGCGCTCGAGACCACCGCCCGGCTCGTGCCAGCGCACGAGCACCGAGGGCCGGAGCCGCCGGTCGCGCGGGTCGGCCGAGGTGCAGACCGCGCAATCGCAGCCCAGCGTGGGAACCCCCATCGAGGTTCCAGTCCCGAGAAATGTGAGCAGACCGTCCATAAGCTCCTGATGAACGCGGCTAATTGGGGTGCGTGGTATCCCACCCTAGCCGCAAAAACAAGAACGCGGCGAGGGTGGGGCACCCTGCTCTTAAGCCTTCTTCGGCGGCGGAGGCGGCACACTCTGCAGTGTGATCATTCTGGTCAGTTCCAGGAAGGCCATCCGCACCTCAAACAGAACCGTCTGCAGGGTCTTATCCTCGGCCTCGGTGAGGTTGCCGCGGGTCTTCTCCGCCAGCACGCCCAACAAATCAATGGTGGTGCGCGCACCCAGAATGTCCACCTTGGGACGCTGTCCCTCCTGCGTGCCCGCGCCCATTTGAATCATGGCGGAGACGTAAAACTGCTGCACCAAGTGTTCGAAGCTGATCTGCGGCGGCGGACCCGCGGCGGGGTTCTGTGCCCGCACCATGTCTTCCAGGCGCTGCGCCGAGGCGTCGTAGGCCGCCTTCTGCTCGCGGCTCTCCTGGGCAGTGGGCGCAGGAGGCAACTCAGCTTCAGCTTCCGCCCCAGCCTCGGAGGTTGCTGCGGGGGCGGGCTCCCGCCGGGCCTCGGACTTCGACTCGTTGACGACCAGGCGCGGACCTCCGCCTGACGCGGGCGGGGCTTCCGCGGGAGTGGCCGGCTGCTGCTGGCCCTCCTGCTCTTCTTCCGCCTTCATCTTGCGGCGGTCAATGACCTCAAACTTCGGTTTATCGCTCATGGTTTTCCGTTTCCTGTTCGAATTTCTGATTTGCTAACTTGCTTCCAGCCTGGGCGGCGCGGCGAGAATGTTGGCCGTACCTGTAGCTGTACCAGAGGTGTAAGTGAAAGACTGATTGCGCTGTTCGGCCTCGCCGCGCATCATGGCCAGGGCAAAGATGCGGCTCCCATTCGCTAGCTGCAACTCCGCCACGCTGGTGATCTGTCCGGCAATCGCTCCGCCGTCCAATGTTAGTTCAGCACCTGCGGCTGGAACGGGCCCGGAGATCTCCAGTTGCCGCAGGTGGCGGTGAACGCTGCCACGGGAGCGGATGCGCTCTACGATCTCCTGGCCCAGGTAGCAGCCTTTGTTAAAACTGAGCGCCACCAGCGGTGGGGCCACCTGCTCGCTATTCGCTCGCATAGATTTCATCGCCCCTGGAATAGTTGCCGACTGCGGCACGACCTCCTGGGGCAGGTCACGTTCGGCAATGTCGATGCCGTAGGCGGGAATCCCTTCGGCGATGCGAAAAGCCTCCAGAGTGGCCGCTCCCACCGGGGTTGCGCCGGCCTCAGTCAGCGCCTTCCACAACGAGGGAATCTCCGCTGCCTGCACCCAAAGTTCGTAATGCGGCGCGAGAACCCCGTAACCGCGAGCAATTCGCATTTCGTGGCCGTTCCACTCTGCGCGTGCGCTGGTCATGGGCACGGCCAGGGCGGGAAGGCCAACCCGCGCCAGCAGATCTGCGGCCATCGGGCCGGCAAGCCCCAGCGCAGTCTCTTCACCCAGCGGAACCAGTTCCACATCGTCCATGATGATGAAGCGTTCCAGGTGGGCCAGCAGCCGGTCATACTGATCGGCGGAAATCGTCAGTTGAAGTTCGTCTCCTTCGCGCCAGACGTACAGGTCGCCCTGAATGCGCCCCTGCGCGTTGAGCACCAGGTTCCACGCGCCGGCGTTCGTCCCCAGGTCTGTCACGGTGTTGGTGACCATGCCGCTGAGCCAGCGGAAACGGTCTTCGCCGCGCACCGCCACGCGCCGCAGCCAGCCCAGGTCGTGGACGACGGCCGCGAAGACCAGCTTCGCTGTTTCTTTCTCCGCTTCGTCAAACCTGTTGGGCGTCAGCACGCCGCGATAGGCCACCAATTCAGGCGCGCCTACCTGAGCCACTTGAAGCAGCAGAGCGGCAAGGGGAGTGGGCAGAGTGGTTTGGGGGGTGGCCGTTTCCGTCATAGGGGATCTTTTTGCCGGTTCAGGCACGGATTTTCGGCGAAAATCGTGCGCCAGGCCGCATCCTGATTATAGCCTTAGTAGATAGGGAGTGCCGATGAGCAAGCATCACACGATAACGAGACGAGATTGGCGCGGATGGGCCTTGGCGGCGGCGTTTTTTCTTGCGGCAACGACAGCCGCGCCGCAGGCGCAGTTGGCCGCACCGCAGGTGCCGGCGCGGGCGCAGTTGGCCGCACCGCAGGTGGCCCCGCCTCAGGCGCAAACTTCGCCCACTAGCAAGATCACCCCCGAGCAGGCGCGCCAGCTCTTTAGTCTGGTGGATGAGCTGATCAAGTTCTCCTCTGAAGAAACCGGCCTGCCCATCAAGAGCACCGTCAAGCGCCAGATCACCTCCCGCGCCGCGGTGGAAAGCTACCTCAAGGAAAAGTTTGAGGAAGATGAGAGCGCCAAACGCTTGCAGCGCAGCGAGATCGTACTCAAGAAGTTCGGCCTGCTGGACCGCGACTTTGCCCTCAAGCCCTTTTTGCTGGCGCTGCTCAAGGAGCAGATCGAGGCCTACTACGACACCAAAACCAAGACCGTTTACATGCTGGACTGGGTGGACATCGAGGAGCAGAAGCCGGTGCTGGCCCACGAACTGACCCATGCCTTGCAGGACCAGCACACCGACCTGGAAAAGTGGAACGATCAGACGCCCGAAGATGTATCGCTCAACTCCCCCGGCGACACCGACCATCTGGCCAAAGACGAGATGGACACGGCGCGCGAGGCCGTCGCCGAGGGCCAGGCCACGGCCGTCATGATGGATTACATCCTCAAGCCGATGGGCAAGAGCCTGATCAAAGACCCGGAGGTGATGGAGTTCGTCAGGCAGCGCATAACCGCCTCGGAAGATTCCCCGGTGCTGGCGCGCGCGCCGCTGCTGCTCTCCGAGTCGCTGCTCTTCCCCTATCGCGATGGCCTCAGCTTCGAGCAGGACGTGTGGATGGACCAGGGCCAGGCGGCGGCCTTTGCCGGAACCCTGGACCGCCCGCCCACCTCGAGTTGGGAGATCCTCAACCCGCGTGAGTACGAAAAGCGGCATGTGCCCGCCGTGCCCCTTCTGCCCAACATCCACCCGCTGGTGGACAAGCTCTACAAGCCCTACGACATCGGACAGGTCGGCCAGCTCGATGTGCATATTCTCACCGAGCTCTTCGGCGGCGAACAGGCCGCCGCCGACCTGACCTCGGCCTGGGACGGCGGCCTCTATTGGGCCGGCCAGCGGCTTAGCGCCAAAACACCAGAAGAGCTGGCCAGCACCAACTCCATCGCCCTCTTCTATCTTTCAGCCTGGAAGAACGCCGCCTCCGCGCGGACCTTTGCCCGCATCTACGCCGATGAGCTGGGCCGCAAATACTCCGGCGTCAAGCTCGAATCGGCGGATGAACGCGCCGCCGCTGTCGGCCCCACCGCCGGATTCACGGTCTTCCCGCCACCCGTCTTATCCGATCAGGAGCAGGTCTACTCCACCAGCGAAGGTCCGGTGGTGATCACCACCCGCGGCAAGCTGGTCTTCGTCGCCGAAAGCTTCCCGCTCGACCTGGCCCGCAAGCTCACCGCTCTCATCCTCGATGCGCAGGGAACCGGCGAGATGCGCATAGCGCAAGCCACACACGCTGGCGCCTCTGATCCGGGGTTCCCACGGACAGGTCCTCGTCCGTGGGGTGGAGGTCTCGCATCTGAGACCCATGAGCCGCTCACCGGAAATCTCATCCGCTTCTTTTCCAACTGCGGTGTGATGAAAGTTGCCGTGGATGCAGCTTTGAAGGCTGCCGTCTCCGCAAGATAGGCCGCGGCCTCCGGCGATTGTGAGTGGTTTGAAGGATGTGTTATCCTCTCGGGCGAGTAGTTCTGGATACCAATTTACTCACGAAAGGTGATACTGAAATGCGTATGTTCAAAAAAATTACCACTGCCGCGTTTGGGTTGTCGGCTTTTTTGCTCTTTGCACTGGGAACACCGGCTCAGGCGCAGCGTCCCCACTATCTCCATGCCCTTTCCAACCTGCGTGAGGCGCGTGAACTGCTGCAAACCGACTACCGCCCGGGAGCCCGTTTCGAGCGGGACCGCGCTATCGAGGAAATTGATCGCGCCATCGAGGAAGTGAAAGCAGCGGTGCGCGACGAGGGAATGAATCCCCACCGCACTCCCCCACCTGCCGGAGGAGACCCCTTTCGCCCCATGCGCTCTGCGCTTGCTCTTCTGGATGATGCACGACGGGACATCGCCAGCGGGACCGATGAGACTGGACATGTCGGCTTACAGATGCGCGCGCTGCGGCACGTTGACGAGGCGCGGCACGCCCTAGACCGTGCCATTCACAGGTAAGTAAGAGCGTGAGACAGGCGCTACTAATCTCGAATCAATGACAACAAATGGCTCCCAGGTCCAGTTCATGAGACCTGGGAGCCGCTTTGCGTTGACTCTCCTGCTTGCTGACTCCGCCAGAAGCACCATCTTTTCAAGACCAACTGCGGGCTCCGGGAACGATCAGGCTGAATCTTTGCTGACGAGATATTCGTCAACAAGCACCGCCACAAGCACCGCTGTGGGTACCGAAACCATGGCTCCAAGAACGCCTCCCAGCGCGGAGCCGAGCACCAGGGCAACGAGGATAGCCAGGCCGGGCAGACCGACTCTGTTCCTCATAATGCGCGGAACGAGGTAGGAGTTTTCAACCTGTAGATAAATCACGTAAAAGATAGCAATGCCCAGCACCCGGCCCCATGAGTCAATGGCCGCCACCAGCAGCGCAAGCGCGATGCAGATGGCAGCGCCCAACACGGGAATGATGTTGAGCAACCCCGTCAGCACGCCCAGCGCATAAGCATAGCGAACGTGGAGCGAGAGATAGACGATGGTGCTGGCAACTCCCAGGATGAGCATCAGGCTCCCCTGGCCCAGCAGCCATTTGCCCATGCGGACCTCCGCGCGCTGGAGGGTCTTGTCGAGGCGTTCGCGGCGTTCTGGCGGGAAGAAGGAAAGAAACCACCGGTAGGCCTGGTCGCCTTCCAGAATGAAATAAATGGTAAGGATAAAGCCCATGATGAAATCGAATAGCTTTCCCGCCCAGTCGCTGAGAGAGTACAGCAGATAAGTGGCTGCCTGGCTCACGAAATCCTGAAGCCGTGAATTGAGATCCGTAGTATCCAGGTGTTGCGCCAGGGGAATATTCTTGAGTTTCTCTAAAAGTCCAGGTAAGCGTGCCGGCATCTCCCGGGCGAAGCCTTGCAGGTCGCTGATGACCGGAGGCAGAGCGAGGAAGCCGAAGGCGGCAAGTGCTCCGGCCACAAGGAGCAGAAGGATAAAGACGGCTGAGCCCTTGAACGGTTGCCAACTGCGAATGCGGAGCCGGGAAGTAAAACGCACCACCGGGGTGAGCACGACGGCAAATAATGCGCTGACATAGAGCAGCGTGAGCACATCGCGGATCAGCCAGGCCAGGTAGCAGGCCAGGGCAAGGGCGAAGGCGAAGACAATGTCGCTACGAAGAGTGCGCGGGCTATCGGAGGGCTCAGTCATGCGCGTGATTCCTGCAAGCCGGAGTATACGTCACCGGCAATGCCTTCGGCGAATTCGGTGCCATCAGGCTTCCGGCCAGAAAGCGCATTGTCCGTGCGGCTTACTTGTCCGCGCTCAGAATCGAGCCCACGATCCCGCCAACCAGCGCGCCGCCGGCGGCCGGTCCATCTGTGGTTTGTGTCGCGGCTTCGGCAAGTACATTCTGCTTACGAGTTCCACACCAAACCTGGCGACAACGACTGGGGTGAATGGAATTCCCAGATTCCCGGCTGCTTCCAGAGCCTGCTCGACCATATCGGGTCCGGAACCTGACCTCATCCCTGTTCTTATCCTTGTGATTGATGTATGATGATTGATGCGTGATGTTTTTCAAGGAGGAAACCCTATGCGCACCACTCTTGCCATCGATGACGACGTTCTGGCCGCCGCCAGGGAGATGGCCTCGACCGAGCGGAAGAGCGTGGGAGAGGTGATCTCCTCGCTGGCCCGTAAGGCAATGCGTCCCATTCCCTCTGGAGGCTCGACGCGCAACGGTGTGCCCCTGCTGGCTGTGCGACCGGGCGCGCCGCGTGTGACCTCGGAGTTGGTCCGCCAACTCCAGGAAGAGCTGCAATGACCCGGTTTTTGCTCGATGTGAATGTGCTGATCGCCCTGATCGATCCGGCCCATGTACAGCATGACCGGGCGCATGATTGGTTTGCCGCCGAGGGCCAGCAAGCATGGGCGACTTGCCCGTTGACCGAGAACGGGGTTCTACGCATCGTCGGGTCTGCGCGTTACCCGAACTCGCCCGGAACTCCCGCCGCGGTTGCGGAGTTGCTCACGATTTTGCTCAGCCTGAACGGCCATGAATTCTGGCCCGACGACATCAGCCTTTTCGACAACCGTCGCGTCAACAGCACCTGCGTGCTCAATTCGGGTCAGGTGACCGACACCTACCTGCTGGCTCTGGCCTGCGCCCATGGCGGGAAGCTGGCCACCTTCGACCGTCAACTGGTCGTGGATGCGGTGGTCAACGGGGACAAATCGCTCCACTTGATTGTCTGACAGGGCTGCTTCCCGGAGTACCAGCTATCGTCTAATTCTTATCATGCTGGCATACGGCTCCCTCTTCGCAGAAGGCAGCCTGATGCACTACTCTGGTTTTAAACGTCAATGACCCCATTGATTCGCAGCTACCGCAAGGCTCTCTGGCTGGCGCTGGAGCACGACGTACTGGGTACGGCCAAGGCCGTCGCCTATTCGGGGATACTGGCGCTGTTTCCGGCGCTGGTGGTTCTCACCGCGCTGCTAGCTCAGGCGCCGGAGGGAACCTCGCTGGTGGGCGAGGTGCGCGGCGCCTTCGAGCAGTTTCTGCCCGACGACTCGATGTCCCTGCTGCGTTCAGCAATGGAGACCCACCGCATCCACTCCGCGCAGTTGATCTACTCCTCCGCCGCTCTGTCGGTATTTGCCAGCCTGGGGATGATGCTCTCGCTGATGGAGGGCTTTCGCCGCGCCTACCTGCTGCCGCAGGATCATTGGGGCTTCTGGCAGCGGCGGCTCAGGGCATTGTTGCTGGTGCCTATCGTGCTGGTCCCGCTCTCGCTGGCCACCCTGGTGCTGGTCTTCGGCCGCCAGATCGAAGCGTGGATGATCGACAACTCCACTCATGAGTTGCGCCACATTGTGCTTTTCTTCTGGCGCATGGCCCGCTGGGCCATCGCGCTTGTCACCAGTGTCAGTGTCCTCGGCGCTCTCTACCACTTCGGTACAGGTCACGTGAGAACTCATGCGAATTCGTGGAGTAGTAAACGATTAGCTGTGTTGGTGATTGCGGCTGGTGTATGGATATCTTTCATGGTAAATGCGATGCTCTCGAGCAGGGTCCACAAAGCACGGGAACTCTATATTACCAATCCATCGCTTTTAGCAATTGTTGGAGTCGGCTGCTTTATTGCGTTTTTGTTTGTTCGATACATACTTCCGCTCCGCCAGCGCAAAGAGCACTGGGACTTGGTGGGACCGGGCGCGGTGGCCGCCACCCTGGTCTGGTTCCCATCCACGCTGGTCTTTGGATGGTACGTCACGCGC
>Ga0371490_1001723_pt1 | contig 10810 bp, 13 predicted proteins | sample MB2SIPfraction_FD_207959 | JGI IMG/M metagenome (GOLD analysis project Ga0371490, IMG submission 207959) | Lab enriched peat soil microbial communities from McLean, Ithaca, NY, United States - MB28FN SIP fraction | ecosystem: Environmental > Terrestrial > Soil > Wetlands > Peat | place: USA...
GACGTTATAGTCAATGGGCTGGTTGTGATTCCGAAAGGCACACTCGCAACAGCAGAAGTTACAAAAGCGGTCAAGGGTGTGCCCCAAAAACGGAATGGAAATATATCGATATACCCAATCAAACTGATTCTGAATAATGGGACACGCATAAAGCTGCGCGAGGTGGAGTCTGGCGTAGACCCATGCGGCGATATGGGCCCATGCTGGATTTGGTGGACCTTCTTAGCGCCACTCACACTGGAAAGTATGGCTGAAAACGCTATCAAACATCGTCATGAAAGACCAGCGGGCAAAAACGAAATCATGGGTGCTTGTTCCCGTCATTACGGATTTACAAAGAAACAAATCATTCTCCGCAGGACTGAACTACTGGTTGAGCGTCCTGCACCCGATGTTCTCTTGTGCATTGATCGCAGCTTTCCAGATGTGAATCGTGTTCGCCAATAGATTCGGCTACTGCAGGTCCTTCGACTCGCTGCGCTCGCTCAGGATGACAAATTATTTCGTCTTGTGCGCATCCACGTCGAAGATCGCCGGGTCGGGGTCCTGGAAAAAGGTTGCGTGGAGCGAGGCGGGTGGCGCAGGTCCGCATCTATAAATCTGGGTGCCCCAGGTCCCGCTTTTGGGACCTGGGATACCACGAACCTCCGACAGACGCCTACCTTCTTCGGCCAAATTGCATTCAAGATTGCTTTCCAGCGGATAGAGTGGAAAAATGGATGTGGAGGCTTCCCATGGCCGTTCAACTCAGTCCGGAGCAGGAGCAGGTGGTCGGGCAGGCGATTCATGCCGGGCTGATCCGCATCCCTGACGACGTGGTCGGGGTAGGGGTTGAGACCATCCGGCAGCGCCTGCAGGCGGAGCCGCCGGTGCATGCTCAGGAGACACTGAGCGCGGAGGAATGGATCCGCGAATTGCACGCCTGGATACACCGCAATCCTAGAAACACGCCCGAGCTGTCGGACGCGGCAATCAGCCGGGAATCCATCTACGAAGGACGCGGGCTGTAGATGGCGGTTCTGGTGGACACGAACATCCTTTTGCGGATATCGCAGCCGGATACCGCACATGCGACAATCGCCGAACGGGCGCTGGATGCGCTTCGCATCCGAAATGAAGAGTTGCGCATCATTTCGCAGAATCTGGTTGAATTCTGGGCTGTCGCGACGCGGCCGTTGACTGAAAACGGCCTTGGCTTTACGGTCGAACAGGCGAAGGGGCAAATGCTCTCCCTCAAGCAGCTTTTCATCTTGCTGCCGGAGGTTCCGCTGCAAAGCGAATGGGAACAGCTTGTTACTACCTATCGTGTATCCGGCAAGAACAGCCATGACGCTCGCCTGGTGGCCGCGATGATGGTTCATGGAACCATGAGCATCCTGACCTTCAACGTCCAGGATTTCATTCGTTACTCCGGTATAACCGTTCTCGATCCCCGGCTGATCGTCTGATAGATAAGCAGCGCACATCTCGTATATGAGATGTGGGGGACCACAAACCCCAACCGCCCGCCATTACCTGACTGGAATTTGCAGCAGGACCGCGATGTATTGGCGCACCTTGGCGATCATCTTTGGCGGTGCTTTGGAATGAAACTCCGCCCCGCGGCGCTCCCAATCCATGCTCTTCAATTGATCGACAAGCACGGCCCCTTCCACGCTTCCAACGGTGATCGGCAAACAGAAGGGGTATGGTTTGACCTTGCTGGTTAAGGGACAAACCACAGCCAAGCCGCTTGCCCGGTTGTAGCGGAGATCGGTCAGGACGAGGGCGGGCCGGCGCTTCCTCTGGGGATCGAAGTCCAGGAAGACAATATCGCCGGTATCGGGAACGTACTGGTTCACCATTCGACGGCTTCCCTTCCGACCTCCGGCCCAAGTGAAACCTCCGCATAGCGATTCTCCGGGGTGATTTGGGACACCAATTGAGCCAGGGTTGGGAGCTTTCCTGCCCGGTGTATCTCGACAACCCCATCGGCAGCTACCGCGATCTCCAACGGGTCGCCCAACTGCAAGCGGGCGTCGTCCGCTATGGGCTTCGGAATCCTCACAGCCAAGCTATTTCCCCATTTCAACACCTGTGCCTGCATATCCCCTCCTGTAGATACATTGTATCATGAAGGATGGTCCCGGTCTGGCAGGGATGAGATACGGGCGCCTCCAGGTCTGGACTTTGAGGTCTAGAGCATTTTCGGAAATAGCGTAGCCAAAATTCCATTGGCTTCCCACCCATTCCGCAGAAAAACGCGGAATGGATGGGGCACGGAAGTCTATAGCAAGAGCTAAAACTCTCGAAACCCCCTGAAGAAGCAGGTCCTTCGACACGTTGCGCTCCCTGCTCATAAATCGAATTGTTGGGTAAAGAATTTATCTACAAAATCAGCAAGTTAGCTTCCGCTTCGCGGAAATCGCGAGTTGGCAAGTTCGCGGCAGTTCATTTCCGTCGTTTATCGACGTGGCGAATCGGGCCGCTCAGGATGAGTGACCTTTTGCAATTCAGGACGACAGGTTATTTTGCTTTGCGGGCTTCGGTGTCAAAGATCGCCGGGTCGGGGTCCTGGAAAAACGCTGCGTGCAGCGAGCGGACGGCCTCGTCGGCGTCGTCTTCGTCGATCATGAAGCTCATGTTGATTTCGCTTGCGCCCTGGGAGATCATGCGGATGTTGATGTGGCGGATGGCGGTGAAGACCTGGGAGGCCATGCCGCTGCGGCCGCGGATATCGTCGCCCACCAGGCAGATCAGGGCCTTGCGGCCTTCATATTTCACATCGGCCAGCTTGCCGAGATCGGCGGCGATGGCGGGCAGCTTTTCGTTGGAGTCCACGGTGAGCGAGACGGAGACCTCGGAGGTCGAGACCATATCGACGGGGCACTTGTGATTGTCGAAGACGGTGAAGATTTCCTTCATATAGCCGTGGGTCATCAACATGCGGCCGGCCACCACGTCGATGATGCTGAGCTTCTTTTTGACGGCGATGGATTTGAAGGGGCTCTTGCAGTGCGGAGGCAGCGAGATGATGCGCGTGCCCTCGCAGCTGGCGTTGCGGCTGTTGAGCACCAGGACCGGTATGTTTTTCTTAACGGCGGGCAGGATGGTGGCCGGATGCAGGACCTTGGCGCCGAAGTAGGCCAGTTCGGCTGCTTCTTCAAAGCTGATGACCTTGACGCGCAGGGCATCGGGGCAGACGCGCGGGTCGGCGGTCATGATGCCGTCCACGTCGGTCCAGATTTCGATAGCCTCGGCGGCAAGCGCGCCGCCGATGAGGGCGGCGGTGAAGTCGGAGCCGCCGCGGCCCAGGGTGGTGGTGATGCCGGCTTCGTTGGCGGCGATGAAGCCGCCCATTACGGGCACATGGCCTTCCGCCAGCAGCGGGAGCAGCTTTTCCTGTGAGCGCTTTTCGATGAGCGCGTCCAGCGGAGTTGCCTTCTGAAATTGCGAATCGGTAATGATGACCTGGCGCGCGTCGAAATGGGCGGCGTTGATGCCCTGCTCGCGGAAGGCCGCGGCGACGATGCGGCTGGAGAGGATTTCGCCGAAGCTGACAATCAGGTCGGAGATGCGCGGGGTGAGTTCGAGCAGCGCCGCGAGGCCGCGCAGAATCTCGTCTAGAGAGTCGAACTTCTGGTCGATCTCCTCGACCAGTGCGGCGGAGTCCTTCACCAGCTCGGCGGCAGTATCGCGATGGCGCACCCGCAGGCGCGAGCTGATGGCCAGAGCCCCGGCGCGGTCGCCCTGCACGGCCGTGGCGGCGGCGCGCAAAAGCAGATCGGTGACTTTGGCCATGGCGCTGACCACCACCACGGGCTGCTTTCCCAGGGCCACGCGCCCGGCGACGATGGCCGCGGTGCGGCGGATGGCCGCCGGGTCCTCGACCGAGGTGCCGCCAAACTTCATGACTACGAGGCTCATGGGAGTTTCCCCAGGCTGGCCAGCAGTTCGGCGTTGAGGATGGTGGCTCCGGCGGCGCCGCGAATGGTATTGTGCGAGAGCACGGTAAACTTCCAGTCGAGTACGCCGCAGGGGCGCAGGCGGCCCACGGTGACAGTCATGCCGTTGCCGCGATTGCGGTCGAGGCGGGGCTGCGGGCGATCCGGCTGCGGCGCCCACTCTACGGGCTGATCGGGGGCGGTGGGCAGGTTCTGGCCGGCCAGAGGGCGAAACTCCGCCCATGCCGCCAGAATCTCTTCGCGTGTGGCCGGCTTGCCCAGCTTGACGAAGACGCTGACGGTGTGGCCGTCGACCACCGGAACGCGATTGCAACTGGCGCTCATGCGCGCGTTGAGCGGCTTGACCACGCGGCCGGCCGGATTGTCCTCAAGTTCGCCCAGCAGCTTGAGCATCTCTTCTTCCATCTTCTCTTCTTCGTTGGGAATGTAGGGGACGACGTTGTCGAGAATGTCCATGGAGGCGACGCCAGGATAGCCCGCGCCGCTGACGGCCTGCATGGATGTGGCGATGATCTGCTCGACGCCGAAGCGGTCGACGAGAGGCTTGAGCGCCAGCACCGGGCCCATCACCGTGCAGTTGGAGTTGGTGACTATGTAGCCGCCCGAGTCCTTGCGCCAGGATTGCTCCTCGATCAGGTGGAGGTGTTCGGCGTTCACCTCAGGCAGCACCAGGGGCACGTTGGGAGCCATGCGAAAGGCGCTGGAGTTGGAGACCACGGCGCAGCCGGCGGCGGCAAAATGAGGCTCGAGTTCGCGGGCAAAAGCGGCGTCCACGGAAGAGAAGATGATCTTGGGCGCGGGCGTATTTCCCGAGGCTGCGCCAGGGGGCAACGCCGGCGAGACGGTCATGTTGGCGATGCGCTCGGGCAGCGGGGTGTCCAGGCGCCACTTAGCCGCCTCGCCATAGGTCTTGCCGCTGGAGCGGTCGCTGGCCGCCAGCCACGTAATCTGGAACCACGGGTGGCGCTCGAGAAGCTGGATGTAACGCTGGCCCACCATTCCGGTGGCGCCCAAAATACCGATTGGAAATGTGTTTTTCATGTCCTTGAACACTCAGTGTACAGGAAATTGATCGATTTTCGGACAGAAGCGATGGTGCGGCGCGGGCAAAATCGAAACGAACCTGCCGCAAGCACCGGAATATCGGTAGCCTGAAATCGGAGTCCGGTCCGCGAAATGCCTGTTGAAACTAAAGATTATAGCCGATGAGAACAAACAGGAGTATCTGCGATGGGTCTGCGGCAGATGGCCGGGCTGGGCGGTTCGCCTTCTAAGGCGAAGGGGGAATCTGCGCCTCTGGTCTTTGACCGCTGCCTCACCCTGATGGTGGAGGGCGCGTCGCAAAACATGCCGGAGATCGACGAGGCAACCTACACAGCGTTTCGTAAAAAGGTAAACGAGGAAGCGATGCAGGTGCCGGACCGGCTGCCGGTAGCCGACAAGCTGGCGCAGATTCAGACCATTGTGTGCGAGTTCGAGAGCTACCGGAAGGGCGCGGAAAGAGAGCTCAAGGAACGGCAGTACAGGTGGCGGGCGCTGGTTTCCATGCAGCTTCAGGAGCTGCTGGAGCGGGTGGGCGTGGACGCCGGCTCGACGGACGCCGCACCGCTGGTGTTGAAGATCGCGGGGCTGGAGACCGGCGAGGAGATTCAGGCGTATCGCGAGCGGCTGAAGGAGTTTCTGCATCCCGCGGGGGGAGAGCGGGGCATTCCCGCTGGCGCATCCAAGCTGAAGGCGGCGGATCGCACCACGGAGAACGACAACGCAGCCGGGCTGCGCGGCGGCGGAGCGGCCGTCGAGCATGTGAAACGCATCATGGAACGCAGTGGAAACGGCTTCATTGCGCTCTTCCGGCTCGGATGCCTGGAGATCATCAGCCAGCGATTCGGGATGGAAGCCGTGCAGGATTGCGTGATGGCCGTCTCCGCTTTTCTTACCCACAATCTGCACAGCGGCGACGCCATCTTCCACTGGAGCGACTCTTCGCTGCTGGTCGTTTTGGAGGGCCGTCCCAACGAAAAGGTTCTGACCGCGGAGTTGCAACGCATCATCGCGCAGAATCGCGAGATCACCGTCACTATTGGGGAACGCAACGTGATGCTGCGCATTCCGCTGGACTTCGTCCTGACCCCTATTGATTTCTTGCACAGCGCCGAAGATGTATACAAACTCTCTCCCAAGCCGGCAACCCAATGGTGAAACTGATGAACGAGATTCCCGCGAACTTGCCTGTCCCGCCTTGCGATTCGGCCCTCGACATTCTCGAGGAACTGCCTGTTGCCTACATCGAGCTCAATGCGGAGGCATTGGTGATCCGCGCCAATCGCGCGGCGCGCACCTTGTATCCTCACGAACAGGGCGAAATCACCGGGAAATTCCTGTTCAATCTTATGCCCGCCGCGGAGAAAGAGAACAGCCGCGCGGCCTTTTTCAAGATCATCGAGTCGGGCGATTCTCCGCCTCCAATCCGGCGCACAATTTACACCAGCTCGGGAGAGTATCGCACCTTCGAAGTACATCGCAGCCTGATTCGCAATGCCGGGGGCAAACCTGCGGGCGTCCGCATGGTCTCGTTCGACGTGACCGAGGCGCAACTCGCTCAGCAGGAAGCGCACCAGGCGCGGCAGCGGCTGGAGAGCGTGCTGGCGTCCCTCTCCGAGGCGGTGATTGTCACCGATGTGCTGGGCTTTGTGCGCACCGTCAATCCAGCGGCGGAAGATCTGCTCGGATGCAAGGCCGGGGATCTGATCGGCAAGATGGTTGAGGAGGGGTTGCCTCTGCTTTCGTACACCTCAGCCGATCATCGGCCGCTGACTCACCGCATTGCGCTGGCAGGACGCACAAGGGGAATCGCGACCGTGCTGGACCGCGCGCGCCGTGAGCTGCGCGTGGAGATCAGCACCTCGCCCACTGTGGACACGGAGAGCGGCATAACGACGGGTGTGGTGAACGTGCTGCGCCGTGTGGAGGAGGCTGGCTAAGCCTGCCCCATGGACGCTAGCACGGCGTCGGCGAACTGGCTGGTTCCGGCCGTTCCGCCCACGTCACGGGTGAGGAACTTTCGCTCGGCATAAACGGTCTCCACAGCCTTGTGCACGCGGTCAGCCGCGGCCTCTTCGTTCAAGTGGCGCAGCATCAGCACGGCGGATTGCAACAGCGCCGTGGGGTTGGCGATATCCTTGCCGGCAATGTCCGGGGCCGAGCCGTGCACCGCCTCGAAGATGGCGCAGTTCAAGCCCAGATTTGCGCCGGGGACCAGCCCCAGCCCGCCCACCAGCCCCGCGCACAGATCGCTGACGATGTCGCCATAGAGGTTTTCCAGCAGCAGAGTGTCGTATTGGTAGGGATTCATCACCAATTGCATGCAGGTGTTGTCGATGATGTGTTCGCCGTAGAAGATGTCGGGAAATCCTTCGGCCACCTGACGCGCGCATCGCAGAAACAACCCATCCGACAACTTCATGATGTTGGCTTTGTGAATGGAGTGAACCTTCTTGCGGCCGTGCTTGCGGGCGTATTCGAAGGCGAATTTGGCGATGCGCGTGGAGCCCTTCTCGGTGATGACCTTGATGGCCTCCACCACGCCGGGGACCACCTCGTGCTCCAGCCCCAGGTACTCGCCCTCGGTGTTTTCCCGTACGATGATCAGGTCCACGCCTGGCCAGTGCGTTTCCAGGCCGGGAAGATTCTTGATGGGGCGGAAGTTGGCGAAGAGATCAAATCTTTTTCTCAGCGTGACGTTGATGCTCTTGAACCCTCCGCCAATGGGCGTCGCGACCGGCCCCTTCAGAGCCACGCCGTTGCGCTCGATGGATTGATACAGCGCGGCGGGAATGTACTCGCCGAAGATCTCGAAGGCCTCTGCGCCGGCGGCAAAGCGCTCCCACTCGAAGCGCACGCCGGTGGCCTCCAGAATGCGCAGCACGGCCTGCGTCACCTCCGGACCGATGCCGTCGCCGGGAATCAGCGTTACCTTGTGCGTCCTTTGCTCGGCCACTGCGTCTCTCCTATTCCCTAATTCCTACTTCTTCGTCTTTCCCGTCCCGCGGCTGGCGAGCAGCCCTTCCAACTCCTCCTTGAACTCGCGCACATCCTTGAAGTCGCGGTAGACCGAGGCGAAGCGGATGTAGGCTACGGTGTCGATCCCCTTGAGGCGCTCCATGATCAGCTCGCCGATCTCCGCCGTGGTGCGCTCGCGTTCCGGCGCGTCGGCCAGAAAGGCCTCGGCGGCGTCCACAATGGACTCCAGGCTGCTCGCCGCCACGGGCCGCTTCTCGCAGGCGCGCAGCAGGCCGCTCAGGATCTTCTGGCGGTCGAAGCGCTCGCGGCGGCCGTCCTTTTTGACCATCATGTAGGGGATTTCGTCGATGCGCTCATAGGTGGTGAAACGGCGATTGCACCGTTCGCACTCCCGCCGCCGCCGGATGGAGTCGGCCTCTTTGCTCTCCCGTGAGTCCACCACCCGGTCCTGCCCGAAGCCGCAATAAGGACACTTCATACAAGGCGATTCTACGGCATGGCAGAGGTGAGGGACTAGGGACTAAGGGACTGAGGGACTAGGGACTCGATAAGAGATAATCGAAGCTATGTAAGTCCAACCCAAGCAGTAAGAACAAAATCATGACGAGAATGGGGTTCCCGGCCTTAGTCCCTACGTCCCTAGTCCCTTAGTCCCTGTTTTTTAATCGAAGACCACTGTCTTGTTGCCGTAACAAAGAATCCGCCGGTCCAGGTGCCAGCGGACGGCGCGGGAGAGAACCATGCGCTCCAGATCGCGGCCGCGCGCCACCAGGTCTTCCACCTGGTCGCGGTGGGAGACGCGGGCCACGTCCTGCTCGATGATGGGGCCGTCGTCCAGCACCTCGGTGACATAGTGGCTGGTGGCGCCGATCAGCTTGACGCCGCGGACATGGGCGGCGTGGTAGGGCTTGGCCCCGGTGAAGGCGGGCAGAAACGAGTGGTGCACGTTGATGATCGCGGACGGGTAGCGGGCAATGAAGGTGGGCGAAAGAATCTGCATGTAGCGCGCCAGCACCACCAACTCGATCTCGTGCCGCGCAAGCAATTCGAGTTGCCGCCGTTCGGACTCGGCGCGCGTCCCGGCGGTCGCCGGCACGTGCTCGAAGGGAATGCCGTAAAAGGCGGCCAGTGTTTCCACCTCGCGGTGGTTGGAGACGATCAGCGGAATCTCGCACTCCAGCTCCCCCGCCCTCCAGCGGTAAAGCAGATCGGCCATGCAATGCAGGTATTGGGAGCAGAACAGAGCCATCCTCGGCCGCCGCTCGCCCGAGGTCAACTGCCACCTCATGCTCAGCTCGCGGGCCAGCGGGGCGAACTCCGCCTGGAAAGCCTTCAAATCAAAGGGCTTCGAACCGGCTGCCGGAGCGGCTGAATCGTTGCTCGTCCCATCCAGAGCCCATTCGACGCGCATGAAAAAGAGGCCCAGCTCGTGGTCCTGATGCTGGTCGGCGTGGAGGATGTTGGCCCCGTGCCGGTAGAGCAGCGAGGAGACGCGGGCCACCAGACCCTTCTGGTCCGGGCAGTCGATCAGCAGTACGGCGGAATCTTTCATGCTGCCTTCAGCTTAAACCACCTGCGGTGGGGGGACTTGCCCCTTCGACAGGCTCAGGGCAGGCTATCCAGGGGGCGGCCTTCGGCGCGGAGTGCGATCGGTCTCGGTTTCCTAGCCTTCGCCAGAAAAAAGCGAAGGGTGGCTCGCCAGGCTATTTGCCGCCGCTTTGGGCCGTTCGTGGAGAGTGAATCAACTCGGCGACTTTCTCGGCGCACCAGAGTTTGATCAGCGACTGGTAAGGCACATCCAGGCGGCGCGCGTGGCTGCGGATGGTGTTCAGAACATCCTCGGGCATGCGCAGGGAGATCGTCTCGGTGGAGGGGCGCAGCTTGGGAAAGGTCACCAGTTTGGCCTTGCTCCAATCGACATACTCCGTGCTGTCGTTTCCCGGCGACTCCCAGAGGGCGCGTTCTTGGGATTCGTTCTTAAACTTAGGAATAGGCTTTAACTGCTTGCTCATAAACGGCTCTCTCCTTCCGGCTCATGACCCGCGCCGAGATGGGACGAATCAGCGTTCCGTTTCCACGATCGGTGAAGGTTACGTGCAGCCAGCGATCCAGATCGGTCCGGCCCAGTGCATGAAATCGTGGCTCCCGCTGGCTGTGCTTCACATCATCGGCCAGCAACAGAGGCTTATTGAGGAAGACCTGCTCCACTTCGGATTTGGAGACGCAGTGCTTGTCGTTCTTTCTGGCGTTGCCTTCGTCCCAGTCAAACCCGGAGTAGAGCATGGGCGGCCTCTGTATATGTTTGCAATATACTATTTAACCGATAATTCCGCAAGACACCTACGGTGGGGCCAAACACGCACTCTTCACTCACATCGGGTTCGTGGATTCCCATCCTTCGCTAGAAAATAGCGAAGGATGGGGTACCCAGTCTGTGATTCAGGCTCTCAGGCGAGCAGCTTGGCGGCGTCTTTGGCGAAGTAGGTGACGATGAAGTCGGCGCCGGCGCGGCGAATGCCGACTAACGATTCGAGGATGGCGCGGTTGGGGTCGAGCCAGCCTTTGGCGAAGGCGGCCTGGAGCATGGAGTACTCGCCGGAGACCTGGTAAGCGCCGATGGGGACGCCGGTCAGCTCGCGGGCGGCGCGGATGACGTCGAGGTAGGGCATGGCGGGCTTCATGAGGATCATGTCCGCGCCCTCGTCGAGGTCGAGCGAGATCTCGCGGAGGGCCTCGCGCAGGTTGGCGCCGTCCATTTGGTAGGTTTTGCGGTCGCCGAATTGGGGAGCGGAATCGGCGGCCTCGCGGAAGGGTCCGTAGAAGGCGGAGGCGAACTTGGAGGCGTA
>Ga0371490_1001724_pt1 | contig 10798 bp, 14 predicted proteins | sample MB2SIPfraction_FD_207959 | JGI IMG/M metagenome (GOLD analysis project Ga0371490, IMG submission 207959) | Lab enriched peat soil microbial communities from McLean, Ithaca, NY, United States - MB28FN SIP fraction | ecosystem: Environmental > Terrestrial > Soil > Wetlands > Peat | place: USA...
GGCCCACCGGGATGTCATCAGGCAGGTGACCCGTAGCGGATTCCGTAGCGCGCCAAGGCTGCTACCTCCGCAGCGCCTGATTTGTTGGCGTCCCCGATGGGATTTGAACCCATGTTACCGCCGTGAAAGGGCGCTCATATGCTGTATCACGTTGTAATTACAAGGCACCGGTCGCGCCGTAATGCCCTGTAAATAGCAGCAGGGAGTACGAAGGAACCGACAGACTGTGTATCGTCTGTGTATTGCGAGTTCTCAAGTAAAACTTTGGAAAAAGGTGATCTGGCGGTCTTGGGAACGAAGCGCAAAGACGATTTCGAGCCGTTCTGGCAAGACGAGAAGGACTGGCTGTGCATTGTCGAATTTTTGCCCACCGATAATCCAGAGGCCCGGCTCTTTGCTGCCGAGATCATCGGGTACCTGGTTGGCTATGCAAATCTCACTAACACACGCTCGCTAGTACTGCTCGGCGATCCTGACGCCAGCGCTTATGAACTTCTATTTTCCTTTTCCTCTCCTGAGGAGAAAAGCGAGTTCCTGAACCTGGTCCGTTCAAATGAGGAAATGGGCAAGGACTACGTCATTGAGTTTACGCCGCCCACTACCGAAGAAATTAGGAATGCTCGTCCACTCGCAACGATCCTACCCCAGGATGCCCTCACCCATGCCATGCTGATTGCAGCCACCGTTTGTGCGGCTAAAGAAGATAATCGCGCTGTGTCGTAAGGCCGGCTCACAATCCGTCTGCGAAACGTTTTGGAAATTGGATGGAGTCGGCTGACCGGTGCGGACCTTAGAAGTCAACGGGGAAGTACGTGGCAGGACATGCAAAGAGACGTGGCGTTTTTGTATTTTGGCAGGATAAGGTTGGAATTGGTGGAGTGGTGGGGCTCGTGGCAAGAGAGACAAGTGATGGGAGGGGCGTCCTTGCCAAGGGGAGCATTGGGGCAGAGATTGGATGCCCTTCGACGGGGTGATTGAGCTTGTGAGTTTTGTCGAGATCTAGATAGAACCATGAATCCATTTCCTTGAACGGAATTGTGGTTCCCCAAGAAAGAGTGACGGTGTGCGCCTTGCGATTCACCTTCATGAGGCCGCGAACGTGGCAGGCCATGCAGATGTCCTGCGGAGAGGCGTAAAGATGGGCTGGGAAATTACTGGCGTGGGGAGAGTGGCAAAAGCCGCAGTTGCCCTCCTTGTAAGGAGGATGCTGGACAGGGTCCGTGGAGAGCTTATGGCAGGTGACGCAGAGTTGATCGGCGGGAGACGAGAGACTTACGTACGTGGAGGCCTTAACGTTGGCGACCGTGTGGCAAACGGTGCAACCCATCGACACGGCCGTGTGCACGTACTTCCCTGATGACTTGTCTTTGTGGCACTCGAGACATTTCGAGGGATCAACGTTGGCGGGGAGAAGGACAGGGTGCTGGTGAATGTCGGCACGCGAAGGATATGCGGAAAGCAGTAAGACGAGCGTAATCGCGAATGTGCGGAGACGAACGAAGCAGTGGCGCAAGTGAGAGAGCGCGGCTCCCATTTGCCGCGAGCCAAGATTTTGTGCGCCGATCCCTATCATTCCCGCTATGCCATTGCAATCAGTTGACACCCGACCGTGTCGTGACTTGCTCGGACACCGTGAGTTTGAAGTCTGGGCGAAAACTCCGAGCTTCATCGTCCGAATCCGGATTCGGTTCAAACGATTCCCCAGCGGGAAGCATGTCAATACCCGCGTGGCGTTGAATGTCGAATTCATCGTTCGACATAAATCCTCCCTTTACATAATCAGGCTCACCGTCACACCCTGGCATTGTGGCTCTGACGCTATTTTCAGATGTCTCTCTCTGGGCTCAGAACCTTTCAACGTCAGTATCAAAGCTGAGGCTTCGTAAAGCTGGTCAGAATTGATCGTCTGGCAAATCGCTGCACCATACCGTCGAACTGAATGTGTGGCAGTGGGGCTGAGGGCCTCCAAACGATTGGCAAAACATGCTGATGCGGTCAGCCGTCCTGGCCCGCTTCCCCCGACATCATCATTTATGTGCCAATGTGAATTCTGGAAAGCGAATGAAACAGCCCAAAAACATTCATGATCCACAGAACCACCGCGATAACCACGACGCCATTCAAAATTGACTTGATGGTTCCCTGCATTGGAATGAAGCGATTCACCAGCCACAGGAGAACACCCACTACAACCAGAACTTCGAGCAGTTGAATTAAAGGCATGATCTTTGACCTCCCTTGTTTCTTGGGCTACCCTCCTCATCCGTCTTGAGGTGTCGCCCTTACTTCGATTCTGCGAAAGAGATTAGGGTCGAGCCGTGTTCCGCCGCCAGGTTTGGTGGCATATACACGACCCGATCGCCGGTGCAAGTCGATCGACTTTCTTGAACGTCGAACCGGCTCACTCAATACGTCGCAATCAATTCGCTACTTGCGAGGGCGCTCTTCGGCTTTGGGCGCTTCGTTCACAGCGGGATGCGAGGCCGGCTGCGCACGAGCCGTGGTTGTCGGGTGCGAAGCAGGCTGTGCACGGGGCGCCGCTTCAGCGCGGGGTGAAGTCTGTTGGCGAGCCGCCGGCTGCGCGTGAGCTGTCGTCGGCTTAGACTCACTGGGCGGACGAGTCTCCTTGGGCTTTGCCGCTTTATTCTCGGCTGCTTTGTTCTCGTTCGAGCGGGTTGCAGCCGCTTTATTCTCGGCTGCCTTGTTCTCATTCGAGCGGGTTGTAGCCGCTTTATTCTCGGCTGCCTTGTTCTCATTCGAGCGAGTCGCAGCCGCTTTATTCTCGGCTGCCTTGTTCTCATTCGAGCGGGTTGTAGCCGCCCTATTCTCGGCTGCCTTGTTCTCATTCGAGTGGGTTGCTGTCTTACTCTCGGTAGCCTTGCTGGCGGCAGCCTTGTAAGGCGCTCCCGCCTGCCTGGCCGCTACCACTCCCTTACCGCTGAACTCCCCAGGCTTGGCAGTGGCGGCGATTGCCGGCCTGCCGTGATTCACTGACGCCAATAGTGCGTGATTCTTGCCGGCGGCCTGTTGATGCTCTGTCTGAGCCGCAGTTGCCGGAGTATGACGCTCATGCGCCGCGGTTTCCTCCGCTGCGGTCGGGCGAGCATTAATCCCGCCGTTCCCGCCGTTATAACTGACATGATTGAACGCGGTGTTGTTGATTACGGTCTTGTTATAAACGTTGTGAACGTTGGTGACGTTCACGTTGTTCACCGAGCGGTTGTAGTAGAAGCCGCCGTTGTTCCAATATCCGCCTTGATAGCCGATTCCGCCGTAGCCGAAGCCGTAGTTGACGCCGCCGTAAAAGCCAACATTCGTGCCCCAGTAGCCTTCATTCCAGGCAAAGGCGTTGCCGCCCCAACCCCAATAACCAGGCGTCCAGAGAAAGCCAACCTCGGGAGCCATCACCCACGTACCCGGCACCCAGAAGTAGCCTTCGTCTCCATAAGCCCAGTAGCCGGGTGTCCACAGATAACCATCGGCGGGCGCCATCGGTTGGGCGTAGATCGGCAGCGCGGGCGGAGCGATGGTGATTGCCACGCCGAACTGCGCGAATGAGGCAGCTGGTATGGCTAGTATCAGAAGTGTGAGCAACAGCAAACGAATAGTACGCATTTTGAATCACCTTGCCAGATCATCCTTCGATTGCCCGATGGACTTTGTTGCTGCGGGCTGCGTGGAGTGAGAGGCGACGCCTCAAGCGTCATAGGCGAGGATTGCACGAACGCACTGTCAGGTCTGTGCACAACGGCTCACTTTGCGGGAATGTGGAAGTTGGCAAATCTGTTTCTTGCGAGATGACTTTGCTGGCGACGAAAAGAAAATAGCGCATGTTGCCAAGACCTCGGAGCTCCTTATCAAGATCGACGCCTCGCGACCTTAGCTGTTTCTCGCAAAACACGTTGCGGTCAATATTGACCAGTAATCGACTTTTCTATGTTCGATACTGGCCCTCGAACAACTTTCCACGGTTCTGAAAAACAAAGCCGGACTCTCCGGCTGTAGATCTCTTGTGAAGCTGACAGCATAAAGAGCTCTTGCAGCACAAACCACGCCGGGCGAGTCTGTCGGAGAAAAATACAGGAGAAATCATGAAACTGTTTAAAGGGCTAGGAATGGCACTGTGCCTCGCTGTGCTCTGCGTAATCGTCGTGCCCACTGCAAAGGCAGATGACTGGAACCGGAAGACCGTTATCACATTCAGCGGTCCCGTCGAAGTTCCAGGCGTGGGCCAACATAACCTGCCGGCCGGAACCTATGTCTTCAAGATTCTGGACTCACAATCCGACCGTCACATTGTCCAGATTTTCAATCAAGACGAAACCCAGGTGCTCACGACAATCCTCGCAATCCCGAATTACCGCTTGAGGCCAACTGACAAAACGGTCATCACTTTCCGCGAACGGCCCGCCGGGGAACCCGAGGCTCTGAGGGCATGGTTCTACCCTGGCCGTGAATGGGGTGAAGAATTTGTATACGAAAAACCGAGAGCCATAGAGTTGGCGAAGGAAACCAATACTCCTGTGCTCGCGACCCGCATTCAGCTTGCAGCCGCTCCGATCGAAGCTCTGAAAACGGCGCCAGTTGAGGCCGTTGCGCCCACAGGAGAACCGATTGAATTGGCCCAGGTGGTTGAACCGCCCCCGGTGGTCGCCACTGAACCAACCAGCGCGCCTGTCGCGGCGGCGCTGCCGAAGGGAGCAAGCTCACTGCCGTTGATCGCCCTGCTCGGATTATTGGCGATTGGCGCCGGTTTTGGTCTCTCGGCCTTTTCGAAGCAAGCAGTCCGAACCAAGTGAATGAGTTGATCGCGCGGGGGAATCGATCTGCGTGTAGATCAAGTGAAACCGGACGACGCGAAGCACTTCGCCCGTCCGGGTTCTTCCTCGCAGCATTAGATCGCATGTAGGTAGCAGACGGCTGACCGGAACTTTGTTGTACTGTGCCACGTCTGTAAAGCGAGAACATGAAGTTCATGGACCATTTCGCGACCGGTCTCGGAATTCTCGTGGTTGCGATTGCGTGGTCGAGCTTGGCCCGGCCGCAAGAACCTTCTTCGACGCAGAGCCGCCCGGACGATGCGTACACCATTCGAGTAGATGTGGACATGGTGATCTTGCACGCAACGGCCCAGGATCACAAACACGCTTTTGTTTCCGGACTCGACAAAGACGATTTCCAGGTCTACGAAGACGGAGTGCTTCAACCGATCAAGAATTTCAGCCACGAAGATATCCCGGTCACCGTCGGTCTGGTCATCGATAACAGTGGAAGCATGGGTCCGAAGCGCGCTGACGTAATTGCCGCTGGGTTGGCGTTTGCCCGCTCCAGCAACCCTCAGGACCAGATGTTCGTGGTCAATTTCAACGAACGAGTTTCGTTTGGTCTTCCGGTTAACACACCATTCACAGATCAAGTAGCTCAGTTGGAGGTAGCACTGTCTAGAATTCGCGCCCAGGGCGAGACCGCACTGTACGATGCGGTCGCTGCTGCGCTCGAACATCTAAAGATGGGCCAACGCGACAAGAAAGTGCTGATCATCATCAGCGACGGGGGCGACAACGCCAGCAAGCACAAGTTGGCCGAAATCATCGCGATGATTGGGCAGCCCGACGCGATCATCTACACGATCGGCATCTTCGATGAGCAAGATCCCGATCGAAACCCTGCAGTGCTAAAACGGCTTGCCAAAGTCACGGGTGGCGAAGCCTTCTTGCCGGAAGCGTTAAAGGATGTTGCCCCCATCTGCGAGAAGATCGCACACGATATCCGCAATCAGTACACGATCGCATATGCCCCTACGAACAGAAAGCGGGACGGAACGTATCGAGTCATCCAAGTGAAAGCCAGCGCGCCCAGCCTCGGACGCTTGTCGGTGCGCACCCGGACCGGTTACTTCGCACCGTCACAATCTGCGCCATCGCCGGCGGCGAAGGTCGACCGACCATGAACACCAATAAGAAGGATATGTTTCCCACGCGAATCCCACGACTTCTTCGATGGAGTCAACGTCTCCTTTTTATGATTGGCATCCTTGCGCTCGGTTACGTCGGCTTCGCTTTGCTCGACGCAAGCCTCTTTCAAGCTTCGGCGAAACGATCCCTGGAGATCCAGATCCAAAAGCAAGAGGAACGCCACGAACCACTGGCCAAATCTGCCGTCAAAAGAGGCGACGTTCTGGGTCGAGTAGATATACCGAGGTTGGGAATTTCCGTCGCCGTTCTGCAAGGGACCAGTTCGCGCATGTTGCGGCTGGGTGCGGGACACATCGAAGGCACTGCGCTTCCAGGGGAAACCGGGAACAGCGGCATCGCTGGGCACCGCGACACTTTTTTCCGCGAGCTAAAAGACATCCAACTGAACGATGAAATTCAGATTCAGACGGCAACTGGGCTGTTTCGGTATCAGGTAGATTGGACGAAGGTCGTCGAGCCTAGTGACACTAGTATTCTTGAGTCTTCGGGCACGGAATCGACTGTTACCCTGGTGACTTGCTATCCCTTTTATTTCGTCGGCTCCGCACCGAAGCGGTTTGTCGTGCGGGCGCACCAGTATTAACCGTCCGCTGCACTCCCATGTTGATTCAAACGGGAACGTGGTCGGTAGTGAACATATTTCTATGGATTAGAAATCTGTCCTGGGGAAGCGTGGGGGACAGTTAATCGTCGGTGTTCTGCGTGCCCGCAATCTCTTCCTGCTGATCTTCTGCCTCTCGCCAGCTGGAATTGGGGTTGTATTCCTTCATCTTTCCGGCAACAACGTGAGTCTTCGGGCCAAGATCCTTCTCGTAGATGACTCCATCCGGGCCGACCATAAACGTCTTCACACCCGATGACCTGTATTCCGCTGGATAGGCCACGAACGCAAAGCCCGCGGTCAGTTTGCCGTCGACCAGGTAATTCTTCGAGCCGCCTGGACCGTTTTTTCCTTGGCGGGTCACGATGCGGAAGTAATAGCCAAGATAAGGAGTTGGAGTGGCATCTTGAGTCTTGGTTTCGCCCTCGGCAACGGCCGCGGCTACGAGCGGCCCGATGGGGCTCTCCGGTTCGCCGTCCGCGGCCTTCCAATAGAGGCCGTTGTGTTGCCCAGGATCACTGGGGATTTTGCCGGCGTATTGATCGCCATGCGTGGAACGGAATTCCTTTTGTGCTGCGACGAGCTCCTGGCAAACGCGGATGGCCGATAACTCATTGCGGCCGACGCGCCGGTACAGAATTTCCTGCTTTCCTGCTTCAGTGTCGAAATACCACGAGCCGCCTCTTTCCATGAGCGGTATGGGAGTGGGCCAATTTCTCGCTCCGATATACAGAACCGTAGTTCCGTCCGGTTCTTTCACCAGACGGTGCATTTCGCCATACTTCTCCACGAAGTTGGCGCGGCTCTGCGCGTCCTCGGCGTCGTCACCCGACGAGACGATTTGCTTTCCATCTGGGCCGAGAATATCGAGCATCGCTTTTTCGTCATTGCTATGGGTGGCCGCGACCAGTGCGCTGCTTGCATCTTCGGGCGAGGAGAAAATCTTCTGGCCTGGCTGCTGGGCCAGGGATGGCGTAAGGAAGCACCCCACCACGAGAACAGCGAGTGCCGCTAGTCTAAGAAAAGTCGCGCGATAAAGCTTGTCGAAATTCAGGATGATGCGTGGCATTTGATCTCTCCAATTCACACTTTGCAGACTCAGCAACGTAATAAGAACTTCGATTACCGGCGCCCGCCACCGCCATGACCACCACCACCGCCGGCGTGCGAACCGCCGCCACCGCCGCGAGATCCTCCACTGGCATGCGCCGTGCCCATACTGGCGCTACCTCGCGAGGAGTAGCTCCGGGCCTGCCCGCCGTGAGAATAGCCGCTAAACGCGCCGGATCGGACGCCGCTTTGACCTCGGGGCGCCGCGTATCCTCGCGCAGCCTTCGTGTTTCCGTCGAAGGGCCGGGCCGTTGAGCCGGGACGGTTGCCAGCTCCGCCGCGCGCTCCAACATTTCCATTCGCAGACCGGTTACCGGCATAAGCACGGGATCCAGTTCCGCCTCGCATACCATTAGCACCACGCGCGCTTCCGGCCCGGTAGAAATTGCTCCGGTTGTAAAACGTGTTGCTGCGGGAGTAGTACCTGCCGCCGCCGTACATCGCGTATCGGCCTCCCCAATTGAATCCCCAGTGATTCCAACCCCAACCATAGCCGCCGAACCAGCCAATTCCGAAGCCGCCACCCCACGATAGGTACGGACCGCCGAACCAAATTCCTGGATACGGATACCATCCCGGCCACGCCATGATGGGATCACCGTAAGCCAGCCACGGATCATATGCCGGGACGTAGACGGTCTCTGGGTCGGAAGGCTCAACTGAAATCGTCGAGTCTTGCGTGGTCACGTTTTGCTGCGATGTGGTCTTGAGATCGCCCGCCGCTTGCGCTCGCCGGCGCATCACCTGCACGGCATCCATGACATCTGATTGCTGATTGAAGTAGGCATCGCCGAGCGATGATGCCCACGAGAGATTCTTGTCCATGTTTCCCAGCACGGAGGGAAACGCAGTGAGCGCTTTCACGCTGGGGTCCCACGGTTGCTGGTCCACGGCCCTACCCAGGGCGTCGCCCTGCAAGCCGGGATTCGCCTGCACCCAGCGGTCGGCCTCTACGACTTGCTCGGGAAACGTGGCCGCCGCCAAAATCTGCGCCACCAACGAATCCGGATACAGGGCAATCGGTGCGACAAGCCGCTGTAACTCCTCAGGACTCTGTTGCGCGTAGGGCGGTGCCGATGCTGCCTGTGCCTGCGTCTGCTGGTCTTGAGGTTGCGGCTGCGGACCCTGTAGGTCTTGCTGAGCAGAGAGCGTTCGCGGCCAAACCACGAACAGCAGAGCTGAACACAACATAGGAATTAAACTTCGCCTGCCCAAGCGACGGCTTAGTGATCCTGCGGCATGTTCGACAATTCTCATGACTTTGAATCCCTTCCACTCACGTAGCTAATTTCGCTGAATCGCCCTTTAAATACTGTGCAGAACGGCTCACTTCGGGAACGGGAAAGAAGTTGCGCAGAGAGCGGAGATGGCTTGGCTGATCAATTGTGATCAGTATTGCGGACGAGGTTCGGCGACTCTATGAAAGGCGCAAAAGGAGGCAATATGGCAAAGACTGCAGTAGGTTTGTTTGAAAATCCAGGATCGGCCGACGGGGTCGTTCGCGATCTTACGGCCAAAGGTTTCCTCCAGAAGGACATTCGTGTTTTGGGTGAGCCAGTCGAGATGCCGGGCAGCGGACTTATGAGCACTCCACACACTGATTTTGAAGTGGATTTGATTCGGGATCTGTCGGCGTTCGGAGTCGTCGAAGGAGATGCAGAAGCGTATGTCCAAGGCGTGCGTCGTGGAGGTGTCATGGTTTTCGCAACCGGTACCGGCAAGAACGCAGACCAAGCCGCCGAGATTATGAACTGCCACGGTGCCTTAGAGATTGAAAAGATCAGCGCGACACGGCCAGCGCTCCCAAACGCGGAGATCGGTGAAAAGATTCCAGTTCACGATCCTTCGACCCAAACTGGCAGGGTGCGTTCCGCCGGGTCCGGTGCTCGGCTGTTCGTTTGGTAGTTCTTTCCCGAAATAGGACGTTGGGTAGGTCGCACCCCGAAACAGCAGGGAGGTTCAAGAATCATGAGGGTAGTCGGAAAGTTTGCACCGATCCCGAAGTCTCGATTGAGCAAACAAATGGCAACAAACGACGATGCTGCGGCCAATGAGGAAGAGGTTGAGGAGCAAATTGAGGAAGAGAATGTGGAAAAGACAGCGCGTGAAAATGAAACCGGCGCCCCTGTCCCTATGATGAGCAACGAGGAGATGGCAGTTGACGATGATGCTGTGTCCGCCAGAGAAGAAGTTCAACAGCAAGTAGAAAGAAAACGCGTAGAGAAGGAAGCGTTTGAAAATCGAATCAGCGCGGCCTCAGCCGAAAAGTGGACTCGGAGCGGACGCACCCATGATTAACGACACTTTGGAGCATCCGCGGGAAGAATCACTGAGGGCTCTGTGGCTTTATCGAGTGACAAAATAATAACAGTTACCGCCAGCACCTTTACCCTAGCTCTGGAGGCAGACGGACCTAAGGGTAACGGTCCAACTTGAACCATCCCCCTTGCACGGACTTTCCGACACACCGTATGTGTCGGTGCTGACCGCAATCGAGAGCAGTTGCTGCGGACGCATAGAAGGTGTAGATGTTGAAAACCGAACTTCGCCCGCTGCTCCCCCCAGGACCACCAGCGATGTGTCAGTTTTTCCCGTATTATTCACACGAACGATCAGCGGGACCAAATGCCATCGTCCAGCAAGAGACATAATCCCTACGCTGCCGCACAGCCACGCTGACACTCTTTTTCAGATCCACGCGTGCGCGTTGCTCGTTCGATGATCGGCACCAGCCGTTCGGGGAGTTCGCTCTTCATCACGTAATCATCCACTAGCCACAGGATACGCTCCGGCACCTCGGCGTACGCGGAAAGCAGGATGATCGGCAGGGTGGGAAACCGTTGCTTGATGTGGCAGGCTACGGCTTCCGCATCCAAGCCTTCCGTTTTGTACTCCAGTAAAACCGCGGCTACAGGCGTCTCCTCCAACATCTTCAACGCAGGGTAGCTGCTCGACGCGATCTTGACGCGATAGCCATGAGATTCCAGAGTCTCTTTGCGGAGTTCTAATGCCTGTGGCAGGTCGTCGATGTACAACACAGTGGGAGATTCCATTGCTGCATCTCCTATACATACACGCTGTATTCGGCTCGCCGTTGCCCGGCGTGCGTCAC
>Ga0371490_1001725_pt1 | contig 10797 bp, 10 predicted proteins | sample MB2SIPfraction_FD_207959 | JGI IMG/M metagenome (GOLD analysis project Ga0371490, IMG submission 207959) | Lab enriched peat soil microbial communities from McLean, Ithaca, NY, United States - MB28FN SIP fraction | ecosystem: Environmental > Terrestrial > Soil > Wetlands > Peat | place: USA...
CCACGCGCGAGCTTGAAGCGAGCGGTTTGCCCGCTTCAAGGCCGAATCCGTTCACGATGTTCAGGACTCCGGGCGGCAGAAGGTCGCCCACCAGTTCGGCCCAGACGAGGATGCTGGCCGGAGTCTGCTCGGCCGGCTTCAGGACCACGCAGTTGCCTGCGGCCAAGGCCGGCGCCAGCTTCCAGGTGGCCATCAGGATGGGGAAGTTCCACGGGATGATCTGGCCGACGACGCCGAGGGGCTCATGGAAGTGATAGGCCACGGTGTCGTGGTCAATCTCTGAAATTGTCCCTTCCTGGGCGCGGATGCAGCCGGCAAAGTAGCGCCAGTGGTCGATGGCCAGCGGCAGATCCGCGGCCGTGGTCTCGCGGATGGGCTTGCCGTTGTCCCAGGTTTCGGCCAGCGCCAGGATATCGAGGTTGTCTTCCATGCGCTGCGCAATCTGGTTCAGGATGATCGCGCGTTGCGTGGGGCTGGTCTTGCCCCACGATTCGCGGGCCGCATGGGCCGCGTCGAGGGCGAGTTCGATGTCCTGCGCGTTGGAGCGCGGAATCTCGCAGAATGTCTTGCCGGTGATGGGCGTGATGTTTTCGAAATACTGGCCTGAAGCGGGCTCAACCCACTTGCCGCCAATGTAGTTGCCGTAGCGTGACAGGAAGCTCACGCGATCGCTGAGCTTGCCCGGATGCGTTGCCGTGGTTGTGGCCATAATGAAACCTCCTCGCGGGAATTCCTCCTGCGCTCAAATGCGCTCAGTTTGCGGGACTTGGCCACGGGGCCCTGGGGAGTGGCGCAACTGCCCGCATTAAGAGCGCGCCCTTCAAAGTCGGGACCGGCCTGGGGGGCCGCTATACAAATGCGATGGTTGACCGCGAAGGGGACGCAGCGGGAAAATCATACACCCCAGGCGCAACAACTGGCACTAGAGAAGATTGAAAACCCGGGAAGCGCCGGCCGCGGCGACGACATTCCCAGCGCCGGGACTAAAATGATTTACGCAAAGAATTGGGGGCAAAAAGTGCTTTCGCGCCGGGAGTTTATTGCCAAAGGTACAGGAACCGCAGTCACAGTTGCGGCCGCAGCCAGCACCGGGTTGCTTGCCGGTTGCGCCAACAGCGCCGCAAGCCCTCCGCCGACGGTCCGCTCGTTTCACGATCTTGCCGGCCCGCGCTCGCTACGCGCGCATGCGCGGCGTCATGGGCTCATCTATGGCTCGGCTGTCGTTATTCCGGTGGTTCAAAGAAACGCCGATTTTGCCTCGCTGCTCAGCGAGCAGTGCGGCATCCTGGTGCCTTCGAACGAATTGAAGTGGGTTGCGCTGCGGCCATCGCGCGACGCGTTCAATTTCGGCCCTCCCGACTTTCTCTACGACTTTACTCAGCGCAACCAGATGCTGATGCGCGGCCACACGCTCTGCTGGCATGAATCGGTGCCGGCGTGGATCAGGAAGATCGACAACAAGGACGAGATCAAACAGATCTTTGTGGATCACATCACAACCGTGTGCAAACATTACGCCGGCAAGCTGCACTCGTGGGACGTGGTGAACGAGGCGATTGACCCAAACGGCAAGTTGCCGGGCGGATTGAGGAAGTCGTTCTGGTACGAGAACCTGGGGCCCGATTACATCGACCTGGCTTTTCACACTGCCCGCGCCGCCGATGCGAACGTAAAGCTCACTTACAACGATTACGGCGTTGAGGTTGATAACGATGGCGATGCGGAGAAGCGCAGGCTCATTCTTGAAATGGTGAAAGGGATGAAGAGCCGCGGTGTGCCCATCGATGCGGTCGGCATTCAAAGCCACCTGAATGCCGGCCTGAAATACGGCAGGGGCGTTGCCGATTATATCGAAGCCTTCCACCAGTTGGGCCTCGAGGTCTTCCTGACTGAGCTTGACGTGAATGACGACGAGACTGTCTCCAGCGACCTGGCCGAACGCGACGCGATTATTGCCAGAACCTACACGGATTTTCTTACGGCGGCGCTGCCCAACCCGGCGGTGAAGATCGTACTCACGTGGGATCTGAGCGACCGCTTCACCTGGCTCAATGGCATTGGCTCGCATCGCAAGAAACAGCCCGACCGTTCACAGCGGCCCCTGCCTTTTGACACGGACTTCAAGCCGAAGGATTGCTTCTATGCGCTGCGCGACAGCTTCGATCGTCGCAAGCGGGCGTAGCCTAGGCTAGAACCGGTTGCATAAATTGCTTTGTGAAAGAGCACGAGTTGACTCGTGCCGATAAAGCTCCCAAAACGAGTGAGGGCTTTAGCCCCTGTGGAAACCGAGCCTCGCTACCCGCGAAGGCTCTTCAGCACCTTTGCTGTCGTTACCACCTGGCCCACGTGGCGCTGGGTGTGGTCGGCAACGTGGATGAGCGCGCCGCCGATGGATGTGGGCAATTGCTTGCGGCCCACAAAGCGCGGCGTATTCAGGTCGGCGGCAGCGAGGACGCGAATTCGCTCAGCGGCGTTGGAGAAAGAGATTTCAACCTCGGCCAGCAGTTCGGCGAGAGACTCTTCTCCGGTTGACTCGGCTTTGAGCGCGGCAAGCTGCTCGGCGGTGAGCTGGTTCCCTTCTGCGTAGGTAAGGATGCGGCCGGTGGAGCGCGCGATATGGCGCAGATGATACGCGAGCGGCGTGAGGCCGAGCGGCTGCGAGTGGATTTCGGCGTCGGTCAAACCCGCAGTCCACTTGGTAATGTCGTCGAGAGCGAGATCGAGCGCGTGCAGAACGGCGCGGCCGGCAGCGGAAACGTCGGCGTAAGTGCCGCGCAGCCAGGGTTCGGTGCAGGGGGTTGGGGTCATGGGGTGAATCCTCAGACTGAAAACCGTGAAACGAACTGGGATGGAGTCAGGATGGGAATGCCGCGCCAAGGATGCAACGCCAGCAGATCGTGATCGCTGCTGACGATGAGGTCAACTTTGGCCACTTCCGCCAGTGCAAGAATATGGTGATCTTCCACATCGCGGCAGCGCGGTTCGACCTTTTCCAGATCCGCTGCACTTACAGGGAACATACTTCCCTCTGCGCGGACCGACTCGATAAATGCTCGAAGGGCTTCGGCTGGCGCATACCTGGCAAAGTGCGGTCTTGAGAGGACTGTTTCAAGCTCAGAGAGCGATCTCTCGCTCACGCAGAGCTCAAACAACTCGATTGCTTTCTCGAGCGCACGCCGCGGCGTGGAATCCGCCCGCAACGCAGCGCTGACCAAAGTGGAAGCATCAACGATCACGCGCTGCTTCACGCCGTGCCTCGTGCACCATACGTACTACGTCCTCATCGGTGAGCTTTGCGGCCTCCGGGGAGATCTGGCTGTCAAATTTTGCCTTCCAATCTTCAAATGCCGATGCCGCACGTTTGCGATTAGCCTTCATCGTCATCAACTCTTGCATGTCGCGCAGGGAGATGATGTAGGCGGCAGGCCGCCCGTGGCGCGTGATGGCCACAGGCTCGCGCTGCACGGTATCGAGCAGTTGGCCAAACTGGTTTTGGGCTTCGGCGGATGTTTTGGTGATCATGGTTGGCCCTCCGGTGTAGCTATTATAGCTAATTTAGCTAAAATAGCTAGTTTGGTTTGGGCATAGTCAAGGCTTGGTGTTCAAAGCTTGGTGTAGGGAGTAGAAGCTGGGGAAGTGGTCAAGAGGACTCACTGATCTATTCAGCCTTCAAATGCAATGCCGCGCCGAACCAATTCGCGTAGTGCCTCTGCGCCGTTTTTCAAAGCTTGGTCGTCAAGACGCAACGAAAACCGTTCTCCCGACCTCGTGTTAACTTCAACGCCGGCCTTTTCGAGCTTGTTGCGAAATTCGGACCGAATCTCCTCGGGTAGGCGAGATCCCACGGTGAGCAGACAGACGCCCGATTTCCTCGGGATGACCCTTGCGAAGTTCCACTTTCCAGCGAGCGCGATCCCATCCTGGCGGTAATTCAGCGTTGGATGCAAGTTATTGTCCGATAGCATTCTTATGAACTGGTCGAAGGCCTTCATCGCTGCTGGGGAGTAAAGTTCCCAATCTTGCCGGCTTGAGGACGCCCCCGCTTGTTCCTCCGTGGCTTCTGGCGCTTCATAAATATCCAAAACCTTTGTGAAATGGAGAAGGAAGTCATCGCCGACCTGTAATACGTCTAACTTGATTGCAATAATTGGCAATGATCGATTCAAGAGCCAAATTACATTGAAGAACCTATTTGTTATCTCTTCCGCGACAATAACCGCTCTGTGCTCGCGGCTTGCGTATCTACGGCTTTCTATGTCCCAGTATTCAATGGTCCTAATGATGTGGCTGGGATCTGTCGAACCGAGCATTATTTCAACTTCATACATGCTCTCGCTGTCCGGATCAGTCAAGAGCATATCCAGCCGACCGCCGCTGCTTTGTCGGAGCTCTTTCCGGAAAAGAGTGAGATCGCCGAGTCCCAAAATCGAGGGATTCTCGGCGATCTGGCTTTGGAGCCATCTCTCATCGTGGCCCGTTTCGCGCAACGCGATTTTCTTGTGCATCTTAAATTCAAGGCTCATCTAGAGTCCTTTGTCCCAAAGCCCTTTACCCCGCGCTCTTCACTCTGACCACGGTGATCTTCTCGAAACCCTCTTCGAAGAGCGGCGGTTTGAGCTTCTCGGCCATGCGGCGCATCACGTCTTCGCTCACCGAGCGGTCGCGCTGGCGGTTGCGCTCAAGGCACACCTCGAGGGGCACGTCGAAGAAGACGGCCTGCACCTCGTAGCCGAAGCTCTTGGCCATCTTGATCCACTGGCGGCGCTCGTGGATGGAGAGGTTGGTGGCGTCAACGTAATTCCACGGCATGCGCGCGATGAGACGCGCGCGCAAGAGCGAGCGCAGCGTGGAAAAGACCAGCCCCTGGTAGCGCTGCTCCTCAACATCGTCGAAGAGGATGTTGCGCAGCAGATCGGACGAGAGCGGTGTGACGCCGCGGCGGCCGAACCAGGTGGTTTTGCCGGAGCCGGGCAGACCGATGGCGAGCACGACGTAGCCCTTGGGGGCCTGCGGTGTGCGTTCCGACTCAATGGGCTCAGCTCCGGCAGCCGAGGACATCTCGGGCTGGGTCTCGACTTCGAGGCGGCCCGTGCCGGCCTGTTCGTTCCAGTCTGGCCGCGGCTTCGGGTGCCGTTGCGGGCGCGGCGCGGCGGCGCGGCGCTGGTCGTCAGGGCGTTGTTCAGGCGGGCCAGACTGACGGTCTCGACCAGACTCACGGTCGCGACCAAGCTGACGGTCGCGCGCCCCCTCGTACGGGTACTGCGGCACCAGCGGAGCCGGTTGATTCTGTGGGAGTTCCTGGCCGATCTTTCCTGTGGATTCCGATGTATTGGGAGCCCGTCTTGAGCGTCTTCTCATTCTGCCTTCAACCCTGGCCTCTCGGTTTCGATTTTGGGGCCATCCCTGCAATTGTGCATTGCTACCCGAATACCACACCAGGCAAGGGGGCTGCAAATTCTGTGCATCCCGTCACATACAGTCCCGTAGTTGACCGGGCATCCTAGCGGTGGGGAAATTTGTGTCCACACAGCAGGCTGTGCGAGCCTTTTCACATCGCCCAAAAACGGTCCGGATGTTAGGATCAAGGGTTTGGTGGAATCGCTTTAGCAGCACTTCAGACACCGCAATTCAACAGGTTCAGAAATCATCGCCACACTGGAAATTAAGGAGAAATCAAACATGGCAGTAAAGGTTGGAATCAACGGTTTTGGCCGCATTGGGCGCAACGTTTTGCGCGCCGCTCTTGGTAACAGCGACATTGACTTTGTCGCCGTGAATGACTTGACGAGCCCCGCGACGCTGGCCCATCTGCTCAAGTACGACTCGATTCTGGGCAACCTGAAGAACGACATCACGCATGGTGACGGCTTCATCTCGGTCGACGGCAAGAAGATCAAGGTGTACGCCGAGAAGGATCCGGCCAAGCTGCCCTGGGCCGACGACGGCGCACAGATCGTTATTGAATCGACCGGCCGGTTCACCGACGCCGTAGACGCCAAGAAGCATCTTGGCCCCACGGTGAAGAAGGTCATTATCTCGGCCCCGGCGAAGAACGAAGACCTGACCATCGTGCTTGGCGTGAACCAGGACAAGTATGACCCGGCCAAGCATCACATTCTTTCCAATGCCAGCTGCACCACCAACTGCCTGGCCCCGGTGGTGAAGGTAATCCTGGAGACAACCGGCCTGGTGAGCGGCATCATGACCACCATCCACAGCTACACCAACGACCAGGTCATTCTCGACTTTCCGCACAAGGACCTGCGCCGCGCCCGCGCCGCTGCTCTCTCGATGATTCCCACCTCGACCGGCGCCGCCAAGGCGCTGAAGCTGGTGATCCCTGAGACCGCGGGCAAGCTGGACGGCTTTGCGATTCGCGTCCCAACGCCAAACGTGTCGATCGTGGATTTGACTTACATCGCCGAGAAGCCGGCGACGGCCGAAGCTCTGAACGCCGCTTTCAAGAAGGCCGCCGAGGGCGAACTGAAGGGCATTCTGGGCGTCGATGCCAACCTGCTGGTCAGCTCCGACTTCAAGGGCAACGCGCTGAGCTCCATTGTGGACACGCCGCTGACCAAGGTAGTGGGCAACAGTGTGAAGGTGCTGAGCTGGTACGACAACGAGTGGGGCTACTCAAACCGCGTCGTCGATCTGATCAGCTTCCTGGCTGGTAAGGGGCTGTAGAAGCAGGGTTCAGGGGTCAGGTGCCAGGGGTCAGGGCTCAGAAGGCGATCCCGACAAATCCGGTAAGCTGTGCCTGCTCACTGACACCTGAAACCTGACACCTGAAACCCGATCCCTGGTTCTCATGAAAGGCAAAGTTATGGCCAAGCTTTCCATCCGCGATATCGATCTGACCAACAAGCGCGTGTTCATCCGCGTGGATTTCAACGTGCCGCTGACCGAAGACGGCTCGACCATCACCGACGACACGCGCATTGTGGCCACGCTGCCCACCATTGAATATGCTCTGCGGCACAAGGCCAAGGTGATTCTGGCCTCGCACCTGGGCCGGCCCAAGGGCAAACCCAATCCGAAGTACTCGCTCAGGCCCGTGGCCATCAGGCTGCGCGAGCTGCTCGACAAGAAGTTCAGCGAGAGCGTCAATGTGGCTTTTGCGCCCGATTGCGTAGGCGACGTGGCCACTGAGCTGGCGCACCAGCTTGAATCGGGCCAGGTGCTGCTGCTTGAGAATCTGCGCTACCACGCCGAGGAAGAAGCCAACGATCCTGAGTTCAGCAAGGCGCTGGCCTCGCTGGCCGAGGTGTATGTGAACGACGCGTTCGGCTCGGCCCATCGCGCGCACGCATCCACCGAGGGCATTACGCATTTCCTCAAGCCCGCCGTTGCCGGCCTGCTGATGGAAAAAGAAATCACTTATCTGAGCAAGGCGCTCGAGAATCCTGAGAAGCCGTTTGTGGCCATCATCGGCGGGGCAAAGATCTCGGGCAAGATCGAAGTGATTGAGAACCTGCTCGACAAAGTGGACACGCTGGCGATCGTGGGCGGCATGGCTTACACCTTTTACCGCGCGCTCGGCGCGGCCACAGGCAAGTCGCTGGTTGAAGAGGACAAGATCGAACTGGCCAAAGAGACGCTCGATAAGGCGAAGGTCAAGAGCGTGAATCTGTTGCTGCCGGTGGACAACATCATTGCCGATAAGTTCGCTGACGACGCCAAGACGCAGGTTTGGGAGTCCTCGGTCGATTTCCCTGCCGACTGGCAGGGTCTCGACATCGGTCCCAAGTCGATTGCGGCGATTGAGGACGTTGTCGAAACCGCGAAGACCATCGTGTGGAACGGCCCCGCGGGCGTCTTCGAGTTCCCGCACTTTGCCGTGGGCACCAACGCCATTGCCCGGGCGATTGCCGCCAACCGCACGGCGACCTCGATCGTCGGCGGCGGCGACTCGGTGAGCGCGGTCAACAAGGCTGGCGTGGCCGACCAGATCACGCACATCTCGACGGGCGGCGGCGCTTCGCTTGAATTCCTGGAGGGAAAGAAGCTGCCGGGCGTTGAGGCGCTGACGGAAAAACAGTAATCGGGGTCAGTGATCAGGGATCAGAAGAGCCGCATCCGGTTGAGAGCCGGATGCGGTTTTTGTTATTGCCGTTATTTCCTGGAGAATGAATATATTGAAAGCCGAAAGGGAGAACCATGGGCTATTACACGCGGGTCCTGTCCAAGGATGAGGAGTTTCCCCTCTTTGGTGAACTTGCGCAGTTCATTCGTGCCGAGCACCCTGAGTTCAGGCTCACAATCGAAGAAGATGGCGAAGAGGGATGGGAAACCCTTCTGCTCTCAGGAATTGATGAGGTTGAAGTTGCGCTGGTCGAACGCAATCCCGTCTTCGACGGTTCGATCGGCCAGGACGAGATTGCGGACTTCATCGAGGACATTCAAGATTGCAGGCCGAAAAGCGGAGTTCAATGGCTCGAGGATTATCTTGCCTCAGTCAAGACAATCTACGCGTTTCAGCACCTGCAAGGATCTGAAACAGTGGCAGGCAGCAACGCACTCCACGCGCTGCGCTCGAAGCTGTGGGAGCGCGGAGACTCTATTCTGCAGGCCGACGGCGAAGGGTTCACGAATGAGGAGGGATACCACATCGTCTGGCAGTTCTCCGACTCGGTCTCAGGCCCCTGGAACATGGGCGTGCTTCAGGACGGCGTGTGGCGCCACTTCTCGATGGATCTGGGCGATCCCGATCATCGCGCTGCCTTCCTGAAGGGTTCGGTGCCCGATGATTTGACCTCTGCGCTCTCATCCGGTTCGTAGGCCCGCACTACCGCTTCTTTTCGGCTGGGTTTCCGCGTCTCGCGTTGTGCCCGCCGTCACCCGGCGCGCTGAAATCGATCCCATAAAATTGAGTTGAGGAATTCACCAAAATGTCACGCAAAGCACTGATTGCCGCCAATTGGAAGATGTACAAGACGCCGGCTGAAGCCCAGGCGTTTGTCGATGCGTTTTTGCCGCTCGTTGCCGGGCACACGCGCGACGAGATCGCCCTGTTCCCTTCTCCGGTGCTGCTGCCGACGGTCGTTCCGGCCTGCAAGGGATCGAACGTCGTGGTGGGCGCGCAGAACATCCACTTTGCCGAGGAGGGCGCCTACACCGGCGAGACCTCGATCGGGCAACTGATCGCGGTCGGCGGTACGCACACGCTCATCGGCCACTCCGAGAGGCGCCAGTACTTTGCCGAGACCGACCAGATTGTGAACAAGAAGCTGCACACAGCGCTGAAGCACGGCATTGTGCCGGTCGTCTGCATCGGCGAAGTGCTGGAGGAACGCGAGGCCGGCAAGACGGCGCGCGTGCTCAAGAGGCAGGTGAACGGCGCGTTTGCGGGGATTACCCCCGAGGCCGCCGCGCCTATCGTGATTGCGTATGAGCCGGTGTGGGCCATTGGCACCGGCAAAACGGCCACGCCGGAGATTGCCGCCGACGCGCACCGCATCATTCGCACCGAAGTGGCGAAGCTGCTGGGCGCCGACGTAGCCGCGGCCATGCGGATCCTGTATGGCGGCAGCGTGAAGCCCGACAATGCAACCGCGCTGATCGGCCAGGAAGAGATCGACGGGGCCCTGGTGGGCGGCGCGAGCCTCAAGCCGGATTCGTTCGAGAAGATCGTGAAGTATTAGAGAAGCAGAGAGTCAGCAGGTCAGCCAGTCAGCAAAAAGCCGCCGGGAGCGTGATGCTTCGGGCGGCTGTTTCCGCTTTGGGGCCGGAACCTCGCGTTTCAGCCCCGCGTACAATGGCTCATGCCCCAGCGTGAGTTTTACATCGACCGCCTGCGCACGGTGATGACGGCGCTCGTGGTCCTGCACCATACGGCCATCACCTATGGCGCCATCGGCTCCTGGTTCTGGCATGAGGTCCAGCCCTCGCGCACTATCCCAAGCATTCTGCTCGTTCTCTTCTGCACAACCAACCAGGCCTACTTTATGGGCTTCTTCTTCCTGCTCGCCGGCTACTTTACGCCGCCATCGCTGGAGCGCAAGGGATACGGGAAGTTCATCCTCGACCGCCTGATCCGGCTGGGTATTCCGACCCTGGCCTTTGGCTTCATCCTGGCTCCGCTCACTGCCGCAATGGTGACCTACGCCCAGGGAGACGGCTTTTGGACCACCATCGTATGGTTCTGGCGGCACAAGGAGTTCAATCCCGGGCCGCTTTGGTTTGCCGAAGCTCTGCTCGCCTTCAGCCTGGGCTATCTCATCTGGTGTCGCATACGTGGCTTACAGCCTGGAATCGCAAGTAGCTCGACGCATAGTCTCATCCCCGGATGGCGCTCCTGGCTCATCGGCGCCGTGATCGTCGGCGCGGGCGCTCTGGCCCTGCGGCAGGTGTTTCCGATTGGCACCAGTCTTTATGGCTACTGGGCCTCGTACATCTTTCTCTTCGTGGTGGGATTAAGAGCCAGGCCCCGTAACTGGCTGGCGCAACTGACGTGGAAGCAGGCGCGGCCGTGGTTGATCGTCGCGCTCATCGTGTGGCCCACGTTGCCACTGGGGTGGCTGCTTGCCAGGGGCCACGCCAACTTCAATACGGGGTTCTCATGGGCTGCCATCCTGTACGCCTTTTGGGAGCCATTCGTGGCCTGGGGAATTATCTCTGCATGGCTGCTGGTCTTCCGCGAGCACCTGAACCAGCCCTCGCCGGTTTGGGACTGGCTCGGCCGCCGCGCCTACACGGTTTACATCGTTCATCCGCCGATCCTGGTGGGCATTGCTCTCTTACTGCACGGATGGGCCGCGCCGGCCCTGGTCAAGTTTGGCGTTGTCGGGGTCCTGGCTT
>Ga0371490_1001726_pt1 | contig 10797 bp, 10 predicted proteins | sample MB2SIPfraction_FD_207959 | JGI IMG/M metagenome (GOLD analysis project Ga0371490, IMG submission 207959) | Lab enriched peat soil microbial communities from McLean, Ithaca, NY, United States - MB28FN SIP fraction | ecosystem: Environmental > Terrestrial > Soil > Wetlands > Peat | place: USA...
ATTCATAGAGGTCGCCGTCCAGGTGGACGAAGGCGAACCTTGTGTTGGTGATATCTCTTGCGGTATCGGGGAACATACCCTTGTGAAAAAGTATATTGCTTCCCTTCAAGTATTCCTGAACCTCGTCGATGGGGTGGTAATACTTCTTTTTTTTGAACTGAGAACTGTCTGTTCCCAACGGATCCGGCAGCCCTTCGAAAGTATCGAAGAGGTGGAGTGTCCTTTCGGGAGCGCGGGCAGAGATCATTTTCGCCGAAGCACCCGACGCCACTCCCAGCTCAGCCATGTCTCCGGGTACGTTTTTCACGGCATCAATCAGGCTCATGATCTGACAAGCCTCGCAGGGGAGCAAAAGCATATTTCTCTGAGAGAGTATTTTCAACACCAGCTTGACACGCTCGCGACGCCGAGGCGAGTCCCAGTATTTCGAGAGCATCATGCCCATGTGGGCAAAGAGCAGAGGCACGGCACGAAACAATCGCCATTCGGTAATTGTCATATTTGGAAATATAACAAAGTATGCGCTTACTCCGCACCCAGTTCCCGCACAATCGCCACCGAGGCGGAGGCGCCTATGCGGCTGGCCCCGGCTTCCAGCAGCGCCTTTACATCGGCCAGGGTGCGGATGCCGCCCGCGGCCTTCACGCCGCAGCGGTTGCCGGCCACGCCGCGCATCAGCGCCACGTCGGCCGGGGTTGCGCCGCCTGAAGAAAATCCAGTAGAAGTCTTGATAAAGTCCGCTCCCGCCAGGATGGCCAGCTCCGATCCGCGCAGCTTCTCTTCCACGCTCAACAGCGCGGTCTCCAGGATCACCTTGAGCAGCGCGCCGTGATGGTGGGCCACGGTGGCCGTGGTGCGGATGGCGTTCTGTACGGCGCGGTTGTCGCCGCTCTTCAGCAGGCCGATGGGAATCACCATGTCCAGCTCGCGCGCCCCCAGCCTGCTCAGCGCCGCCGCCTCCTGGTGCAGTGTGGACACCAGCGACGCGCCCAGCGGAAAGCCGATCACCACGCCCACCGGAACGCCGCTGCCATTCAGCGCGCCGACCGCCGTCGAAGCCCACACCGGGTTCACCATGGCGCAGGCAAAACGGTAGCGAACCGCCTCGTTGCACAGGCTCACCACCTGGTCGCGCGTGGCCTCGGGCTTCAGCAGCGTGTGGTCAATCACAGCGGCCAGCGTTTGCCAGCTCTTGAGCGTCGCCGCGGCAAATGCGGCGGAGTCAAAGCTGCGGTCCTTGAACTCCGGGACAACTTCCTGTTTTGGGGTGGGTGCGCTCATGAGATGCTCCTTGCCGCGCAATGCCGCGATCTACAGGCGGCTCAACGCGCTCTGCCAGCAGTGAGTATAGTGCTTGCCTCGCTAAATCGCCAATTTGCCGCAGGCGTCCGTTTGGGTTGTAGACTGAATACGCGTCAAGAGGAGGATTCAAGAATGGTTTCTTTCCTTCGCAAATGCAGCATTTTTCTTTGTGTGATCGTTCTCTTTGTTGGCGGCTCTGTCCTCGTTGCTCAGGAACATAGGGTTGTTTTTGAGCGGGGCGGCAGCACCATTGTCCTTGAGCCGTATGCGCCTAATATCCTGCGCGTGACGCTCAGCCTCAATCGCGGACCAGCGCTGGCCGCTCCGGGCTATGGTGTCGTGGCCACGCCCGCCGCCGCGGGATGGAAGGCCAGCCAGACCGCGCGGGCCGATGTATATCAATCCGCCCGCATCATCGCCACAGTGGATCGCTACCTGCCCAGCACTAAGCCGCCCGATCCAAATCAGGCCGCCCTCGGCAAGTACTTCCGCGGCTCGGCTCCCGGCGCGCACATCACGCTGCGCACCCCCGTCGGCAAGACGCTGCTGGAGTTGACCGGCTGGATGCAGGCCCAGCCCAACCAGAAGGACGGCACCGCCGAGGTGCTGCGCGACCGCCATTCCACCGACCCCAAATTTTATACCGTGGGCGCGACATTCGCTTCGCCCGCCGACGAACACTACTACGGCCTGGGCCAGAACCAGGAAGGCTTCCTCGACCATCGCGGCCATGTGGTGCGCTGCTGGGCCGACTACCTCGCTCCCGCCGCTCCCAGCTTCTGTGTGCCGTTTCTGCTGACCAACAAGGGCTACGGCCTGCTTTGGGACAACCCCTCCAAGACCACCATCGAAGCTGGCTTCAACGAGCAAACCAAGTGGACCTCGCAGGTGGGCGACCGTGTCTCTTTCTTCGTGATCGCCGGCGCCACAGCGGACGAGATCTACGCGGGCTATAAGCTGCTCACCGGCCCCACGCATATGCTGCCCAAAGCCGCCTACGGCTACATCCAGTGCAAGCAACGCTACGCCAGTCAGAAGGAAGTGCTGGATGTGGCGCAAGGCTATCGCGACCGCCATCTGCCCGCCAGCGTGATGGTGGTGGACTGGTTCTACTACACCAAAATGGGCCAGTTCGACTTTGATCCCAAGTTCTGGCCAGATCCGGCGGCGATGAACAAGCAGCTCCACGCGATGGGCTTCGAGACGATGATCAGCGTCTGGCCGCGCTTTGTGCCCCAGGACCGCTACTATGCGGAGCTGCTCAAGAAGGGCTGGCTGATCTCGTACGCCGACGGCAAGCCCCTCGACGGGCTGCCCTATGACCGCGCAGGATCGGACATCGACACCACCAACCCTGGAGCCGCCGCGTGGTTCTGGAAGACCATCCACGAGAACATCATCAGCCAGGGCTTCGACTCGCTTTGGGCCGACGAGACTGAGCCCGACCTGCCTCCCAACGGCGCCTACTTCCACATTGGCCCAGGCACACAGTTCTTCAACGTCTATCCGCTCTTCCACACGGCGGCGCTCTTTGACGGCTTCCGCAAGGATGAGCCAGGCAGGCGGGCCTTGATCCTCTCCCGCGACGCCTACCTTGGCGCGCAGCGCAACGGAACCATCTTCTGGTCCTCTGACATCGATCCCACCTGGGACACGCTCCGGCGGCAGATTCCCACCGGCCTCGATGTCGCCGCCTCGGGATTCACTTACTGGTCCAACGACACCGGCGGCTGGCAGTATCTTCCCCAAACGCATCATCCGGCCCACAAGCCGCTGCTCGACCCCTCGGACGCCCGCGCCAACGTGGGCGGCTACGATGACTATCCGGAGCTCTACACCCGCTGGTTCCAGTACGCCGCCTTCCTGCCCATCTTCCGCACCCACGGCAGCCGCGCGGCCAATGAGGTCTGGTCCTATGGCAAAGAGGCGCAACCGATTCTGGAGAAGTATCTGCGCCTGCGCTACCAGCTCATGCCCTACATTTATTCGCTCGGTTATCAGACCTGGCTGACCGGCGCTCCGTTCATGCGCGCCCTGCCCCTGGATTTCCCCAACGACCCGAAGGTAGCTGATGTGCGCGACGAGTATATGTTCGGCCCGGCATTTCTGGTTGCGCCGGTTACAGAGCAAGGCGCCACTAGCCGCGAGGTCTATCTGCCCGCCGGCACGGATTGGTACAACTACTGGACCAGTGAGCGGGTGAAGGGCGGCCAAACCATCACTGTGGCCGCGCTTATTGATACGATTCCGCTCTTTGTGCGCGCCGGCTCTATCATCCCGCTGGGAGCGCCGGTCGAGAGCACGCATCAAACCCAGGCCATCGAAAAGGTGCGCGTTTATCCGGGCGCGGACGCGGCCTTCACGCTGTTTTCCGACGACGGCATCACCTACGCCTATGAAACGGGCGCGGGATCCATCACGCGTTTGCGTTGGGATGACGCGGCAGGCAAATTGACCCATGAAGGCGCGGATGCCTGGAGCGGGCCTGATAACGATGTTGTGGAGGTCGTCAAGCGCTAGGGATGATCTACTCCGGATGGTCAGGCGACAGGATGCAGATGTCGGGCAGGTTCCGGTAGCGCTCCGCGTAATCCATCCCGTAGCCGATCACGAACAAATTGGGAATGGAAAAGCCCACATAGTCTGCCTCGATCTTTTCGATGCGGCGCGAGGGCTTGTCCAGCAGCACGGCGATGCGCAGCGACTTGGGCTTCTGCTGCATGAAGAGCTTGCGCAGGTAAGAGAGCGTCAGCCCGGTGTCCAGAATGTCCTCCACCATCAGCACGTTTTTGCCCTCGATCGGGTGATCCAGATCCTTGATCAGCCTCACCGCGCCGGAGGTCCGCTGCCCCTGCCCGTAGCTCGAGGTGGCCACAAAGTCAAACGTGGCGTCGGCCTGGACGGCCCTCGCCAGATCGGACAGAAACGGCGCCGCGCCCTTCAGCACGCCCACCATCACCAGCTTCTCGCCCTTCAGGTCATGGGTAATCTGCGCGCCCATCTCGGCGACGCGCTCGGCAATCTGTTGGCGGGTATAGAGAATCTCAAGGCCCTGGTGGTTGTGCGTTACCATGCACCCAGTATCGCCTGAATCCCGCGCCGCCAGCCAAGCCCGCCTGTGTAAATCCTGGTTTTTTCGTCGCAGGACCGGATGTGAAACTCTTCATCTTCCCCACGGCACGTCTATACTTGAGAAGCATGATTCCCTATTTGCATCTTTGGCATTTCACTCTGCCCACCTTCGGGCTGATGCTCTGGCTGGCCGCCGTGGCCGCCGCTTTCGTCATGGACCGCGGCTTCCACCGCGCGCGCGTCACTGCCGACGCCCTGGGCATCGTCGCCGTCACCGTGGTGGCCGGCGTCGTGGGCGCCAAGCTCTGGCACGTCATCGACACCCCCATCGAGTTTCGCCAACTGGGCTGGCAGGTCTTGTGGGCCAGGGACGGATACGCCTGGTTTGGCGGGCTCCTCTTCGGCATCGGCGCGCTGCTCTTCCAGGGCTGGTGGGCGAAGATCGGCTTTTTGCGGATTCTGGATTTAGCCGCTCCCGCCGCCGCCATCGGCCAGGGTATCGGCCGCATCGGCTGCTTTCTCTCCGGCGACGGCTGCTACGGCATACCGATCTCCACGGTTCATTTTCTATCTTTTTCCTTTCGTCCCTGGGGCATGAGCTTCCCCAACGGCCTGGATCCAGCCTTCGTCCCCGTCTATCCCACCCCACTCTATGAGTTTGCCGCCTATCTGCTCATCGGCGGCTGGCTCTGGTGGAGAGCCGGCAAACAATGTAACAACGGCGCCATCGTAGGCCAGTACCTGCTGCTCAGCGGAATCGCTCGTTTCCTGGTTGAATTTATCCGCCGCAACCCCAAGGTGCTCTGGGGCCTATCCAACGCCCAACTGGCCAGCGCCGGCTGCGTCGTTGCGGGCATTGCCCTGATAGTATGGGCCGCCACCCGCCCCGTCACCGGCCCCGATGAAGCCGCCGAAGCACTGGAAAAAGCAGCATAGCTCTTTGTTAATGCTGTAATTCAGTCGGGTTGTCAGACCAGGGATTGATAAGCGTTAGTTCACACGCCATGAAGTCTTTAATATTGCGGGTTGCAACCGCCGCTCCGTGAACTCTGGCTGTAGCAGCAATTTGTGCATCCATCTCGTTGATGGGGCGGCCCAGGCGTTGCCGTGCAGAGAGGATTTGTCCGAAATGGCGTGCCGCCGCAAGATCGAAGCTAAGAATCTGACCGTGAAAATCCTCAGTCAGCATTGCTTCGATAGCTTCACGTAATCCCTCTTGCCTTCGTCCTGGGGGCATCATGTCAATGCCAGAAAGCAATTCTGCCACAACCACTGAAGAGGTCCAGAACTCTTTTCTCGGGAGCGATTGAATCCATGCGACCACGCTTGAATCAGGGCGTGGCCGCATGATTTCTGAGATCACGTTTGTATCGAGCAGGATCATCAGTCGAAGGTTGGGATTGGTCTTGTGGAAGCCCGGCGCGGCGGAATTTCGAGTTCTACGCCGCCGAGGGCGGCAAATCGCTTACGAATCGCGGTTCCCAAATCTTCCTCAGGCTCATCGGAGGCGGGGCTGCTCACTACAAATTCCGCAAGCGCTTCCCGCGCTTCGGCTTCCATGGAGCGGCCGTTGAGTGCCGCGCGAACTTGCAGCCTGCGCTTCACCGTTTCATCGACATTGCGAATCGTAAGGGTTGCCATAAAACCAGAATAGCCCAATTCCGCTGTCATTGCAAGCGGTGAAAGCAATGCTAGCACTGTCCCATTTCGCTACAGTAACCGCGTAAATGTCTGTTTTTCTTCAAGTTGCGGAAATTAATTCCTGGGGTCTTACACATACGTCCGCCTGTGCCATCCGTCACTGACCCCGGCACCGAAGGCCAAAGATCATCCACACATGCCTGTCTTTGCCTCATGCGGCGAGGCCCTGGCTCTGGGTCTGGCCTCGGGACCTGCCTGTATCGCCGCATGCGGGCCCGTCTTGGTTCCCTCTTTGCTCACCGAGCGCGCGGGCTTCCGGCCCCATGCCCGCTATCTCTCCGCCTTTCTCGGTGCCCGCCTCCTGGGATACCTGCTCTTTGCCGTTGTGGCTTGGGAACTTGGCGTGCTGGCGTCCATGTTGCCCGCGCCGCGTCTGCTCCTCATGGGCGCGGTCTACGTGCTGCTCGCCGGCGTGCTGCTTTGGTACGCAGTTTCGGCCCGGCGCAGTTGCGTTCAACCCTGCGCGGAGTCAAATCTGATCCGCATCGGTGAAAGCAGGAATCGCGGCCTCGCCGGAGCGGCGTCTTTGGGCTTCCTCACCGGCTTGAATCTCTGTCCTCCTTTTGTAGCTGCCGGCATCCGGGCGGCCCAGCTGGGCAGCATGGCCGCCGCCATGCTCTTCTTTGCGGCCTTTTTTCTGGGAACTTCACTCTGGTTTGTGCCGTTTATCAGCTTAGGCTGCATCGCGCGCAACCAGGCCGTCCTCACCGTCGCCCGTATGGCGATGGTGCTCATCGCCCTCTATTACCTCTCAATGGGAATCGCCATGTTATTGGGGAAAAAAACCTATGGCTACTGACGCTCGCAATTTGCCGCCCGCCCGCCCTGCGCCGCGCGGAATTGGCTGGTCTCTGCTTCTGACCCTGCCCATCCTCATCTGGTCGTTTCTTATGTTCGGCAACCCGCAAGTGCACGCGGACCGGCAAATGCACATTGCCGGCGCCATCACCGCGCTCTTCATGACCGTGCTCTTCTTCATGATGATGCGAACCCGTGCCACCTATCGCTGGCGGCGCATCTTTTTCGTGTCTCTGGGGCTCCTTTTTCCGGTTGGCTTTATCTATAACCTTGTCCTCGTGCGCGGCACCATGGGCATTCCCATCGAAGAGATGATCGCCGGCCGCACGCCCTTCTGTTTCATGCCCATCCCGCTCCTCATTCTGCCGGCTGCTTTCACCCGCACGCTGGTCTTCCCCGGTTCCATCGCCAGCAACAGCCACGGTATGGCAGCCATGGTGGGCATCTGGCTGGCCATGACGCTGGTCCTCGGCAAAGGCTGGTGCAGCTACGCCTGCTTCTTCGGCGGCATCGAAGAGGGTGTGGCCGCCATTCCCCCGCGCGCCAAAATCCGCAAGCTCGACCCCCGCTTGCGCCTCGTTCCATGGGCCGTGCTGTTGGCCATGGTGCTGCTCTCGCTGGCCCTCTTTGAGCCGGCTTACTGCATGTGGCTCTGCCCCTTCAAGGCTGTCTCGGAGTACGTCGCCGCCCGCAACCTGCTGGGTCTGATCCAGAACATCATCTTTATCCTGCTCTTTGCTGGGCTGGTCATCGTGTTGCCGTTCCTGACTAAAAAGCGAACTCAGTGTTCCTGGTTCTGCCCCTTCGGCGCATTCCAATCCATCTTCAACAAGATCAGCATCTTTGAAATGAAGATCGACAAGGACCGCTGCAAGCCCTGCCTGCTCTGCCAGAACGCTTGCCCCAATCTCTCCCTGTCCAAGGAATCCGTCGCCCGCGGCGAGACGTTGATGTCCTGCATGAAGTGCGGGGCATGCGTGGATGTCTGTCCGCGGGAAGCTATCGTCTGGCACATTAAGGGAACTCAAATCGCCTGGAAGCCGGAGCGCGCCCGGCTCATGTTTCTCTATGGCGCCTGGGCCATGGCCATCATGTTCGGCGGCAGCATCATCGCCCAGGGACTCGCCGCCATTCTGCACATTGTCGTCTAGGAGGTACTGATGAAACTGCGCCCCATTCTCGGCTACTCGGCGGCTACGGCAACCTTAATCGTTGCGCTGATAACTCCATTTCTGCTTTTCCCGCTCTTCTCCAAAGGCGTTGGCGCCCTTCCTCTCCACGTGGATGAGGTCTACTCCGGCGGACCCAAGGTGCGTACCATTCCCATGGGCGCATACTCCATCGACGTTCACCGCCCTGTCTATCCTCACATGCTGCAAAGCGAAAAGCCCTTCGTGCAGATCGATTGGAGTCCCGTCAGCGCCCTGCCGCAGCATGTCTCCGACGCGGTGGACATCGACGGCGACGGCCAGCCCGATATCCGCATCAACTTCGATGTGCCCAAGGACCCCAAGGCTCCGCTGCGCGTTGACGTGGTCTCGCTCAACCCGCGTTACCAGGCCATGCAGAACGCGGGCAAGGATAAATTCTCCCGCCTGATTGTGCGCGTGGACAATGCCATCCTGGTCCGCGTTCCGCTGCGAAATCCCTAGTCGCCTACAACCGCTTGATAAACGCCTGCGCCTCTTTCAATTGCGGGAACAGTCTCTCCTCGGCCTTGAACTCCCGCGAATGCACGCACCGCCGCAGTCCCCGCCGCGTGACCGGGTGCTTCAGGTGCAGCATCTCGTGAAATAGCAAGTATTCGATTGCGTAGCGCGGGCTAGACGGCCGGTCGAAGACCTGGCTCACCACGATGGTGTTGTGCGCCGCGTCGTAGTGGCCCAGCGCCCGCTTGGCCATCCCCTCGCTCCAGGTCAGCTCCGGCCGGCCCAGCATCCCGCCAAAAAATCTCAGGTTCAACGAGTCGAAGACCTCTTCCAGATGGTAGAAGCGTCCCTCCGGCCCGGAGAACCGCTTGCTGCCCCGCGCCCCGCGAATCAGCTCCGTCTGCCGCGTGACGGCGGCGCTTGACGAAAACCGCTTGTAGCGCAGGTTGTGCGCGGCGTCGATCGGCTTCTTGTACAGCTTGGCCAGCAGAATATGCGCGATAGCGCGGATCACCGCCTCCGACGCGCCCTCCAGCAGATCGGAGAGGCTGACCGTAATCTTCCCCTCGCGCAACCGGATGCGCGTATTCAGCGAGGTAAACCGCCGGAAACGGATCACCATGGGTGGCATCGGCGCCCTGGGGCGCAGCGCCCGGTACTCCTCCTCAAAGATGGAAACAAGATCGGCAGACACTAAGAACAGCTTACAGCCATCAGCCGTCAGCATACAGCTTGCCGGTTGATAGCAACTGCAAGCTAAAAGCTAATAGCTGATAGTAGACCCCGATCACTGTCCACTGTTCACTTTTTCACTGTTTCACTTTTTCACTATTTTTTCTCCAGCACCAGGAGCCTCTGCCGCGCCTGCCACTCTTGATTCGGCAGCTTTCCCGCGGACGAATCCAAAAAGTGATGGTAATACGCCGCCGCCTGTGTCTTTTGGTGGAGCGCATCGTAAGCCGTAGCCCAGAGGAAGTAGGTAGACGAATTCTCCGCAAGAAATTTTGACCGCATGGTCAGTGCGTGCAGCGCCACCGCGGGCTGATTGGTCTTCGATGCGGCAAAGGCCAGCCCGCTCCAGCCGTCGGCGTTGGCCTCATCCATCTTGGTCGCCTTGTCGAAGGCCGCGAAGGCCTCGGCGTACTTGAGCTGCCGGATCAGGTTCTGCCCGTGCGCCACAAGCAGGGCTGGGTCTTCCGGGCTGGCCGCGAGCAGCGAGACGTATAGCTTGTCCGAGCCCGCCGCGTCTCCGGCGTCGTCCAGCACCGCGGCCAGCATACGCGTGATCGCCAAGTCCTTGGGATGGGCCTCGTGCAGTTTTTGAAAGAGCGGCAGCGCCTCGGCCTTGTCCTCGGCGGCCAGCACGGTGGCCAGTTGCGCGGTAAGCGCCGTGTCCTCGGGCGTTTGCTCCAGCGCGGCCCGCAGAAGCGTCTCCGCCTCGGGATACTGTTTGCGCGCGATCAGCAGGTGGGCCAGGCCCGCGTTGGCCGCCGCGGACTTCGCATCCTTGGCCAGAATGCGGCGATAGGCCTGCTCCGCTGCGTCAAACTGGCCGGACTGCGCGGCCAGCTCCGCGGCCAGCAGCGTGTCGGCCGGGCTCTCTGGCGTTAGCTTCAGCGCCTCCAGCAATTCCTCCGACGCCTTGGCCGGATCGTCCTCGCGGTCAAGCTCCGCCAGCGCCCGCCACGCGCGCGCCTTGGCGCCGGGGCCAGCCTCGCCGGGCTCCAGTTGCGTAGCCGCCTCCAACTCCTGCCTCGCGTCAGAGTCTTTGTTTTGCCGCGCCAGCAACAATCCCAGCTCGACGTGCGCCTCAAACGACTGCGGATTCGCCTCCACCGCCCGCCCGTAGAGCCCGGCCGCGGCCTCCAGGCGATTCTCCGCATCGGCCACGTAGCCCGCGTCAAAGAGCGCCCGCGCATCGGTGGGGTGGGCCGCCAGCCATAGGTCCAGCTTGGCCTCCGCCGCCTTCCAGTCGGACTTGACGATGGCCGCCTCAGCCGCCGCCACTTCATCGGAAATGGGTTGGGCCGTAGCGGCAGCGGGTGCGGCGTCCGGCGAAGAATTCTGCGCGGAACTCTGCCCGAAACCTACAACCGATGCCAATAGCAGGACAAATAGAACAAAACGATGCACGGAATACCTCACTCAATAGTTTACCGGGAGAGCTTAGCCAAAATCCTTCGAAACAGTTGCAAGTTGGACGCGCCAGGGCGGGAAACTCGTCAATGATACGGAGGGAGGCGGGGGTTTGCCGGGGCCCCCAGCGACAGGTCTT
>Ga0371490_1001731_pt1 | contig 10780 bp, 10 predicted proteins | sample MB2SIPfraction_FD_207959 | JGI IMG/M metagenome (GOLD analysis project Ga0371490, IMG submission 207959) | Lab enriched peat soil microbial communities from McLean, Ithaca, NY, United States - MB28FN SIP fraction | ecosystem: Environmental > Terrestrial > Soil > Wetlands > Peat | place: USA...
CTGCTGATTTCCAACGGCGAGTTTGTGGGGCGCTGGTCGAGCACCGACGCCGTCTGCCTGGACATCGGCCCGAAAGTGGAAGGCAAGGTGAGCCTAGTCAACTGCTCCTTCTGGGGCCCGATTGACCGGTGCGTCTGGATGCAAAGCCCCGCCGGCCAGTTCACGGCCAGCACCTGCCATTTCGTCAATTGGGATAATCGCGGCGTCGGCTCGCCCGCTATCCAGCTCGATGCCGGGAAAGCCATCGTCCAGGGCTGCACGTTTGCCCAGGAAGGGCTGAATGTGCAGGTCGGCTCTAACGTGGTCTCGGCCATTCTGACGGCCAACCAGGCCGCCGGGGGCTTCCGCGTGGACAATGAGGCCGGCAAACACACTCAAAGCGCGTTGAACGAGGAAGATGACATTGCGTGGACCCGCGAGGCCCTTTCACACTACCAGATCGGCATAGGCAGGCAAGGCGACGCACGCTATCTCCAGGGTTGGCAAGGCAAAGAAGGGGGCCGCGAACCGTTCCGCTGGTCGGAACCGGTCTCGCGGCTGCTCTTGCCTGTGACGCCAAGGGAGCCTTATACGATCACCCTTGAGGGGGACGTTCCAAACCAGGCGATCACACCGGAAGCCGGGCTTTACTCTGAGGGCAGAAGAATCGCCCCACTGCAAGCGGGCAAGGTGATGACAGCCAATCTGCCGCCCTCTCCGGGTGATGAGGTTCGGCTGGAATTGCGCGCCGGCGGCTGGGTGGCACAGCAGGTCATCCCCGGGTCCAAGGATCCGCGCACCCTGGGCATCCGGGTATCCAGAGTCACCATGCGCAACGCTTCAGGCGGCACAAATGTCTTCGACGCCAACACCGGAAGGTGGCTTGCGCCCGCCAGACCAACGCCCTGATACGAAGGCTTACAACATGAAGACCGTAAGCCGAAAGCTCAGCCTGGAACTCACCTTCGTGCTCGCCGTGCTGGCCTGCATCCCGGTGAGCGGGGCGGCGTCTGTCTCGCCGGAGGAACTGGGCGAAGCCTCGCAATGGGTGGCGGCCAAGTTCAAGGGCGTGGCAGCCGCCGAAAGGCCCGCGGTCGGGCTGACGGTACTGGCGAACCATGACCCGGTGCAGCTTAACGCCCGGGGGGGCCGGCCCCTGAAGATCGTGGACACCCAATACCGCCGCGGCCTTTATTGCCATGCGGTCAGCAAGGTGGTGGTGCAGTTGCCGGGGCCCGGCAAGTCGCTCAGTGCGATTGTGGGCGTGGACAGCAATGAGCAAACCTCCGGCGGACGAGGCAGCGTTGTCTTCTCCGTCACGGTGAACGGCAAAGAGGGATTCCGTTCACAGGTGATGCGGGAAGGCATGGCGGGCGTGCCGGTCAATGTGCCTCTGGACGGTGCCCGGGAATTCGTATTGGAGGTTGGCGACGCCGGCGACGGCATCTCCTGCGATCAATCGGACTGGGCGGACCCAAAGGTGGTCCTGGCGGACGGTCGGGAGCTATGGCTAGGGGACCTTCCTCTGCTCGGCAACGCGCGTGAGCCATATTCGACGGAGCCGCCCTTCTCATTCAAGTACGGCGGGCGGCCTTCGTTGGAGTTCCTGGGCCAATGGAAGCTGGAGCGCCAGTCCCAGAAGCTGGATGAGCAGCGGGACCAACACACCCTGACCTGGACCGACTCCCAAAGCGGCTTGTGCGTACGCTGCGTCGGTGTGCAGTACCACGACTATCCCACGGTCGAGTGGACGGTGTATTTCAAGAACACCGGCACGGCTGATTCGCCGATCATTGAGGACATCCAGGCGATTGACACCACCTTCAGCAGCGGCGCCCAGGGGGATTGTATTCTGCGGCACCACACTGGCGACCTGTGCACGGCGGACAGCTACCAGCCTTATGCCGATCCGCTCCCGGCCAGAAGCGAGAAGAAATTTGCCAACACCGGCGGACGGCCCACGCAATCGGCCTATCCCTATTACAACCTGGGTTGGCCCGGCGAGGGGATCATCGTGGTGTTGAGTTGGGCAGGCCAGTGGGCGACGCAGTTCAGCCGCGACGACGACCGCGGCCACGTGCGCGTTCGTGGGGGACAGGAGTTGACCCATTTCCGGCTGCACCCGGGCGAGGAGGTGCGCGGCCCGATGGTGGTCGTCCAGTTTTATCAGGGCGACTGGCTGCGGGCCCAGAACATCTGGCGACGCTGGATGCTGGCCCTCAACCTGCCCCGGCCGTATGGCAAGCCCGCGCACGCGCAACTGGCTGCGTGCAGCTCGCACCAGTTCGGCGAGATGATCAACGCCAACACGGCCAACCAGATTCAGTTCATTGACCGCTACCGCGAGGAACGGCTTGGCCTGGATTACTGGTGGATGGATGCCGGCTGGTATTGGAACAAGACAGGCTGGCCGAACACCGGCACCTGGGAGGTGGATACGAACCGCTTCCCCGGTGGCTTGCGACCTATATGCGATCACGCTCACGCCGGCGGGCAGAAGATCATCGTCTGGTTCGAGCCCGAGCGTGTCACGCCGGGCACGTTTCTTTACACGAACAACCCGGCCTGGCTGCTCGGCGAAGACGGCCAGCAGAAACTGCTCAACCTGGGCAATGACCAGGCGCGGCAATGGCTGACCGGCCATATCAGCAAGATGCTCACCCAGCAGGGCATAGACCTCTACCGGCAGGATTTCAACATGGACCCGCTGCCGTACTGGCGGGGCAATGACGCGCCGGACCGGCGAGGCATCACCGAGATCCGTGACATCACCGGCTACCTTGCCTACTGGGACGCGCTGCTGAAGGAGCATCCGAATATGCTGATTGACTCCTGCGCCAGCGGCGGGCGTCGGAACGACTTGGAGACCCTGCGCCGGGCGGTCCCGCTGCTGCGCAGCGATTACATCATCGAGCCGGTGGGAAACCAGTGCCACACTTACGCGCTTTCCTTCTGGGTGCCGTTCTATGGCACGGGCACCGGGGCGATTGACCCCTACATGTTCCGCAGCGTGATGTGTCCGCATTTCACGGCTTGCTTTGACATGCGCAAGAAGGAGGCCGACTGGGACCTGGCGCGCAAACTGATTGGCGAATGGCGGAAGCTCGCGCCGTGCATGTTGGGCGACTATTACCCTCTCACGCCTTACAGCCTGGCCAACGATGCGTGGATCGGCTGGCAGTTTGACCGGCCCCAAGAGGGCGATGGCATGATCCAGGTTTTTCGCCGCGGCGACAGCATCTATCGTCAGGCGGAGCTCAAGCTGCATGGCCTCGAAGCGGACAAGGAGTATGTCCTAACCGACGTGGACACGAACAAGAGCACAAGGTCCAAGGGCCGTCAGTTAATGGAGCAGGGCATCACGGTTGAGATCGTCCAAAAGCCCGGGGCCGCCCTGCTCGCTTACCGGGTTGCGAAGTAGGCAAGCCCGAATCGGCTCGGTCATAAATGTGGCTTTGGGTGGCCTTGTGCCGCTCTGCTTTCAGGTTTCATCCCTCATCCCTTGACCATAAGCATCCCGAATGCATCTCGCCTTCCCCGCCTCCCTCGGGGTGGTCTGGGGGCACCCTGGACAAACCCTGGACATAGCCTGGTACCATAGACCCCCCTCAAATCCTCGTTTTTGATCAGCCACACTTATCCAGACGCCTCCACCCAGCGCTGCATTGGCTAAGCCCGGCCCATGCAGTTGCCTTCGGGGACCACACCCGCTTCAGGCGCGCTCCCTTGCCACTGAGTCCTTGCGGCTGCGCGCTATGGCGTCGAGACAAAGAACCTCAACAAAGCGGTCCGGCGCAATCTGGACCGCTTTCCGACGGATTTCATGATCCAGCTTACGGCGGCGGAGGCCGATTGTTTAAGCTTCCAATTTGGAAGCTTAGACTGGAGTTTGGACATCTTCCTTCAGAACCTCGATCATTCTATGCCCGTTTTGGTCGCGTTGGCCGCGCGGCATGGCGGCAACTGCAACGTCGCTGACCACAGAGTCTGTAGTCAATCCCAGCGTCTCCACTGTCATCATCCTGAAAGGATGAGATCACTGAGCCCAGGGTTGCGAGGCACGAGCTACCCTGGGTGGGCGGTGGTTTGGGGCAGCAACCCTGAAAGGGTTGTATCGTCTGCGCCCCCGCCGGTCAATCCCACACAACATGGTCTTCGATCCCACCGACGATGATGGGCTTGCAATCCAGGTTTCTGAGAATGCCCTCGAGATAGTGGTGAAGTTCCTGTCGTAGTATGGGATCGCTCAAGAAGGGGCGGCGTTGTTTGGTGGAGAAGACCGTATGCACCAGGATTCCAGTCAGTGATTGTGGCATGGGGGCGAGTATGGACCAAGCGACACGGGGATGCAACCCTTTCAGGGTTGGCGGTTTCTTCGGGCGCTCTCACCCAGGGTAGGACCGCCGTAGGGCAAAGGAACGGCGGTCCAACCCTGGGCTGAGTGATGCAATCCCTTCGGGATTGCGCAAAGCCAAGCCTGCTGTCCCCAATCAGCTACTACAAAATGTCCAAACTCAAGTTTAAGGTTCCAATTTGGAACCTTCAAGCGGGGCCAGCATTTCAAGTATCTTCCGCAGGTTTTCACTCAGGAGGGCGTCGCCATGCTGTCGAGCGTGCTGCGCAGCCCGCGCGCCATTCAGGTCAACATTGCCATCATACGCGTTTTTGTGCGCTTGCGTGAAACCCTTGCCTTGCACAAGGAACTCGCCCACAAATTGGCCGAACTGGAGCGCAAGATTGAGGGCCACGACGCCCACACGGCCTCGTGGCCCTGCAGTCAGCCAAGAAACGCGATGTTGTTTGGGGACACGTCCACCAAATGCACACCTAAATCCCCAAACGCGCCCATCACGGCTTGCACTGTCCGCCAACGGGCGCCAAATTGCTCCCGCTTTTCCGCTTCCCACTCCGCCCAAGTTTCCTCCGAAAACTCGGGCGGCGCACCCACATAAGCCCCAGCAAAATCCACCACGAAGGGGCGGGTGACGATCGTCATCTCGATGACCTGCAGTTCTTCGTCGGCACGGATAAACTGAGGGACGTGGAATCCCAGGACTTCGGTGACGCCTGCACTGCTCAGCAACTCGTACACCGCGCGCTCCCGCAGAAAGAACTCCGTGGCCCGATGGGCCTTGATGGCCAACCGGTCTCCTTTGATCTTGTCTTCGACTACGTGTACACTACCGTGGATGCCGAAGCCGAGCCGTTCGACCAGCAGCAAAGCATGGCGCGCGGCATAGGCACGAGCATTTTTGATGGCGATGTCAACCATAGGTTCCATGTTCAGCAGTCACGGCGGCCACTCCGCTGATGTCAGGATCAGCTTGATGTTCCGCGGCCACTCTATCCCGGTGGCGCAACTCGGGCCAGGCTTTCTGCTGCTCGACGCACCTGCCGACCACCCTCCCGGCGCCGCCAGCATCGTTCTGCGCGTGGACCAGAGCGAGCGACGCTGGGACATTCGCCTGCCCAACGGCATCTCCGCCGCTTCCAAGCGGGTGGCCATCACCGCCTGCGTCTAGCCCATCCTGTGACGAAGGCTGGTTGAGGGTCGTGGGGCGAAGGGTATCCCCGCCAGCACTGAAGCCGGCCTGGAGTATTCCGCTTTCGGACTTCGGGTTTCGGGTTTCCTTCGGCCTTCGGCCTTCGCGCTTCGGATTTGGGCAAGTCCTAAACCTAAACGACTATAGAGCCCGTCTGCCGCCACCGCCCCCCGCCCTCCTTCCCGCCTTCGCGCCTTCGCTGCTCGACTGCCTTCCTCTTTCGCATGACATTCCGCCCTGTTGGGCTCAATATCCTCCCAAGCGTTAGAGCCAAAACCCCACGAATATGGGGCAGGAGTTCGAATACGACGTTTACGTAACCGTAGATTGCCAGACTGGCTGGAAGGCCATAATCTTCGGCTGTGATGCCTCTGCCTGATCCATGACGAGACCAGTGCTCGTTATCCTGTGTGCTTCGATCTGCCTCGGCGTGCTGCAGGCGGCTCCAACTCAGGCCACACGCGAGCTGGTGGTTGACAAGCCCTTGCTCAACCTGCCCGTCAAGAACCACGCCCCTAAACGCCGGGTGAAGCTGCTCGTGGATGGGCAGGTCGCCCGCGAGTTCGAGATCGAATTGGCAGATCGCGATCCCGACTTCTGGGTGTTTCTCGAGCTGGCCCCGTTCCGGGGAAAGCGCGTTACTATCGAGGTGGACCAGTTAGCCGCGGACTCCAGCGCCCTGTCGGCCATCGAACAGTCTGACCAGATCAAAGGGGCTGAGAATCTCTATCACGAGGCGTTGCGCCCGCAATTCCACTTCTCTTCACGCCGCGGCTGGAACAATGATCCCAATGGGCTGGTTTATTACCGCGGCGAGTATCATCTGTTCTATCAGCATAATCCCTACGGCTGGGACTGGGGCAACATGCACTGGGGCCACGCGGTCAGTTCTGATCTAGTGCACTGGCAGGAGCTGCCGATCGCGATCTACCCGCACCAGTTCGGTGATTGGGTCTTCTCGGGCAGCGCCGTCGTGGACCGGGCCAACACGGCCAGCTTCCAGACGGGGCGTGAAGCCCCGCTGGTGGCCGCCTATACGAGCACGGGCCGCGGTGAATGCATCGCCTTCAGCAACGACCAGGGGCGGACCTGGACGGATTACAGCGGCGACCCCGTTGTTCGGCACTCGGGCCGGGACCCGCGCCTCCTCTGGCACGCCCCGAGCAAACGGTGGGTCATGGCCGTCTATGACGAACTGGACGGCAAACGCTGGATCGCCTTCTACACCTCGCCCGACCTGAAGCAGTGGAAGTTCGAGAGCCGCGTCGAGGGCTTCTTCGAATGCCCCGACTTCTTCGAGCTGCCGCTGGACGGCAGGCCGGCCCGGAAGCTGTGGGTGCTCACTGCCGGCAGCAGCGAATACATGCTCGGCACATTCGACGGCCATCAGTTCACCCCGCAGACCCCCAAGCTGCCCGGCCATCGTGGCAACGCCTTCTACGCCGCCCAGACCTACAGCGACATCCCGGCCTCGGATGGCCGGCGCATCCAAATCGGGTGGGGCCAGATCGCCACGCCCGGCATGCCTTTCAACCAGATGATGACGTTCCCCTGCGAACTGACGTTGCGCTCGACATCCGAAGGGCCGCGGCTTTGCTTCCCGCCGGTTAAAGAACTCAACCGGTTGCACGCTGCCCGCCATGCCTGGTCGGGCCTGACCCTTGGGGTTGGCACCAACTTGCTGGCCGGCATCCGGGGCGACCTCTTCGACCTGCGCGCGCAAATCGCCGTGGGCAACACCGGCGGAGTCCGGCTGGTGGTCCGGGGCGTGCCGGTGGTCTATGACGCCGCGAAGCAGGAGCTGGTCTGCCATGATCGCCGCAACCCACTGCCGCGGATAAACGGCAAGGTACGCTTGCAGGTATTGGTGGACCGGACCTCACTGGAGATTTTCGGCAACGACGGCATGCTCTACATGCCGATGGCAGGGAAATTCATTCCCGACGACCACAGCCTGGCCCTAACGGCCACCGACGCCACCATTCGCTGCGATTCCCTGGAGGTCAATGAGCTGAAATCCATCTGGCCGTAGGAGCCAAGGTCGCCCTGAAACCACCGACCGCCCCCGCCGCCTTGGCCTCTTGAACAGGCGTGTTCCGCCCGCTGACTCGGAGGCGTGATTTTCACGCATTTGCCCTCCTTCCGGCAGATGGTGGTTAGGCGTCAGACAGGTGTCAGATAGGTGTCAGATAGGTGGTGGATAGGTACTGGATAGGGAGTGGCTAGGTGGTGGCTAGGTGTTGGCTATGTATTCGGTAGAGGTACGATAGAGGTACGATAGCGGGATTCCGGCGCCAATGAAGCCAGCGAGCCGTACCGCGTGAAGCGATAAATCACGCTTCACGTTTCACGTTTCATTCTGTTACATTGCCGCTGATGGAACTGAAGGACCAAGCCTTGGCCCCTACGCTGGCCCGAAAGCTGGGAGACACCGCTCACGTGTCGGGTCTGGCCATCCGCCTGGCGCGGCTGAGCGGGGCCGGCGATCGTCTGCCGGAATTGCTCCTGAAGACCGCGGTGGAACGGGGCGCCAAACACTACCAGCGCGACTTCGATCCGTCGCTCCCGCCAGACAACCCGAGCATCCCTGACGAAGAAATCGGCGTTGCGCTTTGTTTGGGCCAAATGCCGTTCGAGCCGTGGCTCATTCGCGCCGCGGCGCAGTTGCTTTCCTCGCCCCACGTGGAACCGCAGCGCCTGGTGCACCTCGCGGAGATGGAACGCGTCGAGCCGGTCTTCCTCCACATTGCCGCCGCCTGTGAACGGGTGGACGAAGCGTTGGAACCGTGGGCGACCCTGCGGAAACGGCTGCATCCGCGGCGCACCGTGCGCACTGACGTCCTCCCGCACTGGACACGATTCGCCATCCTGCCAGGCCTGACGCGCGACGGCTACGCGCCGCCATACTGGCTCACACGTCGTGAATAACCCGCTCTTCATCCTGCAGACCCTCGACCGTCACCTTGACCATCCGGTCGAGTTGACCCTCTACGGGCGCGCCGCACTCGCCCTGGGGTTCCCTTCCCACGAGCCACGTCATGAGACGACCCAGGACGTGGACGCGATCATCCCGCTGGCCCAACTTGACCAATTGCGTGCGGATTCCCAGTTCTGGGATGCCCGCGACGCCACCAATGCGGAATTGGCCGAGCGCGGCCTCTACATGACCCATCTTTTCACGGAGGCGGACGTGTTTCGGCTGCCGGATTGGGTGAATCGCCGCGTTCCCATCCCAAGCTCCTTTTCCCACCTGAAGCTCCTTCGGCCGGCGGCCCTTGACCTCATTCTCACCAAAATGATGCGGGGCGCCGACCCTGAAGACCTCTCCGACATCGAGTTCCTCCTTAAGCACGAACGGCTGGCCGAACCAGAATTGCGAGCAGCCTTTGAACGGGTGCGCGTGCCCGATATCCAGGAATTGCACGACGCATTTCGCGCCGCCCAGCCCAAGGTAATGGCGCTGGTGCAGCGCCAACGGCCCACTCCCCCGGTTTCCTAAGCCGTTTCACGCATCACGCATCACGCATAACGCCTCCTCCCCCTTCCCGCCTTCGCTACTTCGCTGTTCAACCCCCTCTCCGTATTCTCGTGACATTCCACCCTATTGGGCTCATTATCCCCCCAAGCGTTAGAGCCAAATTCGCACGAATATGGGGCAGGAGTTCGAATACGACGTTTTCCTAAGCCACAGCACGAAGGACAAAGCAGTAGTGCGCCCACTGGCGGAGCGCCTGCGGGCGGACGGGCCTAAGGTGTGGTTCGATGAATGGATCCTCAAGCCCGCCGACAGCATCCCGGCGAAGATCGAGGAAGGGCTGGAGCACTCGCGGGTGCTAGTGCTCTGCATGTCGGCGAATGCGTTTGGCTCGGACTGGGCGCAGTTAGAGGCCGGCACGTTTAGGTTTCGCGACCCGCTGAACAAGGAACGCCGCTTCATTCCCCTGCGGCTCGACGACGCCCCTATCAAAGGCTCCGCCAGCACACCTCGCTTCGCGGGATGTTCGCTTGCGTAAGACAGCTTGCCGCCGTAAACTCCAAGTCAAAGTCGAAATGACCTTCGCCATTCCAGAAATCGAGACAGCAGGTTGCAGATCGTTCACGGCTTGCGCTCGAGTCGTAACGAGAGACAAGTCTTTGTGCAAATTCTTCTCGGGCAAGCGACCATTAATCGCCTCAGTCAAATGCGGACGGTCGCAACGATTCGTGCGCCTATGCTTTGAACAGACAGGACATCTGCACCTTGATGTGGCCACGCCGGTCTATTTTCAAGGCAGATGGAAACCCAAGCCGACTCACACTTGGCAGCATATTCAGGGTTTATTGAGTCGTTTCACCGGGCAAAAAACCCAAGTGCGAGCCGTGGGCGTCTTTGCGTTGCCCTTGGAAAAGCTCCCTGGATCAAGCCTCATCAGAATGCTGTCGGTCGAAAGCAAATCCCCGAAAGTATCCATGAAGTTGACCGGCGGCACTTTCTCGGTAAGTGGAGCCCCGATTCAAAGCCTTACCTGGTCTCTGGCGGACGACGGGAAAGGTATTGAGGTCCGGCTGCGGTCGACCCTGAAGGTGACGATGAACGAAACTTACTTGATAGATTTGTTCAGATTGCTGAACGAGTCTCTCCAAGTGCTTGTGCTCGGCGATGAGAAGAAACCCACTTAACATTGAGCTGTTGGAAGTGGAAGAACCGGGTGTGAAAACTGGCTGCTCTGACTGGTTGCCATCCTGTGAGCGCGAAATGCAGCCGGTTGGATTTGCGGCTCCCCAACGGCATGAGGATTGGTCCAACGTTCCGGCGATAACGACCCAGGATGTTTACCGACTGGCTGCTGAACTCGCTCAGATGCGTGAACAGATTTCCCACCAGTTGACTGAGATTCAGCAGAAGCTTTCTCAACGCAGGGAACCGCGTTTGCTCTGGCACAGAACGAAACCAGATCGTAAAGACACGGGCCAACGCGTTCTGCCGTTTCTCCCAACAGATTTGTCGCCGATTTCAGACGCCATTGAGAACTCAAAGGCAATCTTCAACCGCCCGCCTGATCCAAGCGACGATCTTGTGCTTAGGTGTTCACAAGAGACATGGCGGCGGGCGATTAAGATCCTCACCGACCACGCGTTGACCGTGTGGGAAAAGGCCAAAGCGATAGTACGGGCGCCGGTCATTTCAGCCGGCCCAGACGGCAGTGTCGATCTCTACTGGACTGCCGAGCCCTACGGACTGCTCCTGAACGTGCCTGCCGACCCGACGCAGCCAGCAA